>Ga0209066_10001949_pt1 | contig 26311 bp, 28 predicted proteins | sample All_14_2_FD_187198 | JGI IMG/M metagenome (GOLD analysis project Ga0209066, IMG submission 187198) | Freshwater microbial communities in response to fracking from Pennsylvania, USA - Allegheny Zone_MetaG_DW_15 (SPAdes) (version 2) ...
TTCTCGCCCAGGGCGGCACGATTCAGCAAGAGACCCGCCACTGGCACGAAGACACCGGCACCACCTCGCCGGGTCGCGTCAAGAGCGACGCTGACGACTACCGCTACTTCCCTGAGCCCGACCTGCTGCCGGTGGTTCCGTCGCCGGCGCTGATCGATGAGCTTCGGGATGCTCTGCCTGAGCCTCCCGCCGCCCGACGCCGTCGCCTGCGCGAGGAGTGGGGTTTCACCGAGCTGGAGTTCCGCGATGTGGTGAACTCGGGCCTCCTCGTCGAGATCGCCGACACGGTCGCCGCCGGAGCCGCCCCCCAGCAGGCCCGCAAGTGGTGGACGGGCGAGATCGCCCGCATCGCGAATGCTCAGGATGCTGAGCCCTCGTCGCTCATCACAGCAGCCGATGTTGCCGCCGTGGTGGAGCTCGTCGAGTCGGGTGCTCTCAACGACCGACTTGCACGCCAGGTGGTCGAGGGTGTCATCGCGGGGGAGGGCACGCCGGCTGAGGTCGTCGCCGCTCGTGGTTTGGAGGTCGTCTCGGACGACGGTGCCCTCATCGCCGCGGTCGACGCGGCACTGGCGCAGCAGCCCGATGTGCTCGAGAAGATCCGCGACGGCAAGGTGCAGGCCGCCGGAGCCGTGATCGGTGCGGTCATGAGGTCGATGGGCGGCAAGGCTGATGCGGCGCGCGTGCGCGAACTCGTGCTGGAGCGGGCTCAGGCTTAGCCGAGCTCGCCGGTGTGGCTCGTCGCGTCGCGATGAGTGTTGCTGTTCAGCGTGTGTGCCTCTCGCGACACATGCCCCCACAGGCACACAGCCTCTCGTGAATGACGTCAAGCGCCGGTCGGTCCCGTCAGCCCTGGTTTAGGTTCCCGATCCACAACCCGTCGCGGGCGCGGGTCATGCCGACGTACAACTCCCGCCGCTCGATCTCGAGCCGTTCGAGCGCGCCCTCGTCGAGCCCGTCAGCAGCCGGGGCCAGCAACGCCCCATCCACCCGCGCCAGCAGCACCTGCTTGAACTCGAGGCCCTTGGCGCGCTTGATCGTTCCGACCTTGACCAGCGGTGCGGGTGCGCCCGCATAACTTTCTAGCTCGATGGTGTCGAACCCGGCGGCGCGCAGCGCGGCGAGCATGGCGACAGCATCCCGATTCGTCGCCGTCAGTACGCCGATGTCGCCGGGGTCGACGCCGGACGCGGCGAGCGTGCGCACGTGCGACACGAGGGCGGCATCGTGCGAGGCGAGCGACTCGAATGACTCGAGCTCGGGCGACGGGCCTGTGCGGGGAACGTCGAGCGCAGCATCCGCCCGGCCCGGACCGCCCTCGAGGTCGACGAACTCGTCGCCTTCCACGATCGACGAAGCGAAGGCCGCGATCTCGCGGGTGTTGCGGTAGTTGGTCGAGAGCACGACTCCGCGGCCGGCGACCGAGATGCCCGTCTCGGCGAGCGAGTAGCCGCCGGGGTAGATGGTCTGCTGGCCGTCGCCGATGGAGAGTAGGTCCGCTCGACGACGCCTACTGGTGATGGTGGAATCTCATTTTGACGCCGAGGGTCTCATGAGGTGAGACCGCCGGCTTGCCTTGCGAACCCGCACGGTGTGTGCTGTTCCTGCCCACGAGAGTTGCGTCAGCACATGCTCGCCAGGGTGCGTCCAGTTTGACTCCTCTTGTAGTGCAAAGGTGCCCATAATGCGAGAAGACGAGCGAATCGCCGAAGCCGAGCTCTTGCTTGAGGCGTACCGCACGCGACGCCCGATCGAGCCACTCGTGAAGCGGCATCCCGACATGACGCTCGACGATGCGTACGCGATCCAGTCGATTCAGACTGAGCGTCGCGTTGCCGACGGCGCCGTTATTCGAGGGCACAAAGTCGGGCTCACGAGCCACGCCATGCAACGCCAGATCGGCGTGAGCACGCCCGATTACGGCGTCTTGATGGACGACATGTTTTTTCTCGAGAGTCGGCAGATTCGAACAGAGCAGTTTCTGCAGCCCCGAGTAGAACCCGAGATTGCCTTTGTGCTCGCCCGGCCACTTCGTGGCCCTGGCGTGACGATTGCCGATGCCGTTCGCGCTGTCGACGTGGTTCTGCCTTCGCTCGAAATTATCGACTCGCGCATTGCCGACTGGAAGATCGGCTACTTCGACACAGTGGCCGACAACGCTTCGAGCGGCGGCCTCGTTCTCGGTTCGAGTGTGCGCAGGCTGCACGAGCTCGACCTGCGCGGCATGGGTTGCGTTCTGCGCAAGAACGGACACGTGGTGGGCACTGGCGCCGGCGGCGCGGTTCTCGGTTCACCCCTCAACGCCCTGGTGTGGCTTGCCAACACGCTCGGCGAGCACGGTGTCGAGCTGCAGGAGGGCGCGGTGGTGCTTCCCGGATCCATCCCTCAATCGGTACCGGTCGAGAGCGGAGACACCATCACGTGTGCCTTCGCCGGGCTGGGAACTCTCACCGCCCATTTCGCCTAATAGTTCAACAAGAAGGAGCACTCGTGGCGAGAAGACTGACAGCCGCAATCGTAGGGCCGGGCAATATCGGCACCGACCTGATGTTCAAGATCATGCGTCATGCAGAGCATCTTGAACTGACCCAGATGATCGGGGTGGACCCGACATCTGACGGTCTCGCTCGGGCGCGTCGCTTGGGAATCGAGGCGAGCGATGGCGGCGTCGATTGGATGCTCAGCCAGAGCGTCTTGCCCGACATCGTCTTTGAGGCCACGAGTGCCAAAGCTCACGCGGCGAACGCTCCGCGCTACCGCGAGGCCGGCATCACCGCGATCGACTTGACGCCTGCGGCTATTGGCCCATACGTGTGTCCGCCGGTGAACCTTGAGTTCAACCTCGACGCTCCCAACATCAACATGATCACTTGTGGCGGCCAAGCAACCACTCCCATGGTCAAGGCCGTCAGCAGCGTGGTCCCCGTTCCCTACGCCGAGATTGTCGCGTCGATCTCGTCGAAGTCGGCTGGCCCGGGCACTCGAGCCAATCTTGATGAGTTCACCGAGTCGACCTCCAAGGCACTGTCGGTGGTTGGCGGTGCGGACATCGGAAAGTCGATCATCATCCTCAATCCTGTTGAGCCGCCCATGATCATGCGCAACACCGTGTTCTGTGCCATCCCAGACGAAGCAGCGGAGGCGGGCGCGCTGCAAGATCGCGTCACCGAGTCGATTCACGCCATGGTCGCGGCCGTACAGCAGTATGTGCCGGGGTATCGGCTGAAGTCTGACCCCCAGTTTGACTTTGCCCGCGCGAACTGGAACGGCTTCTCGCGCGTCGCCATCTTCTGCGAGGTGCGCGGTCGAGGCGACTACCTGCCCGACTACGCCGGCAACCTCGACATCATCACGGCCGCGTCCGCACGCGTCGGCGACCTGGTCGCGGCCCACCGTCTCGAAACCGCTGGAGCGCAAGCATGAACACCGATGTTCGCATTACCGACACGACCCTGCGCGATGGCTCGCACTCGATGAGTCACCGCTTCACCGAAGAGCAAGTTCGTTCTACCGTGCATGCCCTCGACCAGGCCGGCGTGCAGGTCATCGAAGTCACGCACGGCGACGGCCTCGGAGGCTCGTCGTTCAACTACGGATTCTCACTCGTGCCCGAGCTTGAGCTCATTGCGGCTGCGGTAGATGAAGCAGAGCGGGCGCGAATCGCTGTACTGATGCTGCCTGGGCTCGGAACCATTCACGACCTCAAGGCCGCCCGCGCGGCCGGCGCTTCCATCGCGCGCATCGCGACACACTGCAGCGAGGCAGACACCTCTCGTCAGCACTTCGGCGCGGCACGCGAGCTGGGTTTTGAGACCGTTGGTTTCCTCATGCTGGCCCACATGCTGTCCCCGTCAGAGTTGGCGCAGCAGGCACGAATCATGGCGGATGCTGGTTGCCAGTGCATCTACGTTGTTGACTCCGCTGGCGCTTTGATTCTCGACGATGCTTCGATACGGGTTGCTGCGTTGGTAGACGAACTGGGTGACGATGCACAGGTGGGCTACCACGGCCACCAGAACCTCTCGTTCGGCGTCGCGAACTCGATACTCGCGCAGCGTGCAGGTGCTCGGCAGATCGATGGTTCGCTCGGCGCTCTCGGAGCAGGAGCAGGGAACTCGCCCACGGAGATCTTGGTTGCCGCGTTCGAGCGAGTTGGAGTGACCACGGGGATCGAGCTCGACGCCATCCTCGAGGCCGCCGAAGACGTTGTCGTACCGTACAGGACCCGAATTCCCCGTATGGATCGCGCATCCATCATGCAGGGCTACGCCGGGGTGTACTCAAGCTTCCTTCTCCACGCGGAAGCTGCGGCCGAACGCTATGGAGTGCCCGCTCACGAGATTCTCCGTCGGGTGGGGGAGCGACGCTACGTGGGGGGACAAGAAGACATGATCATTGAGATCGCGATCGAACTCGCAGCCGAGTTGGCAGGGGTGACGACCGGTGGTTGACAACCCTGAGTTGACCGAATCTCTCGCACTCGAACTCTTGAGGTGCGAGACCGCTCGGCAAGCACGCGGTCCGCTGAGCGCCGAAGAGTGGCCGGGTCTCACTGTTGCTGACGCCTACCGCATTCAAGACGCGAGCCGACGACACCGAGAGTCGCGGGGTGAACGAGTCGTTGGTGTGAAGATGGGCCTCACCAGTCGCGCGAAGCAGAAGACGATGAACGTCGACGAGCCGGTCGTGGCGTGGGTGACGGATGCGATGCAACTGCCCCTCAACCAGCCGATTCAGACAGACCGGTACATTCACCCCAGAGTGGAGCCCGAACTGTTCTTTCGTCTTGGTGCCGCGCTGACCGGGCCCGGTGTCACGAAAGAAGAAGCCGCCGGCGCCATCGATGCCGTCGTGGCAGGCGTCGACGTCATTGACAGTAGGTATCACAGCTTCGCCTTTACCTTGCCAGACGTCATTGCCGATAACGCCTCTAGTGCAGGGTTCATCCTGGGGCCGATCATGAAGCCGATAGGTGCGGTTGACCTCGAGCTCGAGGCCGTCTTGGTTGAAGTCGACGGAATCGTCGTCGATTCGGCAACGGCGACTGCCGTGCTCGGGCATCCGCTCGAGGCGGTTGCCGCGGCAGCAAATCTGCTCGGGCAACGTGGGCTCGCGCTTGCCGCCGGCGACTGGGTCTTGGCGGGTGCAATGACTGACGCGGTTGCCTTGACCGGGGGCCAGTCAGTCTCGTTTCACTTCAGCACGCTCGGCTCTATTCACATGGCCAAGGAGGAATAGTGCCGATCATCACCGTGACGATGGTCTCTGGCCGGAACCAGAGCCAGATCAGGGCTCTCATCGAAGCATTGACCGACGCGGCGCATACCGCAATCGATGCGCCACTCGAGAGCATCCGAGTGGTCATCTCTGAAGTGCCCCCGACCCACTTCGCGGCGGGCAACGTGACGATCGAAGAGAAGCGAGGCAAGTGATGGTTCGAGAGACCTTCGGGCATGTGATCAACGGCGTCGAGCAGCAATCTGTCTCGGGCGAGTTGTTCGACGACGTCAACCCCTGGACTGAAGAAGTGTGGGCCCAGATCGCGCTGGGGGGCAAGGCCGAAGCGGATGCCGCTGTCGCGGCTGCGCGGCTGGCATTCGACGAGGGGCCCTGGCCTCGTATGGGCTTCATCAAGCGAGGTGAGATCTTGCACCGTCTCGCCGACCTGATGGCGCGCGACCGTGAGGCGCTGGCGCTCGCCGACAGCCGCGACATGGGTAAGCCGATAACTCAAGCGATCCACGATGTCGACCGAAGCATTCTGAACATCCGGTTCTTTGCCGACCAGGCTCGCCTGTCTCAAGCCGATGCGTATCCGATGGACTCAGGCCACCATGCCTATACGCGATACGAGCCTGCAGGGGTTGTCGTGGCGATCGCGCCGTGGAACTTTCCGCTCATGCTCGAGACGTGGAAGATCGCACCTGCTCTGGCGTGGGGCAACACCGTCGTCTTGAAGCCCGCCGAAGACACTCCAGCATCGGCAACGATGTTGGCACGATTGGCGATTGAAGCGGGTCTACCCCCTGGCGTTCTCAACGTCGTGCACGGATTCGGCCCAGACTCGGTAGGTCAGTTCCTGACCGAAGACTCTCGCGTGGACCGCATTACCTTCACGGGCGAGTCGGGCACCGGTCGAGCCATCTCTCGTGCTGCAGCGATGAACTTGACACCGGTGAGCCTCGAGCTCGGAGGCAAGGGCGCCAACATCGTGTTTGGCGACGCAGACCTCGATAACGCCGTGCTGTGGGCCGTGCAAGCGATTTTCAGAAACGCCGGCCAAGTGTGCCTCGCTGGGTCGAGACTCTTCGTGCATCGATCGGTGTACGACGAGTTCCTGAGTCGTTTCGCTGCAGCTGCTGAGGGCCTCAAGATCGGTGACCCTGAACTGCATGAGACCGAATTCAGCTGCCTGGCATCTCGAGAGCACTTCGAGAAGGTGACGTCATACCTGGACACTGTCGAGGCTCACGGCGGGACTGTGGTGACGGGTGGGGTGGCAGACCGCGGACTCGTGGTCAAGCCGACCATCATCACCGGAGTCGGGCTTGACTCGCCTCACTACTGTGAAGAGATCTTCGGCCCCGTCGTCGTCGTCCGTCCGTTCGACACAGAGCTGGAGGCCGTCGACTTGGCGAACGACTCTCCGTACGGCCTCAACGCGATGGTTTTCACCGAGAACCTCAGCCGAGCACACCGAGTTGCAGCGCGGCTCGAAGCGGGCACTGTCTGGGTCAACTGCTTCTTCATCCGAGACCTTCGAGCGCCCTTTGGTGGCTTCGGTGACTCAGGTGTCGGACGCGAAGGCGGCGTATTCAGCCGCGACTTCTTCACGGAGCCCAAGGCCGTCGTCGTTGAAGTTTCAAGTCTTACCCAATGAGACCCAGTACTAGCTAGCGAGTCCGCAAGTCCATACACTCAACCCAGCCCAGGTGCCTATGCACCGAAGAGTCTGGACAAAGAAGCCCAGAGGAGACGCTGTGACGATTGCACCTGAAGTAACGACGACGAAGGGCGAGGCCATCTCGCTCGTGTCCGTCGGCAAGACATACCAGACCGCCACCGGTGCGCTGCCGGCGCTCGTCGACGTGAATCTCGACATTCGCGCCGGGGAGTTCGTCGCACTCGTCGGGCCCTCTGGGTGTGGCAAGTCCACGTTGCTCAAGATCATTGCGGGCCTGATACCGTTCGAGACCGGCATGGTCTCAGTAGGTGGCGAGAAGCCGAAGGAGGGCCGACGAGACATCGGCTTCATGCTTCAGCAATCTGTCTTGATGCCGTGGCTCGATGTCAAGGAAAACGTTGCGCTTCCATTCCGCATCGCGCGCGACTCCGGCCCCCATGTCGGTGCACGAGTGGACCAGTTGCTCGAGCTAGTCGGTCTCTCGCACGCAGCGTCAATGCGCCCCTGGGAGCTCTCGGGAGGGATGCAGCAGCGCGTCGCGCTCGCGCGAGCGCTGGCCCTCGACCCAGGGGTGATGCTCATGGACGAGCCGTTCTCTGCGCTCGATGAGTTCAAGCGCGAGCACTTGAACATTGAGGTCGCTCACATGGCAGACACGATCGGCAAGACGACGATCCTGGTGACGCACAGCATCTCCGAAGCCGTGCTCATGTCTGACCGGGTGATCGCGCTGGGGGTGAACCCGGGCCGCGTCGTTGGCGACATCACGATCGACCTCGAACGCCCCAGGTCCAGCGACATGGTGAGCGGAAAGCGATTCCAAGAGCTCAGCAATGAAGTGCGAGATGCGCTCGCCATCGGTATGACGGGAGAGGCGAAATGACGAGCAACATGACGGCGCCGTCGACAGAGCAAATCACCATTGCCCACGACGATCGGCAGAAGAGAACGGGAATGCTGGAACGGACGTCAGTTCGCATAGCGCTTCCACTGCTGGTGCTGCTCTTCTTCGTCCTTGCCTTGCAGACACTCAGTGTGATGGGCGTACTCAACCCGATCACATTCCCTTCGCCACTCGATGTGTTCGCTGCCCTTGGCGACTTGATCACCAAGGGATACTTCTGGGAAGCCACCTGGATCACTCTGCAGGAGACTCTTCTCGGGTTCGCTTTCGGAGCCGGAGCCGGTCTTGTCATTGGCGCGTTGACCGGCACGTTCAAGACATTCCGGGTAGCGCTGTACCCGTTTATCGTGGCTTTTCAGAACACTCCGCGTGTGGCACTCGCGCCTGTTTTTCTCACCTGGTTCGGCTTCGGAATGGAGTCGAAGGTCGTGATGGCAGCGGTGATCTGCTTCTTCCCGGTCGTCATCAACACTGTTGCTGGCATCGCAGGAGTAGACGAGAACGCCAAGACGCTCTTCCGTTCACTAGGTGCGACGAAGACGCAAGCCTTCTTCCGTCTCACGCTGCCGAGCGCCGCTGCGATCGCCTTTGCCGGGGTCAAGACGGCCCTCACCCTCGCACTGCTCGGCGCCATTGTCGCTGAGTTCGTCGGCGCATCTGAGGGTCTCGGCGTGCTGATCAAGGAACTGAACTTCCAGCTCGAAGTTGCTATGGGCTTCGCCGTCGTTATCACGTTGGCGATTATCGGCCTCGTGCTGTACGGCCTCATCGAGTTGGCAGAAAAGAAACTCATTACGTGGGTCAGAGATTGACCTTTTGAATGCACCACAGAGTCACAATTCCGATAATCACATCCAATGGAGGAAACAGTGAGAATCAACAAGAGATTGGTATCCGCAGCTGCGGCCATGGCGGCCGTCACTCTTCTCGCTTCGTGCGCTAGTAGCGAGCCCGAACCAGGCGACGGAAACGGCAACGGAGAGGCTCTGGCATCCGCCGAGGTACTGCTGCCGATTCCTGCCGGCCTGGCCTTCACTCCCCTCATCGTTGCGCAAGAGGAAGGCTTCTTCGCAGACGCCGGGCTCGACGTGACCTACTCGGTGGCAGATGGCTCGGGCTACCTGTCACAGCAGATTGTCGCTGGCAACGTTGAGTTTGCCTTGATGGGCGCCGCCGATGCAGTGGTGTCGTTCGACAAGAGGGACGACGTTCGCGTTCTCTTCTGCAACCAGGTCAACAACGTCTACAGAATCGTTGCCCGAGCTGACACTGGTGTCACGGACATGGCGGGGCTGGAAGGGCTCGCGCTCGGCTACACCGAGCCCGGCGGCGGAGAGAGCCAACTGGTGAGCGCCGCACTCGTTGAAGCTGGACTCGTCGAGAATGAGAACATCACGCTCGTTCCCGTCGGCCCTGCCGGCCCGCAGTCACTCGTCGCGCTTCAAGACGACACCATTCAGGCCTACAGCTCCAGCTTCCCTGACATCGCAGGCCTTGCCGCCGAAGGTATCGAGTGGGTCGACATCACCCCCGCGAAGTACTCGAACGTTCCTGGTGCGTGCATGGTGACGACGGAGGAAGTTCTCAATACAGAGGAAGGCCTGGCGAAGGCGATCGCGCTTGCTACCGGCTGGGTCGAGGGGCAGTACTTCTCGATCGAGAACCCCGACGAGGCTTTCGGCATCGTGTGCTCCACCCTCGAGGCTGCGTGCGAGAACGAGGCGGCTGCCGAGGCCTTGTTCGTCGAGGCGATGAACCTCATCACCCCTCCTGACGGACAACGGCCCGGGGAGTTGCGCCTGTCGTCGTGGCAGACGGTTGTCGAGATCCTCAGTTCGTCTGACACGGTCGACGCATCGCTCGACGTCAACCCGCTCATTTCTGGAGAGAACGTCGAGGCAGTCGTCAGCGCCGCCTACGCAGGGCGCTAACTCGACCGAGCGAGGTTCACACTGCTCTGCCCAGGGGTGTGAACCTCGCTCTCGACTGCAAGGAGTGATGAGACGTGAATCCTGAACGCATTGCCGAAGCGATCGACCAAGCCCATCAGCAGGGAGACCTTCTTCGAACAGGCACGTTTCCAGAGTTGGAGTCGAACGTCGCCGCTATGGATGCGGCGAGTGCGCTTCACGACATTCGCATTCACGCTGGACTGCACGCTGTGGGGTGGAAGCTCGGGTACACCTCGGAGGCAATGCGTCGCCAGATGAACATTGCGCAGCCGAACGCAGCCCCGATCTACAGCGAATGGATCGCCGCCGACTCGAAGGTGGCGCGGCGACTCATGCACCCGCGTATCGAACCAGAAGTGTGTATCACGATGGGCGAGAGCATTCGCTGGTCGAGTGTGAAATCGCTCTCGGATGAACTGCAAATGCAGTTCGTTTCGGATCGAGTTGCTGAAGCGCGGTGTGCGCTGGAAATCGTTGACTCGGTGTGGAGCGGCTACGTCTTCACTTGGGGGGAGAACACTGCTGATGGTTCGTCTGCCGCGGGAGCGGTGATCGGCGATGAGATACCGAATCTCTCTGACCTCGGAGAACTCACCGTTGAACTGTCACTTGATCGATCACTCTCTGACGAAGACGGTGCAGAAGAGAGCGTGCGCGTCGAAGGTCATTCACGAGACGTTATGGGGAATCCACTCACAGCAGTGGTGTGGCTCATTCGCCATCTTGATACCAAGGGCATTGTTCTCTCGCCCGGTGAGATTGTGCTCACAGGAGGAATCACCGCATCGCTCGAATTACCGCGCGGATCCGTCGCGCGAGCGTCGTTCTCCTCCAAGAGCTGGAAGGGTGGGGTTGTTGCAATCCGCTAAGCCTTCGAAGATGGACGCATGACTGTGACTCCAGCTACCGATGAAGAGTCCGACCGCTCACTAGCCAGCGGACTCGACGACGACCACGTAAAACGTGGCATGCTGCAGCGCGCGATGAGCATCCTGTCGTCGTTTCGCCCGACCGACACCAGTGTCTCTCCGACTGAGCTCGCGAAACGAGCGGGACTCTCTAAAGCGACGGGGCACCGCATCGTCAAGGAGATGCTCGAGCTGGGATTTCTCGAACGGTCGAACGGCGGCGTGAGGTTGGGCCTACGAATGTTTGAGATCGGCCAGTTGGTTCCGCGGCAACGAAACTTGCGAAGGGCTGCGCTTCCGCTCATGCACGATCTCCGCGAGGCCACTCGGGCGACGGTGCACCTGGCAGTGCTGGACGGCACTGACGTTCTCTATATCGACATTCTCGGTCAAAGTGACGAGCTTCCTTCCAGAATCGGGGGTCGACTCCCGAGCTATGCCACCGGTGTGGGCAAGGCCATGCTCGCGTTTGCACCACTCTTCATTCAGGAGCAGGTTCTCGAGGGCGAGTTCTTGCCGTATGCGCCGGGCACCATCAGGAGCAGGGCAGAACTTGAGTCTGAACTTGAATCTGCCCGTCGGTGGGGTGTCGCGTACGACCGTGAAGAGAGCACCGCGGGTGTCGTGTGCGCCGCCGCACCGATTCTCAGTCTTGATGGGGCCCTGCTGGGCGGGCTTTCGGTGTCGAGTCGAGTTGGCCAGATGAACCTTCAACAAGTTGCTCCTGCAGTGCACACTGCCGCGCTGACGCTCGGCCGAATGCTGGCTCAAGAAATGGCCCCTCGATTTGGCGCTGCTCCGATAGCTGAGTATGACGACAACTACGCACGGACTCCACGTGGCTCGGCGCCGGGACACGAGGAGACTCGAGAGGGATTCGATCATGAATGATGCGCTGACGATTGAGGCGTCTCTTCTCGAAGTTGGTACGCAAACTACCGGCATCGTTGAGACTGGCGAGGGGCAGCCGGTCCTGCTCCTGCATGGTTCTGGGCCCGGCGTCAGTGGTCTCGCCAACTGGCGCCTCACTCTTCCAGCGCTCGGTGCTGCAGGATTCCGTGCGATTGCTCCCGATCAACTGGGATTCGGTCGAACTGTTCCCCCAGCGGGCCACCGGTACACACTCGAATCATGGGTTGGCCACGCAATCGATGTTCTCGACAGTCTCGGGCTCGAGCGTGTTCATCTGATCGGCAATTCGTTTGGCGGTGCCGTGGCGTTGAGTCTTGCTGCTCGCCACCCCGAACGAGTAGGACGGTTGGTGCTGATGGGCTCGGTGGGGGTGCCGTTCCCCATCACCGAGGCCCTCGATCGTGTGTGGGGATACCAACCGTCGATCGACGAGATGCTTGAACTCATGACGCTGTTCGCCTATGACTCCTCTGGCTTCGGGCGTGATCTCGCGGCCCAACGGTTCGAAGCCAGCATCGAGAACGGCGCAGACAAAAGGTTCGCAGAGATGTTCCCGGCACCCCGACAACGGTGGGTCGATGCCATGGCGACATCGTTCGAGAGCATTACGCGAATCACCAGCCCGACGTTGCTCGTTCACGGAAGGGACGACCGGGTGATTCCGCTGCAGAACACGCTGACCCTGCTCGAGCTTTTGCCGAACGCTCGGGCGCACATTTTCGGCCAGTGCGGACACTGGACTCAAATCGAGCACGCGGCAGAATTCAACGCGCTGGTGACATCGTTCTTGACGGAAGAGGTCTAGTCTCGTGAGCGGTCGCTGGCGAGAAGTGCCCTGCTAGATGGTCGACCCAACCCACAACCCATCGCGGGCACGGGTCATGCCGACGTATAACTCGCGCCGCTCGATCTCGCGCCGTTCGAGCGCGCCCTCGTCGAGGTCGGCCGGGGCGGGGGAGAGCAGCGACCCATCGACCCGCGCCAGCAGCACCTGCTTGAATTCGAGGCCCTTGGCACGCTTGATCGTTCCGACTTTGACCAGCGGGGCGGGTGCGCCCGCGTAGCTCTCGAGCTCGATGGCGTCGAAGTCGGCGGCGCGGAGCGCGGTGATCATGGCGAGAGCATCCCGATTCGTTGCGGTCAGCACGCCGACGTCGCCGGGGTCGACGCCCGACGCCACCAGCGACCTTACCCAAGACACGAGCGCGGCATCGTGTGAGGCGAGCGACTCGAACGACGCGAGCTCGGGCGACGGGCCCGTGCGGGGAACGTCGAGCGCAGCATCCGCTCGGCCAGGTCCGCCCTCGATGTCGACGAACTCATCGCCCTCGACGATCGCGGCGGCGAACGCCGCGATCTCGCGGGTGTTGCGGTAGTTGGTCGAGAGCACGACTCCGCGGCCGGCGACCGAGATGCCCGCCTCGGCGAGCGAGTAGCCGCCGGGGTAGATGGTCTGCTGGCCGTCGCCGATGAGTGTGAGGCCGTCGGGGCGGTCGCCGACGATCGCGTAGAGCATGCGCAGCATCGCGCACGACAGGTCTTGGGCTTCGTCGATGATGACGTGGTCGACGCCCGACAGTGGCATCGCGCGCAACGACGCCTCCGCGCGCAGAATGACATCTTCGAAATCGATGAGCCCGCGCTCACGTAGCGCGGCCTCGTAGGCGAGGTCGAGCTCCCACACCGCACGGCGCTGCTCCACTCGAAGCGGTCGACGCCGGCCCGCGCGCGGCAGGTCGGCGTACTGCTCGAAAGTCGTGAGCCCTCGACCCTTGATGACCTTCGCGATCTCGTCGCCCCAGTAGCGACTGTTGGGGTCGATCGCGTGCAGCGGCCCGCGCTTGCCCACCGTGCCCCACGCGAACCGAAACGCCTCGGTGGCCTTGCCGAGGTCGAGCGTCACTCGTTGCCCGCGCTCGCGCAGCACGCGCATCGCAAAAGCGTGCACTCCGGTGAACTCGACGCGCTCGACCGTCTCGGGCGCGAGCCGATGCAGCAGCGTGCCGAGCACCGCCGGAAGCGTCTTCACAAACGTGGTCACGATGATGCGCCCGGTGGATGCTCGCGCCAAGTACGCCGCCCGATGCAGCCCCACGACCGTCTTGCCGGTGCCCGCCGCACCACGGATTCTCGCTGGCCCCGAGAAACTGCGCCGCACGAGCTTCGCCTGCTCGGGGTGCAGAAACGCCATCCACTCTTCGATGGGCGCCGCGAGCATGCCGGCCAAGAACGTGTCGGCCACCTCGTCCACCGTGAGCAGTGCCACCTCGTCGACGATCGGCTCGGGCTCGCTGAGGTCGAGCGGCACCGGCACGTCACCCAGCACCGGAAAGTGCTGCATCACCACACTCAGCACCGCGTTCTGCTGCCGCTCAGTCAGCCGCCGACCAAAGCCATTGATATAGGCGGATGCTCTCCGCTCGCCCACCACCACCAGGCCGCCCAAACTCGCGAGCGGCACCGGGTCCATGGCCGACCCTGCAAGCACCACGACCACGCGCACTTCACCCGGAGCGAGCCCCAGCTCGACGAGCGCCGCCTCGCAGCTCACGCCCACGTCGGCGAGCCCGGCGAGCTCATCCGTGACGTCGGCCTGCCCGCGGAAGAAGCGGCCTCCCGCCACGGTCACGTCGCGTCAGCCCTTCGTGTCGACGACGAAGACGCCGCCCGGCCCGACGAGCACGTGGTCGATCTGGGCGCGACTGCCGCGCTTCGCACCGGGCCAGCCGCGGTCGTGCAGGAAGGTGTAGCCGCACGCCGACAGCACCGAGAGCGTGCCTGCTACTTGCCGCTCGGTGCGGTGGGCGATCATCCACCGTTCGGCGGCGGCGCGCGCCTCAGCCGCGCGCGTTTCGAGAGCGTCAGCGAGCGCGATCTGGCGGTTCGCCTCGATGCCCGCCGACCTGCCTGCCTCGCTCATGGTGCCCCCGTTGCCGCGGCACGACAAGAAAGTCGAGCCTCGCTCCAGTCTGCCGGCGGTCGCGCGGCAGCGGCACCCCCTGAGCGGGGGCGGTGCGATGCGCTATTCGAAGCCGAATCGAAAGGATATATGCAAAAACGTACCTTTGAGGTAAGTTTGAGCATAATCAGTTGCCTATTGGGACGCGTATTGGAGGTGATCATGCGTGAGACGGCAGTGCCCCATGTACTTGCGCGTGCCCCCATGCGTGCTGCACGCCCTCAGGCGTTGCGCGACCGATGGGCTCAGCCAGCAAAAGAGTTGAAGCGATTGCGTGAGCGCGGTGTGGTTCGCCGACTCGCACACGGTCACTACATCGCTCCTCCCGACGGCGCAGCTGCAGACCACTGGAAGCCCGACCTCGAGACCGCAGCCATGGCTCTTGCCACCGCGCGCTTTGGCGATCGCGTACCCGTGCTGATGGGCCTTGGTGCGGCTCGCTTTCATCGCGCGATTCCTCGAGCTCTCACCACAACCTTCGTCGCGGTGCCCGAGCAGACCCACGAGGTACAGCTCGATGACCACGTGGGGGTGGTCAAGTTCGTCACGAGAGAGACCGCGAAGATGGATGCGCGTCTCGAGCCATTCGAGACTGGCTACGCACTCGTTGCCACACGCGAGCAGACCGTTCTCGATGTCGCACATCGCCCGCAGTGGGGCGGTGGCGTGGCCCTCGCTCGAGAAACCATCACTGCGCTGTGGCCCCGTTTGGACCATGAGTGGCTGAACCAGCTGGCACAAGACCAGGGACGACTCGCTGCACTCCACCGAGCTCGCGACCTCGCTGAGAACGGCGCCGACGAGCGATGACCCCCACCCCTGGCGTCCTCGACGAGGCCGAACTGCGCGCTGTTGCCGAACGCTTCGGTGTTTCTGACGATCAAGTACGCCGCGATCACCTCATCTCGCATGTGCTTGCGGCGATCGGCGGCGTTGATGGAGTGCTCTTCTACGGGGGCACCGCCCTCACGAGAACGGCACTGCCTGATCTTCGACTCAGTGAAGACATCGATCTCATCGCCCTTGGCCCCCGATCGCGAGTGGTCACAGACCTCGTCGCGGCCATCAACCGCGGCCTGGCACGGTCTTTCGGGGAGGTTCGCTGGCTACCGCCACTTGAGCGCACGCGCGACGCAGAACCTGTGGTGCTTGAGGTTCGCGCTCGCCTCGGGGTGCGCCTTCAATTGGTCTCACACGAGGGGCAGCACGTGCTTCCTGCGACACAACGAGTGATCGAGCAGCGCTACAGCGACGCGCCTTCGGTCTCGTTGCAGACCCTGACCGATGACGGCTTTGTTGCCGCCAAGATCTCGGCATGGCTCGACCGCAATGCACCGCGCGATCTCTTTGACCTGCACGCCATGGCGCGAGCCGGTCTACTGTCACAGGCGGGCATCGAGACCGTCAGGGCGACGACCAACTGGACCCAGTTTCCCCAAAGCGTTCGCTGGCCCGTGCCTCCCACTGACGGCGATTGGCAGCTGCAGCTTGCCCACCAAACAAGACTGACGATTTCGTCTCATGCAGCTCATCGTGTTGTCGTCGAGGCGCTGACTCGCAGCGCACCGTCCGCTCAACCCGAACACAAGAAGCCTCGCCTCTAGAGTGGCTCCCGTGACCTCGCCCACCCTCCACGACGTCGCCAAGCTCGCTGGCGTCTCGTTCAAGACGGTGTCGAACGTCATCAACGACCACCCGCACGTGGCTGAGGCAACGCGCATCAAGGTCGAAGCGGCGATCAAGCAACTCGACTACCGCCCGAATCGTTCTGCGCGCAGCCTGCGTTCAGGTCGCACGGGTGCCATCGGTCTTGCCGTGCCCGAGTTGAGCCTCAGCTACTTCGCTGAACTCGCCGACGAGGTCATCTCATACGCGGAACAGCGCGACACTGTCGTGCTCATCGAGCAGACCGGGGGAGACCCCGAGCGCGAGCTCGAGGCTCTGCGCGGCAGCCGCCGCCAGATGACCGACGGACTGCTGTTCAGCCCGCTGGGCCTCGGCAACGACGACGCCGACAAGCTCGACGTCAGTTTTCCCCTCGTGCTGTTGGGCGAGCGCATCTTCGACGGCCCGGTCGACCACATCACGATGGAGAACGTGGATGCAGCCCGAGCTGCCACCGACCACCTTCTTGACGCCGGCTGCCGCCGTATCGCCGTGATTGGCGCCCACACGGGCGAGGTCATCGGTTCGGCGGGCTTGCGACTGGCGGGCTATCGCGCGGCCATCGAAGCGCGCGGCATCGCCTATGACGAGCGCCTCGTCGTCGACGCCGGGCCCTGGCACCGCGTCAACGGAGCCGAGACGATGCGCACCTTGCTTGAGCGCGGGGTTGAGTTCGATGCCGTGTTCGCTCTCAACGATGAACTCGCGCTCGGTGCGCTACGCGTGCTCAACGAGCGGCGCATCAGGGTGCCCGAGGAGGTCGCCATCATCGGCTTCGATGACGTCGACGAAGCGCAGTACTCGCTGCCGAGCCTCACCACGGTCGACCCCGGGCGGCGTGAGATCGCGCACATCGCGGTGGATGTTCTGCTTGAGCGCATCGGGGCGGGCAACGATTCGCCGCCCAAGCGTGAGGTGCGTTCGCGCTTTCGCATCGTGCAGCGCGAGTCGACACCCGCTGTGTCGCACTGACGAGCATCCCGTCTTGACAGCCGCCGAATCCGCGACCATCCTCACACTATTACAACGTTGTAATAGACGTTGCGATCTCGGTCAGGAACGCCGAGCACCATGGTTCCGACCCGAGCAGACACCGAAGTCCCGCACACGTTCAAAGGAAGATCCATGACCCGCAACCGCACAGTGACAACTGTCGCCGCTGTGGCCGCCGCGAGCGCGCTCATGCTCGCCGGCTGCTCGGCGGAAGGTACCTCGTCGAGCGACTCGCCGATCGAGCTCACGTTCTGGCACGGCTACACCGAGGCCGATGGCGACGTGCTCGAGCAGATCGTCGCCGACTTCAACGCCGAGAACCCTGACATCGTGATCTCGACCGAGATCAACCCCTGGGCCGTCATTGACGACACCCTGTTGCCCGCTCTCTCAGCTGGCACCGGCCCCGACATTGTGGCGATGCCCGCAGAGCGGCTACCCGTGTACGCCGACCGTGGCGCCTTCGCCTCGCTCGACGAGTTCTACGCCGACCCGGCCAACAACGCCAGCGCGGTGAACCCCGGTGCCGTCGACATGGTGACGGTCAACGGCACCGCCTACGGAGTGCCGACCGGCTTCGTGCCGCTCGCTGTTTACTACAACAAGGCGCTTTTCGAGGCCGCTGGCATCACCGAGGCGCCCACGACTTGGGACGAGTGGGTGAGCGTCTCCGAGCAGTTGACAATCGACGAGAACGGTGATGGCACCCCCGAGCAGTACGGGGTGATCTTGCCCGACCACGCCACGGTTGCGAACGGACTCTGGCCATCGCTGTTCTACGGCAACGGCGGCGAGATTGTCGAAGGCGGCGACACCGCCGTCATCGATTCGACCGAAAACGCTGAGACGCTGCAGTTCTGGCGCGACGCGATCGTGGGCAGCTCAATCTCGCCGACGGGAGTCGACGGCATTGAGGCCGACGGTATTTTCTCGGCAGGTCGTGCGGCCATGACGATCGGCGGACCTTGGATGGTCTTCATCGCCGCCGACAACGGCATCGACTACGGCATTGCGCCGATTCCCGCTGGCCCCGTTGACCAGGCGGCCTCGGCTATCGGCGTCTCGATGGCCATCACCGAACAAGAAGACCCGGCACGTCAGGCTGCGGCTGAAGAGTTCTTCGCGTACTTCCTCAACGACGACAACGCCGTGGCGTGGTCGCTCGGTTCGGGATGGCCGCCGCTGCGCACTGACATTTCCGCTGACGCCGTGGCAGAGAACGAGACCGTCGCGGCTCTGACCGCCATGGCCGAGTTCGGCCGACCGCTGCTGCCCGGCGTGGTCAACAGCGTCGACGTGCTCACCGCAGTCGACAACCTCACTCAGCAGGTCATGGCGGGTGGCGATATCGACGCGCTACTGGCCGAGGCGCAAGCCGAAATCGAGGCAGCGCTGGCGGGATAACCTTCCCGCATCACGCTCCATCCCCGTGGGGGCGGCGTCGCTACCGACGCCGCCCCCACCTAGCGAGACGAAAGACCATGACGTCACTCACCGGGTCGAGGCCCGCCTATCGCCCACCGGCGCCGCTCGGGGGTCGCCCCCGCCGCCGCTCGGCGCAGGGAAAGCGCGATCGCACTGCGCTGCTCTTTCTCGCGCCCGCCCTCATCGTGCTCGGTGTCTTTGTCGCCTGGCCAATGGTCTCCGCTTTGCGGCTCTCGTTCACCGACGCGAGCGGTTTCGGAGTCGAGAACTGGGTGGGGCTAGAGAACTACGCGCGCATCTTCGCCGACGAAGACATTCTCGCGGCGCTACTCAACACCGTCTGGTACCTCGTGCTCTTCACCCCGCCGGCCGTGGCGCTCGCGCTCGCGCTCGCACTTGCTGTCAACAACCCGCGACTGCCCTTCCGTTCGTTCTTTCGCACGGCCTTCTTCGTGCCCTTCATCGTGTCGCTCGCGGTGTCGGCGTTCGCCTGGGGATACCTGCTCGACCCGAACGTCGGGCTACTCAACTACTGGCTGAGCAACGTCGGAATACGGCTGGGCAATCCGCTGCAAGACCCCACCCTTGCGATGCCCGTCGTCGCGCTCGTCGCGATCTGGAAGAGCTTCGGCTTCTACTTCGTCATCTTCTTGGCGGGGCTGCAGGATGTTCCCGCCTCGCTCTACGAGGCGGCGAGAGTCGACGGCGCAGGCCCCTGGGCTCGCTTCCGAAACGTGACGCTGCCGATGCTCTCGAACACTCTCGCGTTCGTCATGATCTTCGCCATGATCGCGGCGCTGCAGGCATTCGACCAGATCTACGTCATGACCGGCGGCGGCCCGTTCGGCAGCACGCAGACGATCGTCATGGAGATCTACGAGTCGGGCTTCCGCCGCCTCGAGCTTGGCTTCGCCTCGGCACTGTCATACGTGCTGCTCGCGGCGACCCTGCTGCTCAGCATTGTGCAGTTCGTATTCTTCGGCCGTCGAGAGGGAGACCTCACATGACCGCCCTCGCGCCGAGCCGTGCTGCCGCACCCCCTCGCGGCCGCGGCCCCCGCCTCAAGCCGACCACTGCTTTCGCCTTCATCGGGTTGCTTGCCGCTGTTGCGCTCGTTCTGCTACCGATCGCGATCATTGCCTTCACCGCGTTCAAGCCGACCGCTGAAGTCAACGCCTTTCCGCCGACCCTGCTGCCTGAACAGTGGACTCTCGCGAACGTCGAGCGCATCACCACCGAGCTACCGTTCGCGCGCCTGATTCTCAACAGCGTCATCTTCGCCGGCGGCGTCACCGCGTTCGCGCTCGTGTTCGACTCGCTTGCCGCCTACGCCCTCGCGCGCATCGACTTCCGTGGGCGCACGGTGTTGCTCATCGTCATCATCGCGAGTCTCATGATTCCTTTCCAGGCAACGCTCATCCCGGTGTATCAAGTCGTTGCCGATCTCGGGTGGGTCAACACCTATGCGGGTCTCATCGCGCCTCGCGCGGCCGACGCGTTCGGCATTTTCTTCTTGCGGCAGTTCTTTCTCGCGCTGCCCCGAGATATCGATAATGCGGCGCGCATCGATGGCGCGAGCGAGTTCCGCATCTTCCGTAGCATTGTCATTCCCAACGCGATTCCCGCGCTCATGACTCTCGGCATCTTCACGTTCGTCAACAACTGGAACGACCTGCTGTGGCCACTCGTCTTCACGACAGAACGCGAGATGGGCACACTGACGTCAGGTCTGACTCTGCTGACCGGCCCCGGCGGCATCATTCCCTACGGCGTCATGATGGCGGGCTCGCTCATCGCGATTCTGCCGTTGCTCGTCGCCTTCCTCATCGTGCAACGCACGTTCATCGAATCCATCGCGACCACGGGGGTGAAGGGATGACCGTTCCCTGGCACCTCGACGGCGGGCTGCACTTCGCGCTCGGCATCGAGAACACCTTCGTGCCGCAGTCGGGCCCGGGCGAACGGGCGCTCGACGAATACGAGCTCACCGAGCACTACGAGCAGTGGAGCGGTGACCTCGACTTGGCGAGCTCGGCGGGTGCCGAGTTGCTGCGGTGGGGCATCCCCTGGCACCGGGTTCAGCCCGAGCAAGGCGAGTGGGATTGGAGTTGGGTCGACCCCGTGATCGAACGCTTCGGTGCCATCGGCCTTCGCCCCGTGATCGACCTGCTGCACTATGGCACGCCGACGTGGCTCGAACGAGAGTTTGCGAACCCCGACTTTCCTGCGCGCTTCGCCGAGTTCGCTGTGGCTTTCGCTGAACGATATGGCGACCGCGTGACCGACTACACGCCGATCAACGAACCGATGATTCACGCGCTCTTCAGCGGCGAGTATGCCTACTGGCCGCCCTACTTGAGTGGCACGACGGGCCTGTGCACGATGAGCATTCAGCTCGCCGATGGCTTTCACCGCGCGCAACACGGTATCGCCGACGTGCTCGGAGATCGCGCCGTGTTCGTACATGTCGATGCGGGTATGCGCTTCGTCGGCGCCGACGAGGTGAGCCACCACGGCGAGCTCGCCGAGCGGCTACGGCACCAGGTGTGGCTCGTTGAAGACCTTGTGACGGGGGGAGTGGATGACGGGCATCCACTGTTCACAGACCTCGCGAATGCCGGACTGACGGATGCCCTGCTCGAACGCTTGCGCGCTCAGCCAGCGCGGCCCGATGTATCGGGAGTGAACTACTACCCGAGGCACTCCACCGAGATCATCGAGACATGCGTGCACCACGGAGGCGGGTTCGCCGACCCGCGGCCCACGCGAGACGACGGCACCGAGGGGCTGGAGGAGTTGCTGCTGCAAGCGCACGCACGGTACGGCGCGCCGGTCGCCGTCACTGAGACGTGCGTTACCGGAACTGTCGAAGAGCGTTCCGCATGGATGGACGAGTCGATCGACCTCGTCGCGAGGTTGCGAGCGGGAGGGCTTCCGATCGTCGGCTACACCTGGTGGCCCGTCTTCGACATGTACGAGTGGACCTGGCGTCACTCTGAGGCGCCGCGCGCCGATCACCAGCTGTCCATGGGCCTGTGGTCACTCGACGAGAGCCCCGAAGGCCTTCGCCGCGTCGAAACCCCGCTCGTTGCTCAGTTTCGCCGACACGATGCCGACCCGCGGCATCGGCCATGACGTTTTCTGCCCAGAAGATCACCACTGAAGGAGCCCCACTGTGATTCGCGCGCACGCCACCGTTCGCCCCGACGCCGTCATCGGCGACATCGACCGGAGGCTTTTCGGCTCGTTCGTTGAGCACCTCGGCCGCTGCGTCTACGACGGTATCTACGAGCCGGGGCATGAGACCGCTGATGCCGATGGCTTCCGCGAAGACGTGCTTGCGCTTGTGCGAGAACTCGGTGTGAGCACCGTGCGCTACCCCGGCGGCAACTTCGTCTCGGGCTACCGCTGGGAAGACGGCGTTGGCCCGCGCGAGCAGCGCCCAAAGCGCGTTGATCTCGCGTGGCACTCGCTCGAAACCAACGAGGTGGGGCTCAACGAGTTCGCTCGCTGGGTCGAGAAGAGCGGCACCGAGCTCATGCTCGCCGTCAACCTCGGCACGCGAGGAGTGCAAGAAGCACTCGACCTCTACGAGTACACGAACATCCGCGGGGGCACGACTCTCAGCGACTTGCGCGTCAGTCACGGCTCCGCAGAGCCGCACGCCGTGACGATGTGGTGCCTCGGCAATGAGATGGATGGGCCTTGGCAGCTCGGCCACCGCAACGCCGACGACTACGGCAAGATCGCGGCGCAGACCGCGAGGGGCCTCAAGCAGTTCGACCCCAGCCTGCAGCTCGTGGCCTGCGGCAGTTCGGCTCGTGACATGCCGACCTTCGGCACGTGGGAGCGCACCGTGCTCGAGCACTGCTACGACGACGTCGACTACATCTCGTGCCACGCCTATTACAACCTCAAGAAGGGTGACCTCGCCGGCTTCCTCGCGAGCCCCGTCGATATGGACCTTTTCATCGCCGAAGTGGGGCAAGCGATCGACGAAGTGCGAGCATCCAAAGGCAGTGATCACGAGGTGCGCATCTCGTTCGACGAGTGGAATGTCTGGGACATCGAGCGCTACCACGACGAAGACAAGGTGACCGACCCGCAGGTGTGGCCGGTGGCGCCGCGCCTGCTTGAAGACAGCTACACCGTCACCGACGCGGTCGTGGTGGGCGGGCTGCTGATGTCGCTGCTGCGCAACGTCGACCGCGTGGCCGCCGCAAGCCTCGCGCAGCTTGTCAACGTCATCGCCCCGATCATGACCGAGCCGAAGGGCCCGGCATGGCGGCAGACCACGTTCTTTCCGTTTGCGACGGCGTCACGGCTGGCGAGCGGGCAGACCGTGTCGGTCGACGTGGATGCTCCCACCTACGACGCCGGAAAGCTCGGGTCTGTTCCGCTCGTCGACGTGGTGGTCACACGTGGCGACCACGGTGCCGTCGTCTTTGCCACGAACCGCAGCACGACCGAGAGCGCATCAGTCGAGGTCGACCTTGCGGGCATCGCACAGTCAAGAGTCGACGAGGCCTGGCTGCTCGCCGACGACGACATCATGGCGCGCAACACGCTTGACGACCCCGATCGTGTCGGTCTTCGGGCGCTCGACTCGGCCGTCATCGACGGGGGAGTGCTGCGCTTCGAGCTGCCGCCGGTGTCGTGGGCGGCGGTCAGCGTCAGCTGAGCGCGCGCGACTGTCGATCGACCCCTCGCCCGATCGTCATCTCTTTGACAGGATCGACCGACGGTCCGCGAAGGGAACGAGAACATGCGCTACACCTTGATGTTGCACTACCCCGAAATGACCGCAGCTGAGCTCGGTGACGAAGCGCTTGCCGAAGGCATGCGTGCTTTCGATGACTACGCGCGAGAGCTCGAGGCGGCCGGGGTGCTGCAGAGCGCTGAAGTGCTGCAACCCTCCACCGCGACGACGACCGTCACCTTGGCAAGCGGAGAGCTCGTCGTGCAAGACGGGCCGTTCGCCGACTCACGCGAGCAACTGGGCGGCATCATCGTCATCGACGTTGCTGACCTCGATGCCGCGTTGTCGTGGGCAAGCAAGGCACCTTCGGCGAGCTACGGTCACGTCGAGATCAGGCCGGGAGCGACACGGTTCGTCGACGGCGTCTGGACGAACTACGACCACCACTGACGTATGGCAGCGACCGACGACTCTCTCGCGGCGCGGGTTGCGGCGCGCGCCGCGAGAGAGTCGTATGGCCGACTGCTCGCGCTTGTCGCGAGTTCGACACGAGATCTCCATCTCGCCGAAGACGCTCTCTCTGACGCGCTCGAACGCGCGTTGCGCACCTGGCCGGTGCAGGGCGTACCCGACAACCCTGAAGGGTGGGTGCTGACCGTGGCCCGAAATCGTCTTCGCGACCTGCTGGGTAGCGCAGCGCGGCGAACGTCACGACCGCTCGACGCGTCGGTTGAGCAGCGACTCACGACGGACATCGATGTGGATGCTCTGCTCGAGCTCGGGGAGAGCATCCCCGATCGGCGCCTCGAATTGCTCTTCGTGTGTGCGCACCCCGCAATCGACGCTGAGGTGCGCACTCCCCTCATGTTGCAGGTCGTGCTGGGCCTCGACGCGGCGAGCATTGCGCGAGCGTTCGATGTTGCCCCGACGGCGATGGCTCAGCGACTCGTGCGTGCCAAACGTCGGATTCGGCTCGCCGGCATTCCCTTCACCGTGCCGCACCGTGCCGATATGCCGCAACGTCTGCCAGCGGTACTTGAGGCGATCTACGGTGCCTACGCCGTCGACTGGCTGCAACAGGGGGAGCGCTTTCGAGAGTCACTGGCCGACGAGGCGCGCTGGCTCGCGGTGCTCACGGCCAGCTTGCTCGTCGACGAGCCTGAAGCGTGGGGTCTCGCCGCACTCATCACGCTTGCACAATCGCGCGCTCCCGCGCGCGTCGGAGACCCGTGGCCACCTCTCTCAGAGCAAGACACCGCCTTGTGGGATGCCGAGCTCATCGCCGAAGGGGAGGCGCTACTCCGCCGGGCGCAACGCCTCGGCAAGCCGTTCGGACGATTTCAGCTCGAAGCGGCCATCCACGCCGTGCATTGCGATCGCGCTCGCACGGGTGTCACCGACCACGACGCGCTCGAGACGCTCTACCGTGGCTTGCTCGACGTCGCTCCCACCCGGGGCGCGCTCGACGCGCTCGCAGCATTGCGCGACCGCCGATAGCGCGGGCGAAGAGACTCGACCAGTGCCAACGTCGCGCAGAGCACGAGCGTGATGAGCGCCGCTGCCAGGGCCGCGATCACGACCGGGTGATCGAAGACTGCCAACAACATGAGGGCGCCAATGGCAACGGCCCCCATGAGCCCGACGAGCGAGATGACCGTCGCGGTCGTACTCGTCGGGTCGGCGCTCGTTGCGGGGACGACGCCCGTCGCAGCGCGGGAGTGCGGAAAGCTCGTGACTAGTGCCATGACAGTGCTCCTCATCGTGCGTGGGGGTTCTCGCGTGAACCGCCCTCACTGGTGAGACGCATCTATGCCCCTGCTATGACGCGTGTCGGAGAAGAAGGGCAGACTGGCGTGGTGCGAGCATCCCGCCCCTCTTTCGACTTCACCGCGCCGGTGACGCTGTGGAAGGCAGATTCGGCGTGGCACTTCGCGACCGTGCCAGACGACGTCAGCGATGAGATCGCCGCACGAATGGAGGGTTTCACCCGCGGTTTTGGCAGCGTGCGCGTTGAGGTGACGATCGGCGCGACGACGTGGAGCACGAGCCTCTTTCCCGACTCAGGATCGGGTTGCTACGTGCTGCCGCTGAAGAAAGCGGTGCGTGCCGCCGAAGGCATAGTCGCGGGCGGCACGACGACTGTGCATCTTGAGCTGGTTGATCTGCCGTGAAGTACGCGTTTCTCTTTCGTGCCGTGAACGTCGGTGGCACGGCCACGTTGCCGATGGCACAGTTGCGTGACCTGGCGGCCGAACTCGGCGCCACCGAGGTGCAGACCTACATCGCCTCGGGCAACCTCATCGCGGCCCCGCCAGCCGACCCCGGCGACTTCGCGCGAGCTCTCGAGACGGAGGTTGAGTCGCGCTTCGGGTTTCGCCGCGAGGTGATCGTGCGCGATGCGAGCGCCCTACGCGCGGCGCGGGATGCTCACCCCTTCTCAGTCGTCGACCCGCGTTTCTCATACCTCGTGCCTCTGAGCGCCACGCCCGCTCCAGGCGCCATCGCAGAGGCGAGTGAGCTACCGACCCGCAACGACGATTGGGCGCTCATCGGCGACGATGTGCACGTGCGCTTCGAGCGTGGAGCAGGCAGCGCCGAGCTCGACCTCAATCGGCTGCTGCGCGTACTCGGTGTCGTGGGCACGGCGCGCAACCTGCGCACCGTGGACGAGTTGCTACGGCGCCTCGGCTGAAGCCCGAGCCGGTTGGCGTAGCATGACGGCCATGCGCGACCTGTTGCTTCGCCTCGCCCTCGTGGGTGGCGTCGCCATGCTCGTCGCTTTCGCACTCGGCCAACCAACTCCGCTCGCGACAGCGGGCATCGTGGCGGCCGGGGTGGTGGCGCTCGCGGCACTCGTCGTTGTCGCCCACGCTGCCGCTCGCCCCGTGGCGCGAGTCGAACTCGTGGTCGGCAGCCGCGCTCGAGCACACCGCGAGTCGCTCGGCGAACAGGCCGAGCCCGCGCATCCCCTCACCGCCGGTCGACCCCTC
>Ga0209066_10001950_pt1 | contig 26300 bp, 19 predicted proteins | sample All_14_2_FD_187198 | JGI IMG/M metagenome (GOLD analysis project Ga0209066, IMG submission 187198) | Freshwater microbial communities in response to fracking from Pennsylvania, USA - Allegheny Zone_MetaG_DW_15 (SPAdes) (version 2) ...
ACATAGAAATAAAATTCAAACGAGTTTCAATATTACTACTGAAACTCGTTCACAATCAATGAGTTGCAATGGTTTTACCAACTATTTTTTGACATTATACCTTAAAAAACGAGAGGTGGTATCTGTAAAAAGATACCACCTCTCGTCGTTTGAGCTAGTACAGGGCCTAACTGACTGTCGAATTGACTGCCAACTGTCGAACTGCAAACTGGCTTAAAACTCCAGTTGGTTGTTGTATTTGTACAGGTAAATCATCAGCACGATGAAAAGCACGAAGTAGATGATGAACCACATCATAAAACGACCCTTTTTACCTTCATTTTCAATATGGTCAGACATGATTTTATTTTTTTGATGAACTGTTTTGTTTGAATGGCGCAAAAGTAAGCGGTGGTATTGGGTTTTCCAAAATAGAATGCAATGATGTTTGACCTGCCGAAAAAGAGCGCCCAAAACTTGTTCACAAAAAATTAAAAACTGCTTAACGTAGTTTCTTGGCGGCGTAACGGCGCTTACCTACCTTTGCGGCACGAAATAGCGAATTTAGAAAATCGAACAACGGCTGAAATTTTGATTTTTCACATTAAAACAGGCGTTATGAATCAAGCACAACACTACCTGCCACTCAAATTCCTAATCCCAGCCACTGCGCCATTCAAGTTCGAACGCCCCCTCGACCAACCCTGCTGACGCTACAGCCTCCAACAAGTATTTCTTTAAACCGAAAATGTCATCAACAGGCAAGCTGCCTTTGGTCTATATTTCTATTCATTAAATCACTTTGTATGAACTACAACTTCACACTTTCAAAGGCCACGGCATTTATCGTGGCTTTATTAGGTTTTGTCATGTTTTCCACGGTGAGCATTGCGCAAAGCTCCAGTTTCCTCGGCCAGGTCGTGGATGCCAGCGGGCAGCCGCTCCCTGGGGCCAACGTGACGGCCACACACCAGCCATCGGGCACGTTCTACGGTACTTCCACCCGTGACGATGGCCGCTTCAACCTCCCTGACGTGCGCATCGGGGGGCCATACCACATCGAAGTAAGCTTCACCGGTTTCGAGACCTACAAGCTCGACAATGTTGAAATGGGCCTTGGCCAAAACTACCGCTTGGATGTGAAATTGCAAGAGTCCTCCACAACGCTGGGTGAGGTAGTGGTCACTGCCAATGAAAGCGAAATCCTTAACTCCGAGCGCACAGGCGCAGCTACCAACATCAAGAAGGAAGCCATCAACGCCCTGCCTACACTCAGCCGCAGCCTCAACGACTTTGTGCGCCTGACGCCGCAAAGCCGCTCCAGTAGCGTGGCTGCCACCACTGGAAACAGCGTCTCCTTCGCTGGCCAAGACAGCCGCTTCAATAACCTGACCATTGACGGTTCCATCTTCAACAACAGCTTCGGCCTTGCTGGTGCGCCTGCTGGCCAGACCAACTCTGCCCCGATTTCATTGGACGCCATTGATGAAATCCAAATCAACTTGGCTCCCTACGACGTGCGCCAAGGCGGCTTCACGGGCGCTGGCGTGAACGCCGTGACCCGCTCCGGTACGAACAAGTTCGAAGGTTCTGTTTTTTACAATACCCGCAGCGAGTCACTCGCTGGCGACAAGGCAAATGGCACTGCCATCACAAAAAATGACTTCAGTATCAAACAGACAGGCTTCCGCCTCGGCGGCCCTATCATTCCGAACAAGCTTTTTTTCTTCGTAAATGCTGAAATCGAACGCCGTGACGACCCTGCCACATCTTGGGTCGCTGACCGTGGGCAAGATGGTGACAACGTGAGCCGGGTACTTGCTTCCGACCTGGATGAATTGAAAACATTCTTGATTGACCGTTTTAACTACAACCCCGGCGAGTATGAAAAATACCTGCTGAACACGAAGAGCGACAAGGCTTTGGCGAAATTGGACTACAACATCAACAAATCAAACCGCCTCAGCTTCCGCTTCAACTACCTGAAATCTTCCCGTGACGTACTGGCCAGCAACTCCGGCTCCTTCCAGAACCGCCGTGACAATGGCTTCGCCCTCAACTTCTCGAACTCGAACTACATCATCAACAACGACATCTACTCCGGCATCGTGGAATTGAACACCATGCTGGGCACCAAAATGTCCAATAAAGTCCAGTTCGGCTACACTGCCAACCGGGACTACCGTGGCAGCGGCGGCGGCGTTTTCCCGCTGGTGGACATCTTGCAGGATGGCCGCAACTACACGACTTTTGGCTACGAGCCGTTCACAGCCAACAACATTTTGAACACCGACACTTGGCAGTTTCAGGACAACCTGACCATGTACAGCGGTGCGCATACCTTCACAGCTGGCCTCAATTTCGAGTACTTCAAGTTCGACAACACTTTCACACCGACTTACTATGGCCAGTTCGTTTACAACTCGTTGGATGATTTTTATGCAGATGTAAATGGTGCGGATTCCATCAAATTGGCCCGTTATGCACTTACTTATTCTGCCTTGCCAAACCGTGCCTTGCCAACGGCAACCACCAAAGTTGCCCAGCCCGGCGCCTACATTCAGGATGAAATCGCCATGATGGACAACAAGTTGAAACTGACGGTAGGCCTCCGTGTGGACGTGCCAATCTACGGCGAGACCGCCCTCCACAACCCAGTTGTTGACACCATGAGCTTCGTCAACGCTGAGGGCAAATCTGTCAAATACCGCACGGACGAGCTGCCCGGTACTAACCCGCTCATTTCCCCACGCCTTGGTTTCAACTACGACATCAAAGGCGACCGCTCCCTGCAACTCCGTGGCGGAACGGGCCTCTTCGCAGGCCGCCCGGCCTTCGTTTGGATTTCGAACCAAGTGGGCAACAACGGTATCCTGACCGGTTCCCTGAGCGTCAACAATACCTACGATTACCACTTCAACTCAGATGTTACGGCTTACATCCCTGAAAATGCCACTACGCCACCGACTTTCAACATCGCCGTGACCGACAAGGGCTTCAAATTCCCACAGCTCTGGAGGAGCAACCTCGCCATTGACTTCAAGTTGCCGCTTGATTTCGTTGGCTCTTTGGAAGGTATTTACAACAAAAACCTGAACAACGTTTATTACATCAACGCCAACCTGGAGCCTTCGAAAAACCAATACTCAGGTGCTGACAACCGCCCAACCTATGGCGCACTTGGCCTCAGCGGCACTGCTGCAAACAATGCCATCCGTGTGAACGACAAAATCACCGATGCCATCGTCCTCACGAACACCAACAAAGGTTCCAACTACAGCCTCACCGCCAAGTTGGAGCGCCAGTTCAAGAAAGGATTTTACGCCATGTTGGCCTACAACTTCAGCGAGTCAAAAGACCTGATGACAGCTGGTTCAATCGCCTTTTCATCTTGGCGTGACAACCCAAGCCGCTTCGGCAACAACCTCCAGCAATTGGCCTACTCTGATTTTGACCAGCGCCACCGTGTCATCGGAGCTTTGTCCTACCGCTTGGAGTATGTCAACCATGCCGCTACCACTTTCTCTGTTTTCATGCAGAGCAGCAACCAAGGCCGCTACACCTTCGCCGTCAACGGCGACGTGAATGGCGACCAGCAGACCAGCAACGACCTGCTCTACATCCCCAACAACGGTAGCGAAATCCTCTTCGACGACATCAAGGATGCCAATGGCAACGTAACTGCTACCGCCGATGCACAGCGCCAAGCCTTTATGACTTTTGTTGACAACAACGATTACCTCAGCTCACGCAAAGGCCAATATGCAGAGCGCAATGGCGCACTGCTGCCTTGGCTTACGACCTTCGACGTGTCTGTGCAGCAGGAGTTCTTCGTGAACGTCGGCGAGCGCCGTCACACCATCCAGTTGAGGGCTGACTTCTACAACTTCGGCAACTTGATCAGCAACAAATGGGGCGTGGCCGATGTCGTGAGGAACAACTTCCCGCTCCGCTTCGTACGGGCAGATTCCAACGCCAACCAACCAGTGTACACCTTCGCTCCATCGAACGGCGTGTACCCAACGCAGGCACTCACCAAGGACATTTCCTTGAACAGTGTTTGGCAGGCACAGCTGGGCATCCGCTACATCTTCTGATTTGAATTTTCTAAAATGAAAAAGCCGCTTTCCCATGCTTGGGAAGGCGGCTTTTTTTGTTGGCCTTCGGCCAATATTTCACACCGTTTTTATCCTTGGGTCAAAAACAAAGTCCTCGGTTCGTAGTAGCTCAATCTTTTGAAAATCATGGTGTTGGACATTGAACAAAAAATTCTGCTCTGCCGGGATAATCGCTGAAGGGACACGAAGCACTGCGCTCTTCATTCCGTCCAGCCATTCGTCGCCTAGTTGCTGGGTGATGTGGTAGTTGTTGAACTCGTGCCAGCCATCCGGTAAGTCAGCTTCGCTGATTTCCACAACCAGTATATCGTCCGGCACCGCTATCACCATTGTTTTGAACAACTGGTTCAGGCCACGGCTGTTCCGGTGTACCACGTTTTCGAGGCAGGCCAGCGCCCGTGAACCAGCCGTGTAGAGCACGAACCGACCGGGGCTGTTCCAGCGGGCAGCTTGGCCAGAGGCCGTCAACGATTGCGACCATTTTTCCAAAACGATGCGGTAAACATACATGGTGGAAGGCATTAAGCTGTAGCGCCAAACTCAATACGGACAAGCTCTTCCATGACGAGGTCAATGCCCGTTGACATGCTCAATAGCTCCAGTGGCACTTGGCCGCCAAGCCCGTAAGCCGGCTCGCCCAACCAACTGTTGAACTCGTCCCGGTTGCCGAATATCTCGATGCCTTTTTTGTAAAGGGCCTCCAATTTCAAGACTGCCTCCCCCTCCCGTGGTGTGAGTGGCTTTGCCTCCTGCGCGTAGCGTTGGAGGGTTTTGAGGGACAGCCCCAAGAACTCGGTGGCTAGCCATTCCCGTGTCAGCCCAGTGTAGTCTGCCAGCCCAAAAAACCGCAAACTGCTGACCCCGCTGCGGCTTGTGCTCACGATATAGGCGGGTTGGTAGGCTATGTCGTTGACCATGTTGGCAGTGCTTTGCTCGCCGTCGAGTTGTTTATAGGCCCTAGGTTTTTGGGAGACTGCTTTTTCAGTGCTTTTTTGCTTTGTCATTTTTTATGGACTTTTGTCCCACAAATTTAGTCATTTTTCTTTTTATTCAAAATTTTCCTTGATTTTTTCGCTTGATTTTTTCCTGTTGTATTCTGCCCTTTTAGCGCTTCCGTGTATTTTGCCCTTTTAGTTTCTACTTTTGCTTTTTGTTCGCACCCGGCGCATACCCATTCTTTGCTTCGCAATTTTGAACAATACCGACCATAAATCCACGGAACTAGCCCGCCTCTTCTACCTTGAACTGACCAAGGTGGACACCAACCCTGATTGGACGCCCGCCACCAAGGCCGACGCCCTCTCACGATTGCTGGAACTACTATTTTTGGAAGTGACCAAGGCCGAGGGTATCCAATTCACTACACTGTTTGCCCGCATTGCCTACGCTTGCCACCGTCATCAGGTGGACAAGCAGGCGCAGTATTGGGTGCATCTTTTTCGTAAGAAAATGCGGTCTGCCGTATCGGAAAAAGAAGCCAAAGCTGTGTACAACCTCGGCCTGAAAGCCATCGCCGAGATTGTCGAAGGGCTTTTCAGGGAGTCGCCGCCAGCGGAAGTCAAGGCGTTTTTACCAAAAAAAATCCCTTACACCTACACCGAGGTACAGGTCAGCGAACGCCGCAAGCACATGCGGGTCGTCGCCCTCGCCGACGACGAAGCCAACGACCTCCTCCTCGCCCAAGACGAGGAAAACCCCTCACAACTCATTGGGATTCAATACAATATCCCCGACCGCAACGAAAACTTCGGCCCTACCATCCGGGAAATCCGTAGCACTTTCGGCTTCCCCGTCGTACTTAGTTTACTCGACGTTCAAATAATCGAAATCGAAAAAGAAGCCGAAGCACTCCCCAAAAATCGTAAATCGTCAATCGTAAATCGTCAATTGGGTTACCGTCCAAAAGCCATCGTCGTTTGCCCCGACTACCTCCTCGACGTGTCCACCGTGGCGAACTGCTACCAGGGCAACAGCGCCGAGCCAGTGGTTTACCTATTGCAGAAATTTCTGCCCGTGGCACAAACCAAGGCCATGCTCATCGGGAACTGCGCCAATTTTTTCCTCGACGAACTGATGCACAACCCCGAAGCCAATTTCAAGGAGACCTTCCCGAAGGTGTTCCGCACCAGCCCGCTGGCTTTCTCGCTGCTGACCGATGCTGAGATTCGAGAGATTGCGGAGCAATCGCAAAAACACTGGGTAACGCTGCAAGCGATGGTAAAAACGGGCATGCGGAAATTCGACATCGAGCCGAAGGAGACCTACCTCGAACCCAGTTTTTACGATGAAAAGCATGGCCTCCAGGGCCGCCTCGACGTTTTTTACAAAAAGGAAAACCGCAGCGCCATCATCGAACTCAAGAGCGGCAAAGCCTTCATGCCCAACCGCCACGGCATCGGCGCCAGCCACTTCATACAGACCCTGCTCTACGACCTCATGGTGCGCTCCGTCTTCGGTGAGGAGGTGGAACCAGCAAGCTATATATTGTATAGTGGCTTGGAAATGAACCAGTTAAAGTACGCCCCGCCCATTGTTGCGGAGCAATATGAAGCCCTGCAAATCCGAAACCGCCTCGTGGCCATTGACCGCAGGCTTGCCGCCATTGGTGCGGAAAACGTGGCGCAAGTGCCCCTGCTGGAGCGCATCGCAAGGGGCCGTTTCCCGCATTTGAAAGGCTACTTGGCCGAAAGTATTGGCCGCTTCGAGGCAACCTACTCGGCCCTCAGCGACTTGGAGCGGCGCTATTTCAATGCCTTCTCCGGCCTCATCGCACGGGAGCACCAACTGGCCAAAACCGGGGCGCAGGGCATGGACAACACCAACGGCCTCGCCGCCCTCTGGCTCGATACGCCCGCCGAAAAAGAGGCCTGTTTTGACCTGTTTAAATCCCTGAAAATCAAGGAAAACCGGGCCTTCGAGGACGAGCCTATAATCGTTTTTGAAAAGACCGCCGACACCAGTGCACTGGCTAATTTCAGGGTCGGTGACATCGCTGTTCTATACCCAGTTGGCAGTGGGCTATCGCCGTTGCAAACGCAAATCTTCAAGGTCACATTACTTGATATTAGTCCCGAAACCATCACCGTCCGATTGCGCTACCGACAGTTCAACGGGCTGATTTTCAAGGAGTTCGAGCTTTGGAACCTCGAACACGACCTGATGGATTCCGGCTACAACAGCCTCTACCAGGGTCTGTTCCGCTGGGCCGGGGCCGAGCAGCGCAAACGGGATTTGCTGTTGGGGACCTCAGCGCCAAAACTTCCCCCTAGCGCAGATTCATCCCTAACCCCTCATCCCTCATCCCTAGATGGCTCACTGACCGAAGAACAAAAAGAAATCCTGAGCAAGATGCTCACCACCCCCGACTACTTCCTGCTCTGGGGGCCGCCCGGCACAGGCAAGACGAGCCAAGTGCTACGCCATTTTGCAAAATGGATTTTTGAAAACACCGACGAAAACCTGCTGCTGCTGGCCTACACCAACAGGGCCGTGGACGAAATCTGCGAGGCGCTGGACAGCCTTGGCGATGCCGTGAAAAGCGCCTACTTGCGCATCGGCTCCCGCTACTCGACGGGACAACAGTTTGAAAATCAATTGCTTGCGAAAAAAATCGAGGAGGTGACGACCCGCAAGGGCTTGAAGGAAGTGTTGGAGCACCACCGCATTTTCGTAGCGACACTGGCTTCGCTATCCAACAACCTCGAACTGCTCCAACTGAAAAAATTCCGGCGGGTGGCCATTGACGAGGCGTCGCAAATCTTGGAGCCGGGGCTGGTCGGGCTGCTGCCGCAATTCGAGCAGTGGGTGCTCATCGGCGACCACAAGCAACTGCCCGCCGTGGTGGTGCAGCCGCCCGAAGCCTCCGCCGTTTTTGATGAAAAACTGCACAGCATCGGCCTGCAAAACCTGCGTAACTCCCTCTTCGAGCGCCTTTACCGCCGGGCAGTGGAGCAGGGCTGGTACTGGGCCGTCGGGCACCTAAGCCATCAAGGGCGGATGCACGAGGACATCATGCGCTTCCCCGGCGAGCATTTTTACGAAGGAAAACTCCGCATTTTACCGAAGGAAATACCTGCTTCGCAAAAACAGTTGGCCCCGCTGTTGGTACAAGTGTCTGATAATCAAGGAGATTGGTTGGCAAAAATAGAAGGCCGCCGCATTGCCTTCCTCGACACGCCCGCCGACCGCCAAAGCCCCAGCCGCAAGACGAACCGCTTTGAAGCGGAGTTGCTGGCGCAATTGGTGAACTATTTCAAGTCTTCAGTCGGCAGTCCTCAGTCCGCAGTCAGTGTGGGAATAATCACTCCCTACCGGGCGCAAATCGCTCAAATTCAGGAGGTTATGCTTCGGGAGGGCATCGACTGTACCAACCTGACCATTGACACGGTGGAACGTTACCAAGGCGGGGCGAGGGACATCATCCTCATTTCGCTCTGCGTGAATGCCGCTTCGCAGATGGAGACGCTCGTTTCGCTATCAGAAGAGGGCGTTGACCGCAAACTGAACGTGGCGCTGACGAGGGCACGGGAGCGGGTGGTGGTGCTGGGTAACGAGGAGATTTTACGCAAGAATGAAATGTACCGGAAGTTTATCGAGTGGATAGGTTGAGGATGGCCATCTATCCCAAAAAGCACCAACTTCATTTACCACATGCTTCGGTGGCGAATAGTGATTTTGGCTGATTAAGCTGAACTGAGCAAGCATTGTTAACTTATAAGTTGTGAAATGTAGGATAAAACCTACTCGCCACATTTCATCTAGCAATATCAAGTGTTCGGGTTATCTTTCGAACATAAGGGCAGCCGTCACGTTTTTTCATCAAAATACTTTGAAACATGAAAAACGCAACATGCCTTTCCCTACTCCTGCTGCCGCTATTCTTGGCCGCCCAACCGAAGATTAAAAGCAAGACCACGGAGCTTGCCGACAGCACGGGCTGGCGATACTACAATCGCTTCGAATACAATTTCAACCAACTGGGGCTTGAGACCAGCAGCATTTACTACTATTTTTATGATGATAAATGGGTCGTGAAGCGCAGGGAGCTAAACGAATATGACGATAGTGGAAACAGAACCCAATATTCTGTCTATGAACAGTTCCCTGACTCCTCGGGGCTTTACTTCCAGATTGAACAACAAAGCGAAGTGGACGCCAGTACGGGGTGCATCAGTCAACGGGTTTGGAACCAGTACAACGAGGAAGGCACATTGACCAGTACGGATAAATATCAATATTATTTTTCTGGCCCCGCCTGCCGAAAAGATAGCGTGTGGAGTGAATATTGTTCCCAATTCAATAATTTCTGGTATTGTATTCAATTTTTTCAAACCTTTGATTATGATGCAAACGGAAACCGAACCGTGATGAATATAGGTAATACCTATACCCAAACAGGAGAGGTTTCTCGGCATGACAGCGCACTGGTATGGGTATATGATACTGCGAACAGGCTCATCGCACTATACCAACAGAGCGATATTGGCAATGGCAGCAAAATCGTATATGAATACAACCCCGACGGCACCCGTGCCTCCGAGCGTGAATATGATTTGAACAAATCGGTATGGACTCTGACGTATATTACCAATTATTCGTACGATTACGACCTTCAGGGCTTTTTGATAGAAAAAACGCTAGCCTACACCGATGTCGATATCAATCATTCTTACAATGAAGTTCACCAATATTTCAATTATTGCGATGGCATGCCAAAATACGAATTGGTGGATGACTTTGCCCGTGTGACCTACGAATACACCGAGGGCGTTGAATGTGGCACCAACTGGGCGGGCATCACACCCACCATTGCCCCAAATCCCGTTGACGACTTTTTCACTGTCAATTGGCCCAAAATGGAACTTGGAAAGACTCGAATTTCCCTCCACAACACCGTTGGCAGTGAAGTGAACGGCTACCGCATCAACTACCGCACCGAAGCGGTGGAAGTGGATGTTTCCAGCCTACCCCCCGGCATCTATTTTCTTCAAATATTGGAAGGTAGGAATCGGTTCGGGGAGAAGGTGGTGGTGTATTGAGTGCAATGCCAAAGCACCATTTTACAAGGGGCCCCAATCAGGGGCAATCCATCACGGCCTGCTGGCACTGCGTCATTTAAGTGCACTACCCAATTTTCCTTTAGAAAACAGCTTAACCCATTGAACTTCCCACCCCTTATTTTTGTCCTTTATCCCCATTCATTACCTTCGCCATCATGTCCATTTTCCATCTCGATAGCCGCTACAAACCCACCGGCGACCAGCCGCAAGCCATCCGACAACTCGTATCAGGGGTAGAAAACCACGAGCGGGCGCAGGTGCTGCTCGGCGTCACGGGGTCTGGCAAGACCTTCACCATTGCCAACGTCATTGCGCAGCTAGACCGTCCCGTGCTCGTGCTCACGCACAATAAAACCCTGACCGCTCAGCTCTACGGCGAGTTCCGGGAGTTCTTTCCGGACAATGCGGTGGAGTATTTCGTCAGCTACTACGATTACTACCAGCCGGAGGCGTACATCTCCGTCACCGATACCTTCATCGAAAAGGACATGAACATCAACGAGGAGGTGGACAAGCTCAGGCTGCGGGCCACCTCGTCGCTGCTCAGTGGTCGGCGGGACATCATCATCGTGGCATCGGTCTCCTGCATCTACGGTATGGGCAACCCCGAAGATCTCAGCACGAGCATCATCCGCATTGCCGAAGGCATGAAGATGACAAGGAACTCGTTCCTGCTGCGGCTCGTCGAAAGCCTCTACTCCCGTACCGAAGTGGACTTCAAGCGGGCCACCTTCCGGGTGCGGGGCGACACCGTGGACATCAATCTGCCCTACGTGGACTACGGCTACCGCATCATCTTCTTCGGCGATGAAATAGAGGCCATCGAGCGGCTCGAAATCGAGAGCGGAAAGCGCATCGAAAGTTTAAAAACCGCCGCCATTTTCCCCGCCAATCTGTACGTGCCGCCCAAAGAGCGCATGGGCGACATCATCCGAGACATTCAGGACGAACTCTGGGAGCAGGTAAAATATTTTGAAAAAGAACAGCGCTATTCGGAGGCCAAGCGCATCAAGGAGCGCACCGAGTTTGATATTGAAATGATTAAAGAACTCGGCTATTGCAGCGGTGTGGAGAACTATTCCCGCTTCTTCGATGGCCGGGTGCCCGGCACAAGGCCATTCTGTTTGCTCGATTATTTCCCAGATGATTACCTAATGGTGATTGATGAAAGCCACGTGACCATTCCGCAAGTACGGGGCATGTGGGGCGGCGACCGTGCCCGCAAGATGAACCTCGTAAACTGGGGTTTCAGGTTGCCTTCGGCAATAGACAACCGACCGCTCAGTTTCACCGAATTTGAGAGTTTGCAAAACCAGGTCATCTACGTCAGCGCCACGCCCGGCGACTTCGAGATGGAGCAAACGGGCGGCGAAATCGTGGAGCAACTCATCCGCCCGACGGGCCTGATTGACCCGCCCATCGAAGTGCGGCCCAGCCTGAACCAAGTGGACGACCTCATGGCCGAGATACAGGAGCGGGTGGAGAAAAACGAGCGCATTCTCGTCACGACGCTCACCAAACGCATGGCCGAGGAGCTGGCCAAGTATTTTGCGAAGCTGGACATCAAAGTGCGCTATATCCACTCCGAGGTAGAGACGATGGAGCGGGTAGAAATACTGCGGGATCTGCGCCTCGGCGAGTTCGATGTTTTGATTGGGGTGAACCTTTTGAGAGAAGGGCTTGACTTGCCCGAAGTCAGTCTCGTAGCCATCCTCGACGCCGACAAGGAGGGCTTCCTTCGTAACGACCGCTCGCTCACGCAAACGGCTGGCCGTGCCGCCCGTAACGTCAACGGCCTCGTCATTTTCTACGCCGACGTCATCACTGACTCCATGCAACGCACCATTGACGAAACGAACCGCCGCCGCAGCATCCAAATGGCCTACAACGAGGAGCATGGCATCACGCCCCGCACCCTCGCCAAGAGCCGGGAGGAAATCATGGCCCGCAGCAGCGTACTCGACATCCGAGGCAAACGGGAGTACTATATCGAACCGGAGGCACTCAGCATCGCCGCCGACCCTATCGTGAGCCACATGACCCGTGACCAAGTGGAGCGCCTCATGGCCGAAACGGAAAGCAAAATGAAAAAAGCAGCGAAGGACTTGGACTTCATTTCCGCTGCGCAATTCCGTGACGAAATGCTGGCGCTGAAGGAGCGGCTGAAGTAGGAGCGGCTTTAAACGCCGTGCATTTCCCACCAGCACCTTACCTTTACGCCACATCAAAACCACCGCCGCCGAATGTTCCACTCCACCGCACGATACTTGTTCGCACTTGCCGTTTTAGGCTTCTTGTTTGCAGCCTGCAACAAGGATGTCATCTTTGAAAAAAAAATCGCCATCCCTGACGGTACGTGGAGCTACGAAAACAAGCTTCCCTTCGAGTTCGAGGTGACGGACACGACCAAGACCTATCAAGTTCTGCTGAATGTTCAACACGCTGGCGACTTTGGCTACCAGAACTGCTACGTGCAAATCACCACCCATTTCCCCAACGGGGAAGAAAAAAAACAGGCCGTGAGTTTGGAATTGGCTGCGCAATCGGGCATTTGGGTCGGGGAGTGTAGCGGCAATGATTGCGAGCTAGAAATCCCGCTTCAAGCCAAAGCCAGGTTCAAGCAGCCCGGCAAGCACAGCATCACCGTGGAGCAGTTCATGCGGGTAAACCCGCTGCCCGGCATCAATTCCATTGGACTGACAATCAAGCAGTTACCATAATTTACAGCACCTCAACTCCATTCACACCCAATCGGCAAATGATAAAATACTACTCCATCAACGGTGAACTGGTGCCCAAAGAAGAAGCCTCGCTAGGCGTCACCGACCTCGCCATCCAGCGTGGCTACGGGCTGTTCGATTATTTTGTGGTGAAAAAAGGCCACCCCGTTTTCTTCGACGACTACCTCGACCGGGTGGAACAGTCGGCCAAGTGGCTGCACCTGCACCTGCCCGTCACGAGGGAGGAGCTGCGGGAGCAGGTCATGCGTCTGATCCGAGCGAATGGCGAACAGGAGGCGGGCATCAAAATAATCCTGACCGGGGGCTATGCCGCCGACGGTTATTCGCCCGAAAAATCGAACCTCGTCATCTTGGAAATGCCGCCGCCCGTTTACCCACAAAGCAAGTTTGACGACGGGGTAAAACTGATGGGGTACGAGCACCACCGCACTTTTCCCAGTGCCAAGAGCATCAACTACATCGTCGGGATTTACCTGCTGCCACAACAAATGGCCGCTGGGGCAGAGGACGTGCTTTTCCATTACAACGGCGAGGTTTACGAGACCACCCGCGCCAATTTTTTCATAGTTAAAAACGACGACACTATCGTCACAGCTGGCGAGGGCGTGCTGCACGGCATCACCCGCAAGAAATTGCTGGAAGTGGCCCGCCACCACTACGCCATCGAGGAGCGTAAACCGACCTTGGAAGAATTGAAAACCGCCAAAGAAGCTTTCATCACCAGCAGCACCCGCCTGCTCATGCCCGTCGTGCAGGTGGACGACGTGACCATCGGCAATGGCAAGCCCGGCCCGGTTACCATGCACCTGCTGGAACTGATACGGGCAGAAGTGGAGCGTTACCTCGCCAGCCGCTAACCCCACTCCCGCAATTGTTGTTTTTGATAAAATAGGGGTAAAAACTTGCCACGGCCATCTTCAAAGCGTGCGCAACGGTTAAGCTTTCCTTAAAAACGGCCTGTTTTTGTGGACTTGTCCGCTGTGCCGACCTCCCAATCCCGCTGGCCCGGATTTTTTTAACAAATCGAATAAAACAAATGCGGGCAACGGCATCGTTTAAGCAAAAAAAATGGCCATGAAGACATTTTCCGCTATCGCAAAATTTTCGCTGCTCCTCCTGTTTTTTGTAGCCGCAAGCTGCAAAAAGGACGATCCAACTCCTTCCGACCTGTCGAAATTTTATAGGTTGAAATCCTTCGAGGTGGGCGTCATCCCCGAACAGCGTACCGTGCAGGTGCTTTTCCAAGTGACCGACTACGACGGCAAGGGCGTTTCATCGCTGAAAAAAGAAGATTTCCTTGTGACGGAAAACAAGGGGAAAATTGACTCGGAAGCCGACCTACGGGTAGGCATCAGCTCCATCCCGTTTGAGCTGAAAACCGTGCTGCTGCTCGACATCACCCGCAGTGTGGAAGGGCTGGTGCCGCAAATCAAGACCGCCGCCCGCTCGCTCGTGGAGTCCAAACTGCCAGAGCAGCAAATCGCCATCTACACCTTCGACTCCGAAACCCATGCCGTGCAGACTTTCACCAAAAATAAGGCGGATTTGTTGGCGGCCATTGACGCCATCCCTGAATCTGGGTTAGTGAATTCCACCAATATTTACGGTGCGGTGATTGACGTGGCGAACCTGTGGGAAGACAATTTCAGCATTGACGGCATCGTGGACGGCAGCATGATTATTTTCACAGACGGGCGGCACAACGCTTCACAGGCCGTGACGCTGTCGCAGGCGCTGAGTGCGATAGGCACTCGCCGGGTTTACGTGGCTGCCCTCAACAGCCCCGACCTTGATGAAACAGCCCTGAAAATGTTGGCCAACGAACCTGACCGCTACTTCAAGGCGGATGATTCGACTGGATTGGAAGCGATGTTCACTGACATTCAATCGGAGATTCAGAGCCTTTCAAACAGCATCTATTTCCTGTATTACCAAAGCCCGATTTCTGACCCAACGCCATTCCTGAACGAACTGGTCATCGAGATTAACGGCAACGCCAACTACGGCAAGGACAGCCAGATTCTAGAGCTGTTCAACAGCGAAGGGTTTGGGCATTGAAGTGAAGTTTAGGGATTAGGAGATACCACTTTCCTGCAATAAAATAAGGCCTGCTCGGGTTTCCGGGCAGGCCTCCATCATTTCATTTGATAATGAGATTTTTGTTGTTTTAATTTTTGGAAGCAGGCACATCTTTGAAAGTCCCACCTGATGTAGGCATCATGTCATGATTGCCACCAAAGCGGTAGGTTGCCGAAAGGCTGATTAGGTAATCAGCAAAAGCGGCATCGCCTTGTGTGAACTTGCCAGTAGATTCGGTAATGGCCTTATCACTAACACTTTGTGTGCGATTGCGGTAAACTGCAAATGGGACGTTCAGTGCAAAATTGTAGTTTCCATGCGTCCAATCAAGGCCCGGCTCCACTGAAACCACGTAGCCAGGGCGACGGTAACCACCTTTTCCACCAACCAAATCTTCGGAAGCAATGCCTTCCACCCGGCCACCAATATTGGCACCGAGGCCCAATTTTGGCGCAAGTCCAATACCAAAGCCTACCCTTGCAGCAAACTGATCTGGAACAGCGAAATAATTGACAATGCTTTTGGGATACTCAGTGGTCACAGTTTGGCGGGCAACACCGTTGTGCTCCTGCGGCGTAATCATGTAAAAACCGCTGAAATAAGCGCTCAAACGAGGCAGGAAGGAGTAATAGCCCTGTGTTTCAAGCGAGAAACCCCAGCCGCCATCGCCCAGTTGGATGGATTGGTCAACATATTTAACCACTACCGTGTCTTGGCCAGTGCTGGTCAGTTTATGGAAACCATCCTTCACTTCGGCATTGCCGGTTGGGGCTTTTACTCCCACGCCAATGGCGATGTTGCCCTTGCTGGCTTTTGCAGGGTCAATGACCCAATAGGTGCCCGTCAGGCGCAAATCACCAATGCCCCTTGAGTCTGTACCGAACCGCTTGGCGGAATAGCCAAGCGGGTACTGGCTAGGGTCGGTGATGACGTGATCCAAGGAATCCAGTTTTGGATTGCCATAATGCTCATAGAGTGAGGAGCGGTCATAGCTGTTGATGGGCAGGGTCAGTGAAACCGAAAAACGGTCGCTGATACCGTACGCCAAGCCAAGGTCGAGGGAATGCACTTTATTGATAACCTCAGTGTGGTTTTCTACCCGCTGCGCTTCTTCGTGCGAGCCTCTGAAGTGCTTGTAAGATTTGAAATAACGGTAATTGCCGGTGACTTGAAATTGGCCTTTGTGCAAAAAGCCGGACGTACTGCCACCGATGGTAGTACCTGAACAGCCCATGTTGCGGATAGCAACGCAGCCCTGCGCCGACAGGTTTTCAATTGCAAAAAAGGAAAGCACAAAAAGTGCTATGACGAAAGTATAGCTAGATTTCATTGTATCAAACAAGGTTTATAGCGCATGCTGATTTACTTCAACTGCTGCGCAGAATGACCTGCCGGAAATGGATTTTACGGGCCTATTCATGGGCATCCATTCGGCAGAAAAAAGGATTTTAGAACATGGATTTTTTGAAAGTCTTTAGGTCTTTAGCAGTTGAAAGCGTCGGGAGGTGGGCAGGATGGGTCGTTGCAGAAGCTGCACTTGAAAGCTGGGAGCTGGAAATTGGCAGTCGCCAATTCCTGTGCATCGCCTTTTGGGAGTTCAATGGTTGGAAAAAGAAAATCGGCGAAAAGTGATTTCAATAATTTGAGCTGCGCTGCGTCTTGGTCTTGCTCCTGGGAATTGGTGGTAGCCACGTCTTCCCACGTCGTTGTTCTTGGCGCATAGTCAATCGTAAAATAGACTGTGCCAACGCTGTCGGTTTTTGAATAGGCAAAGTAGTTGGCGTAGTCTGCGCCCCACCTTACCTGATGCTGCTCAGGCACCACTTTCACCGACGTTTCGACACCTGTTTCATGGAAAATATCATCGGAAATCGCTTGTTCCGAATGATTCATTTCCGCTTCCACTTGCATGAAATGTTTCACTTCGAAGCAGATATGGCCACCTATCCACTGGGCCGTGGACACGATAAGTAGCAGCCATGCATAGAATTTTCTCATACTTCGAGGGATGAAATTTCATGCAATGTACAGGCGGTTTTATTTCGAAAAATGGAAAGTGTTCATTTTTAAGGCTATTCTAATTTTCTATCAAAGGCAGGAAGCTGTTTGAGATGGCTTCTTTGAATAAAAAAAGGCTCCGCAAACTTAATTGCGAAGCCTTCTTTTAAGATTTTGAAGGTCGGAGTATTAGAAGAATTTTGACCTGTTGTCTTTGATGCTTGCGACATCCCTCAGTGTTTGGATGATGCCATTCCTAGCAGCACCACGGGCGGCTACTTGGCTTTGCTGGCGCACTTGGGCTGCATTCCCGGAGGCAGCGCCTTGGGTTTTGTTTGTTGTCATCACAACGAAAATCCCTGTGTTACCGACCACTGGTTCGCTGACTTTGTTTGGTTCAACCTTGAAGGCCGTGGCCACAACTTTTGGCTCCACGTTGCCAGCCTTTGGCAGGAACGCCGAGGCAAAGCTGATGGCCTGAGCGGTATCTACCGTCACGCTGTATTGTGAAGCAATGGAAGCAATGTCCTTGCCTTGGGTCTGCTGCTTTACAAGTTCTGCTTTTTTGAGATTGAGAACAAGCGGCTGCAGTTCCTCCTTTACATCTTTCCAAGATGGCGTTCCTTTCGGAAGGATGGTCTTCAAACCAGCAACCACGTATTTGTTGATGACGAATTCACCTTGGTTTTGCAGGCCATACACCTCTGGGGATACATCACCGACTTCAGCCTCTGGTGTGTCGTTGTCGTCGCCGAAGGCCCACATCACCATTTTGCGGCTTGCTTGGCATACTGGCAACTGGCCAATGGTATAGTCATTCCTTTGAACGGCTGGGGAAGTTTCCACGGTCAAGCCCTTGGCAGTGGCAGCTTTTTCCAAAGCCTCCAAAGTCTTATTTTCTTCCTGCAATTTAAGCGCTTGCTCCAGAACGGCATCCTGAGTTGCCTGGCTGGCCACAATTGGTTGGGAAACATAGCCCACCCGAACGCCATCGTTGCCACCGTATTTTTGCGTCACTTCGATGAGGTGAACGCCAAACTGGGTGATAACAGAGTAAACCTTGCCGACTTCGGCTTGGTAGAAGCACACATCATTGAACTCAGGTACCATTTTACCTGGTGCGAACACACCGAGGTCGCCACCTTTGCTGGCAGAACCATCCTCGCTGAACTTCACTGCAAGGGAGTCGAAACGTGCCGACCCGTTCTCGATGAGGGTCTTGAGGCTGTCAATGGTGTTTTGCGCCAACAACAAGCTAGCTTGGTCTTTCGCACTGCGCAGGATGTGGCGGGCCTTCACGGAATCTGGTACCGATTTTTTGCCAATCATCTTGGCCAACTTGTACGTATCGCCGTCCAAGTAAGGGCCATAAACCGCACCAACAGGCAAGCTGTAAATAGAATCGGCAAATGCAGGGTTCAGGTCGCTCTTTTTCACGTAGCTGCCATCCAAAATCCCAAGATTGTTCTCCACGAAAACAGTGTCGTTGTCAGTGGTGCGGAAGCCTTCTTTCAGCTTTTCCACACTGGCTCGGATGTCAGTGGAATCCTGTACGGTCGCTTTCACATCGAAAGCCACGTAGGCTAGCTTGCGGGTTTCTTCTTTTTGCTTGAACCGCCCTTTGTTCTCTTCGAAATAATTCTTGTAATCATCATCCGTCAGGTTGATGGACTTGGAATCAATTACATCGAAAGGCACTTGAACATAGAAAAAATCAGCCGTTTGGGTCTGCTCCAGTTCTACCATTTCAGCCATCCAAGTGGGTGTGTACATGCCCTTCTCCACCATGCTGGAAATCTTTTTTTGGAGACGATCCTTGATGATTTCCTTTTCTTGGTGTGCCCAGCGGTACTTGAAGTCTGAGACGAGTTGCCCGTCCTTGATCATCTGGTCAATCTTGTTGTTGAGGATGAGGTCCTTCAGTTGCGAAAGCTGCTGCCTGTCCGACTGCTGTGTGGACTGGTTGCGGTAGCGGCTAACGATGATGGGGCTGAGCTTGGAGTCATCGTCGCTGAACTGAAGGTCCACCAGCTCTGGCCTGCTGACGCCAAGGCCGATACGGTCAGCCTCTTTTTCAACGATGGCATTGTCCATGTAGAAGTTCCAGAGGTAGGTACGGTCGCTGAAACCGTCGCTGCCGGAGTTCTTATACAGCATCTCGTGGGTGCTGGAGAATTCCCGGTAGTCAATTTTCTGCCCCTCGATTTCACCGATGGTAGTTGGGCTACTGCCAATGAGGTTCCTTGTGGACTCATCGAATGCCAACATGCCGATGAAAAGAATCAGGGCGCCCGCTATTGTTCCAACGAGCAGCCATTTTTGTTGCCGAATTTTTCCTATCAGAGCCATGTGCTATGATCTTTAATTTTTTTCTGAAAAAAACAGTGTGATTATTTTGCCGCCACTTTTACGGCGCATCAACCCAAAGTGTTTATCAAAAGGAAATAAATAATTTTTAAAAAACTGATTTAAAATGATTTATGCCGAATGGCAAGCGCCGTCGAACTACAAATATGATGCCTTTCGGAAAATCCGGGCAAAAGTAAGCGCTTTGGGCAGGAATTCAAAATTTTGATAGGCTTGCAAAAACTTATATTTGAGGGCCGCCCCATGCGTCGGGGCGGCCCTCAATTTTTGCCTCAGGCATTTTTCTCGGCAAGGAACTTCTTCACCCAGTCCAAGGTGACGGATTTTGGCCGCTCCAGCGGCATTCCCAACGCCCTAGACCAACAGGTGGCGGCCAGTACACCCATCGCACGGGACACCCCGAAAAGCACCGTGTAGAAACTGTACTGGTCAAGGCCGTAATGCACCAGGATAGCGCCTGAGTGCGCATCCACATTGGGCCAAGGGTTTTTTATCTTGCCCAAGCTTTGCAGGATGGGCGGTACCACTTCGTAGATTTTCCAGACCACGTTCACGATGTCGTCGTCCGGGCAGTATTCCTTTGCGAAGCGCATCTGCTCGATGAAACGGGGGTCTGGCTTGCGCAAAACGGCGTGACCGTAGCCCGGCACCACCTTGCCACCGGACAAAGTCGCCTCCACGTAGCTCGCAATCTGTTCCTTCGTCGGGTTGCGGGTTTCGAGGCTGTGCAGCATCTTGAAAATCCAGTGGATGACTTCTTGGTTCGCAAGGCCGTGCAGTGGGCCAGCCAGCGAGTTCATTGACCCGGCAAATGCCAGGTACGGGTCGCTGAGCGTAGAGCCGATAAGGTTCATCGTGTGCGCCGAGGCGTTGCCGCCCTCGTGGTCGGCGTGGATGGTCATGTACAAGCGCATGAAATTGCGGAAATCCTCGCTCTCCGACACGCCCAGCATGTGCGCCAGGTTGGCAGCCCAGTCGAGGCTGCGGTCGGCCTTGATGTGGTGGCCGCCGTGGTAAACCCGACGGTAGATGTACGCTGCCACCACCGGGAGCCTTGCCAACAGGTCCATTGTGTCCTCATAGACGGCATCCCAGTAGTCGTTTTTGCTCATGCCCTCGCTGTAGCGGCGGGCGAAGTGCGACTCCGTTTGCATGGCGTTGATGGCAATGCTAAACTGGGTCATCGGGTGCGTGCCAAGCGGCAGCTTCTCGATTACTTGACAAACATGTGGCGGCACCTTGCTGCGGCGCTCCCATTCGTCGCTGAGCCAGGCCACTTCTTCCTCCGTGGGGATTTCGTCCACCATCATCAGCCAGAAAAGGCCCTCTGGCAGCGGCTCCTTGCCACTGCCTTTCGGCAGTTTTTCACGGAGTTCGGGCAGCGAGTAGCCACGGAAACGGATACCCTCCTGCGCGTCGAGCAGCGATGGCTCCCAAAGCATGGTGATGATGTCCCGTGAGCCGCCGAAGACCTGCGAAAGCGTCACTTCGTCCACGACCACATTGCCATGCTCCGCCAGGAGCGCTTTGATTTCTTGCTTAACCTCGGTTGATTTTTGGAAAAACTTCTGTTTTAGGATATCCATTTCTACTGTGGTGGATTTTATCTGGTGGTAAAATTTTGTTTCAACTTCGACACGAACGCAACGCCCCGGAATTGGTTTTTGTTTCGGGTCGTAAAAGTAGAAATTTTGGCAAGGAAGCCCCAAGCGGCACACTAAAAAAGCGGTGCGGAAATTTCCGCACCGCTTTTTCATGTTTATTTTTTGCTCCGCAAAAACTGTTAAAGCGCCTCCAATTCCAGTTGCGTCATTTTCAGGTTAATCTCTTGCTGGGAGGCACCGGCGGCTTTCATCTGCTTGAATGCATCGGCCTTTTTGTTGCGCAGGTCGAGCTGTTGCTGACGCAATGTCTTCACCTGCTCCTTCGTCAGGATGCGCTCCAGCGAGGCATTGTTGCCGTAGAGCATGGCCTGCACCTTTTTCATGTACAGTGCAGGGTCGCTGGCCTTCAGGGGTTCCACTTCTGTCAGGTTGCGGTACTTGCGCTCCTGGATTTTCAGCATCTCGCCCTGCTGTTTTTGGCTGAGGCCGTAGAGCTGCGTCATTTTTTCGGTATCGGATTGGGCAGGGGTTTTCCCCGTGGAATTTTGCGCCATTGCGCCGAAGGCGAAAAACAAAAGGGAAGCGCAAAAAATCAGGTTCTTCATCGTCATCGTTTTTAATTGAGATACTTTTGCCGCTAAATTACAACTTGTGACATTACGGCGGCCCATTGCAGCTTGTTTTTTGGCAAGAAAGTAAGTTGGCCGCCAAAAACCTTCGATTTTGGTCATCGTTCAAGACATACTCGTCAGCGAGGACGTGCTCACCGAGCAGTTCCGCTGCAACCTCGCCGCCTGCAAGGGCGCCTGCTGCTGGGAGGGCGATTTCGGCGCCCCGCTCGAAGCCGCCGAACTGGACACCCTCGACCGCATCTACGAGGATGTGAAGCCCTTCCTGCGGCCCGAAGGCATTGCGGCCATCCAGGCGCAGGGCCTGTACGTCCACGTCCCCGAACTGAATGGCCCCGGCACCACCCTGCTTGCCGACGGCGCCTGCGCCTACCTGACTTTCGAGGAAAACGGCGTCGCCAAATGCGGCATCGAGCGGGCCTACGAGGCCGGGGCGACGGATTTCAAAAAGCCCATCTCCTGCCACCTGTACCCCGTTCGGGTGGCTTCAACGCCGGAAGCCGGCTTCGAGGCCCTGAACTACGACGTCTGGGACATCTGCTCGGCGGCCTGCACGGCTGGCAAACTGGACAAGCTGCCCGTTTACCAGTTCGTCAAAGATGCCATCGTGCGCAAGTATGGCGAAGATTTTTACGAGGAGTTGGATGCGGCGGCGGGGTATTTGAAGGGGGAGGCTGGCTTAATGTGAAAATAAACATATAACCCAATTCGTTTGACGGTTCAGGAGTTATATAATTTCCAGAAACATCATTGTTTGATGCATTTATTTTAATCGCTCAGAACAGCCTTTCCTATGGAAAAATTGGCAAATAACCTAAACTCCCTAACTACTCAGCTATTGGGATTTTCTGAAGCAGGAGTATTTTTATTCATCTTTTTGACACAAATAAGCCAATCCTATTGCCAAGGCTCCGACCAACTTGGTAATCATGTTATCAACACAGGAACAGGCTTGATATTAAACGGCAAGGCAGCAGCGGTGGACATATCGTATGAATATATTGGCATTGCCAAAGGAAAATCTGCCTTGAGTTTGGGGACAGGCATTGGAATCGGTTCTCGGATTAATGCGAATTATGGCGTTTTCTATCTCTATTCAATTGGGGTTGGATACAATTACAAGACGAAGGTCAATAGGATGCTGAGCTTTGACTTTATCAATCTTCTTTCCGATGAATCTGGATATGCTCCCGAAATTGACTTATCCTATTGCCTCATTAATTTGAGCAACAAAAGAAGGGTCAAATTAACGGCCAACGTGATTTTTGCAAGAGAATTAAGACAGGCAAGTTTAACAGGTGCCAGCCTTACGCCTATCCGTCCATTATTTGGAATAGGGGTGAAACTGGGTAGATACTTCGGCAGATAGATAGCCAGGAAATCCCCTTACCAGAGATATAAAATGAAAATGGAGAACAGCACCTCCGCCATTCGCCATTTTCATTTACTTACGTAAATCGTCATTCGCCAAACTTTCTTCCTCAGCACCTTTAGAATTCAACTACCCTTTTGGAGGATGGAGACCTACCGAAATCAACAACCTTCGCAGGTTTATATTGCTTTCCCGATTCATTTGCAGCAGCTCAACAGTTGCCCTGCCTATGGGCGTAGTGCCGAGGATGAGCGTTTCATCCTCGTTCCATTGAAAATGAGTGCTCCATTCGTCTGTCCGAGGATTGAAAAGGCGGTGAATTTGATTGGTGAGAGGGTCGTAATGCTGTGTTTTATTGTACTTGTGACCATTGCAGCCACCATCTGCCAGAGCGAGGTTGTCGGGGGTAGTAGCGCCTCCCAGACTTATTGGGATGATATGGTCAAACGGAAATGTGTCAGGGGAAAAACTGGCAGGGACAAGACAATATTCGCAGCGGTGTTTGGCTCTTGTGCGAACAAGTTCTTGAACAGCTACCGGAATATTTGATTTAGCCACGTGGCAAGATGTTTAGCCCCAATTCCTCCATGAGTTGAGGTAATGGTATATCCCGCAACTGCGCCAGTTCAATCAACAACTTAACCCTCGTGTTGCGAAGCAATTCTTCTTCCTCCACCAACTGCATGAATTCAGCGTGGTCTATGTCTGAGATGCTGCCTTCTTCGAGTTGAAGGGCCAACTGCCAATAGCGTGCTCTTTTTTCTTTGCCCAAGATTGCCTCATTGAGCAGCCGGAGCAGTTCCTTCTCACGGAAGGATTTATCCTTCGATTTTTTGCGGTAAAGCAAACCATTTAGCTCCTGCATCAATGCTTCCAAGTCTTGGATTTTCAGGGCGGTCGCTGCCGTTAGCATCGCCCTGACATCTGCCATCGAAGATATTTGCTGCATTTTTGACATAAAATTCCGTTTGCTTACAAAAATAAGTAATGCCCACTTAACGACAAAGCCAAGTGCCAAATTCCCACATGCCCAACTTTACACCTCCTTCCGCAACACCTCCAACGGCGGCTTCCGCACCACCTCCCGACTGTTCAGCAAGCCAATCAGCACCGTCAGACCTGTGATGGCCACGAAGGTGATGAGCGCCGGCCAGAGGTTCGGCTCGTAAGGGATTTCGAGGGCGAACTTCGCTAGGGCAAAGCTGCCAGCGATGGACAGTCCGATGCCCGTCATCGTGGCGAGGGTGCCCAGCAGGAAGTATTCCACGAGGTTGATACGGATGATTTGCTGCCTGCTCGCTCCGAGGGTGCGCAGCAGGACGCTCTCTTGTATGCGCTGGAACTTGCTCAACACCACCGAGCTGATGAGCACCACCAAGCCCGTCAGGATGCTGAAAAGTGCCATGAAGCGGATGACGAAGGAGACCTTGTCGAGCACCGTTTTCACCGATTTCAAAATCTGCGTCAGGTCAACGACTGAAACGTTCGGGAAAGCCTGCACCAGCGCCTGCTGGTACTTAGCCGACTGCGCCTCCGACTCCACCCTCGAAATCACGACGTAGAACTGTGGCGCCGCCTCCAGCACGCCTTTCGGGAAGACGATGAAAAAATTGGTTTGCACCCGCCGGAAATCCACCTTGCGGATGCTCCCGACCACGGCCTCAACCAATGCGCCCTGCACGTTGAACGTGATTTTGGAACCGATTTTCGCACGCATCCCCTTGGCCACGTTATCGGCCAGTGAGACGTAGATGATGCCGTCCGGCCCGACCGTGCCATGCCATTCGCCTTCCACGATTTTCTCCGTGTCAATCAGCGAGTCACGGTAGGTGCAGCGGTATTCCCGCTCATAGACCCAGCCACGGCGGGGGCCGGTTTCGGGTTGGTTCGGACCGTCGTCGTCATCGTCGCCACGGCGGGGCGGGCGGCCCTTGCCTTCGTTTTCCTTTTCCCATTGGTCACGTTCCCACTTGCCGGTGGTGTCCCGGTCGTTCATTTCCTTGGTGACGCCGTCAATGACTTCCACCCGCATCGTCACGATGGGCACGACCTGTTTTACAGGCAGCCCTTGGTCGGCGGTGAGCTTCGCAACACCCTCTTTTTGGGGCGGCTGGATGTCGAAGATAATCATGTTCGGTACGTCGCCGCTGCCCGTGTAGGCCACCTGCTTCAGCAAAAGGTCTTGGGTCAAAAACAGCGTAGAAATGAGCGCCGTGCCGAGGCCGATGGTCACGACGAGGATGAGGGTCTGGTTGTTCGGGCGGTAAAGGTTGGCGATGCCCTGCCGCCAGATGTAGCTCCACTTGGTGGGGAAAAACTTGCGGACGCCCCATGTGAGCGCCTTGGCCACGCCCGCCAGCACCAGGAACGCTACCCCAATGCCCAGCGGGAAAAACAGCGACTCGACCGACCAGCCCGTCTGCGCTCCAGTGAAAGCGCAGATAAAAAGGAAAATCAGGGCATAAATCAGCCAGCGCCATGGGTCACGGACGTTGGTGTCCTCCTCGTAACTGGCCCGCAAGGTGCGCAGCGGCGATACCCGCCGGATGGCCAGCAGCGGCAGCATGGCAAACAGCACCGTAATGCCGAAGCCCGTGGCAATGCCGAGGCCCATCGCCCGCCAGCTCACGTCAGCACTGATGTTTTCGAGGGGCAAAAAGTCGCCGATGACCTTCGGCAAAAGCACTTGAAGCAGGCTACCCGCCACCGCTCCGAGGATGCCACCTGCCAAGCCGAGCGCCACCACTTGCAGCAGGTAAATGCGGAATGCCTGCCCGCCGCTCGCCCCGATACAGCGCAGCACGGCGATGCTTGGCATTTTGTCTTTGATGTAAATATGGACGCTACTCGCCACCCCGATGCAGCCCAACAACAGGGCGATAAACCCGACGAGGTTGAGGAAGGTGTTCATGCTGCCGAAGGCGTCGCCGAGTTGCTCACGGCGTTGCTCCACGGTTTCGATTTCCCACGGTTTTTTCTCTAGGGCTGGTTCCAAAATTGTGGTGCGGAGGTCGGCAATATTGGTGTTTTCCTTGAACTGGAAAAAATATTGATACCAAATCAAGCTGCCCGGCTGCACGAGGCCCGTCTCTTTCAAGTATTTTTTGGGGATGTAAACCACGGGGGCAATGCTCCCTGTAATGCCCGCCCGGCCCGGTGCAGAATTAAGCTGTCCGGCGATGACGAAGGGCGTAGTGCCCACCCGAACGGTGTCGCCCACCTTTAGGTCGAACTGGAGCATGAGGGTTTTTTCGACGAGGGCTATTTGGGAATTGGTAAGGGGATTGGTTTCGGCGGGGTTCAGTGGCTGAGAAGCCTCTTTAAATTCTGCTGCGGCAGTAGCAGGTTCGGTGG
>Ga0209066_10001952_pt1 | contig 26238 bp, 22 predicted proteins | sample All_14_2_FD_187198 | JGI IMG/M metagenome (GOLD analysis project Ga0209066, IMG submission 187198) | Freshwater microbial communities in response to fracking from Pennsylvania, USA - Allegheny Zone_MetaG_DW_15 (SPAdes) (version 2) ...
CAAGATCGCTGCCGTACTGCGAACTCGTCGCCGGATTCACGGCCGCCTGGCCCAGGCCGGCAGCGATCTTGCTGACCTCGCGCAGACGCCGGATCATCCGTGACAGCAGTGCGTTCCGCATACGCTCGAGCAACTCTTCCGAAGACAGCGCCAGCGCCGAAGCATTGATCTCGACGAACAGCGTCGGCTCCAGCGTCACCACGGTGGCATGACGCAAGTCGCTGGACGGGTGCAGGAAGGCGACTTCGCCGACCGGCTCGCCGGCACCGAGACGGCATAGTGACTTGCCGCCGATCGATATTTCCACACAACCGGAAATCAGGATACCGAACAATTTGCTGTTCGTACCTTCGCGGATCAGCGCCACATTGGCGGCGACCTCACGCCATACCGAAACGCGCAGCACCTCCCACAGCTCGATATTCTCGAATTCGGTGAAAAAATCGGTACGGCGCAATTGCTCGAAGTGGCGATTGTCCTGCGCCGTTTCATCCTCTTCGAGGATCTGGTAACGCACCGCCGACAGGTCCTTGGCCATTTCCGCCCCATTGCGGTAACGGCTGTACAGATCCTTTTCCAACGCTTTCCGCAGAATGGCATTTAGCCCTTCCGGCAGGTTGGGGTTGAGCGAGGTCACTGCCGGCGCATCGGTATTGACGATCTTGTACACCAGGGTCGCCTGGTTGTTCGCCCGGTACGGCAGGCGCCCGGTCAGCAACTGGAACATGACGACGCCGAGCGAATAGAGGTCGGTCTTCTGGTTGAGCGGATAGCCCTTGATCTGCTCCGGCGACATGTAGGCCGGCGAACCGACGCCCATGATGAAGGTCGAATCCCGGTCCATGTCCTTATTCATGTTCAGGGCCAGGCCGAAATCGGCGATCTTCGCCTCGTCGTTGGCCGCCACCATGATGTTGGCCGGTTTGATGTCGCGATGGATGATGCCCTGCCGGTAGGCAGCATCAAGCGCCATGCAGCATTTGAAAATGATGCCGATGACCCGGTGCATCGGCAGCAGCTTGTCGATCCGGCAATGCTGTTCGAGACTGAAGCCGTCAACAAACTCCATTGCCAGGTAGGCAAACTCGTCCTCGACCACCGCGTCGTAGACGCGCACGATGTTCGGATGATCCAGACGTTTCGAGACCATGCCTTCGTTCTGGAACAATTTGCGCATGCGCCGCGACATGGCTGCGCAATCCTGTCCGAAGCGGATCACCTTGACGGCCAGTTGCCGGTTGTTATCCGGGTCATCGCACAGGTAGACCGTGGCGGTCGCCCCTTTGCCCAGTTCGCGAATGACGCGGTATTTCCCTATCGTTTCCATGCCCGGTGTGTCGGAAAAACTCGTTGAATGATCCTAGCACGCGAGGTGAAAAACAACTGTAAACAAATGTGGAGAAAAAGTTCCGCAAGGGCTCTTGAAAGCAGGCTTTCCGACCCCAGATACTGCTTCAGCTTTTTTGGAGAAATGCGCATGTCCAACCCGGAAATCCCGCAGGAAACCCTGCCTGAAAATGAGCAAACCGGCGAAACTGTCGCCGAAAGCCATACCGACACCCTGCCGAGCATCGAGGAACAGTTCCGTCAACTCGAACTGAAGGCCACCGAACATTACGATGCCTGGCTGCGCGCCAAGGCCGAGGGCGAAAACATCCGCCGTCGTGCCCAGGAAGACATTTCCAAGGCGCACAAATTTGCCGTCGAGAAATTCGCCGGCGAACTGCTGGCCGTCAAGGACAGCCTGGAAGCAGCACTGGCCGTGCCGGAACAGACCGTCGACAGTTTCAAGGCCGGCGTCGAACTGACGCTGAAGCAACTCGTCTCCGCCTTCGACAAGAACGCACTGATCGAGATCAACCCGGCCGGCGAGAAATTCGATCCGCACAAGCATCAGGCCATTGGCATGGTCGACTCCGAGCAGGAAGCCAACACCGTCGTCAGCGTGCTGCAGAAAGGCTACCTGATCGCCGACCGCGTGCTGCGTCCGGCGCTGGTCATGGTGGCCAAGGGCAAGTAGCGAAAATTGGCGATTTATTGCGGTCGACCGCAACAAATCACTTGAAATGGGCGCCTCCGTCCCCAACTCACGAACATCAGCAATTCACATTAGGAAAAACATCATGGGCAAGATCATCGGTATTGACCTCGGCACCACCAACTCCTGCGTCGCCATCATGGAAGGCGGCCAGCCGAAGGTCATCGAAAACGCAGAAGGTGCACGCACCACCCCGTCGGTCATCGGCTATACCGAAGACGGCGAAATCCTGTGCGGCGCTCCGGCCAAGCGCCAGGCCGTGACCAATCCGAAGAACACGCTTTACGCCGTCAAGCGCCTGATTGGCCGCCGCTTCGAAGAGAAGGAAGTGCAGAAGGACATCGCGCTGATGCCGTTCAAGATCGTCAAGGCCGACAATGGCGACGCCTGGGTCGAAGCGCGCGACAAGAAGATCGCGCCGCCGCAGGTGTCCGCCGAAGTGCTGCGCAAGATGAAGAAGACCGCCGAAGACTATCTCGGCGAAGAAGTCACCGAAGCCGTCATCACCGTGCCGGCCTACTTCAACGACAGCCAGCGCCAGGCGACCAAGGATGCCGGCCGCATCGCCGGTCTGGAAGTCAAGCGCATCATCAACGAACCGACCGCTGCAGCACTGGCCTTCGGCATGGACAAGGTTGCCGGCAAGGACAAGAAGATCGCCGTCTATGACCTCGGCGGCGGCACCTTCGACATCTCGATCATCGAAATCGCCGACGTCGATGGCGAAATGCAATTCGAAGTGCTCGCCACCAACGGCGACACCTTCCTCGGCGGCGAAGACTTCGACCAGCGCCTGATCGACTACATCATTGACGAGTTCAAGAAGGAATCCGGCGTCGACCTGAAGAAGGACGTGCTGGCGCTGCAACGCCTCAAGGAAGCTGCCGAAAAGGCCAAGATCGAGCTGTCGTCCAGCCAGCAGACCGAAGTCAACCTGCCCTACATCACCGCCGACGCGTCGGGTCCGAAGCACCTGGCGCTGAAGATCACCCGCGCCAAGTTCGAATCGCTGGTCGATGAACTGATCGAACGCACCATGGCCCCCTGTGTCATGGCCCTGAAGGACGCCGGCTGCAAGATCACCGACATCGACGACATCATCCTCGTCGGCGGCCAGTCGCGGATGCCGAAGGTGCAGGAGAAGGTCAAGGAAATCTTCGGCAAGGAACCGCGCAAGGACGTCAACCCGGATGAGGCCGTCGCCGTCGGCGCCGCCATTCAGGGCGGCGTACTGCAGGGCGAAGTCAAGGACGTGCTGCTGCTCGACGTGACCCCGCTGTCGCTCGGTATCGAAACCCTGGGCGGCATCATGACCAAGCTGATCCAGAAGAACACGACGATCCCGACCAAGGCCTCGCAAGTCTTCTCGACCGCCGACGACAACCAGGGCGCGGTGACCATCCACGTCCTCCAGGGCGAACGCGAAGTCGCTTCCGGCAACAAGAGCCTCGGCCAGTTCAACCTGGAAGGCATCCCGCCGGCCCCGCGCGGCACGCCGCAGATCGAAGTCATCTTCGACATCGACGCCAACGGCATCATGCACGTCACCGCCAAGGACAAGGCCACCGGCAAGGAAAACAAGATCACCATCAAGGCCAACTCCGGCCTGAGCGAGGAAGAAATCCAGCGCATGGTGAAGGATGCCGAACTGCACGCCGAGGACGACAAGAAGGCGCACGAACTGGCTGATGCACGCAACCAGGCCGATGGCATGGTGCATATGGTCAAGAAGTCGCTGACCGAGTACGGCGACAAGCTCGACGCCGGCGAGAAGGCAGCCATCGAAGCCGCGATCAAGGACGTCGAGGACGTGCTGCGTGACGGCGACAAGGATGTCATCACCGCCAAGACCGAAGCACTGTCTGCCGCCGCGCAGAAGCTGGGAGAAAAGATGTACGCCCAGCAGCAAGCCGAAGGCGCGGCAGCCGGCGCCGCCGGGGCACAAGCCGAAGGTGGCGAGAAGACCGTTGAAGGCGATGTCGTCGATGCCGAATTCACCGAAGTGAACAAGGACAAGAAGTAATTTCCTGACGCAACAGCCCGGCGCCGAGCCTTCCGGAACTCCCGGCGGTACTCGGCGCCTTTGTCACTTGACGGGTAGAAGACATGTCTAAACGCGATTTTTACGAGATTCTCGGCGTCAACCGCGATGCGGCCGACGACGAAATCAAGAAGGCCTACCGCAAGCTGGCCATGAAGCACCACCCGGACCGCAATCCGGACAATCCGGCAGCCGAGGAGAAATTCAAGGAAGCCAAGGAAGCCTACGAAATCCTTTCCGATGCGCAGAAGCGTGCGGCCTACGACCAGTACGGCCACGCCGGCGTCGATCCGCAGGCTGGCATGGGAGGCTTCGGTGGCGGTGGTAACGGCGCCGGCTTTGCCGATGCCTTCGGCGGCATCTTCGACGAAATATTTGGCGGACGCGGTGGTGGTGGCGGTGGTCGTTCCAACATCTACCGCGGTGCCGACCTGCGCTACAACCTGGAAATCTCGCTCGAACAGGCAGCGCATGGCACGGAAACCAAGATCCGCATTCCGACCATGGAAGAATGCGAGCCGTGCCACGGCACCGGCGCCAAGGCCGGCACCCAGCCAAAGACTTGCCCGACCTGCGGTGGCTCCGGCCAGGTCCGACTGCAACAGGGTTTCTTCTCGATCCAGCAGACCTGCCACAAGTGCCACGGTACCGGTCGTTTCATTGCGGATCCCTGCAAGAGTTGCGGCGGTGCCGGGCGCATCAAGCAGCACAAGACGCTGGCCGTGAAAATTCCCGCCGGGGTCGATGAGGGCGATCGCATCCGGCTTGCCGGCGAAGGCGAGCATGGTGTCAACGGCGGCCCACCGGGCGACCTCTACGTGCAGATTCATCTGAAACAGCACACCGTCTTCACCCGCGACCACAACGACCTGCATTGCGAGATGCCGATTTCGTTCACCACTGCAGCACTCGGCGGTGAAATCGAAATCCCGACGCTGGACGGTGCCGCGGCCATCAAGATTCCACCGGAAACCCAGTCCGGCCGGGTCTTCCGCCTGCGCGGCAAGGGTATCAAGGGAGTGCGCAGCCACACCCATGGCGACCTGATGTGTCACGTCGTCGTCGAAACCCCGGTCAACCTGACCGATCGCCAGAAGGAACTGCTGCGCGAGCTGGAGGAATCGAGCAAGGATTCCGACAACAAGCACAATCCCCGCGCCAAGTCGTGGATGGACAAGGTCAAGGCTTTCTTCGGCGAATGATGCCGGATTCCTTGTAAAGACAGGGCAGCTGGTCACAATGTATCGTCGCCACTGCCCTGCATCGCCCTTCCACTGCTAGAATCAGGCAATGTTTCAGGGAGAGGCTCGACAATGAAGGTTCTCAGAAAACTTGCGGCTGCCGGCGCCATCGCACTTTCGACCGCCTGCTGGGCAGAGCCCGGCGTCACCGACACCACCATCACCCTCGGCATGTCTGCCCCCTTCTCAGGCCCCAACGGGGCCTACGGCGAAGACATGCGACAGACCATCCAGTCCTACTTCGAGCAGATCAACAAGGGCGGCGGCATCAATGGTCGCAAGCTCCAGCTGGTTGCGCTGGACGACGGCTACGAGACCGAACGCGCTGTTGCCAATACGCGCAGCCTGATCAACGATAAAAATGCGTTCGCACTGCTCTCATTCTACGGGTCGAGTCCGACCACCGAAGCAATGAACAGCGTCTTCGGACCGGCAAAAGTGCCGCTGGTCGGCACCATTTCCGGTGCCGCCACCTTGCGCCAGCCAATCCAGGCCAACGCCAACTCGCGCTACATGTTCCACGTGCGCGCCAGCTACGCCGACGAAACCGAAGCCATCATCAACCAGATGGTGTCGATCGGCTTGCGCAGCATCGCTGTCTTCTACCAGAACGACGGTTTCGGCAAGGCCGGGCTGGACGGGGTAACGGCAGCACTGAAAAAGCACAACCTGACCCCGTCCGCCGTCGGCACCATCGAGCGCAATTCGCTCGACGTCAATGCGGCGGTCCAGTCAATCGCCAAGAGCAATCCGCAAGCCGTGGTCATGGTCACGCTATACAAGCCAACCGCGGCCTTCGTCCGGGCGATGAAACGCGCCGGCCAGAACCCGATGTTCATGACCCTGTCGCCGGTCGGCACCGAGCAACTGGTCCAGGAACTCGGCCCGGAGGCCCGCGGCATCGGCATTTCGCAGGTCGTGCCCTACCCCTGGAACGATATCGTGCCGGTCGTCCGCGATTACCAGAAGATCGCCGCCAAACCGGGCAGCTACTCCTACTACGGCCTGGAAGCCTACCTCACGGCGCGCACCATGGTCGAAGGCCTGCGCCGCGCCGGTCGGGACCTGACGCGCGACAAGCTGGTCACCACGCTGGAAACACTGAGCAACATCGACCTCGGCGGTTACCGGATGAATTACTCGCCGACGGCGCGCTACGGTTCGCGCTTTGTCGAACTGACGGTCATCGGCCCGGGCGGCAAGGTCTTGCGCTGAAAATCCTGCGGTATACAAACAGAAACGGCCCGTTTGCACGGGCCGTTTTCATTTCTGCGCCAGATCAGGCTCGGCGCCAGCTCGTTCCCTGTGCGCTGTCGTCGAGGACGATGCCGGCCGCCTTCAATTCGTCACGCACCCGGTCGGCCGTGGCAAAGTCGCGTGCCTTCTTGGCTTCGGCGCGTTGCACGATCAGTGCCTCGATCGCTGCTTCGTCGAGCCCACCGGTCGCCGGCCCGGCACGCAGGTAGACCAGCGGCTCGCGTTCGAGTAGACCGATGACACCAGCGAGCGCCTTCAACAGACCGGAGAGTTCGCCGGATTTCTGACGATTGGCCTCGGCGGCCAGTTCGAACAGTACCGAAATCGCCCCATGCGAATCGAAATCCTCATTCAGCGCGGCGGCAAAGCGGGCAGCAAAATCCTGCGTCCAGTCGATATCGACCGGCAGCGGCGGCACGTCGCGCAGCGTGAAGTAGAGACTGTCGAGCGAACGCCTGGCATCGTCGAGATGGGTGTCGGAATAGTTCAGCGGACTGCGGTAGTGGGCACGCAGGATGAAGAAACGGATGACTTCGGCGTCGAATTTCTGCAGCACCTCGCGGATGGTGAAGAAATTACCCAGGGATTTCGACATCTTTTCGTTGTCGACCCTGACAAAACCATTGTGCATCCAGTAATTGACGTAGCTGCAGCAGTTGGCACCTTCGGACTGGGCGATTTCGTTCTCGTGGTGCGGGAACTGCAGATCCTGGCCGCCACCGTGGATGTCGAAATGTTTGCCGAGCAGCGATGAGCTCATCGCCGAGCACTCGATGTGCCAGCCCGGGCGCCCGTTGCCCCACGGCGACTCCCAGGCCGGCTCGCCCGGCTTGGCGTTTTTCCACAGCACGAAATCGAGCGGGTCCTGCTTGGCGTTGTCCACCTCGACCCGTTCGCCGGCGCGCAGGTCGTCGAGCGACTTGCCCGAGAGCTTGCCGTAGCCGGGGAACTTGCGCACCGCGTAATTGACGTCGCCGTCGGCCGCCTGGTAGGCCAGGCCATTGGCTTCCAGCTGGCGGATGATGTCCTGCATCTGCGGCACGAATTCGGTCGCCCGCGGCTCGTGATCCGGGCGCAGCACGCCGAGTGCATCTGCATCCTCATGCATGAAGGCGATGAAACGGTCGGTCAGCTGCAGGATCGTCTCGCCGTTTTCCTGCGCCCGGCGAATGATCTTGTCGTCAATATCGGTGATGTTGCGGACGTAGGTCACGTCGTAACCCGAGGCCTTGAGCCAGCGATAGACCATATCGAAGACCACCATGACCCGGGCATGGCCAAGGTGACAGTAGTCGTAAACCGTCATTCCGCAAACGTACATGCGAACCCTGTTGGCTTCGATTGGTTCGAATATCTGCTTTTCGCGCTTGAGTGAGTTGAATATCTTTAGCATGACGGAATGAAAAGATGCGAACGAAACCCATCCAAACCTATGGATTCGCCAGCTTCTTTGATAGAATTGGGCGATTAAAAATCTCGGAAATTATAGCACGGCGATGACCACCAAATCCTTGCTCCAGCCTCGCTTCCGGACGCTCCGCGCCCTGGCTTTCGGCCTATCCATCGGCTTTGCCGCTCCGGTTTTTGCCGACAACCTGCCCGATATCCAGCGCCTGATAAAGCAGGGCCAGCACGCACAGGCCCTGGAAAAAGTCGATGTTTACCTGAGCAGCCGCCCCAAGGACGCCCAGGGACGCTTCCTCAAGGGCCTGATCCTGACCGAGATGAATCGCCCGGCGGATGCCATCGGCGTATTCACCAAGTTGTCCGAGGATTACCCGGAACTGCCCGAGCCTTACAACAACCTGGCCGTCCTTTACGCCCAGCAAAAGCAGTACGACAAGGCCCGGACCGCCCTTGAAATGGCCATCCGCACGCACCCGTCCTACGCCATCGCCTACGAAAACCTCGGCGACGTCTACGCCAAGCTGGCCAGCCAGGCCTACGACAAGGCACTGCAACTGGATGGCGCCAACGCCACGACGCAGAACAAGCTGGCGCTGATCCGCGACCTGATCACCACCTCCGGCAAGGGCAATGTCAGGCCGCCGGCGATGCCGCCTGTCGCTGCTACCCCAGCAGCCGGCCCGGTTGCCACGGCCCCGGTCGCAGCAACGATCGCACCGGTCCAGACGAAACCTGCCGTCACCCCCAGTGCAACCATCGTCGCCACCACGCCTGGCGCAGCAGCGCCGACCCCGGCACCGATCGCCAGCGAAACCCGGCCGGCACCGGTGCAAGCCAGCGCACCGGCCAGGGACGGCGCCAGCGACGACGTGGCCAAGGCGCTCGCCGCCTGGGCCAGCGCCTGGACGCGCAAGGACATGAAGGCCTACCTGGCTGCTTACGCCAGTGATTTCAACACCCCGAAGGGTGTAGGCCGCAAGGCCTGGGAAGCAGAGCGCCAGCAACGGATCGGCGACCGTCCCGGCAAGATTTCCGTCACTTACGACCAGCCGAACATCTCGGTTAACGGTGATCGCGCCACGGTTCGCTTCCGTCAGCACTACAAGGCACCGGGGCTGAACAGTTCGAGCAACAAGACCCTGGTCTTCGTGCGGTCTGGCAGCAAGTGGCTGATCAAGGAAGAAAACGCCCGCTGATGCGCAAGTTGAAGCTGGTACTGCCAGGCCTGGCTGGCCTGGCAGTTGTTGCTGCCGCGGTATTTTTTCTCGGGCGGGGCGAAGCCCCTGCTGCATCGGCACCGGTCACGCAACTTGCGAATGACCCGCTACCTGTATGGCCGGTACGCGGCACCACCGAGCCCGCTGGCGATGCGCTGCCCGCAACCGTCTCCGATGCCGGACCGGAAGCACAGCTGGCGCGCATTTTCCGCGAGATCGAGGGACGCAATCTCGGCAATGCGCTGCAACAGACCGAATCCCTGCTGCTGCAATATCCGAACTACCGCCTTGCCCACCTGATCAAGGGGGACCTGCTGCTGGCACGTGCCCGCCCCATCCAGGGGTTCGGTGCGGCCCAGGGCGCTTCCGCCGAACAGATCAACGACCTGCGCGCCGAGGCGCTCAAACGCCTGCAGGCCTACCGCGAGAAGCCGCCGGCCGACTTTGTCCCGCGCTACCTGCTGCAGATGCGGCCGGACCAGCGCTACGCCGTGGTCGTCGATACCGAGCGCTCACGCCTTTACCTGTACGAAAACGACCAGAGCAACGGTGGTCGGCCACGCTTCGTTGCCGATTACTACATTACCCAGGGCAAGCTCGGCGCCGACAAGTTCGTTGAAGGCGACAAGAAGACACCGATCGGCGTCTACCACGTCACCGCCGACCTCTCCCGGCAGAAACTGCCCGACCTTTACGGCAACGGCGCCTTCCCGATCAATTATCCGAATGAATGGGACCGGCGCCAGGGACGCGGCGGCAGCGGCATCTGGCTGCATGGCACGCCATCCGACACCTTTGCCCGGCCACCGCTGGCGTCCGACGGCTGCGTCGTGCTCACCAACCAGGATCTGGAAGCCATCCGCAACAACCTGCAGGTCGGGCTGACGCCGGTGATCATCAGCAACAGCGTCGAATGGCTGTCGCTCGACGACTGGGCCAAAGAGCGCGACGACCTGAACCGGAGCATCGAATCCTGGCGTGCTGACTGGGAAAGCCGGGACACAGAGCGTTACCTCGGGCATTACTCGCGCCAGTTCAAGGCCGGCGGCCAGGACTACCAGCAGTTTTCCGCGCAGAAACAGCAAGTCAACGCCGGCAAGAGCTGGATCAAGCTGGAACTGAAAAACCTCTCGGTATTCCGCAACCCGGGCAAGGAAGAAGTCGTCGTCGTCACCTTCGACCAGGACTACCGCAGCAACAATCTGAACAACCGCATGAAGAAGCGCCAGTACTGGGTGCGCGAAGGCGGTCAATGGAAGATCATCTACGAAGGAGCAGCCTGACATGAAGAAACTGATCGGCATTTTTGCCGCCCTGACGCTGTCGACCGCAGCAGCCTGGGCCGCCCCGACGCTGGAACTGCAAACCAGCATGGGCAACATCGTCGTCGAACTCGACGCCCAGAAGGCACCGAAAAGCGCCGCCAACTTCCTGCAGTACGCCAAGGATGGCTTCTACAACGGCACCATCTTCCATCGCGTGATCCCCGGCTTCATGATCCAGGGCGGCGGTTTCGAAGCGACGATGAACCAGAAGAAGGGGCGCGCGCCGATCGAGAACGAAGCGAAGAACGGCCTGAAGAACCAGCGCGGCACGCTGGCCATGGCCCGCACGATGGACCCGCATTCGGCCACCGCCCAGTTCTTCATCAACCATCGCGACAATCCGCCGCTCGACTATCCCAGCCGCGACGGCTGGGGCTATGCCGTGTTCGGCAAGGTCATCAGCGGCATGGATGTCGTCGACAAGATCGCCGACGTGCCGACCGGCAACGCCGGCATGCATTCGGATGTCCCGCGGAAGCCGGTCGTCATCCAGAACGTCAAAATCATTTCCGAAAAGTAAGGACACACCACGATGATCAAGCTCACCACCAACCACGGTGTCATCACCCTTGAACTCGATGCCGAAAAGGCACCGAAGACGGTCGCCAACTTCATCGCCTACGTTGAAGCCGGCCACTACGACAACACCATCTTTCACCGCGTGATCAAGAACTTCATGATCCAGGGCGGCGGCATGGAACCGGGGATGAACCAGAAGGAAACCCGCGATCCGATCGAGAACGAAGCCGGCAACGGCCTGAAGAACGTCCGCGGCAGCATCGCCATGGCCCGTACCGGCGACCCGCATTCGGCCACCGCCCAGTTCTTCATCAACACCGTCGACAACGATTTCCTCGACTTCAAGGCACCGTCCGGCCAGGGCTGGGGCTACTGCGTGTTCGGCCAGGTCGTCGAAGGCCTGGACGTGGTCGACAAGATCCGCGCCGTCCCCACCGGCAACAAGGGTTTCCATCAGGATGTGCCGAAGGAAGACGTGATCATCGAAAAAGCAGAAGTCGTTTGATCCTCTTCATTTCCGATCTGCACCTGTCGCCCCGGTCACCCGGGGCGACGCGTTTGTTCCTCGAGTTTCTCGCCGGCCGCGCCCGCCAGGCCGAGGCGCTGTACATCCTCGGCGACCTGTTCGAAACCTGGATCGGCGACGACGACATCAGCGACAGCTATAACGCCGAAATCGTCGCCGCGCTGCGGTCGACCGCAACAGCCGGCGTCAGTATCGCCGTCATGCACGGCAACCGCGATTTCCTGCTCGGCGATGATTTCGCCGCAGCCAGCGGCGTCCGCCTGATCGCCGACCCCTACATCCTGTCCACTGCCGAATGGCAGTTCGTGCTCGCGCACGGCGACGCGCTCTGTCTCGACGACGCCGATTACATGCGCTTCCGCGCCCAGGTGCGCGACCCCGCCTGGCAGGCCGCGCTGCTCGCCAAGCCGCTGGCCGAACGCCGGACCATTGCCGCGCACATGCGCCAGGTCAGCGAATCCAGCCAGCGCGCGCGGGAACAGCCCTACACCGACCTGCAACCGGCAGCGACCGACGATTTCCTGCGCGAACACGGCTACGCCACGTTCATTCACGGCCATACGCATCAACCGGCAACGCACGATCACATCGTCGACGGCATCCACGTCGAACGCTGGGTGCTCGCCGACTGGCACGAAGACCGGGGCGAATGCCTGGTCTGGGATGACGAAGCCCTGCGCCGCGAAGCCGTGCTCCCTGAAAATCGTGGCTGAAACCATGTCGACCGCAAGAACCGCCCTCGACCTCCTGCGCGACGTCTTCGGCTACCCGGCCTTCCGCGGCGCCCAGGCCGAGATCATCGGCCACGTCGCCGGCGGCGGCGACGCCCTGGTGCTGATGCCGACCGGCGGTGGCAAGAGCCTGTGCTACCAGATTCCGGCGCTGCTGCGCCCCGGCTGCGCCGTCGTCGTCTCACCGCTGATCGCGCTGATGCAGGACCAGGTCGATGCGCTGATCCAGCTCGGCGTAAAGGCCGCCGTCCTCAACTCGACGCTCGACTGGCGCGAAGCGCAGGCGGTCGAACAGGCGATCTTCAGTGGCAATCTCGACCTCGTCTACATCGCCCCCGAGCGCCTGCTGCTCGACCGCACGCTGGCCATGCTCGACGCCCTCGACGAGGCCGGCAAGCTGGCGCTGTTCGCCATCGACGAAGCCCACTGCGTATCGCAATGGGGCCACGATTTCCGCCCGGAATACCTGCAGTTGTCAGCGCTGCACGAACGCTACCCGCGCGTGCCACGGATCGCGCTGACCGCCACCGCCGACCAGGCGACGCGCAACGAAATCCTGCAACGCCTGGGCCTGGGCGAAGCGCGCGTCTTCCTGTCCAGCTTCGACCGGCCGAACATCCGCTACACCGTCGTCGAAAAGGACAACGCGAAGAAGCAACTGCTCACTTTCCTGGCCGGGCGCAAAGGCCAGGCCGGCATCGTCTATTGCCTGTCGCGCAAGAAGGTCGAGGAAACCGCCGAATGGCTGTCGGCCCAGGGCTACCCGGCGCTGGCCTACCATGCCGGCCTGCCGGCCCAGGAACGCGCCGCCAACCAACGCCGCTTCCTGCGCGAGGAAGGCCTGGTGATGTGCGCGACAATCGCCTTCGGCATGGGCATCGACAAGCCCGACGTACGCTTCGTCGCCCATCTCGATCTGCCGAAGAGCATCGAAGCCTACTACCAGGAAACCGGCCGCGCCGGCCGCGACGGCGAACCGTCGGAAGCCTGGATGGCCTACGGCATGCAGGACGTCGCACTGCAACACGCGCGCATCGCTGAATCGGGCGCCGGTGAGGGCCAGAAAATCCTCGAATCGCAACGCCTGACCGCACTGCTGGCCTACTGTGAAGCGCCGCGCTGCCGGCGCCAGGTGCTGTTGAATTATTTCGGCGAGGAACGCCAGCCCTGCGGCAACTGCGACGTCTGTGCCGAGCCGCCGGAACTGTGGGACGGCACGCAGGCGGCGCAGAAGGCACTGTCGGCGATCTTCCGCACCGGCATGCGCTTTGGCGTCAGCCACCTGACCGACGTACTGCGCGGCAAAGACAACGACAAGATCAAGCAATGGGGTCACGACCGCTTGCCGACCTTCGGCGTCGGCACCGATCTCGACGAACATGCGTGGAAGAGCGTCTTCCGCCAGCTGGCGGCGGCTGGTCTGGTCCATGTCGACATGGCCGAGCACGGCGCGCTGCAGTTGACCGAAGCCGCCCGCGTAGTCCTCAAGGGCCAGCGTCAGGTGCAATTGCGGCGACCGCTGAAACGCAAATCGGCACCGTCGCGCTCGAGCAGCACGGTAGTCAGCGACCTGGCACCGGCCGACGAGGCGCTGTTCCAGTTGCTGCGCAAATGGCGCGCCGACACCGCCCGCGAGCAAAGCGTGCCGGCCTACGTCATCCTGCACGACAAGACGCTGCGCGAACTCGCCGAAACACGCCCGGTCAGCCACGGCCTGCTCGCCGGCATCACCGGCATGGGCAGCGCCAAGATCGAGCACTACGGCGAAGAACTGCTGCAATTGATCCGCAACGAGGGCTGAATCATGAGAAAACAGGACCGTCGCAACGCCGTACTTGCCGGCGTCGTCATCGCGGCGCTGATTGCCTCCGGCATCGCGCCCTATGACCGGCTGACCTGGCTGATGGAAGTGGCGCCGGTACTGATCGCGTTGCCGCTGCTCTACGTGACCCGGCGCAGTTACCCGTTGACCGCGCTGCTCTACGTGCTGATCGCCATCCACGCGCTGGTGCTGATCGGCGGCGGTGCCTACACCTACGCCCGGGTGCCGCTCGGTTTCTGGCTGCAGGAGCTGCTCGGCACGGCACGCAATCCCTACGACAAGATCGGCCACCTGCTGCAGGGCTTCGTGCCGGCGCTGGTCGCCCGCGAAATCCTGCTGCGCGGCGACTGGGTGCGCGGCGCCAAGATGACCGCCTTCCTCTGCGTCTGCGTCGCGCTGGCGATCAGCGCCTGCTACGAGCTGATCGAATGGGCGGCGGCACTGGCGATGGGCCAGGGCGCCGACGAATTCCTCGGCACCCAGGGCGACCAGTGGGACACCCAGTCCGACATGTTCATGGCGCTGATCGGGGCCAGCACTGCGTTGGTCGTGCTGTCAGGCTGGCACGACCGGCAGTTGGCCCGCTTGCGCTGAAACTCAGCGGTGCCGGCTGCCGCTGCGATGTTGCTGCGGTCCACCCGGTTTTTGTGCCGTTTTTGCCGCCGGCGCCCGCCCTGCTTGCGGCTTGCGCGGGCCACGCGGCGGTTGCGCCGGCCGCGGTATGGCATGCGCCGACTGCTCGAAACCTTCGATGACGACACGCTCCAGCGTGCGCTTGATCAGCTTCTCGATGTCCTTCAACTGCGGCCGTTCGTCGTGGCAGACCAGAGAAATCGCCTCGCCTTCCATGCCGGCACGGCCGGTACGGCCGATGCGGTGGACGTAGTCTTCGGGCATGTTGGGCAATTCGTAGTTGATCACGTAGGGCAGCGCATCGATATCGATGCCGCGGGCGGCAATGTCGGTCGCCACCAGGGCGACCAGCTTGCCGTCCTTGAAATCGGTCAGCGCGCGGGTACGGGCGCCCTGCGACTTGTCGCCGTGGATTGCCGCCGACTTGATACCGGCCTTGTCCAGCGTACGCGCCAGTGCGTCGGCACCGTGCTTGGTCCGGGCGAAGACCAGCACCTGGTGCCAGCCGCGCGTCTGGAACAGGTGACAGAGTAGTTCCTTCTTCTTTTCGCGGTCAGTCTCGATGACTTTCTGCGTCACCGTCTCGGCTGCTGTATTGCGCGGCGCGACATCGACCGACACCGGCTGATGCAGCAGGCCGCCGGCCAACTCGCGGATTTCCGGCGAGAAGGTAGCGGAGAACATCAGGTTCTGGCGCTGCTTCGGCAGCAGCGCGATGATCTTGCGGATGTCGCGGATGAAGCCCATGTCGAGCATGCGGTCGGCTTCGTCGAGGACGAAAATCTCGATCGCCGACAGGTCGACCGTACGCTGCTGCACATGGTCGAGCAAACGCCCCGGCGTCGCCACCAGGATGTCGATGCCGCGACGCAGGTTGGCGATCTGCGGATTGATGCCGACGCCGCCGAATACCGCCAGCGAGTTGATCGGCAGGTGCTTGCCGTAGGTACGGACGCTCTCCTCGACCTGGATCGCCAGTTCGCGGGTCGGCGTCAGCACCAGCACGCGCGGCGTCTTGGCGACGCGCGCCAGGCGGTCGTTCGGGCCGGAGGCGAGCAGGTGCAGGATGGGCAGCGTGAAGCCGGCGGTCTTGCCGGTACCGGTCTGGGCCGAAGCCATCAGGTCATGGCCGGCGAGCACGGCGGGAATCGCCTGCTGCTGGATGGGCGTCGGCGTGTCATAGCCCTGATCAGCGACGGCGCGCTGGATTTCGGCCTTCAGGCCGAGCTCGGAAAACAGCATGTAATACTCCGGAAAATACGTCAGATAGCCGAGAAATCGGCAGTGAAGGTCAGTTTACGCCTTCGATGTAGTAATCGACCCGGCCACGGGGTGCCAGATACTCAACAGCTTCCAACGGAATTTTCGCTGGATTGAGAACGCTGTCGATCTTGGCATCCGCTTCGCGCAGATCGATCAACAATGCCTCGCTACGAGGGATACCCGGATCGTACAGCATCACCAGGGGACGCAGTAGATCCTTGCTGTTGGTTTCCACCACCAGACCGATGCTGCCATCGTTGAGCGCTACGAAACAGCCCGGCGGATAGACGCCGACAGACTTGACAAAAATTTGCAGCAACTCCGGATCAAAACGCGCAGCTTCGCGTTTGAACATGAAAGCGACTGCCTCGCCAGGAGTCCTCGCCGTACTCAGGTCGAACGGATTGCACAGGTTGTCGTAGCGATTGGCAATCGCCACGATCCTGGCCAGGCGAGGAATTTTCGCCGCCTGCAGACGATTTGGAAAACCACTGCCATCCCAGTGCTCGTGATGACAGGCAATAATATTTTTTACTGAAGTCGCCAAATCCGGAATCACCGAAGCATGTTTGACGCCATAGCCAACGTGCGCCTGATAGAACTGCTCCTCGGCATGTGTACGCTGAGCATTTCGCAACACACGCGCCGGCACTTCGATTTTCCCGATGTCGTGAAACAGCCCACCGAGCCCAAGCAAGCGCATCTGTTCCTCATCCAGCCCCGCAGCCTTGCCAAGCAACAGCGCCAGCACGGCGACGTTCATCGCGTGCTGCGCCATGCCTGGTTCCTTGACCTTCATGTTGACCAGATGGATGGCGATACTCTGGCTGCCCACCAGACTACCCACCATGCGACCTATGGTCGCTTTGGCTCGACCGTAGGACTCGGCAGGACGACTGTTCAGATCCCGCAGGATGTCATGCACTCCGGTCGCTTCCTGTTCATAGAGACGCTCGCAGCGGGCCAGACCTTCCCGCTGCGCCCGGACCTTCTCAGTCCGGTCACGTTTGGTATCGAGCATGGAAGCGATCACGGCAGCCGAGAAATCCTCTTCCGCCGCCAGCTCCTGCTGCTCAGGCAGGGGCTGGGCCGTACTGCGCTCGGGATCCCACTCGACCTCCTTCAGACCAAGACTGCGCAGAATCTTGATCTGATCGACATCGGCAATACGAAAGCGATTCAACAAAAATGGATGATCAAGCCACCCCAATCCGGTGATCGATATGAAGACGCCAGGCTGCAGGCGATCGACCGGAACCGTATGCTTCATTGCTTGATCAAGGCCAGACCGCGTTCGAGGTCGGCTTGCAGGTCTTCGACCGCTTCCAGGCCGACCGCAATGCGCAGCAGGCCTTCGCTGATGCCGGCTGCGGCCCGGGCTTCCGGGGAAATGCGGCCGTGCGTGGTCGAGGCGGGATGGGTGATGGTGGTCTTGGTGTCGCCGAGATTGGCGGTGATGGACAGCAGCTGGCAGTGATCGACAACAGCCCAGGCCTGCTCGCGCGCGCCCTTGACTTCGAAGGAGACGATGGCGCCGCCGGATTTCTGCTGGGTTTGGGCCAGTGCGTGCTGCGGATGCGACGCCAGGCCGGGATAGAACACGCGCGCGACCTTGGGATGGCTTTCCAGCCAGGTCGCCAGACGCAGGGCACTGGACGCCTGCGCCTCGATGCGGATTTTCAGGGTTTCCAGGCCCTTCAGCAACACCCAGGCATTGAAGGCCGACAAAGTCGGCCCGGCGGTGCGCAGGTATTTGAAAACTTCCTCGGTCAGTTTCTTCGGACCGCAGACAGCGCCGCCGAGCACGCGGCCCTGGCCGTCGATGTACTTGGTCGCCGAATGGACGACGAGATCGGCGCCCATTGCCAGCGGCTGCTGCAGGATCGGCGTGCAGAAACAGTTGTCGACGGCGACCAGGATGCCGCGGGCGTGGGCGATTGCGGTCAACGCCCGGATATCGGCAATTTCGGTCAGCGGATTCGACGGCGTTTCGAGGAAGAACAGCTTCGTCTCCGGCCGGATCGCGGCTTCCCAGGCCGCCGGATCGGTGTGCGAGACGAAGGTCGTGGTGATGCCGGTGCGCGACAGGATGTTGTTGAACAGCTGCACGGTGGCGCCGAACAGGCTGTTCGAGGCGACGATGTGGTCGCCCTGCTTCAGGTGCGCCAGACACAGCGCCATGATCGCCGCCATGCCGCTGGCCGTGGCCACGCAATCCTCGGTGCCTTCAAGCGCGGCGAGGCGTTCCTCGAACATGGTCACGGTCGGATTCGAGAAGCGGGCGTAAACATTGCCTTCCTCCTCGCCGGAAAAACGCTTGGCGGCCTGCGCCGCGCTGCCGAAGACGAAGCTGGAAGTCAGGTACAGAGCCTCGGAATGCTCGCCGAACTGGCTGCGTTCCTGGCCGGCGCGAACCGCCAGCGTCTCCGGACGGTAGTTTGAATGATCCGCCATCAGTCCTGTTCACCATTGGCCAGACCGAGCACCATCTGCTGCGATGCGCGCCCGTCGTCGGCGTCGTCGTTCTTGTCGTCGTTCTTGTCGTCGTTTTTCGCCGGCTTGCCGCTGCGCTTGCCTTCAACCGCGTCGAGGTAGTAATCGTCGATATCGCCGGTGATGTAGCAGCCGTCGAAACAGGAGGCATCGAATACCGTCAGGTCGCTGCGCAGGCGAGTGATCGACTCCTTGAGCGCCTCGATATCCTGGTAGACCAGCGCGTCGGCGCCGATTTCGGCGGCGATCTGGGCATCGGTGCGGCCGGTGGCGATCAGCTCGGCGCGCGTCGGCATGTCAATGCCGTAGACGTTGGGGAAACGCACCGGCGGCGCCGCCGAGGCGAAATACACCTTGGTCGCACCGGCCGCCCGCGCCATCTCGACAATCTCGTGGCTGGTCGTCCCGCGGACGATGGAATCATCGACCAGCAGCACCCGCTTGCCCTTGAATTCCTGGCCGACGGTGTTCAGCTTCTGGCGCACCGACTTCTTGCGCATTGCCTGACCGGGCATGATGAAGGTGCGGCCGACATAGCGATTCTTGACGAAGCCTTCGCGGAACGGAATGTTCAGCACGTGCGCCAGCTGCATCGCCGACGGACGGCTGGAGTCCGGAATGGGAATGACCACATCGATCTCGTCGACCGGAATCGTCTTCCTGACCTTTTCCGCCAGCAGCTCGCCCATCGCCAGCCGTGCCTCGTACACCGGCACGCGATCGATGACGGTGTCCGGCCGGGCAAGATAGACGTATTCGAAGATGCACGGCGCGTACATCGGCTGCTGCGCGCACTGGCGGCTGTGCAACTGATGGTTGAGGTCGATGAACACCGCCTCGCCCGGCTCGATGTCGCGCACCACCTGGAAACCCAGCGTGTCGAGCGCCACCGATTCGGAGGCCACCAGGTACTCGGTGCCTTCCGGCGTCTCGTTCTGGCCGTAGATCAACGGCCGGATACCGTGCGGATCGCGGAAAGCCAGCAGGCCGTAACCGGCGATGATGGCAACCACGGCATAAGCGCCACGACAGCGGCGATGAACGCCGGCGACCGCCTGGAAAATGCTGTCGACGTCCAGCTCGTAACCATGGGCAGCCGATTGCAGTTCATGCGCCAGCACATTGAGCAGGACTTCGGAATCGGAATTGGTGTTGATGTGCCGGCGATCCATGCGGAACATCTCGCCCTTCAACTGCTCGGCGTTGGTCAGGTTGCCGTTGTGACCGAGCACGATGCCGAACGGCGAATTGACGTAGAAGGGCTGAGCCTCGGCAAAATTGTAGGCCGAGCCGGCAGTCGGATAGCGGACGTGGCCGATACCGCAGTTGCCCGGCAGCGCACGCATGTTGCGCGTGCGGAAGACATCGCGCACCAGCCCCGGCCCCTTGTGCAGGTGAAAGGTGTTGCCTTCCGCCGTGGCAATGCCCGCCGCATCCTGGCCGCGGTGCTGCAGCACCATCAGGCCATCGTAAAGCAACTGGTTGACCGGCGTGGTCGCCAAGACTCCGAGAATCCCGCACATAGTGTTTTTTCCTGACTAACTGAATCGAATTCGTTTGGCCAAATCGTGCGGCAATATCGGCTTCATCGCCAGCACGGCTGTTTCAAGCGGTGGCGCCAGCGTCGCACCGCGCCACCAGGGCTGCGTCGGCGCCGCGGTCATGCCGCCCAGGGCGACCAGCAGCAGCGTCACCAGCAGGCCGCGCGCCAGTCCGAAGAACATGCCGAGCACCCGATCTGAGACTGACAGCCCGAGCGCCTTGACGGCCTTGAGAATGAGGATGCGGATGAGCGCCATGACGACGAGCACGCCGACAAACACCAGCGTGCAGCCGATCAGCGCACGCACCGTCGGGTCCTCGATGCCGAAGGGCAGCATGGCGCCGATTTCGGCGCCAAATTCGAAGGCGGCAAAGATGCCCAGTCCCCAGGCGACCAGTGCAATGATCTCGCTGACCATGCCGCGCCACAACCCAAATCCGAGAGACAGCACGACAATGGTGACGGCAATGTAATCGAACAGCGTCATGGTTTCGGCGTGACCACACCGGAAACCCCGATGCGCTTCATCTTGTCGAGTGCCTTGTCGGCCGCTTCACGGCTGGGGAAGGGGCCGGCCCGCACCCGCGTTTTCGTACCCTGCGGCGAAGCCAGCGGCTCGGTGAAAGTCTTGATCCCCTGCTCGCCCAGTTTCTTGCGCAGATTGACGACGTTCGCCTCATTGGAGAAGGCGCCGATCAGGATCACGTGCGCCCCACCGGTCGCCGCAGGCGACGTTGCCGACTGGCCGGCGAGGATCGCCGCTGCCCGTCGGGCTTCATCACTGACAACAGGCTTGGCCGGCTCCGGTTTTTTCTCGACCGGCTTCGCCGGTTTTTCCGGAGCTTTCTCCGGCACCTTTTCTGCAGTTTTTTCCGGCGCCTTGATCACCGGCTTCTCGACAACCGGCGGCGGCTCGACAGGCTTTTGCGGCACCGGCGGCGCTACCGGGGCTTTTTCCGGGGCACTTTCCTGCGGCACGGCAACCATGGCCGGGGCGAAAGATTTCTCGTCCTGGCCGGGAATGCGGATTTCGACATCCTGCACCGGCGGGCGCGGATCGTGGTCCATCAGCATCGGCAGCACCAGGGCGACAAGCGAGACGAAGAAGACGGCACCGACCAGGCGGCGGCGGGCGCGTTTCTTGAGTTGCAGCTGAGCGTCGTTGTCTTCCATCAATCAGGCTTTCCTGCCAAGCACTTCGAGCGCGCCGGCCACCGTGTAGAACGATCCGAAGGCCAGAATTCTATCACTTTCCCCGGCCCGACCCCGCGCCGCCTGCATCGCCGTTGCTGGTGTGTCGTGACAAAGAATCTCGCCACCCAGTCCGGACGCCCGGACGATCCCGGCCAGGGTTTCTGCCGGGGTGCCGCGCGGGCCTGGCAGAGTGGCCAGATACCAGTAATCGACGCGGCCCCTGAGCGACGCCAGCGCCCCGGCAATATCCTTGTCCGAGAGCATGCCGACGACAGCGTACGTGCGGTCGAAAAAGCCCATGTTTGACAGGTTGTCGGCCAATACCCTGACCGCCTGCGGATTGTGGCCGACATCGAGGACGATCGCCGGCTTGCCGGGGACAACCTGGAAGCGACCACTCAGTTCGGTTTCGATCAGGCCGGGACGGATCGCCTGCATGGTCACCGGCAGCTTGTCGGCAATGGCTTCCAGCGCAGCCAGCGCAACCGTCGCATTGAGCAGCTGCGTCGGTCCGCGCAGGCCGGGATAGGCCAGTGAGCGGCGGATCAACTGGTCACCGCTGCGACACCACCAGCGCCACTGCAACCGGTTTTCGGCAGCTTCGGCACCAGGGCGCTCGAAACCGAAGTCGCGACCGATCAGGCGCAGGTCGGCGCCGATTGTCGCGGCATGGTCGAGCAGGCGCTGCGGCGGTTGTGGATCGGCGCACAGCGCCGGCTTGCCGGCGCGGAAGATGCCGGCCTTCTCGAAGCCGATGGATTCGCGATCCGGTCCCAGCCAGTCGGTATGGTCGAGCGCCACCGTGGTGACGATGGAAACATCCGGTTCATAGGCGTTGACCGCATCAAGACGCCCGCCGAGACCGACTTCGAGCACCGCCGCCTCGACACCGGCAGCGGCGAAGACTTCCCAGGCAGCGAGCGTACCGAATTCAAAATAGGTCAGCGCTACACCAGTTTCCAGCCGCGCTGCCTCGACTTTGGCGAAAGCCGCGCACAGCGCCGCATCGTCGACCGGCACGCCGTTCAGACGGACGCGCTCGTTGTAGGCGAGGATGTGCGGCGAGGTGTAACAGCCGACCTTGTAGCCGGCGCGGTCGATGATGTTCTCGAGGTAGGCGCAGGTCGAGCCCTTGCCGTTGGTGCCGCCGACGACGATCACCGGGCAGTGCTGAACCTGGCCGAGCGCCGCCTTGACCTGGCGGATGCGCTCCAGGCCCAGCTCGATGCCAGCCTGCCCCTTCGGATGCAGGCCTTCGAGATGGGCCAGCCAGTCGGCGAGTGTCTTCAAGCGGCGGCCGGCTGGTTGAGCAGCAACGCCAGCGTCCGCGCGACCTGATCACGCATTTCGCGACGATCGACGATCATGTCGATGGCGCCCTTGTCGAGCAGGAACTCGGCACGCTGGAAACCTTCCGGCAGCTTCTCGCGCACCGTCTGTTCAATGACGCGCGGGCCGGCAAAGCCGATCAGCGCGTTCGGTTCGGCGATGACCACGTCGCCGACGAAGGCGAACGAGGCCGAAACGCCGCCCATGGTCGGGTCGGTCAGGATCGAGATGAACGGCAGCCCGGCCTGTGACAGCTTGGTCAGCGCCGCCGTCGTCTTGGCCATCTGCATTAGCGAGAACAGGCCTTCCTGCATGCGCGCACCGCCGGAAGCGGTGATGCAGATGAACGGCGAATTCTGTTCGAGCGCGGCGTTGACCCCGCGGACGAAGCGCTCGCCGAGCACCGAGCCCATCGAACCGCCCATGAAGTCGAACTCGAAGGCAGCGGCAACGACGGGAATCGTATTGATGGCCCCCTGCATGACCACCAGCGAATCGCTCTCGCCGGTGTCGCGGTTGGCTTCCATCAGACGATCCGGATATTTCTTGGAATCCTTGAATTTCAGGCTGTCGACCGGCAGCACCTCGGCGCCGATCTCGAAACGGCCTTCCGGATCGAGCAGCACGTCGAGACGCTGACGGGCATTGATCCGGTGATGATGGCCGCACTTCGGGCAGACCTGCAGGTTGCTCGCTAGGTCGGTTGCGTAAAGCACCGCTTCGCAGGCCGGGCATTTGCTCCACAGGCCTTCCGGCAGGTTGCCGCGGCGCTGCTGGGCGCCTTGCTCACGCTTGATTTTCGGGGGTAGCAGTTTGGTCAGCCAGCTCATTTCTTCACCTCATCCACGCCGCGACGAATGTCCGCGACCAACGCCTTGACGTTGGCACAAGCGGTTTCTGCGGTCGACTTCTCGATTTCTTCAATAATCCGGCTGCCGACGACGACGGCATCGGCAAAGGCAGCGATGCGCGCGGCGGTGGCCGCATCGCGGATGCCGAAGCCGACACCGACCGGCAGACCGGTCTTCTCGCGGATCGCCGGCAGACGCTCGGCGACCGCCTCGACGTTGAGTGCGCCGGAACCGGTAACCCCGGCCAGCGACACGTAATAGACATAGCCGCTGGCGATCTTTGCGACCTGGGCGATGCGTTCTGCGGTCGACGTCGGTGCGATCAGGAAAATCGGATCCATGCCGTTCGCCTTCATCGCGGCACCGAAGTTTTCCGCTTCTTCCGGCGGGTAATCGACGACCAGCACGCCGTCGACGCCCGATTGCGCGGCCTTCTCGGCAAAGCGCTGGAGCCCCATGGCTTCGATCGGGTTGGCGTAACCCATCAGCACGACCGGCGTCCGGTCGTCCTCGGTGCGGAAGGCGCTGACAAGTTGCAGCACCTTGCGCAGGCTCATGCCCCTGGCCAAGGCACGCTCGGAAGCGCGCTGGATGGTCGGTCCATCGGCCATCGGGTCGGAAAAAGGCACGCCGAGTTCGATCACGTCGGCACCGGCCTCGACCAGCGCGTGCATCAGCGGTAGCGTCAGTTCGGCATCAGGATCACCCGCCGTGATGAAGGGAATCAGCGCCTTGCGGCCTTCGGCGTTTAGCCGGTCAAAAGCGGTTTTTATGCGCGACATGTGGTCTCCCGCAAGGCCGCCCCAAGGGAGGCCAGCGCCCCCTCGGGGGGCAGCGAATGAAATGAGCGTGGGGGCATCAAAATACGATCCCGGATTTTTCGGCCACGGTATGCATGTCCTTGTCACCCCGACCTGAGAGGTTGACCAGCAGAATCTTGTCCTTGGCCAGCGTCGGCGCCAGTTTGGCGGCATAGGCCAGCGCGTGACTGGATTCCAGCGCCGGAATGATGCCTTCGATGCGACACAGCGTGTGAAAAGCCTCCAGCGCTTCGCTGTCGGTCACCGGCTGGTATTCGGCGCGGCCGATATCCTTCAGCCAGGCGTGTTCCGGGCCGACGCCGGGATAGTCGAGACCGGCCGACACCGAATGGGTCTCGATGATCTGACCGTCTTCGTCCTGCAGCAGGTAGGTGCGGTTGCCGTGCAGCACGCCGGGCACACCGGCGGTCAGCGACGCCGAATGGCGGCCGGTTTCCATGCCGTCGCCGGCGGCTTCGACACCGATCAGGCGCACGTTCTCGACATTGATGTAGGGATAGAAGATACCCATGGCGTTGGAGCCACCGCCGACACAGGCGATCACCGCATCCGGCTGGCGCCCGGTCATTTCCGGCATCTGCTCCAGGCATTCCTCGCCGATGATCTTCTGGAAGTCGCGGACCAGCATCGGATACGGGTGCGGGCCTGCAACCGTGCCGATGATGTAGAAGGTGTTGTGGATGTTGGTGACCCAGTCGCGCATCGCTTCGTTGAGCGCATCCTTCAGCGTCTTCGAGCCGGATTCGACCGGCACGACAGTCGCCCCCAACAGCTTCATCCGATAGACATTGGCCGCCTGACGCTTGACGTCCTCGCTCCCCATGTAGACAACGCACTCCATGCCGTAGCGGGCGGCAACGGTCGCCGTGGCGACACCATGCTGGCCGGCGCCGGTTTCGGCGATGACCCGTGGCTTGCCCATGCGACGGGCAAGCATGGCCTGACCGATGCAGTTGTTCACCTTGTGCGCGCCGGTGTGATTCAGGTCTTCGCGCTTCAGGTAGATCTGGGCGCCCCCGAGCATTTCCGACCAGCGCTTGGCATGGTAGATCGGCGACGGCCGGCCGACGAAATGCTTGAGCTCGTATTCGTACTCGGCACGGAAGGCCGGATCGGCCTGGGCGGCAGCATAGGCCGCCTTCAGTTCGTCAAGCGCGCCGAACAGCGTTTCGGCGACGAAGACGCCACCATAGGGACCGAAATGACCGCTGGCGTCGGGAAAATTGTAAGGCGATTGGGACATGGCGAAACTCCTGGAAAATGGGTGAACGGGAAAATGCAGCCGTCCCGTCTCAGGGATGGTTCGCCAGATGACGCCGCCAACAGGTTCGGGTGATACCGCCCACCGATTTCCGCATAACTTTCCTAAACTCCGCCAATCGCCGCATCGGCTGCCCGCACGGCAGCGACAAAAGCGGCGATCTTCTCGTGATCCTTGATGCCCTTGCCCGCTTCGACCCCCGACGAGACATCGACCGCCGCCGGTCGCACCCGACGGATCGCGTCGCCGACATTGTCCGCGTGCAGCCCGCCGGAGAGCACCAGATGCCCCGGCAAACCCGGCGGAATCAGCGTCCAGTCGAAAACATGACCGCCGCCGCCGTAGCCCTCGACAAAAGCATCGAGCAACAAACCGCGCGCATCGGAATACGAGCACGCGAATTCTACCAGATCGAGCCCTGGCCTCACGCGTGCCGCGCGCAGCCAGGGTCTGGCGAAGCTGCGGCAGAACGCCGGCGTCTCGTCGCCATGGAATTGCAGCAGGTTGAGCGGCACCGTCGCGCAGGCCGCCGCGATTTCCTCGGCCGAAGCATTGACGAACAGGCCGACGACATCGACAAAGGGTGGCACCCGGCGCGCCAGTTCGGCGGCCCGCTCCGGCGTCACGTAACGAGGGCTGGGCGGGTAGAAGACGAAGCCAACGGCGTCGGCACCGGCCTCGACGGCAGCGTCGACATCGGCTTCGCGGGTCAGGCCGCAGATCTTG
>Ga0209066_10001953_pt1 | contig 26218 bp, 28 predicted proteins | sample All_14_2_FD_187198 | JGI IMG/M metagenome (GOLD analysis project Ga0209066, IMG submission 187198) | Freshwater microbial communities in response to fracking from Pennsylvania, USA - Allegheny Zone_MetaG_DW_15 (SPAdes) (version 2) ...
GGCTACTGCTACCGCTTCTGCCTCTGCTAACATCATCACTCCTATCTCTATCGTTAAGACGGTAGATATGAACTTCGGTAACGTAGCCGTTTCTGCTACCATAGCCGGTACTGCTATCCTTGACCCTGCCGGTACACGTACTACAGGCGGCGCAGGTGGTGTAACCCTTCCTGCTACTACAGGTACTGTATCTGCTGCAAGCTTCACAGTTTCCGGTCAGGCTTCTTACACTTACGCCATTACACTGCCTACTTCATGCACTATCTCTGATGGTGCTTCCCATAACATGACTGTTGACAACTTCACTTCTGTACCATCTGCTACCGGTACACTGAGCGCTTCTGGTACTGAAACCCTGAACGTAGGTGCAACGCTGAACGTAGCTGCTGCACAGGCAAGTGGTCTGTACACAAATGCAACTGGTGTTCCCGTAACGGTTAACTACAACTAATAAATAGCAGGTTGCAAGTAATAAATAAAAAATATATACTTAAGGTTTAGTTTGGAAATAGTGCTAAGATTGGTATGTGTGGAAACCGCTCCCTTGCCCGGGAGCGGTTTTGTTTTGTATAGTGCAGCCGTTATGCTCAATCTACGATACGGTCTACATTGTTAAGTATGAAACGATAATGCCCTTCACTGCTGTCTATAGTATACACCAGCCCGGTAAGTCCTGCACCTCTGTAACTCATGCCTTTAACGCTAATGAAATGCCGCATACGCCTGCATTCTGTGATATCAAAAAGACAGTGGGCACATAAGTCCTGCGCTTTCACTTCCGTAAGCATCAGGTGCCTGCCTCCTTCCTCTATGTACTTCTCTATCCAGAAACCGGTCATCTTTTTGCTATGGCTGTCAAGCATTTCTTTCAGATGCCTGTTATACTGCTCATCATACGGGCTGTAGCGCTCAAAAAGCGTATCTGTATTGGTACAGGAAAAGTTTTCATAGGGGGCATACTGCGTCCACAGCCATACAAAGAATAAACAGCAGGATGCAAATACGGTCCAGAAAAAGTATTTCATTACGGGATAGAACGAGCTGCCGACAGTATTTATTTTATGCAGCGTTATACCGGCATATCTACCCAGGCATCATTTTCCTTCAATAAAGTAATGAGCTCATTTACAGCCACATCACTTGGCACATTACGCTTCACTACCTCTTTACCTTTATAGAGGGTTATCTTGCCGGGACCACTGCCTACATAGCCGAAATCGGCATCTGCCATCTCACCCGGACCATTGACAATACAGCCCATGATAGCAATCTTTACCCCTTTAAGGTGATGCGTGGCAGAACGTATTTTAGCTGTAGTCTCCTGAAGATCGAACAGGGTGCGGCCACAACTGGGGCAGCTTATGTATTCTGTCTTGCTGATGCGGGTACGCGTGGCCTGCAGTATAGAGAAGGCTGTATTATTCAGAAACTGCTCATTGTTCTTTACTTCCATGTAAGTACGGCCACTTACCTTCACATTGTGTAACTGACCGTCATTCTGCAGCATCACCCCATCTCCCATACCATCCAGCAAGAGCCCGCCACAATCTGTAGCCAGACTTATAAGCTGTTTATCAATAGTATCATAGACTGAAGTCACACCCATTATTACCGGAGTATGAATACCCTGCTGCATAAGCTCTGTTATAGTATTGCGCAAAGGTTTAAGATTGTTTGCACTACCGGCAGTAAGCAGCAGTATGGCATAAGCATCGCTCTGTAACCTTGCAGTCAACGCATCAGTAACAGACGCTCCGGCATGATACTGAATAAAATGAGGCGAATGATTATTCTGCCACGAGCTCAGATACTCTGTAACCGTGAGTAATGGCAGGCACTTTTCTTTATCGGCAGCATACTGCCATGTAGTATAGTCAACTATTATTTTCAAAGTGCCGGGCAGCGCAAACTCAGGAATATGATTGCCGGTGTACAGATAATCGGCAGCACCATCGCTGATGTTCCATTTATCTGATGCGGCATCGTAGGTATAGCCTACAGCCTGCATATCCTGCACGGTGAGGTGGCTGCGTGTGTGTGCGGCAACAACAACAGGCACATTGCCCCCACCTATGTTATTTACTGCCAGCGAATGCCTGCGCCGATACTCGAATGGACTGTAGGGCAAAGATATATTCCCCGCATCTACAGCAGGAATACCAGCAGGAGGATAGCGGGAAACAATGTCCCTACACACAGGTATCTCAAATTCGGGGTCTTCTGTAAGTGATACACGTATGGTATCGCCAATGCCATCTTCCAGCAGCGTACCAATGCCTATTGCACTTTTGATACGACCATCTTCTCCATCACCGGCCTCAGTAACTCCCAGGTGCAGGGGATAACATTCTCCGAACTCTTCCATCATCTGTCGTACCAGCATGCGGTAGGCCTGTACCATCACCTGAGGGTTGCTGCTCTTCATGCTGAGTACTATCTGATGGTAATGCTCATCGCGTGCTATACGCAGAAACTCCATAGCGCTCTCCACCATACCTATAGGTGTATCGCCATAGCGGCTCATAATGCGGTCGCTTAGCGAACCATGATTAGTACCAATGCGCATGGCAGTACCGTATTCCTTACAGATACGTACCAGCGGGGTAAACCTGTCACGGATGCGCATCACTTCTGCTGCATACTCATTATCGGTATACTCTATAAAATCAAACTTCTTTTTGTCTATGTAATTGCCAGGATTGACACGCACCTTCTCTACGATACGGGCAGCAATCTCAGCGGCATTGGGTGTAAAGTGGATATCAGCTATAAGCGGTGTTGTGTACCCTCTGGCTCTCAGCTCATTTTTTATAACCAGCAGGTTTTCGGCCTCCTTCCTGCTGGGAGCAGTGATACGCACCAGCTCTGCACCGGCCTCAATACACCTGATGGTTTGCTCTACGGTACCTATGGTATCCATAGTATCGGTAGTAGTCATAGTCTGGATACGGATGGGATTACCGTTACCAATGCTGAGGTCGCCGATTTTGACCTCCCGCGTCACCAGGCGGGAGTAGCCTGCTACTGATGGGCAATACTGCTGAAACATGGTTGCGAAGTTAGTATATAGACTTATCTGATAACATTAACCCGCAGGAGAAAAGTGTTATTTAACGTTGTATATATCCCGGAATGGGCGTGTAAATAGCCCTAAAGCCTGACGGCAGCAAAAGTGAATAACGGCAAATCAGCGTTTTACAAAACGCACCGGCTCCTGACCATCCATACGCATTACGTAGATACCAGGAAGCAGTCTGCTAACATCGATTGTAGCCTGCCCTGCAGCAACATGGCCAGACAATAGCTGCCTGCCCATGATATCTGACACTGTATAGCTTCCATCCTGAACGGCTACAAAATTAACTGCGTTATCAGCAGGATTAGGGTAAACACCTAATGGCCTGCTTTCCGACACTGATGTAAGCCCGGTTACAAAACAGCCATTGGCAGGCGCATATTTAGCTGCAAAGAAGCTGGTGAAAACATTCATAGCCGTAGCAAGGGAATCACTGCCTACCCAGAATGTTTCGGAACCATCATAATAGCCACACAAAAAAATGTTGCCATAAGGGTCTGACGCAAGGCCGGAATTACTTTTACCTCCTGAACGAAGCGTAACACTCTCCCTGAGCGTGCCATCATCAGAATAACAAGCAATAAACAAAGGGTCTATACCAGCCTGAGGCATAGGGAGAACAATGGCAGTGTCCAGATAAACACCATTACCGAAAAGGGTATCCATACCACCAGAAACCCATACATTATTACATGGATCCACAGTCATGCCCCATATCGCAAAATCGGGGCTTTCAGTACTTACACTCTGTGTAAAGACCTGACTACGGATGAAGCTACCATCCGAATTGTAATGAGCAAAGTATGGATTATTCTCATTTCCGGTAATGTTACCACCACCCAGATTAACAGATCCGGCGCGTAGATTACCTCCAAAATAAACACCACCTGCAGTATCGGTTGTTACACACATTGCACGGGTGTGACCAGTAGTTTGCCTTGCCCATGATACGCTGCCATTACTACCGATGCGTGATACAAATACGTTAAAGCAATGGTCACTCAATGCTGTATATGCTGCAGCATATGTAAGTACTGTAGCGCCCAGCACCAGCGTAGATGATGAAAACTCACCCACCAGAAATGCGCTGCCATCTTTAGCGATAGAAATACCTGAAACCCGCTCATAACCTGTAGCGCCAAAACGTTTTGCCCACAAGAGACCACCTGCCGGACCATATTTTGCTACTGATATATCCTGTCCGCCGGAACTGTTAAGGCTGTAGGTACCAATCAGACTGTTTCCCGAAAATGTAGCTGCCACCCACGCATTACCCTGATCATCTACTGCAAGACCACCGTATGACTGCTTTTCATATCCCAGATCAATGCTACCAGAGTTGGTCTTCCAGAGTATATTACCATCTGAATCGAGCTTTATAAGGTAGCAGGAATTAATGGCGGAAGCAGATGAACGTGTTAGTAATGAATTGGAAAAACGGATACTATCGCCTGAAAAAACACCGAGAAAATAGATGTTATTATCCCCGTCAACAGCTATATCCACAGGGGCAGACGAGCCATTGGATGTGCCACGGGTCCAGAGCACATTACCATTATTGTCGTACTTAATCAGTACGGCCTGGCTCTTGAAAGGATTGCTATGATAAGATGAAGCGCCAATAACCAATGAGTCGAAACTGCTCCACATGGCAACATAAACATTGCCGGAAGCATCTGTAGCAACCGGCCATGCGTATCCTGATGAAGACGTAAGATGTGCTTTGCCTGCATCCATTCCACGGGACCATCGCCAGCCCTGAGCAAATGAAATATTACCGAGCAAAAGCAGAACGGCAACAAAAAGAGTTCGTAGGTTTCCCTTCATTCCAGAAAATAAGGTTTCCAATGTAAAGCGCAATTTAAGCTATAAATCAATCAAACAACACATTTTCCACATACAGGGAATGCGCTTTATAAATGCATCAAAATTTATGCCAAAAAAATGTTGCTAACAGTTATATAATATATCCATGTACGGCAGAGCACATACTACAAATCTAAAATACCTGAAAGTGTACTCCATGCACTACTCTTTATGTCTGCAGCTGCTGCAGCAACAGATACCTGGTTCAAAGGCATAAGGAGCGGAACCCGGCCAATGACCGGAACAGATGTATACCTGTCAATGAATGACGCAGCAGAGCTATCATACTCCCCACTGAAAATAAGCCCGGCAATATGAATGCTGCGCCCACGCAATACTTCAATAGCCGTAAGTGTGTGACTGATGCTACCCAGATACCCACTGGCTACCAATACTACCGGCAACTGCCACCAGGCTACCATATCGGCAACCGTAACATCGTCTGACACAGGAGACATAACACCACCTGCAGTTTCAATAATAAGTGGCCTGGACGCTGACGGTATGATAAAAGACTGATAATCAATTACAACCCCTTCTGCAGCTGCGGCTGTATGTGGCGATGCCGGCATTTTCAATGCTACAGCCTCGGGATACACCCGCATCTCTCCATCGGCTATCAGCATTTTTACCGTATCAGAATCACGCTCTTCCAGGCCCGCCTGTATAGGCTTCCAGTAATGAGCATTCAGTGCATGGGTCAATACGGCCGATACAACCGTCTTTCCTATACCGGTATGTATCCCGACTACAGCGAATGCATTATCTACTTTACTCATGAGCTAATTAATTGAACCAGTTTACGGATATCATCCACGGTATTGAAGGTATGCAGACAGATGCGTAACCGCTCTCTGCCCTGCGGCACCGTGGGATGCAGTATAGCATGAACACTTAAATGAGCATCTATCAAACGTGTTGCGAGTGCTTTTACAGTATTATTTCCCGGCAATACCGCCCCCTGTATAGCAGAGCTGCTTTGCAGCCATTCAACTCCCGGTGCAGCCTGAACAAGCCTGCGAAAAAGCGCAATGTTATCATGTAACTGCCTATGGCCGAAATGCGCTGAAGCCATATATGTGTAAACACTACTTATAGCATGGATGGCATGAGGAGGCAGCGCAGTAGTATAAATAAATGAGCGGGCAAAATTTACCAGATAATCTCTTAATACCGTGCTTCCTACTACCGCTGCACCATGACATCCCAGCGCCTTGCCAAAGGTGTGCAGGCGGGCGTAAACCTGCTCCTGCAGTCCCAGCTCACAGACAAGCCCCTCACCATTTGCACCAAAAACACCAGTGGCATGAGCTTCATCTACTATGAGCGCAGCACCATACTGCAGGCAAAGTGCTGCAGCTTCTTTTAATGGTGCAAAATCACCATCCATGGAATATACCGACTCAAGCACTACAAAAAGCTGTGCTTTACCGGTATGAGTACGCAACAGATCCTCTAAATGATTGAGATTGTTATGTGCAAACTGATATTTATTCCTGCATATACCCAGCCGGATACCATCTATAATACTGGCATGACACAGCTCGTCATAAATAAATATCACATCGCGACCAGCGATAGCCGATAACAAGCCAATATTAGCGTCGTAACCTGAATTAAATATCAGAGCAGCCTCTGCCTGATGGTGGGCTGCAATCTGCGATTCTGTGTCACAGACAATACGACTATTGCCGGAAATAAGACGGGAACCGGTAGCGCCGGTACCCCCTATGACACCTGCGGTACCGGGTATACCCAGGGTAGCTATTCCAAGATAGTCATTGGAACAAAAATCGGCACCGGAAGCCATTACTGGCAGGGAGCGCATGTTGCCGGCATCGGCACGTATGCTGAGTTTTCGTGCAAGATATTCATCAGCACTGCTCATGCGCCACCGGCTTCATACGGTTTTGCGGATGGCCATCGGCAAATGCGGCCTTTGGTGTAAGGCCCAGTGTGCGGAACATAGCCATATCCTCATTAAACTCAGGATTACCGGTAGTAAGGAGTTTATCACCTGCAAAAATAGAGTTGGCACCTGCCATAAAGCACATAGCCTGCTCTGCAACCGAAAGCTCCAGACGGCCAGCCGACAAACGAACCGCCGACACAGGCATAACGATGCGGGCCGTAGCAACCATGCGTACCAGCTCATCGAAAGGAACCCTGGTATTATTGCCCAGCGGAGTTCCCGCTACGGGAACAAGTGCATTGATAGGTACAGATTCCGGATGCTGCGGCAGGCAGGACAGTGTATGAAGCATACCAATACGGTCTTCATCTGTTTCGCCAAGGCCAATGATACCACCACTACATACAGATATACCAGCCTGACGCACATTATTCAGCGTATTCAGGCGATCATCATAAGTACGGGTGGTAATGATATCACCGTAGTGTTCTTCAGAAGTATCAATATTGTGATTGTAAGCATAAAGACCTGCCTCTGCCAAACGATCGGCCTGGTGTGGCGTGAGCATACCGAGCGTACAGCAAACTTCCATATCGAGCTTGTTTACCTCTTTGACCATATCCAATACGCGGTCAAAATCCCGGTTATCACGTACTTCGCGCCATGCTGCTCCCATACAAAAGCGAGATGCACCTCCTGCCTTTGCCTTTTTAGCGGCATCAACAACCTCGTCTGTCTTCATCAGCGCATGTACCTTTACATCTGTATGAAAACGCGCAGCCTGCGGACAATAGGCGCAATCTTCAGAACAACCACCTGTTTTTATAGATAACAGACTGCTTATCTGTACTTCTCCTAACTTATGGTACCTGCGGTGAACATCTGCAGCATCCATAACAAGCTGTAGCAATGGACGTTCATAAATCGCGCGGATCTCTTCGCGGCTCCAGTCGTTACGAATATCACTCATTATCTTCTCCTTTCAGGTGGCGAAACTATCAGATTTTAGCGATTATTTAAAATACGCATGGCCAATATAATATTGTATGCTACAATACGTTAATGGTACTAGTTACTTTTTTGTTGGTATTTTTCACTATAAATGATACGATTTATTACCGATAGACACAATTATAATATTTCATTAAAATTAACAGTTAATAGACCGAATAATTGTTATCTTTTGAATTCATGGTGACTACAAACAAAAATTAATTAAACTAATGTTTGCAAAAAGGATGAAAAATGATGCTTTATAATCGTGTATTGTGTACAGGATGGATGTACATACTCATATTCTGGAGTATAGGAGCCTACGGGCAGCCTTCTGTACTGATAGAACAATTCTATGCAGAAAGCAGGGATGGAAAAGCATATCTGAGGTGGAAGTTGCCGGCGGGCAATACCTGCTATGGCATTAACATATATCGCTCAGCCGACCAGAAAAACTACAACCTTATACATGAGATATTGGGTGTATGTGGCAGTAATGACAGCGCTACCTCTTACGATTATACTGACAACGCTCCTGAAGCAAACCGTGTTAACTATTACCAGCTGGAACCCGGAAATAGCGGTTACCGGGTATCTGGCTCTGTCTTTGTGATATCTGCCGCCGGCATTGCCATATACCCACAACCGGCACAGAATAAAATCAGTATCTACTTTGCCAATACCACACGTGATGAAGCACTACTGACCATACGCGACGTGAATGGAAGAAAGATGATGCAGCAGACAAACCGCACCGGAAGAATAGATATAGACTGCAGTAAATGGGCTGCCGGTATATATAATTATGTATTACAACTGCCATACAAAACTGAAAAAGGCCGACTCATAGTAACACACTGACACCTACACTTGTTTGTTACGCCTGCATTGCAGATTTTTGCGGCATGACACCGGAGCGCGAAGCCAAAATAAAGAAAGTACTGAACCGCCGCCAGGGGGGAGTAGTGGTAGTAATGGAAAACGTACATGACCCACACAACATATCGGCGGTAATGCGTACCTGCGATGCAATAGGGGTGCAATATGTGTTTGTACTGAATAATTCTATACCCAGGCATAAGAAATTTGCAAAGAGCAGCTCGGCAAGCGCGCTGGGCTGGCTTACGGTGCGCCAGTTTTCTGATACGGCAGCATGTATGGCAGAAGTGCGTAAGCACTGCGACAAGATATATGCCACACATCTGGGGGTACAATCTCACTCGCTGTATGACCTGAACCTGACAGAGAATATAGCCCTGGTATTTGGCAATGAGCGTGAGGGTGTAACTGAAGAATGTCTGGCGCACTGCGATGGAAACTTCATCATACCTCAGATGGGTATGGTGCAGTCACTGAATATCTCTGTAGCCTGTGCTATTACGCTTTATGAAACCTTCCGCCAGCGTAACAATGCCGGGCTCTATGACGGTACGCCCCGACTAAAGGAAACAGAATGGAACAGACTGGCAACAAAATGGGGCATACTGGATGATAACGGTAACGAGATGGGAACTGATGTTACAGAAGAATAAGATCAGCATCAACCTTGCAGCAGCCATACTTTGCGGGAGCCTGCCAATGCTGCTGTCCTGTGGCCCGTCTTCCGGCAATGATGAACAAATGGCCAAAGCAGCAAACATTCAAATACAGGACACAACAGAAAGCCTCACTACCACAGAGGATGTAAATGAAGAGCCTGATTATGCCACTGTATATACAGTAGTTGTGGACACCGGACAGGAATACACCTACCTGCAGCAAATGATGTATGACATCAGCAGAGAAACGGGACTGGGTGTGGACACAATGGGAAGATATTATGATACTGAAAAGCAAAGAATAATACTCCCCGACACGGCTGAGGATGAGCTATACAGGGGCGACTATTATCCACGGCGAGGCAGCAGCACCGCATTAAGTATAGAGTACTACACAATTTATGATACTGCGGCAATTGGAAAAACTATGGCGCTGATAGCCGGTATTTACGACAATCGTCATTCTGCCGACTCTCTGCTGGAAATAATACGTGCAAGACATTCCCAGGCATGGGTAATAAATGCGTGGATGTATATGGGATGCCTGCACTAAAAAAAAATACCGGCAACAATAGCTACCGGTATTCCCTCCTGAGTCAGTACTGCTTTTTACAGGTTCATACCTCCTGAAACCTCTATCCGCTGACCGTTAATCCAGCGACCTTCCTCAGAGCAGAGGAAGGCAACTACACCACCTATATCATCTGGCAGGCCTACGCGGCCCAGTGCGGTAAGGCTGGCAATATGTGCGTTCATCGCTTTATCGTCACGCACACGGCCACCACCAAAATCTGTTTCTATTGCTCCAGGGGCCACCACATTTACCGCTATACCCCGCTCGCCAAGCTCACGCGCCATATAACGGCTCAATACCTCTACAGCTCCCTTTACTGAGCCATATGCAGAGGATCCCGGGAATGAGAACCTGGCGAGACCAGAAGAAATATTAACGATACGACCACCATCATTCATATATGCCAGTGCCTTTTGTGTGAGGAAGAATACGCCTTTATAATGAATGTTTACAATAGCATCGAACTGCTCCTCAGTTGTATCTGCAAAAGGAGCATAAAGCGCCGTACCTGCATTATTAATAAGAAAATCAAAGCGAGGTGCTCCGGTATGCTCCTGCAGCCATGCGCCCACCTGCGACAGAAATGCATCAAAAGTTGTTACATCTGCAGCATTGAGCTGAAAGGCCACGGCTTTAACCCCCAGCGCTGCTATCTCTGCTACTACCTTGCCGGCTTCTTCCTTATTGCTGTTATAAGTAAGTACCACATTAACGCCATTGCGGGCAAGCGCTATAGCCATATTACGTCCCAGACCACGGCTGCCGCCGGTAACCAATGCTGTTTTGTTTGCTGTGTTCATTGTATTTGGATTTTATACTGCAAATGTCTTCCGGAAAAACAGAAGCACTGTTGCAGACATCAATCCAATGTTTGTAAAAATCAATCAACACAAATTATGCACGAAATGCGAGAGGGGCCTGTGCAGTGTGTTTCCTGAAGAAGTTAGAGAAATGAGCTACCTCTTCAAAGCCGAGACACCAGGCAATCTCAGAAATGTTCCAATCCGTATGGCGCAGCAGTATCCTGGCTTCCTGGGTAATACGACTGCTGATGAGCATAGTGGTAGTCTTACCTGTTGTCTCCTTCAATACTTTATTCAGATGATTGACATGAACAGCGAGACGGTCGGCATAATCTTTTGCAGAGCGTAGTGAAAGACGCTGATTGGGCGACTCTATAGGGAACTGACGCTCCAGTAACTCTATAAACAGGGATGTGACCCGCGCAGGAGCATTAGGGCTGTTTTGCGCAGCTATAGCTGGCTGCAGTTTCTGGCCATAATGCACCAGCTCCATCACATAGGTGCGCATGAGGTCATATTTAAAAGCATAGTCAGAAGATATCTCCTTCTGCATCTTAGCAAATATTGCAGCCAGCTCATCAGCCTCCGTATTGCCTAACTCAAATATGGGGTAGCCACCGACACGGAATATGGGTAACTCATCAAGGTCTACACCGGTCTTGCTGCGTACCAGAAACTCATCTGTAAAAACACAGAAGCTACCCGCCTGATCAGGATCCTGCGGTATCCAGTGATATGGAATGCGGGGCGTAGCAAACAAAAGTGCATTCTGCTCTATCTGAAACACCCTGTCGGCATACTCGGCACGGTTGCGGCCACGGATAAGACTGATTTTATAATAGGCGCGACGATTATAGGGCATCTGCGCTTTGCGCTTTACTTCTGCAATAACCTCTGCTACGTTAAAAACATTAAAGTGGCCTATCTCTCTGTTTATATCAGGCGGCAGCAGGTCAGCCACCTCCCGGCCTGTAAATATAGATGCCTCCTGATAGAACTCTTCCAGCGAAGTACTTTTTATGTCCTTCATAAAAGGGATGGTTTGCAAAAATCAAAGATAAGAATTTCCACCTCTGTCACAGGGAGTCAGAAGCCAGCACAGATATACGTACTATACATTAACGCCAAACAGATGGCCAACAAGTGCTGTAAGCGCCATAGCAACCGTACCCCAGAAGGTAATACGCGTCACAGCCTTTCCGACACCGGCCCCGCCCGCCCGTGCGGCCATTGCCCCCAGCAAAGCCAGGAAAAATATAGCAAAGCCATACTGATAATATACCATCCCCTTAACAGGCATAAATATTGACACCGCCAGAGGTAGAATAGCACCAACAGTAAATGACGCCCCCGATGCAAAGGCTGCCTGTAAAGGACGGGCCTGGCTCACCTCATTAATACCCAGTTCATCGCGCACATGCGCACCTAAAGCATCATGTGCTGTAAGCTCACGGGCTACCTGCAATGCAGTTTCTTTTTTCAGTCCCCTGGCCTCGTATATCTGAGACAGACGCTGCAATTCCAGCTCAGGCATTTCTTCGAGTTCACGTTGTTCCCGCTCAATGTCAGCCTTTTCAATATCTGTCTGGGAACTTACAGACACATACTCACCGGCAGCCATAGACAGTGCCCCCGCAACAAGCCCGGCAAGTGCAGCCAGTATTACCGGGCCCCGTGTACTGCCGGCAGCAGCCACTCCTACAGCTATACTGGCAGTAGACAGGATTCCATCATTGGCACCCAGCACTGCTGCACGTAACCAGTTACTCTTGTGTATGTAATGTGGTGACAGATAGTCGTCCAGCGGATCTTTGCTCATGGAAAAGATTTAAAAATGCTTTGGCAAAGTTACCTAAATGGGTATGGATAGTATTGATTAGAATCAGTGTGGGAATAACACATCAGGGATTTCCTGCCATATCTTCCCACTGTTCGAAGAGCATATTCAGGTAATGATTCTCAGCATGTGTGATAACGTTGTCGGCCTTTGCCAGCTCGATAGCAAACTCTATCAGTTTCCTGCGTTCGGCAGGTGTAGCATCGTCATAGAAGTCGTCCATGGCCTTGCGAAAGTGTTCTTCCCATTGTGTGGGGTGGAGGTTACTTATTACCTCCATCTGCCGGTCAAGGCTTATATGAAACGGAAACTCTTCCTGCAGATAGCTACGTATAACCATATCCTCACGCACACTGAGTCTGAAATCGACAGCAGATAGTATCATGAGCAGATGATAGCCGGCTATTGTCTTGTTCATTCTGTTATTGGGCATAAGGTAACATTTCGTTTTTGTAATGGTTTTTAACTATGCGATGACAACAGCAGGTCAAGGTCGGTATATTTGAACCCCAGCCTGCGGGCGATGGGCGCATTGGTAACACACCCCTTATAAACGTATACTCCACGCCTGATACCGGAACGCGATAATATAAGCGACTCCATGCCTCCCATATCGGCGCTCTGCTGAATAATGCCCATCAGTATATTACTGATGGCGCGCGATGCGGTACGGGATACGCCAGATGCTATGTTAGGTACACAATAATGAATTACATCATATTTTTTAAATACCGGTTTTTCATGCGATGTAAGGTGCGATGTCTCAAAGCAGCCGCCACGATCTATACTTACATCTATGATTACAGAGCCTGCCTTCATGTTACTGACCATAGCATCTGTTACCACTACCGGTGTCATACCATTAACCGGCTTCAGCGCACCAATGGCCACATCGGCCATACGTAGCTCCTCGGCCAGAATAACGGGGTCCAGTACCGAAGTAAAGCACCTGCGACCAATGTTATTCTGCAGGCGCATAAGCCTGTAAACAGAATTGTCAAAAACGGATACTGACGCTCCCAGACCAAACGCAGCTCTTGCGGCAAACTCCCCTACCACACCTGAACCGATAATGAGTACACGTGCCGGAGCTACCCCCGACACGCCACCCAAAAGCACACCTTTACCATTGTCGGTATTACTGAGATAACGGGCAGCGGTGAGTATAGCGTAATTACCAGCTATCTCGCTCATAGACCTGACTATAGGATTGGCTCCGGCATCATCTTTTATGGACTCAAATGCAATAGCAATAATCTTTTTAGCCAGCAACTGCTCCAGCATGCGTGGCTTAAGTATAGGCATGTGAATGGGTGAAATAACTACCTGTCCCGGCTGCAGCATTGGCAGCTCCTCTTCTGAGATAGGTGCTGCTTTAATGATAGTTGTAGCCTTGTAAACATCGGCCTTGTCATAAACAATCCGTGCCCCAGCCTCACTGTAATCATTGTCAAAGTAAAATGACCCTTCGCCGGCATTATGCTCCACCACCACATCATGTCCTTCATTTACCAATACCGATACGGCATCGGGGGTAAGCGGCACACGGTTTTCCTGAAAAGTTGTTTCCCGCGGTATGCCTATAAACAACTGTTTTTTTCTGGGAACTATTTCCAGTGTTTCCTCCAGAGGAACGTAGGAAAACGAAGGCGATATGTATGGTTTCTTACTCATGCCCGGGACCGGGTTAGTGGACAGTTAAAATCAGAGACAATATACAATAATACTTCGTGTAAAAGAAGTGTTTTAACAAAGTATGGGGTAAATTATTTATTTGGCACGGGGGCATATACTTACATCACGGTTTTGTAGCTTTAACCTATATTTTTGCAGAAGAGAAGCGTTAAAGATCGGCCTGTTAATGAGGCAGATGTATAAACCGGCAGGACCCGTGTTATCGGGAGATGCAGCCGGATGGCCAATAAAAGGTATCCTATGTTAAGACAGTCGAACCAACAGAAGCTACTACAGAAACTATCACCTCAGCAAATACAGCTGATGAAGTTGCTACAGGTACCTACTGCTAACCTTGAAGAGCGTATAAAAGAAGAGCTGGAAGAAAATCCGGCACTGGAAGCCGGCAATGATATAACGGGGCCGGAACAGGACACCTATGACCTGGATAACAACGACCGGGACGGAGATGAAGATCAGGGAGAAGAAGTGGAACTGAGTGATGACAGTGCTGAAAAAGTAGATCTGGACGACTTTCTGAGACGCGAAGACGATGATGGGGGCGGATATGACTATGGCGATGACTACTATGGCAGTGGGGGCGATGATAAACAGGTAACGCCTGCAAGGGTGGAGAGCAGCCTGCACGACAATCTGCTGGACCAGCTGGGTATGCTGGCCCTGGATGACAAACGGCATCGTATAGCAGAGCAGATAATAGGCAGCCTTGATGAAGACGGCTATCTGAGAAGAGAAGCCGGCGCTATAGCAGATGATCTTGCATTCGGGCAGAATATAGATACCAATGAGGAAGAAATAAACGTATTAATAAAGGAAATACAACAGTTTGACCCTCCGGGTATATGTGCCTGGACCCTACAGGAATGCCTGATACTTCAGCTAAAACGCCTGCCGGAATCACAGCCGGTACGGGATGCCATCAAAGTACTGGATAAATACTTTGATGAGTTTACCAAGAAGCACTACGATAAAATACAGAAGCACCTGGATCTTACCAATGAGGGGCTAAAGCAGGTAATCAATGTGATAGTAAAGCTCAACCCCAAACCGGGTGCTGCCTTTGCCGTAGTAAATAAGGCAGAAAGCTACATCATCCCTGACTTCTTCGTGTTTAATAACAATGGCAGCCCTGAGCTGACACTGAATTCAAAAAATGCCCCGGAGCTGCGCGTATCAGAAGGGTACAGGGAAATGATGAAGGCCTATGACCGCAGTGACAAAAAGAACCGCAGCCAGAAGGAGGCCGTATTATTCATAAAGCAGAAACTGGATGCTGCCAAATGGTTCATAGATGCAATAAAACAGCGGCAACATACACTGCTGCATACAATGCAGGCAATCATAGATTTTCAGCGCGAGTTTTTTATTACCGGAGATGAGAGTATGCTACGGCCTATGATACTGAAAGACATAGCCCAGATGACAGGGCTGGACATATCTACTGTATCCAGGGTGGCTAACAGCAAATATGTACAGACAGAGTATGGAACCTATAAGCTGAAATACTTCTTCTCTGAAGCGCTGCATACAGAGGATGGTGAGGAAGTATCTACACGGGAAGTAAAGAACATACTGAATGAACTGATAAATGCGGAGAATAAACGAAAGCCTCTTTCAGACGAGCACCTTACCGATATGCTCACAGAAAAGGGATATAATATAGCACGCCGCACAGTGGCAAAATACCGTGAGCAACTGAATATACCAGTAGCGCGACTGAGAAAGGAATTATAAAAAAAGTACTGCAACCGGGCCTGATGAATGCTGAAGAAATAAGGACATACTGTATCAGCAAAGCCGATGTGGAAGAAAGTTTCCCATTTGATGAGAGTACGCTTGTGTTCAAAACCAATGGCAGAATGTTTCTGCTCCTGAGTCTGGATTCAGAGCCTATACGGTTCAACGTAAAATGCGAGCCTGATAAAGCCGTACAGCTTAGGGAGCAATACGCGGCCATAACACCCGGCTATCATATGAGCAAGGTACACTGGAATACTATTACTGATGACGGGACCCTGAGCCGCAAGCTGATGCTGGAACAGATAGACCACTCCTATGAGCTGATATCAGCCGCAAAAAAGCCACGTAAAAAAACATGAATGTACATGAGAGCCATACTAAAAATAATACCGCTCTCCGGCCTGCTGATATGCAGTGTGCAACAAACGATACACGCGCAGGAGTTGATACCATTCCCTTTTATATCTGAAGAAAAGAATAAACTGCTGGATGAAAATGACACGGTAAAAATATATGCGGTAAGGCAAGACACCTCCCTTGCAATAAGCATAAATGAAGACATGATGTTTGCAAGGGTAGTAAGCCGGCATAATACCAGGCGGGTATTGGCCGAGGGATATGTGGCTGAGAATAGTGATTCCTACATACAGCATGGACGGTGGACTGCATACTATGCACCAGGCAAGCCCCGGATAAAGGGAAGCTACATAAAGGGAATGCCGGCAGGTACATGGGAAGAATACCATAATAATGGCAGGCTAAAAGACAGTTATCACTATGGCATTTTTTCAGACAAGGACGGGACATACACCTGCATGACCGGAGAATACAGGTCATACACGCCCAACGGGAAACTCCAGATAACAGGTTTTTACATGGCTGAACGTACCCGCACCAGCGATACACTGATAGTTGAAGACCCGGTAACAGGGGACAGTGTCCATAAAAAGTTATACAGGTCTGTATTAACTGCACACAAGACAGGTACATGGACATGGTATGATGAGGAAGGCATCATAGAAAAGACGCAGGAATACTGAGAGCCATATAGACAAGGTCATTTTCTACCTTTGCAGTAATGAGGCCAGCTTGCTACATTCTGTTACTGATACTATTCTCTGCACAAAATGTGTATGCACGATGGTATGATGAATGGGATGACAGGCCCCGTACATTTACCGGAGGACTGGTGGCAGGTATCAACTTCTGCCAGATAGATGGTGACAGATATTTTGGCTACAGGAAACCTGGCATAGTGGCAGGTGGTTTTGCAGGTATCCATTTCAATGAGCATATCTCTGCACAAATGGAACTATTATTCTCACAGAAAGGAAGTGAGGGCATAGCACATGTAGACCTATATCCGCAGGGTATGCTATCCTCACGCTGCCATATAGGGCTGAGTTATGTAGAGCTGCCGGTACTGCTGCAGTATCATTACATGTCTTATGTAATAGAGGGAGGCGGCTCATATGCTGTGCTGGTACGCACCAATGAATGGATACTGGAGCCACAGGAGCTGTATATAGACAAAGAAGCCAGCAGATTTAATGCCACTGACATCAGCCTGGTAACAGGTGTGGGACGCAATGTGTATAAGCAACTGGGCGTGCAGGTAAGGTTCAGGTACTCTTTACTCCCCATAAGACCCAATGAACGAATACCCACGGGATATGGCTGGGGAACAAAAGGGCAATTCAATAACCTGCTGACGGTAAGAGTGAGCTACACACTATAATGAGCTGGAATTCTACTTACAACGTGCGTATGCGCTCTATAATAGATGTGGTAGAATAACCATCTACAAACGGGATTACTTCTACCCTGCCACCGTGGCTCAGCACATAATCGGCACCTACAATCTTATCAATGGTATAATCGCCACCTTTTACCAGCACATCGGGGCTGATGGCCTCTATCAGCGCTGCCGGGGTATCCTCATCAAAGAGGCTTACTGCATCTACTGCCAGTAAAGATGCTACCTGAAATGCCCTGTCCTGCTCGCCTGTTACGGGACGTGCAGGTCCTTTAAGCCGCTTTACAGAAGCATCTGTGTTCAGCCCCAGTACCAGTACATTGCCCATACCTGCTGCACGTGCCAGCAAATCGAGATGACCATGATGGAGAATATCAAAGCAGCCATTGGTAAATACAACAGTCTTACCGGTAGCCTTCCAGCCATTGACACGGCGCACAAGGTCTTCCCGGGAAACAATTTTATTTTTGACCCACTGTAGCTTGTCCATTACGTTTACGATTATATGGTTGAATAGCTATGAGTGAAATAAGCCCCAGAATAATGATGACAGCTGCCTGTGCTACCCACGCTATCCAGCCGAATGCCTGTGCGGGTACTTCTGTAACACCATATACTACCAGCATCTGTGCTACTAGCAGCGTATAAAGGCCAATACCACCGGGGGTCACTATCATACCCACGCTGCCATATACCAGTACTACAAGAGCTGTACTAAGCGACAGGCCGGAGGTCTCTGGCAAACACCAGAATCCAACCCACAACTGCATCAGATACATGAGCCAGATGAGGAAGGTATATCCCATAAAAGGCCACCGCTTCTTCATATGAATAATGGAGAACACACCGCGCATGAGCTCAGAAACAAAGCGCCCTATTTTAGAATCTTTATTTTTCCGGTACAGCCATATGCCAACAGGTATGGCCACAACAGCTACAGCCCCGGCTATCATGAGCATCGTTTTTCCGCTCTCAAACTTTGTCTGCATCTCAGCTGCTTTCTCTGCCAGCCATGAGCCCAGAAAGCCTGCCTGAAGCACGAATGCGAGTGCAGCAATAACCAGCAGGCATACCATATCGAATGCACGCTCAGCCACTATCGTGCCAATCATTTTATGTGCTGGCGCTTTTTCATACTTTGCCAGTACTGTACATTTGGCCACCTCGCCGGCACGTGGCAGAGCCAGATTGGCGATATACCCGATAAGAACGGCAAATGTTGTATTCACCAAAGATGGTTTCAGATCTACCGTTTCCAGCAGATAGCGCCAGCGAATGGCACGAAACAGATGTGATAAAAAACCGATAATAAATACCGGAACCAGATACCACGCATTGGCATTGCGTATGGCTGCTCCCAGTTCCTGACGCTGCTGCTCATCGAGCTGGTGCAGCATATGGTATATAATCCATATTCCCAGACCGAGAAACAGAATGTATTGCAGTATGGTGATTATGGTCTTTTTCATAGACGACTTAAAGATACAATTCCAGTACGGTGATAAAAATGTTCAAAAGCAGAACCGTAAAAAAACTGCTTGTCCGAACTATTTAAACACAAACATTTAACACCCCGTTTACCCGGATGGCTTAGAGCCGGTTCCCTTCGCGGGGGAAAATGATAGATGGCTTATACTTTTTTGCCTCCTCAAACTCCATACTGCAGTAAGAAATAATGATAACGGTATCGCCTACCCCGATGCGCCGGGCCGCCGGACCATTCATACATATCATACCTGAGCCACGGGTGCCGCGTATTACATACGTTTCCAGCCGCTCTCCATTGTCCAGATCCACTACCTGCACTTTCTCGTTCTCTATCAGATTAGCAGCATCCATAAGATCTTCATCTATAGTAATACTGCCTATATAATGCAAATTAGCTTCTGTAATCCTGACCCTATGAATCTTAGATTTTAATATCTCTATGTGCATAGCGCCGCAAAGGTAGGGTGTTTCCCTGAAAGATATTCCAGCTGACGAACTATGGTTTAACGGACGATACCAAGTACATCCTGCATAGAGAAAACACCAATGCGCCCCGAAACAAACTCTGCGGCCAGCACAGCACCAAGTGCAAAACCCTCACGGCTATGGGCTGTATGGGTAATCTCTATATCATCTATAGAAGAAGACCATTTAATGCTGTGTGTACCCGGCACCTCACCTACTCTGTGAGCGTACACAGGAATAGTACCCGGTGAATTATCTTCACCATCCAGCGACCAGCCCGTGTGTCCTACCTGCTGCATTATCTGCTCAGTGAGTGTTATGGCAGTACCTCCTGGCTTATCTTTCTTGTGTATGTGGTGGGTTTCAATAACGGTGGGTGTATAATCGGCGCGTCCTTTCATGAGCGAAGCCAGTAGCTTATTGACCTCAAAAAAAATATTGACACCTATGCTGAAATTAGATGCATGCAGCAGCGCAACACCTTGCTGCACAGCCCTGCTGCACGCCGCCGGCAATTCATTATTCCACCCGGTAGAGCCTGTAACTACTGACACCCCGGCATCAAGGCACTCCATAACATTGGCTGCGGCAGCATCGGGACCAGTAAACTCAATAGCAACATCGGCCTGCTGTAACGCCTGCGGACTCATCTCATGACGGTTGGAAGAAGTAATGCGCAACACAATCTCATGACCACGCGATACCGCAATCTGCTCTATCGCCTTTCCCATCTTTCCATATCCTATCAGCGCTATTTTCATACCGGTATCAGTAAGCAAATACTAATTATTCATCAGAGATTCATCTTATCCATGATACGTTCCAGATCCTCATCGTTATAAAATTCGATGAGGATTTTTCCTTTACCATTCTTCTTTCTGTCCAGATGCACCTTTGTGGAAAAGTGGGATGCCATATTGTCTTCTATACGCTTGAAGGCCATGGGCAGTTTATTGGCCTGCTGTGCTGCAGTTTTAGCGGCATGTGCTCCCACATCAGATGCCATGTCTTTTACCATCTGCTCTACCTGCCTTACAGATAAGCCACGCTGAATAATCTCACGGAACACAAAAAGCTGCTGCTCCACATGCTCCAGACTGATAACGGCTCTTGCATGCCCCATAGAAAGCTGACCATCCCGTACTGCCCTCTGTATATCGGGTGGCAACTTTAGCAGACGCAGATAATTGGCCACAGTGCTGCGCTCTTTTTTCATGCGCTCTGCAACCGCCTCCTGTGTAAGACCACACTCATCCATCAACTGGCGATAGCTGAGCGCTATTTCTATTGCATTAAGATCTTCGCGCTGAAGATTTTCCAGCAGGGCCATCTCCAGTATGCCCTGACTATCGGCGGTGCGTATATATGCCGGAATATCTTCCAAACCAGCAAGGCGGGACGCTCTGAGACGGCGCTCTCCACTGATAAGCTGATAGGATGATGGCCCTGTTTTTATAACAGTAACGGGCTGGATAACATCGTGCAGTTTTATGCTTTCAGACAATTCCCGCAAAGCCTGTTCGTCAAAATCGCGACGTGGCTGCTTGGGGTTTACTACAATCTGATCGAGCCTGATGCGGGCAATTGTATTCGTTGTTTGTCCTGATACAGCAGGCACTCCCTCCTTAGGGGCTTGTATCTCATCGTCTATCGTATCCAGCAACGCCCGGATACCCTTTCCCAATGCCTGTTTTTTATTTATCTGTGACATTTTTTATTCAGTAGATGGTAATTAGAAGATGGTAGACAGTTACCAGCAGACAGTACACATTTTATGCAGCTGACCTATTGTTCTGTTTCCTCTATCATCTTGTCTTCATTCTTAATCTTGGTCATGTTATTCTTCTGTAATATCTCCTTAGCGAGATTCAGATAGTTAACAGCACCTGTACTTTCGGCATCATAAAGCAGGGCCGGCATACCAAAACTGGGCGCCTCACCAAGCCTGGTATTGCGATGCAGAATAGTATTGAATACCAGATCGCCAAAGTGATTCTTAATCTCTTCCACAACCTGGTTTGAAAGGCGCAGACGACCATCGTACATGGTCATCAGAATGCCTTCTATACGCAGTTTACTGTTGATGCGGGTCTGTACAATTTTAATAGTATTGAGCAGTTTACCCAAACCTTCAAGGGCGAAATACTCGCACTGTACGGGTATGACCACACTATCGGCAGCAGTGAGCGCGTTAACCGTAATAAGGCCCAGTGACGGAGAGCAGTCTATGATAATAAAATCATAGTTTGCCGCTACGCCATCGAGCGATTTACGCATCACATGCTCACGGTTTGGGTGATTTATCAGCTCTATCTCGGCACCTACAAGGTCCAGATGGCTGGGCACGAGGTGAAGATTGGGCGTTTCCGTTTCCAGTATTACCTGCTCAGCTGGTGTCTCATTCACCATGCAGTCATACAGGCTTAACTGAATATTCTTCAGATCAAAACCATTACCGGTAGTACTGTTTGCCTGTGGGTCGGCATCGACCAGCAGTGTCTTATATTCCAGCACGGCCAGACTGGCTGCCATGTTGATAGCAGTTGTTGTCTTCCCTACACCGCCCTTCTGATTAGCAATCGCAATTACCTTTGCCATACCTCAAAACCCCATAAGGGGCTACTTTAAATCTATTACTTAAATATATATAAACGCTACAATTCTATTGTTTCGCCAATGACGGGCAAAATTAACTCTTTCCCGGCAGTTCTGAATTTTTCCTTTGCAGCCTCGTGGTCTATGCGAATGTAACCGAAGGTATCGAAATGAACACCAATTATCTTATCACATCCTATAAAATCGGACGCAATAAGCGCATCATCCACATCCATAGTGAAATTGCCCCCTATGGGCATAATAGCAAAATCCAGCTTTGCATAGCGTGGTACCAGCTGCATATCCATGGTAAGGCAGGTATCGCCGGTATAGTAAAATTTTCTCTCTGTATCATGAAACAGAAAGCCCCCGGGATTGCCTCCATAACTGCCATCAGGCAGCGCGCTGCTGTGAGCTGCAGGCAGGAAATGCATTTTGCCAAATCCCAGACGGGCAGGACCAAAATTCATGGGGTGAACATTTTTGATACCGTTGTTCTGTGCCCACGTAATAACCTCAAATGCACCAATTACCTGAGCACCGGTGCGGGCAGCAATGGATAAAAGGTCACCCACATGATCGCCATGACCATGAGATGCAAGTATATAATCGGCCCCAATATTATTAACATCTACCTTGCCCACGGCAAGTTCATTGCCGGAAATAAAGGGATCAAATAGTATTTTTTCTTTCTGTGTCTCTATCAGGAAACAGGAATGTCCGTAAAATGTAAACTTCATAAAACAGAAATATGTGTTGGTTGTACAAATTTAACCTTCCGCAGGGAATGTTCTAATCTATAATAAGCCAATGTGTAAACGTAAGGATGTTGTTATGTAAAAGCGTTGTAATTACATACATCATATACACAAAACCACATTTATACACATGGCATACGCTATTGACAAACACATGCATTCACTAAAATAAACATACATATACCATATGGTATTTATTGAATTGCGAAAACAATATATACATATACAATAAACTACCGCATTTTTTACACCTACCAGGAAAGAGCACACAGATACCGGGCTTAACAAATACTTTGCTTTATGCTACATTATTTTTGCATGAAGAAATCCTAATCTTCATTACTATGCCGAAAACTTTTGATGGTGTCATTACCTATGACATCCTGCCGGATGGCTGCCTGAATGGGGTATACTCCAATGACCACCCTGATACCAAAAACAAAATATGCAATGAAATAGCCCGTAAAATAGCCGACGATACTAACGATAAAGATGCACTGGCCGGCAAGTATGTATGCGTGTATATAGACCCTGATAACACTATAGGAGAGTGTACACTGGTAATACACACAAGACCAATAAAAAGGCGTAACGGGCAATACCACTTTGAGTGGTATAATAAGAACAACCAGAAAATATACGAAGGCTCAGGATGGCGGATACGGGATAATCAGATAACGGTATCGTACAGGGATGTGAAGCCTGCAGAAAGGTGATGTTTACTATTGCTTTCCCCTATCAAACAAAACGCTCATATTGAATATAATAAAACAAAGTTACCCAAATGAAAGTTTCTCTTTTGTCACCTAAACATCAATCGCCTCCTGTCTAATGAACTCAATTATCTTCTGAGGCTCGTCAAACGAACCAATTTCATTCTTAAGTTTATTTAGGAAAACGTTAGATTGTGCATTGCCACACTGTATAGCTTGTTCAAAACTTAGGAGCGCGGAATCTAAATCTCCAAGAGCTGCACAAAAAACACCTTTAAGGTGAAGCAGTTTTCCGTCATTGGGCAGATACTTGGTTGCTTCTTGGCAATCTGCCAATCCACCCTGATAATCCGAAAGGTGGTACTTTGCTTGCGCTCTCAATCGAAGCGCATTTGGTAACTCTGGGTTTAGCTGTATTGCTTTATTAAGACACTCAATAGCACCCACATAATCCCCGATTTTTATGTATACACGTCCCAAATTTACGATAGCCCGATAAGCCTCAGGTTGTATTTCTATTGCGCGACGAAAATCTAATAACGCTCCTTGCAAGTCATTAAACCCTGCTTTCAAGGCACCACGATTATTGTAGGAACCAACATGAGACGGGTCAAGTTCTATTGCCATATTATAGCACTCCAATGCCTCGTTACGATTATGAAGTCGTACCAATGCAGCCCCCTTTCCATAATAAGCTTCGGATGTTTCTCGAATGGAAAGTGACAAATCATAGTCCTCAATAGCGTCTTTTAGCTTACCATCCAAGTATTTTGCTGTACCTCTATTAAAATACGTCATGTGATTTTCCGAGTCAATCGCTATTAACTGATCGAAAATCGATACCAAACCTTCATTATCATTTTGCAATTGAAGCATTTGCGCTTGTTTGACTAAATCTGCAACTCTACGCTTTTGCTCTCGTTCATCGTTGGCGCTAATTACGTCCCAAGCAGGTTTATTCTGAATTAATATTGACAAAAACTCCTGATAATAGTAGCTGATGTAACTAGACGCTCCAGTAGATTCATGCAATACTGGAATATTTTCTCCATGTGCATAAATAGGATAATAAGGGACAAAAACCCTCTCAAAATAACTATCTAAACTGCATTCGTCTAGTTGATACTTCTCATGAAATAGACGCTCGAATTTACCTTTACAGTTTGTAATCCACTCTGACAGATTATACGACACCGTATTCTCGACTCTAGATGGCAGTGGAAAAATATCCAAGTTGCGAAAATCACTTGATTCTAGTCGGTAATCAATAACCTGTTGTGCAACACGAGTAACACCGTCAATATTTTGATTATTCAGAACAAATACAAGCACTAACTTTTGAGGAAGGAGCATAGTCGTTACACCACTGTAGTCCGACAACCCAGTCCGACAATCAATTAATATATAATCATACCTGCTTTCGAGATACTCGGCAAAAGTCCGAAATAAGAAAGGGGACCTTTTGTAAATATTAATCCAGTTAATATCCTGAAGTTTCGGCGAGTAATTTTCATCAAAGCGTCCCGCTTTAACTATATCCAACTCTATCCTCTTTTCCTCAACATATTTACATACATGTGAATCAAAATTCTCTTCAAGAAAAGAGATATAGCCTAATTCATTGTTTTTGTTTTCATCGGCTAAAAACCGATCAAAATCATAAATCAGGTCAACAAGACCTGGTGAACGTTTGTCAACATCAAAAAAATTATGTAGTCCAGGCGCTTCCAAATCCCAATCAATAACTAGTACCTTTTTACCCTGCATACCTAACAGACATGCAAGGTTCACCAAGGTCATAGTTCTACCTACCCCACCTTTGTAAGAGTAAAATGAAATGCACTTACCTTTCTTTTCTCTGTGCCTCATTGCCTATTTAATTGTTAGTACAGGTAATTTCGTGGCTTCGTTTTCAATTGCCTTTTTCCTTTGCTCAGATACCCACGTCCTCAACTCTTCATCTGTTAGCCGTTTAATATTATTAAACACTTTATTAAAATCAACTTTCCCAGCATTAGTAACGAGAGTCTGGTAATACGAATGGAGTGCGTCATAAAGCTGCACTTTGAACTTTGTCAACCTAGCTGTTGTTCTATTGTTTACAATGTCAGTTTCCAGCAGCTTAATTGGCACCGCATTCTTCCGGGACATACAATCAGGCAAATCACTATTTGCCCCACGATGAACTAAAGGGATCACATGATAATAATTAGCTCTATCGGCCTCTGAAAGGCATTCCTTAATACATGCTTCTATTTGCAACGCATGATATAGCTCTCTAGCACACCATAAATTATCTTCATGTAAGTAATTAAAATACCAAACAGAAAAAGCAAACCCCATAATGCGTGGAAAAAAAGCGCCCATATGTGAGCCGCTGCTGGGTACGCCATTCCATTACGACCACAC
>Ga0209066_10001954_pt1 | contig 26209 bp, 22 predicted proteins | sample All_14_2_FD_187198 | JGI IMG/M metagenome (GOLD analysis project Ga0209066, IMG submission 187198) | Freshwater microbial communities in response to fracking from Pennsylvania, USA - Allegheny Zone_MetaG_DW_15 (SPAdes) (version 2) ...
GGGGCGAAACGGGTGACGACTTTCATCGGGCGGGGCTCCAGCAAGGTCCATGGCCGGGCGGGACGGTGCCGCCGGGCGGGCAAGCCTCTATCACATCCGGCCCCGGCATCGAAAGGGCGAAGGGTATCGGCGGCGCCATGCCCCTTCGGCTTGGCATAACAGGTGCAAACGTCTTCGTGAGGCGGGGTGGCGTTTGGCGCGGGCCTGCCCCACTTGTTCCCCGGACAGCTTCAGGAGGGCATCTTTGCGCATCGATTTTCCCTGGAATGACCGGGCCGGGCGGTTCAGCACGCTGTATGCGCTGGCCTTCCTGCTTACCATCACGCCGGCGCTCTGGCTCGCCTGGGATGCCGCGACGGGGATGCTGGGGCCACGCCCGGTGACGGAAGCGATCCACCGAACCGGCGACTGGGCCGTGCGGTTGCTGCTGCTCTCGCTGCTGCTGACGCCGTTGCGGCGCATTACGGGTTGGAGTCGCTGGGTATTGGTTCGGCGCATGATCGGGCTGTCCGTCTTCTTCTATGCGTTGGCCCATCTGGTGCTGTATGCGCTCGACCAATCCTGGAATATCGGCCGGGTTGCGTCGGAAATCGTGCTGCGGCCCTATCTGACCATCGGCTTCGTGGCCCTGCTGGGGCTGGCGGTGCTGGCCGCGACCTCCACCGACCGGGCGATCCGCCGGCTGGGGCGGCGCTGGGGCATGCTGCACCGGATCGTCTATCTGATCGGCGTGCTGTCGCTGCTGCATTTCTTCCTGCAGTCAAAGATCAACGCGACCCAGGCGGCCCTGATGATGGGGTTCTTCCTGCTGCTGATGGGCTGGCGCCTTGCCCATAAGGTGGGTGGCCGGCTGGATCGGCCGGGCGCGCTGCTGCTGGTCGCATTGCTGGCGGCGCCGCTGACGGCTGGGCTCGAAGCCCTGTGGTACGGGCTGGCAACCTCCGTGCCCTGGATGCGGGTGCTGGAGGCCAATTGGTCGCTCGCCATGTGGCCGCGCCCGTCCTTCTGGGTACTGGCCGTAGGATTGGTCGCGATGGTTCTGCCCGTCCTTCCAATAATCGCAAAACGGCTTCCGATGGCCGGCGCCAGGTCAAGACACGGCGGGGGCCGTTCGTCACCGGCTTCCAAAGCTACGGTATCTCCTTCACTTTAGGCTAACTGCCGTGCTTTATCGTTGGGGTTGCGGCTGGTTTGTTTTATACGTTGGGGTGGCGCGCCGCTCGCCGAGCCCTGCGTTGTGGGTGAGAGGGTAGCCCCCCCGTCAGTATCCGCCGGGTTCCTGAAATGGCTTTGGCGGGATGGTCCGGCGCGGCGCGCCTGCTACCTGCGTGTCCTCATGCCTCTGGTCCTTCCGAAATCTCTGCCATAGGCTGCGCCCTGCAAGGGGGGCGGACATGGCCGATTGGATCGAGGAGGAGGAGGGCAGGGGCGCCTTGCGCCCGGCCAATCCCTTTTCGATCCTGCGTGACAGCTTCCTGGCCGAACGCGCCCGGTTCTTTCTGTGGCTGCCGGTGCTGGTCGGGGCGGGCATTGCCATCTATTTCGCGTTGCGCTTCGAACCGCCGGGCTGGGCGGGGATCGCGGCAATGGGCCTGTTCGGTTTTCTGGCCCTTGCCGGACGGCGGGACGGCTTTCTGCTCTGGCCCTGCGTCGCGCTGGGGCTGGTTGCAACCGGCTTTGCCCTGGCGCAATGGCAGAATGCGCGCGTGGCCGCCCCTGTGCTGGAACGCAGCTTCGGCCCTGGCGAAGTGGAAGGCCGGGTGGTCGTGCTGGAACGCATGGCCGAAGGCAGCCGGGTCACGCTGGACCGGGTATCCCTGCCACGCCTGCCACCGGATCAGGTGCCGGAACGGGTGCGCATCGTTCTGAAACGCAAGGATGCAACCGCGCCCCTGCCGGGGCAATGGATCGCGGTGCGCGCGCGGCTGAACCCGCCACCGGCCCCGGCCATGCCGGGCGGCTATGATTTCCAGCGCCGCGCCTGGTTTGACGGGCTGGGCGCGGTCGGGTTCGCTTTGGGGGATGTGCGTCTGCTTTCCGAGCGACAAGCCGGACCCTATGACCGGGCGGCGATCTGGCTGGCAGGGCTGCGGGACGGCCTGTCGCAAACCATCCGCACGCGGGTGGAGGGGGAGGCGGGGGCGGTATCCGCCGCCCTGGTGACGGGCGACCGCAGCGCCATCCCTGAGACTGCGCTGGACGATATGCGCGATTCCGGTCTGGCACATCTGCTGGCGATTTCCGGCCTGCATGTCGGGCTGGTAGCGGCCCTTTTGTTCGGCGGGCTGCGGGCCGTTCTGGCGCTGCTGCCGCCGCTGGCGCTACGTTACGCCATCAAGAAATGGGCGGCGCTGGCCGCCATGCTGGGCGCGGTGGTCTATATGGTGCTGGCCGGGGCGACGGTGCCCACGCAGCGCGCGGTATTGATGACGACCATCGCGCTGGGTGCGGTGATGCTGGATCGCTATCCCTTCAGCCCGCGTCTGGTGGCGGTGGCCGCCCTGGTCGTGATGGCCCTGCAGCCGGAAGAGCTGATGGGGCCGAGCTTCCAGCTATCCTTCGCGGCGGTGGTGGCGCTGATCGCTTTCTATGAAGCCTTCGGCCGGCGGCTGGCCGATGTCGGGCGCGATGGCGGCTGGCCTGGGCGCATCGCGCTTTATCTGGCCGGGGTGGCGCTGACCACGCTGATTGCGGGGGCGGCGACCGGGCTGATCGGCGCCTATCATTTCAACCGGATCGCCCAGTACAGCCTGATCGCCAATATGGCGGCCATTCCCCTGACCGGCTTCTGGATCATGCCGGCGGCCGTGCTGTCGGTGCTGGCCATGCCCTTGGGGCTGGAGGCCTGGCCGCTTTGGCTGATGGGCGAGGGGGTGACCACGCTGCTGTGGGTAGCCAAGACCACGGCCCATTGGCCGGGGGCGGTGGGAAGCCTGCCGCAGATGCCGGAATGGGGTTTTGCCGGTGCCGTGCTGGGCGGGCTCTGGCTATGCCTGTGGACCGGCCGCAAGCGGTTGCTGGGGCTGGCCGGGATCGGGCTTGCCATCGCCTCCTTCCTGCTGACCGAGCCGCCCGATCTGCTGGTCAACGAGGATGCCAGGCTGATCGGCATCCGGGTGGAGGAGGGGCTCTATCTGTCCAGCCTGCGGCGGGAAAAGCATGCAGCCGAGATGTGGGCTGAATCCCTGGGCGAGCCGCCGCGCATCGCCTTTCCCAAAGCGGGGCAGGGCGCGATGGGGGGCGATCTGCGCTGTGACGAGGCGGGTTGTCTGTGGGATCGCGACGGGGTGCTGATATCGCTGGGCGGACGGGCGGAGGCGCTGGCGGGCGATTGTGCCCGCGCCGATATCGTGATCACCGGGCTGCGGGTGGCGCGCTGGTGCAAGCCCGGCCTGCTGGCGATCACGGGTGAGACGCTGGCGCGCGAGGGGGCGCTGTTTCTGCGCTGGCGGGCGGATGGCCGGCTGGTGGTGGATTCGGTCCGCGACCGGCGCGGCACGCGGCCCTGGACGGGTGGATGACGCCCGGAAATCACGGATTCCGGCGGGGAGCGGTTTCGTGCCGTCGGGGCTTGATCTGCCCCGAAGTCTTTCTGTTGCAATGCAACGTCAGGTGCAGCAGGCTAGTACGCAATAAAGCGATGGCATCGGGGGGATGAGGGGAGCGCGATGCAGGGGGTTTCATGCGACAGGTTGTAGAAGCCTATGTCCGCAGTGTTGACCGGGTGAACCGGGCGATCGGACGGGCGACCATGTATATGATCTTCATCATGATCGGGGTGCTGTTCTATTCCTCGCTGACCAAGGCGTTCTCCACGCCGGCCTTGTGGACCCTGGACATGGCCCAGTTCCTGATGATGGCCTATTTCTTCCTGGGTGGACCCTATTCGTTGCAGATCGATGGGCATGTGCGTATGGATCTGTTCTACAGCACATGGTCGGCACGCAAGCGTGCGGTGGTGGATGCGGCGACCTTCGTCTTTCTGCTGTTTTATCTGGTTATGCTGCTGATCGGGTCGATCGACAGCACGATCTATGCCTTCACCTTCAACGAGCGCACCTTTTCCGCATGGCGGCCTTATATGTGGCCGATCAAGCTGGTGTTGACCTTCGGCGCGGTCATGATGCTGCTGCAGGTCCTGTCGCAGTTCTGCAAGGATGTCGCGACCGCGACCGGGAGGCCGCTGTCGTGAGCAATGATTTCATCGCCCTTACCATGTTCGCCAGCTTGCTGGTGCTGCTGTTGACGGGCAAGCGGGTCTTTGGCGCCATCGGTTTCGTGGGGGCTGCGGCCGCCCTGCTGCTCTGGGGCGATGGTGGTGCGCAGATGGCGTTCAGCGCCGCCATCAAGCTGATGAAATGGTACCCGATGCTGACGCTGCCCCTGTTCATCTACATGGGCTACATGCTGTCGGAATCGAAGATCGCCGATGATCTGTACCGCATGTTTCATGTCTGGATGGGGCCGGTTCATGGCGGGCTTGCCATTGGCACTATCCTGTTGATGGTGGTGATTTCCGCCATGAACGGGCTGTCGGTGGCGGGGCTTGCCATCGGGGCCACCATCGCCCTGCCGGAACTGCTGCGGCGCGGCTATGACAAGATCATGGTCACCGGTGTGATCCAGGCGGGCTCGACACTCGGCATTCTGGTGCCGCCTTCGGTCGTGCTGGTGCTGTATGGCATGATCGCGCGCCAGCCGGTCGGCCAGCTTTGGCTGGCAGGCGTCTTCCCCGGCCTGCTGATGGCGGGGCTGTTCATCCTGTATATCGTTATACGCTGCTGGATTCAGCCCCATCTTGGGCCGCCCCTGCCGAAGGAAGAACGCAGCATGCCGTTGGCGGAAAAGCTGGGGCTGCTGCGCGCGGGCATCCTGCCGCTGTGCATCTTCGTGGCCATGACCGGGCTGTTCATCACCGGCATTACCAGCTTGGTGGAATCTGCAGCGGTAGGCGCCGTTTCGGCCACCATTGCCGCCGCCATCCGCGGACGGCTGAACCGGGAGGTAGTGGAAACCACCCTGCGCATGACCCTGTCGGTAAGCTGCATGTTCATGTGGATCATCATGGCAGCCCTCTGCTTCGGGGCGGTGTTCGATGGGCTGGGTGCCGTCAAGGCCATCGAAAGCCTGTTCATCGGCCAGTTGCATCTGTCACCCTGGACCGTGCTGATCCTGATGCAGCTGTCCTTCCTGGTAATGGGCATGTTCCTGGACGATACCGCGATGCTGGTGATCGTGGCCCCGCTCTATGTGCCCTTGGTGGCTCTGCTGGGATTCGACCTGATCTGGTACGGGGTGCTGTACACCATCACCTGCCAGATTGCGTATATGACGCCGCCCTTCGGCTATAATCTGTTCCTGATGCGCGCCATGGCCCCGCCGGAGGTGACGCTGAAGGATATCTACCGATCCATCGGGCCCTTCGTGCTGGTGATGCTGCTGGCGCTGAGCCTGGTGATGGTTTTCCCCGAGATCGCCCTGTGGCTGCCCGCGCAGCATTACGGGAAGTAAGGGGCTGTTCCGGATGGCGGCGCCCTTCCACCGGCGCCGCCATCCCAAGCCGGCCGCGAAACAAGGCCGGCGCTGCATTCCGTCGTGCAACCAAGATAAGACAGAACAGGAGAGAACAATCATGACCAAGACCAACAGACGCGATTTCCTGCGCCGTGCCGGGCTTGCTGCGGCGGGTGCGGGGGCGGCAACCCTGGCCGCCCCGGCCATTGTGCGGGCGCAGGCGCCGATCAAATGGCGCTTCCAGACCTATGCCGGCTCGACGTTGGGCCAGTTCGTGACCAAGCCCGCCATCGACGCGATCAATGCCGCCGCCAAGGGCGAGCTGGAGATTGAACTGTATTATGCCGATCAGCTGGTCCCGACCGGCGAGCTGTTCCGTGCCCTGCAGGCCGGCACTATCGATGCGGTACATTCCGACGATGATTCCATGGCTTCACCGGCCGAAGTCGCGGTGTTCGGCGGCTATTTCCCGATGGCGACCAAGCATGCGCTGGACGTGCCGGCGCTGTTCTATCATTACGGGCTGGCCGATGTCTGGAAGGCCGCCTATCAGAAGGTGGGTGGCGTGGTCTGGCTGTCTGCGGCCGGGCAGGACCCCTGCAACTTCAACACCAAGAAGCCGCTGCGCAGCCTGGCCGATCTGAACGGCTTGCGGCTGTACACCTTCCCGACGGCAGGCCGCTTCCTGGCCCAATATGGCGTGGTTCCGGTCTCCATCCCCTATGAGGATGCGGAAGTGGCCGTGCAGACGGGCGAGCTGGACGGTATGTCCTGGTGCGGCATCACCGAGGCCTATACTGTGGGTTGGGCCGATGTGACCGACTATTTCCTGACCAACAACATTTCCGGCGCCTGGATCGGCTCCTTCTTCGTCAACGAGAAGAAATGGGCCGAACTGCCGGAGCATCTGAAGGGCGTGGTCATGGCCGGCATCGAATCCAGCCACACCTATCGCAATGGCTGGTATTGGGCGGGCGAAGCGAAGCTGCGCTCCACCGGCACCAAGTTGCAGCTGACCTCCATCCCGCAGGCCGAATGGCATGAGGTGGAGCAGGCGGCACTGAAATTCTGGGACGAGATCGCCCAGGAAGGCGAAACCGCGCAGAAGGTCGTCAGCATCATCAAGGAATACAACGCCAATACCGGCAAGGCCGGCGTTCCCTATACCTGCGGCTAAGGCTCTGACTGGTTTAGTTGGTGCCGTGCGGACGTTTTCCCTCACCCTTCGAGGCTCGCTGTCGCTCGCGCCTCAGGGTGAGGGAAACGCTGTAAAACAAGCCCGCATCCAGAGGAGCGCCGCAGGTGCGTCTCGAAGGATCGGGCGGGCTGTCCGGGGAAGTCCCCGTGAAGATCAGCCGTATAGTTGTTTGGCGCGGGTTTCGAAGGCGGCGACCATGCGGCGCACCGCCTCCTCGAACAGGAATTCGATCATTTTCTGCAACAGGCGCGAGCGGAACTCAAAATCAACATAGAAATCAATGGTGCAGTGGCCTTCGTCCTCGCCGGGCAGGAATTTCCAGTGGTTGTTCAGATACTTGAACGGCCCGTCCTCATAGGCGACATGAATGGCCAGATTGGCGCGGTCCAGCTTCACCCGGCTGGTGAAGCGTTCGGTGATGCCTTTGAAGCCGATGATCAGATCGGCCACCACCTCCGTCTCGGTTTCGGTGCGGATGCGCGCGCCCCGACACCAGGGCAGGAATTCCGGATAGCTGCCGATATCGGCCACCAGGTCGTAAAGCTGCTGCGGCGTATGCGGCAGATGGCGCTGTTCGGAATGGGTGGGCATGGGCTTGTGGCAATTCCGGTGCTGCTACGGTCCAGGGAACATCGCGCGGGATAGCGAATGCGCCGCCCTAAGTCCAGTGTTAAGGGCGCTCATGCAAGCAGGGTTGTCATCCCGGCCGGAGCGGAGCGCAGAGCCGGGATCTGATGCAGCGCCGCACAAAGACCCCGGGTCTCGCATCGCGGATGCTCAGCCCATGGTGACAGGGGACGTGGGGCTGAAGGCCCTCGGATCAAGTCCGAGGGCGACGAGTTGCCTTGCGGCCTGAGGGCGACGGCCCCTAAGCCGCCGCCTTCTTCTCCGTCAGCCTGGCCAGATCGGCCATCACGCGGGTGACGCCCTTGACGCGGCGTTCCGCCGAATCCCAGGGGCGCATCACGACCAGCTTCTGGTCATTGGCCCGAAGCTTGGCCGCGCCCGCCTGCTGTTGCAGCCAGAAGATCAGCTTTTCCGGGGCCGGGAAGCTATTGTCGCGGAAGCTGATGACGGCACCGTTCGGCCCGGCATCGACCTTGTCCACATGGGCGCGGCGGCAGAGCAGCTTGATGGTCATCACGGCCAAGAGCGTATCCACCTCCTTCGGGGGCTGGCCGAAGCGGTCGGCCAACTCTACCGCGAAGGCGTCGATCTCCCGCTTCGTGGTCAGGCCCGACAAGCGGCGATAGAGACCGAGGCGCACGGACAGATCCGCCACGTAATGATCCGGGATCAGCACCGGCGCCCCCAGGTTGAGGGTGGGGGACCAGGCCTCCTCCGTCTCCGGCAGCTGGTCCAGCCCGGCCTTGGCGCCGATCCGGCCGGCGCGGGCATCGGCAACGGCTTCTTCCAACATGCGCTGATACAGCTCCACCCCCACTTCGCGGATATGGCCCGACTGTTCCTCGCCCAACAGATTGCCCGCGCCGCGAATATCCATGTCGTGGGAGGCGAGCGTGAAACCGGCGCCCAGCGAATCCAGGGTCTGCATCACCTCCAGCCGCTTGGCGGCCGAGGCGCTGATAGGCTTGTCGGTGGGCAGGGTCAGATAGCAATAGGCCCGCTGCTTGGCGCGCCCGATGCGCCCGCGCAGCTGATAGAGCTGCGACAGGCCGAACATATCGGCCCGGTGCACGATCATGGTGTTGGCGCTGGGGATGTCGAGCCCGCTTTCGACGATATTGGTCGAGATCAGCATCTCGATCCGGCCGTCGATGAAGTCGTTCATCACCTCTTCCAGCTCGTTCGCGCCCATCTGGCCATGGGCGACGGCGATTTTCATTTCCGGAATCAGGTTGCGCACCTGTTCCGACACCTGGGCCAGATCGGACACGCGCGGGCAGACATAGTAGATCTGGCCGCCCCGGAAGCGTTCGCGCTGGATCGCTTCGCGCAGCACCACCGGGTCATAGGGGGTGACGAAGGTGCGTACCGCCAGCCGGTCGACCGGCGGGGTGGCGATGATCGACATTTCGCGCACACCCGACAGCGCCATCTGCAGCGTGCGCGGAATGGGCGTCGCGGTCAGGGTCAGGACATGCACATCGGCGCGCAGCTCCTTCATCCGCTCCTTCTGCTTGACGCCGAAATGCTGTTCCTCATCCACGATCAGCAGACCCAGGCGCTGGAAGCGCACGCCCTTCTGCAACAGGGAATGGGTGCCGACCACGATATCGACCTTGCCCTCGTCGATACCCAGTTTGACCAGATTGGCATCCTTGGTGGAGACGAAGCGGGACAGCTGTTCGACGCGGATCGGCAGGCCTTCGAAGCGCTTCTGGAAGGTGCGGTAATGCTGGCGCGCCAGGATGGTGGTAGGGGCGACCACCGCCACCTGCATGCCGTTCATGGCGGCGATGAAGGCGGCGCGCAGGGCAATCTCGGTCTTGCCGAAGCCGACATCGCCGCAGATCAGCCGGTCCATCGGCTTGCCCGACGCCATGTCGCCCATCACATCTTCGATGGCGCGCAGCTGGTCATCGGTTTCGGCGAAGGCGAAGCGGGCCACGAATTCGTCATAGCTGCCTTCCGGGGCGCTGACCGCCTCGCCCTCGCGCAGGGCGCGCTGGGCTGCGATCTTCAACAGCTGGAAGGCGATAGCGCGCACGCGTTCCTTGGCCCGGGCCTTCCTGGCCTGCCAGGCGACCCCGCCCAGCCTGTCGAGCGGGTGTTCGGAATCCTCCGAACCATAGCGCGACAGCACGTCGATATTCTCGACTGGCACATACAGCTTGTCGCCGCCGGCATAGAGCACGCGCAGGCAGTCATGCGGGGCGTGTTCGACCTTCACTGTCTCCAGCCCGTCATAGCGCCCGACACCGTGATCCATATGCACGACGAGGTCGCCCAGTTCGAGGGAGGATGCTTCCGCAATGAAATTCTCGGCCTTGCGGCGGCGACGCGGCGGGCGGGCCAGGCGTTCGCCCAGCAGATCCTCCTCCGTCAGCAGCACCATATCGGCGTCGACGGCACCGCTGCCCAGATCCAGCGCGGCCAGGCCGATCTGACCCGGTTTCAGCGCCGCGCCATCCGCTGCCGTGTCGATGTCGATCAGGCCGGGGAAATCATGCTCCTCCAGCAGGGTACGCAGGCGCGCCCGTGATCCGGGGGTCGCGGCGGCCAGAATCTTCACCGGGGCGGGATGGGTTGCCAGATAGCGTTCGGCTTCACCATACAGATCGGCATCGGGATTGGCGCGGATTTCGGAGAAGCTGCGCACCGGTCGTCCACCGGCATTGAAGCGGAATTCGCCCAGGGTTTCCGGCGCGTCGAACTGTGTCAGCGCCAGCACCGGGCGCAACACCGCCAGGCTTTCCCAATCCGCCGCATCCAGATAGAGCCTGCCCGCCGGGACCGGCTTGTAGATCGCCGCCCCGTCACCAGCGGTTCGGCGGCCAGGGGCCTGCCACAGCTCCCGTCGCGCCTCGTAATAATCCCGCACGGTTTCGAACCGCGCCGTCACGGCCTGTTCGATTTCCGCGTCCAGGATCAGCGGCGCATCCTTGGGCAGATAGTCGAACAGGGTTTCCAGCCGCTCATGGAACAAGGGCAGCCAATGTTCCATGCCGGGATAGCCGCGCCCTTCGCTGATCGCCTCATAGAGCGGATCATCCTGGGTCTGGGCGCCGAACAGCTCGCGATAGCCGGCGCGGAAGCGCGCGATGGCGGCTTCGCCCAGCATGACTTCCGAAACCGGCAACATGGCCAGTTCAGACAACTCGCCCGTGGTGCGCTGGGTCATGGCGTCGAAGGTTCGGATCTTCTCGATCTCGTCACCGAACAGGTCCAAGCGCACCGGTTCGGCAGTACCCGGCGCGAAGACATCGACAATGCCGCCACGCAGGGCGAACTCTCCCGCCTCGCGCACTGTGCCGGCGCGGCGATAGCCGTTTTCGGAGAAGAAGCGTTGCAGCATTTCCACGGCGGCACGGCCACCGGGTTTCAGCCAGAGCGCGCCTTCGCGGAACAGCCGGCGTTCGGGCAGGCGCTGCAGCACGGCGTTGACCGGCGCCAGCACCAGGGCCGGGCCGGTCAGCCCATGGGCAAGCTGGGTCAGGGTCGCCAGCCTTCGGGCCACGAGATCGCCTTGCGGCGAAACGCGGTCATAGGGCAGGCAGTCCCAGGCAGGCAGCGAATAGAGCGGCAGCTGCGGCGCGAAGAAGGCAAGTGCTGCCTCCGCCCGGGCCATGGCCGGCTCGTCGCGCAGCACCAGGATCGCCGGACGGCCGGCCTTCATCGCTATGGACGCCGCCGATTTCAGGGCCAGCGGCCCCGGAGCATGCACGATGCGCGCACGACCGCGCCCGGCCAGGAATTCCGAAAGCTCGGCCTGCATGATGGCTCAGCGCTCCAGGGGGGTGGAGTTGGCGAAATGGATCAGGGCGTCGAACAGGGGACCCGCGACCTCCGGCGGATGCGGGGCGTTCCGCACCAGCATGTCATAGATCGACTGGTCGGGAATCTCCAGGATCAGCTCATAGATATCCAGCTGATCGGGCGGCAGCCCATCCAGATGCGCATCGGCATAGCGCCCCAGGATCAGATCCATCTCGCGGATGCCCCGGTGCCAGCTGCGGAAGCGCAGGCGTTTGCGCCGCAGGAACAGCGCATCGGTATCAGCGGTCATCGCGAAGGGCCTTTCAGGGCGGGAATCATCTTGCCCAAGGGGATATAGATCGCCCGGGCGGAGGTTTCAAAAGGAAATGCCGTCACCGCACCCGCGCCAGCGTCAGCCCGTCACCCACCGGCAGCAGGGCGGCATCGACCCGCTCGTCCTGATAGACTTTCTCGTTCAGGGCGCGGATGGCGTTGACATTGGCATCATCCTTGGCGGGGTTGGCGACCGACCCACCCCACAGCACATTGTCGATGGCGATCAGCCCGCCTGGGCGCACCAGCCGCAGGCAGGATTCGTAATAGGCATCGTAATTGGGCTTGTCGGCATCGATGAAGGCCATATCGAAGTGGCCCGCCATGCCTTCCTGTTCCAGATCGGCCAGGGTGTCGAGGGCAGGCGCGATCCTGAGGGTGATCCGGTCGGCAACACCCGCCTGTTTCCAGGCGTCGCGGGCAATGTCGGTCCATTCTTCCGAAACGTCGCAGCAGACCAGCCGCCCGTCGGCCGGCAGGGCGCGCGCGATGGCAAGCCCGCTATAGCCGGTGAAGGTGCCGATTTCCAGCACATGCTTCGCCCCGACCAGCTTGACCAGCATGTCCAGCACCGCGCCCTGTTCAGGGGAAATCTGCATACCGCGCTGGGGCAGTTCCGCGGTGCGAAGCCGAAGCGCCGCAGCCACGGGGTTGTCCCGGAACATGGTCTTCAGGACATAGGAATAGAGGCGGTCATCCATCTGAATGGTGCGGGCGGACATGCGTGGACTTTCCTTCCTGCTGCGAATCTGTCTAACGACATGAAGATAGGGATGAATATTGAGACTGCCAGTTCTGGCAGGTGAACAAGCGGGGCAGTCATTCGCATGATTCTTCGAGCCAACTGGACGAAAGCGGCCGCTGCGGTTTCCGCCCTGGTCATTCTTGCGGCCTGTGAGCGCCCGTTCGAGATTCCGAAGGTCAGTGGCAATACCTATGCCCATCACAACAATCTGGCGACGGTCTATCCCAACCAGACCTTCGTGAATATTTCCTATGAATATGAGATGCGCTCGGAGCAGGAGATCGTGGTGCCCGGCCTGCGCAAGGGGCCAAGCTGGCTGTATGTCGAGCGCGCATCGCAGGAACCGTCGCGCTTCATGCTGCTGCATGTGGTCACGTCCGAGCCGGCGGACGGCATCCCCTCCGGCCAGATCGAACGCTTCGGCAAGATCGATTTCACCGCCATTCCCGCCTGCGTGGATCTCAGCCAGCCGCTGGATCCGACGCTTCAGCCCTTCGTGGACATCGTCAAGGCGCAGGGCTATTCGCTGTCGCGCGATCTCTATGTCTATCGCTTCTTCCCGCGCACTCTGGAAGGCGATGGCAAGCGCATCGATCTGATCTATCTGCAGGATATTGAACGGGACGGGGTGCGCTGCGCCGATTTCGGGCCGGACATCGCCAATCCGGAGGGCGATGCGGCCTCCGATCTGGCGGCCGATCATCAGGCCCGCGCCTTTTCCAGCTTCGAAATCATCAACTGATCGGGCAGGGAGCGTCTTTGGACGCATGCAGCTTCCGCTTGTTGTTGGTTTCAGTTGCAACTATTATGACGAAAACCGAATGGATGCGGTGCCAGATCGGCGCTGCGGCGCGCTTTGAGAGCGCATCCCCAAGATAGGAAGGATTTCGCCATGACCGACATTCCCATGGGTGTCAGCGACGCCAATCCGATGGGTACCGACGGCTTCGAATTCGTCGAGTATACGGCCCCGGACACCGCTGCGCTGGGCCGCCTGTTCGAAGGCATGGGCTTTTCCGCAATCGCCCGGCACCGTTCCAAGGACGTGACGCTCTATCGCCAGGGCGGCATCAATTTTATCGTCAATGCCGAGCCGGACAGTTTCGCGCAATCCTTTGCGCGTGTGCATGGGCCGTCCGCCTGTGCCATCGCCTTTCGGGTAAAGGATGCCGCCTATGCCTTCCGGCGGGCGGTTTCGCTGGGCGCGCGGCCATTTGAAGGGCGCGTCGGGCCGATGGAGCTGAACATCCCCGCCATTCATGGCATAGGCGACAGCCTGATCTATTTCGTGGATCGCTATGGGGATCACACCATCTATGACGTGGATTTCCGTGCCATTGATGGCGTCGAGCAAAAGCCGATGGGCGTTGGGCTGACCGGCATCGACCATCTGACCCATAACGTCTTCCAGGGGCGGATGGGTGTCTGGGCCGGTTTCTATGAAACGCTCTTCAACTTCAGGGAAATCAAATATTTCGACATCGAAGGCAAGCTGACCGGCCTGCGTTCCAAGGCCATGACCAGCCCCTGTGGCAAGATCCGCATTCCGATCAACGAATCCGCCGACGACAAATCCCAGATCGCGGAATATCTGACCGCTTATAATGGCGAAGGTATTCAGCATATCGCGCTGTCGACCGACGATGTCTATCAGACGGTGGAAGCGCTGGCGGGCATGGGCACGCGCTTCATGGCCCCACCGCCCGCGACCTATTACCAGATGCTGCAGGACCGGCTGCCGAACCATGGCGAGGATGTGCAGCGCCTGGCCGCCAATGGCATTCTGATCGATGGCGCACCGACGGAGGATGGCGGCATCCTGCTGCAGATTTTCACCGAAACGGTGATCGGTCCGATCTTCTTCGAGATCATCCAGCGCAAGGGGGATGATGGCTTCGGCGAGGGCAATTTCCGCGCCCTATTCGAATCGATCGAACAGGACCAGATCAGGCGCGGGGTTTTGCAGGCGGAGGTGTAACCGCTTCGGGTGGGGCGGGGACTACTCCCCGTCCTTTTCCTTTTCCGCAGTCTGGGGCGGGGCACCCAGCGGCTTGGGCGCCAGGGCGCCCTTTTCCGTCGCTTCCGCAACCCATTCCTGGATCATGCGACGGGAGATGGGAGACAACTCCTCCACCCGGATCGCGGCCACACCATCCTGAATGCCATAGACCAGCGCCAGGATGGTGATGTGCTCCTCCTCCCCTGAATGGAAGGGCAGCGGCAGGACCGCATGCAGATACATGCCCGGCACGATGTCGGAATCGACATTGCCGATGCGCATGCGGCTGATGCCGAAATTCAGGATCGGGAAATCCGCGCGGTCGACCCGCAAAATGGATGGATAGACCGCTTCCTTGGTCGGAACTTTTTCCTGCTTTTTAGTTTTATCCGATCCAAACATGCCGGTTACCTAATTTTCCCTTCGTGTCGATTAGATGATCGGACGGTATCTCAATAGCAAGCGAAATCTTGCCGCCCTGGCGTGCTCTGGAGCCCTTCGGCGCCTCCGTCCTTTGCTGGCGGACTGAGCGCAGTCCGCTACCGTCCTCGCGATAGGGCTGCCATTCAGGGAGGCGGCCCCCCGCGCAATGGGATGGGCGCACGGCATGCGCTTTTTTGCTTGCAAGAAGCGCACTTCGTGCACATAGTTTTTCTGAAAGCGCACGCCGTGCGTATCAAACGCAGTCCCGGTCCTGCTTGCTCGGGCGGGTATCGTGACCAGTCGACGGAGGCGAACGCCATGCTGTTTCGCTTGGTCTTGTTGACGGTATTGTTTGCTCTGACGACCATCACCCCGGCCATGGCTTCGGGGCTGGATGGGGATGGAAAGGCGCCGCCGCAGGCGCAGATGGCTGCGCGGCAGTCCGATCCCGGGTTTTTCGACCATGCCTATCTCAACCCGTCGCGCTATGGCTGCCGGATGGATCGGGAAATCCTGGTGATTTCAGGAGAGGTGCATCGCGAGCTGGACCGATTGTTGAGCGGCAGCGCCGATGCGATGAGCGCCAATGAGGTGGTGGTGTTCTACGAAAGGCGCATGGGCAGGCCAATCAGCGGCAAGGCCTATCAGGCCCATACCCGGCTGTTCCTGGATGTGCTGGCGGCCTGCGATATCTATCTGGCGTTCTGACGCCTTGCAGGTCAGCCAGGATAGCCGAACAGTCGCGGCAACCACAGCACCAGATCGGGCACCAATACCATCACGGTCAGCGCAACCAGCAGGGCTGCCAGGAAGGGCACCACCTCGCGGATGATGTCGATCAGCTTCACCCCGGTGGTTGCGTTGACCACGAATAGCAGCAGGCCGTATGGCGGGGTGATCAGGCCGATCATCGTGTTGACCACGACCACCACGCCGAAATGCACCAGATCGATCCCCAGGTCCCGGCAGGTCGGCAAGAACAGGGGCACGATGACCAGCAGGATGGTGGCGGCATCCAGGAAACAGCCCAGGACGAAGATCAGCAACATCACCCCGAACAGGAAGCCCAGCGGGGTTACTTCCAGACCCTGCATCCAGACCGCAACGGCGCTCGGTATGTTTTCGCTGGCGACGATGTAGTTCAGCACCAGCGCCGCTCCGATGATGATGCCGATGGAGGCCGAGGAGCGCGCGCTTTCCTTCATGATGACATAGAGCCCGCGGAAGCTCATCGCGCGATAGAGGAAGGCGGCCAGCAGCAGCGCGTAGCCCGCCGCCACCGCGGCGGCCTCCGTCGGCGTGGTCGCCCCGCCATAGATGCCGGCCAGCAGGATCACCGGCATCATCAGGGCCGGAAACGCGCGGAGGCCATGCCGGGGCAGGGCGCGCAGGGGGACCGGCTCTTCCCGCCCGAAATCGCGGCGTCGCGCCTGGATGGCGATCATCGCCATCAGCATCAGGGCCATCAGCAGGCCGGGAACCACCCCGGCCAGGAACAGGTAACCGATGGAGGCGTCGGAGACCAGGGAGTACATCACCATTGGGATGGAGGGCGGAATGATCGGGCCGATGGTGGCTGATGCCACGGTGATCGCGGCGGCGAAGCCCGGGCTGTAGCGGCCGGACCGGATCATCATTTCCACAATGATCTTGCCGATCCCCGCCGCATCGGCAATGGCCGAGCCCGACATGCCGGAAAAGATCACGCTGGAGACGACATTGACATGGGCCAGCCCGCCCCGGAATCGTCCGACCAGCGCCACGCAGAAAGTCAGCAGCCGGTCACTGATCGACCCGGCATTCATCACATTGGCCGCCACGATGAACAGGGGTACGGCCAGCAGGATGAAACTGTCATACAGGCCCTGGATGATCTGCTCGGCGGCCAGCCCCATATCCTGGCCCTTGATCCCCAGATAGGCGATGGCGCCGGCGATGATGGAATGGGCGATGGGCGCACCCAGCGCCGCCAGCACGAACATCACGATCAGTGCGAACAGGAAAGGATCACTCATAGGGAATATGTCCGGCCTCGCGGCCGTCCTCGCTCGCGTCGAATGGCCGTCCCATCACGATCAGCAGCAGGCGTTGCGCATAATGGCCGATCACGGCCACCGCGAAGAAGGCATAGACCATGAAGATCAGATCCAGCCGGATTTTCAGCGTGGCGCTTTTCTGGATCTTCATGAAGTGGATGTAGTCGATCGTGGCGGGCAGCGAGATCGCGAAAGCCGCGATCAGCACCACCGCCACGATCCCGGCGAAGACGCGTCGTGTCTTCGGGCCGACTGCCAGATAGACCATGTCGAAACGGACATGATCCTCGTCTTTCAACAGGAAGGCAGAGCACCAGAAAACGATCCAGAGCCAGGCGATCAGGCACGCCTCCAAGGTCCAGCCGATCGGGTGGTTCACCAGATAGCGGCTGGCGATCTGCAGCATGAAGCTCAGGAACAGCAGGGCGAGCAGAGCCGCCGCCACATTCTCGGCCCGTGCCGACAGAAATTGGACGAGGCGTGCCATCATTGCCGCCTATCTCATTGAATGGCGTTGACGCGATCGACCATGCCCTTGGGCCAGTCCTTCGCGTATTCCGATTCCAGATACATTTTCTGCACGCGCGTGCGGAAGGCGTTCAGGTCGGGTGTATAGACCTTCAGCCCCTGATCCTTGAAGAAGGCCTGGATTTCGGCTTCCTGGGCAAGGATGTCCTTGGCGATTTTCGCCGCGGCCTCGGTGGCGGCCTTCTGCATGGTTTCCTGCTGGGCAGGGCTGAACCCATCCCAGACCTTCCTGCTGATCGACAGGAAGTTCATGTCGACCAGATGATTGGTCAGCACGACCTGCTTGGTGACCTCATAGAATTTGCGGTCACGGCTGGTCGGCAGCGGATTGTCCTGACCGTCGATGGCGCCGGTCTGCAGGGCCGTATAGACCTCTGTGAAGGCAACGGGCACCGGATTGGCTCCCAGCGCCTTGCCCAGGAACAGCCAGGCATCGGTGCCCGGCATGCGCAGTTTCACGCCGGCCAGATCCTCCGGCACGCGAATCTCCTTGTCGGTACGAAGATTGAGCTGCCGACCGCCGAAATAGATCACGCTCAGCAGTTTGATGCCGAGCTGATCTTCCACCAGCCCATACATTTCCTTGCCGACATCGCTGGCAAAGACCTTGCGCTGGTGGTCCGCATCGCGCAGCAGATAGCCCGCCGTGAAGATGGACCAGGAGGGGATCAGCGTTGCCAATTCCTGGGCGGAGGTGATCGACATCTCCAGATTGCCGCGCTGGATCGCGATCAACTCCGTGCCCTGCTTGAACAGGGTGGCGTTGTAATGCGGCTCGTATTTGGCGAAATCCTTGATCGCCGTGCCGAAAATCTCCTCCAGCCCCTTGGACCGAAAATCGGTCTGCGATGCGGGGGTGGAGAAGCGCAGGACGGGCATATCCGCTGCGGCGGCGCTGTTCGGGGAACCGAAGGAAAGCCCACCCGCAAGGAGGGCGAGACCCGCGACGGCCAGTAAGGCTCGGCGGGCAATCAGTCTGGTCATGATGCAACCTCTCCCTAGATCATTCGTTGTCATTGGCCGTTGCAGGCTGGGGCCGTTACAGGCTGGGGCCTTCGCAGGCGGATCGCTTCATCCATCTTTCAGCGTGAATTGAAGCGGCAGCGCGATGGTATCGTGCTGCAGGATTCCGGGAAGCTTTTTTTTCAAGCGGGACGGGGTCAGTCCAGCAGGCGGGCGAATTTTCCGGCCGCCGCCATATCCCCTCGGCGCAGGGCCTGCACGGTATTGAAGATGGCGGTGTGGTTGATCGCGGCGCCGAACTGCTTGCCGTCACGTTCGATGATGCCGATCACCACGCCCGCCAGGATGGGCTTGCGGTTCAGCACACCCATCAGCGGGCCGCCGGACACGCCGAACGTGCCCTGGCAGTTGTGCAGGAACAGACCGGCATTGAAGGGGTCCTGCCGTGCCACACAATTGCGTTCCGCCGTCAAGGCATGGGCACGGTCGCGCCGATAGCCCATGATCAGCAGGTTCGGCAATTCGCCTTTCATCAATTGCGGGTCGAGCATATCGACATGGCCAAGCTCCTTGCCCAGTGGCTTTTCCAGGATCATCACCGCCCAGTCATTCGGAAAGGCGGTGGTTTCCAGAAAGGTCGCCGGGTCGGACTGCCGGGAAATCAGCAACTGGCTGGCCTTGGAATGGCCGGCAAAGCCATATTGGCTATATCCGGCCACGAAATGGACGAACTGCGCGCCATACCAGCGCTCCGTCTTCTTGTCCCAGAGGCAGTGGGAGGCGGTGAGCACCAGATTGTCGCCGACCAGCGTGCCGGTGCAATGGCCGCGTCCGTCCATGTTCACCCGGCCGATCATATTGGCAACCTGAATGCCGCCGGCGGGCGGGGGCGGCGCGGATGGCGGTTGCACGGTACCGGTCAGCCGATTTTGATCGGTCGCCAGGGCGTCGACCGGTCCGGTCACGACCAGAACCAGAAGAATGAAGACGGAGGCGAGTTTCGACAACGGCAGGCGGATGGATCGCGGCAATGTCGGCGTCCGGGGCACGAATGGGTATCCTTGTTTCCGCCTTTGAACCGGCGCGGACAGTACCGTGGTCGTCGTTACAGGTCGAGTAACGGTCTGGCGATCATGGTTAACGAGACGCGTCAGCCAGGACGATTCGGCCGCAGGAAGAGAAGGGCCGCAAAACCCGTCAGGCACAGCAGGCCGGACAGCGCCAGCGCGCCCACGCCCCACAGATCGATGGCAAAGCCGAACAGGAAGGGCGCGGCGGCCTGGCCGAAGCGGGCTGGAACCATCAAAATTCCCTGACGCAGCCCATAACCCTCCGGCCCGAAGATTGCCAAGGGCAGGGTGCCTTTGGCAATGGTCAGGATGCCGTTGCCCGCACCGTGCAATATGGCAAAGGCCGGGGCGGCGACCGGGCCAGCCAGGACCAGCACGGCGGCGCCGATCGGATGGGCGATGGCGGCCAGTCGGGCGGAAAGCAGCGGATGGAACCGCCGCAGGATGCCAAATTCCAGAATGCGTGCCCCGACCTGGGCCGGGCCGATCAAGGTACCGGCGGCGACGGCCGCGGTGGCGCTGGCACCGGCTGCTTCCAGCAGACGCGGCAGATGTGCCGCCATGGCGGTGGAGGTGAACCAGGTCACCGCGAAGACAAAGGCCAGCAGACCCATCACCAGCCGCGTATCGGGCCTTTCCGGTGCCGAAGCCGGCCTGGCTTCCACGATCTTCGGAAGGATCGCCATACCCTTCGGCAGCAGCAGGTTGAGCGGCAGGCCGATGAGAAGATGCGCGCCGGCCCAGCACAGACAGGCGGTTCGCCAGCCGAACTCCGCCTCCAGTGCGGCGGTGACGGGCCAGCCGACCGTGCTGGCGAAGCCCGCCATCAGCGTGATGCCGGTGATCGGACCGCGCGCGTCCTTCCCGAAGATGACGGCCAGGGTGGCGAAGCCGGCCTCGTACAGGCCGGTTGCCATGCCCACGCCCATCAGCGCCCAGGCCAGATACAGCAGAACCGGCCCCTGGCCGAAGGCAAGCAGTCCCAGCGCCAGGGCGAAGACCAGATTGGAGCCGGCAAGCACCTGCCGGCCGCCATGTCGGTCGATCCTGTCCCCGGCACCCGGCCCCAGAACGGCGGCGACGATCAGCGCGAGGGAGAAGCCGGCGAAAATCCAGGCCGGCGTCATGTCCAGGTCACGCGCCATGGGAACGGCCAGGATGGCGGGCAGGTAATAGCTGGAAGCCCAGGCCAGGGTCTGGGCGGTTCCAAGCGCGACGGTGACGGGAAGTTTTCCGGCAGGCATCATGACAGCCCGCAGCATCGCGCAATGCCCGCGAAGGTCAAGCGTGATGCGCTACCGTACTGCGGCAGGGGGCATCGGGCATGGGCGGAATTCCGCAGTCTTGTCCCTACCGGCACAACCCTTTCCCGCCGGACGGCCATTCGGTACGGTTGGTGACGCTGGTCACCGTCCTTTCCTGCGGCTAGCGATATAGGCAGCCGGCAACGACTGGCACAGGGGATCCGTGCATGACTGGGAATGTGGAGATATCGGGGCATGCCGCCGCGCAGGCGGATTCCTGGCTGAAACATCTGCCGATCGGGTTGTTCGCCATGGTGATGGGGTTGGCGGGCCTGTCGCTGTCGGCTTGGACGATGGCGCGGCTGGGCATGTTGCCACAGGCGGTGGCGTCGGTCGCCCTGATGGCGGCGGTGCTGGCCTTTCTCAGCATAGGCGGGCTGTATCTGCTGAAACTGCTGCGCCATTCCGAAGCGGTGCGGGCGGAATGGTCCAATCCGGTGCGCATCGCCTTTTTCCCGGTGATCTCGGTCGGGCTGCTGCTGGTCGCGACCGCGATGCACAGGCTGGGGCTGGCCCTGGCTGAACCCGTATGGATGGCGGGGACGGCAGCGCATCTGGTGCTGGTGATCGGTGTGTTTTCCGCCTGGATCGGGCACCGGCCGTTCCAGACCATCCATCTAAATCCGGTCTGGTTCATTCCGGCGGTCGGCACCGGCGCGGTGCCGCTGGCGGGCTTCCCGATGGGCTATGTGGAGATTTCCTGGCTGTTCCTGGCCATCGGCCTGACCTTCTGGCTGGTTTTGCTGACGCTGGTTTTCAACCGGCTGGTCTTTCACGACCCCTTGCCCGAGAAGCTGGCCCCGACGCTGGTCATCATGATTGCTCCCCCCGCGGTCTGCTTCCTGGCCTGGACCACGATGTCGGGCGGGGTGCTGGACGCCTTTGGCCGCATTCTGTTCTATCTGGCCATTCTGTTCACCCTGCTGGTACTGCCGCAATTGCCGCGTCTGGCCCGGCTGCGCTTCAGCCTGTCCTGGTGGGCCTATTCCTTCCCGCTGGCCGCCCTGTCGGTCGCGTCGATGACTTACGGCCAGATGGCCGGGGTCATGCCGCTGATCTGGTTGGGAGAGGCGGTATTCGTGCTGCTGGTGCTGCTGATCGCACTGTTGCTCTGGCGGACATTGCGCGCCGCCATGAAGGGCGAAATCTGTGTGCCGGAATAAGGGGCGGTGTCCTTTGGTTCCGGCACGCAGACGGCGCTATCCTCGGCTCGTCTGACGCAGATTCTCCGCTACGCTGGAAATACTGCCAGACACCCTGCCTACATCCTGAACGACCAAGCTGATGCGCTCGGCAATTTCTCCTGTCGCGGCATCCTGTTGCGTGATCGCCGACGAAATAGAGATGGAGATGTTCTTTGCATCTTCGGTCATTGTGGTGATGCGGGAAATGGCGTTCACAACGTGACGCGCTTCTTCCTGCACCGCGTTGATCTGGCTGGCGATTTCGCCCGTGGCCCTGGCAGTTTGCTGAGCCAGCGATTTCACCTCGTTCGCGACCACGGCGAAACCCTTGCCCGCGTCACCCGCACGAGCCGCCTCGATCGTGGCATTCAGGGCAAGCAGATTGGTCTGGGAGGCGATTTCGTCGATCAAGCTTAGCACGGTGTTAATGCGTTCCGCCGCTCCGACAAGGGCCTCGGCAACGCTCCCGGTCTTCTGTGCTTCCTCCGACGCGGCTGAACATGCTCCCGCGGAACGGGTAACCTGATGGCTTAGTTCCGAGATGGAGGCGGACAGTTCTCCTGCGGACGCAGCAACGGTCTGTGCGCTTTCCGTCGCAGTGGAGACATGCTTTCCGACTTCTGATTCCAGAGTATTGGCGAGTTGTTCCACGGTCTGCTGCTGCTCCACCGCAGCATGGATGCGATCCTGTTCGGCCAGCACAATGTCATGTATGTCGATCAGCGACCCACAGGCTCGCGTTGGATTGCCCCGCGCATCGCGCGACACTCCGCCCACCGCGCGAAACCAGCGATAGGTGTTGTCTCTCATTTTCAGCCGGTAACGCACATCGTAGGCGGTCTTGCCCGTCTTGTCGCTGAGGCTGGCGGCAAAAGACGCGAAGGTCGGATCTGAATCGTCGGGATGGAGCCGCTCCGACCAGGACGACATGACGTTCGGGAAATCTTTTTGCGAGGAGAAACCCACCAGACGGCGGAATTCATCGCTCCAGGTCCAGCGACTTTGCGGATGCGCGGCGTCGCCTTGATGTAACACCGCGTCCCACAGCCCGACGCCTGCATTCGCCCCCAGCAGCGCGAAGCGCTCTTCCTGCACGTGCTGTTCGTGGACGTCGATGAGGGCGCCGCAAGCCCGCTCCGCGATACCGCTGGCTCCACGCGCCACGCCACCGACCGCACGGAACCAATGGAAACTACCGTCCTTTGTCTTCAATCGGTAGGTGACGTCGTAGCCGGTCCTACCGCTGCGATCCGCGAGACAGGCGCCAAAGGCCTGGAAGGTTGCTTCCTTGTCCTCGGGGTGCAGGCGATCGGCCCAGGACCCGACCTGGTCGGGAAACGCCGTGCTATCCTTCCTGTCGAAGCCCAGCAGGTGACGGAATTCGCCTGACCACCACCATTTGCTTTGCGGATGCATGGGGTCACCCATATGCAGGCGGGCATCCCATAATCCAATGCCGGCATATTGGCTCAGAAGCGCGATCAATTCCTGGGAATTGGTGCCTTCTGCAGAGACATTCCGTGCAAAAATGCTGGAAATGAGCCCCATATCGTCCTCCAAGACTGTTGTTTCCGCGTGGAGCTGTGCGGACTCAAATACCGCATTCGCGCTCGGGCGAAGTCGTATCAGCATATCTTTTAAGGCAGTGTTAATGGCGCAGAGGTTCCATTTCTCCCTTGATGGCGCAATGATGGACCGTTCAACTGCATTCAACAGTGGTTTGTGCGACGCGCCGGAACTAGCGTGTTGCGGGGTGGCTTGGGGAACTGGCGAATCCCCTCGGCAAGGGCTGCCGGCGTATGCTCTCATCTGGTGCCTCAGCAGGCCGGAATCTCCAAGAGGGAGCCAAGACGCCTTCGCGCTTGCAACAGGGCGGCGTTAACTCTATTTCCCAACCCGATTGTGCATTGCGCGAGGCGGCCAGGCTGGTTCGGGCGCGGTCACGAGGAAGGAAGGTAACGCGATGTCCGTCTTCAGATCGGTTGGTTTTGCCCTTGCGGCCGCGCTGTGTGGTGCTGCGCTGTCGATGCAGACGGCCCGCGCGGAAACCACAACACTGCGCTTCATGCATTATGTCTCCCCCGACAGCGCCAATCCGAAATACTTCCTGGGTCCCTGGGCGGAGAAGATCGCGCGCGTCAGCGGCGGCCGGCTGAAGATCGAGATTTACCCGTTCATGCAACTGGGCGGCAAGCCGGCGGAAATCTTCGACATGGTGCGTGACGGTGCCATTGATGGCGGCTGGATCACCCCGGGCTACCAGCCGGGCCGCTTCCCGAAGACAGAGGTGCTGGAACTGCCCTTCGTGGTGACCAAAAGCGCGGAGGAGGCATCCAAGGCGGCCTGGGTCTATACCCAGAAGCATTTGCAGGCCGATTTTGCCGAGGTGCATCTGATCGCCGTGCATATGACGGGCGCGGGCGTGATCCACAAGAAGGGCAGGCCGGTCGCGACGGTTGAAGACCTGAAAGGGCTGAAACTGCGCGGACCCAGCCGGGCGGCGACCACCCTGCTGGAGGAGTTGGGGGCGATCCCCATCGGCATGCCGGTGCCGGCCTTCCCGGAAGCCCTGTCGAAAGGCGTGGTGGATGGCGGGGCGATTACCTGGGAACTGGCGCCGTCGCTGAAGCTGGACGAATTGACGGACAGTCATACCGATGTCGCCGGCGACAAGGCGCTGTACAATCTGTTTCTGGCCTGGGGCATGAACAAGGCACGCTACGAGGCCCTGCCGGAGGATTTGCAGGCCATCCTGGATGCCAATAGCGGCTTCATGGCGTCCGCCTGGGCCGGGCGGGCGCAGGATCAGGGCGATGCCATCGGCCGTCAGGCCATGGTCGATGCCGGCAATGAGATCACGGTGCTGTCGGAGGAGGAATCCGCGCGTATCCGGCTTGCCGCGGATAAGGTGATCGCCGCCTGGATCAGGGATACCGCCGCCAAGGGGCATGATGCGGAAGCTCTGTTGCGCGATGCGCGCGCGGCGGTCGAACTGACGCGGACCGTGAGGTGATGAGCATCGTCCTGCCGCCCTTCAACCTGGAACGCTTCACTACGGCCCAGGACCCCGTCTGGCAGAAAGTGCGGCAGGAGTTGGCGGCCGGGCTGAAGCGGACGCATTGGATGTGGTTCGTCTTTCCGCAGTTGGACGGGATGGGGTCCAGCGCCATGAGCCGGCAATACGCCCTGACGGGGCTGGATGAGGCACGCGCTTTTCTGGACCATCCGGTGCTGGGCAGGCGCCTGTTGGAGGGGGTGGGGCTGGTCCTGTCGCATGCCGATCGGTCGATCCGGGCCATTCTGGGGCCGCCGGATGATCTGAAGTTTCAGTCCTGCATGACGCTGTTCCGCGCCGTGGCGGAGGACCATCGCCGCGCCCTGTTCCAGCGGGCGCTTGACGTTTTCTATGACGGAGAACCCTGCGGGCGCACCCTTGCCATGCTGGTGCGGGCCTGACCCGCCGGTCCTGCCGGGCTTATCTTCAATTTTTCTGAAGATATCGGGCAGAATTTTGACATTCTTCCTCGAAGTCCTTGCAGGCATAGTGGGGCAAAGGGATGGCCGGAACGTCGGACCAGCCCGGTGAGCCCGACCAAGGCCGCGAGGAAACGACATGATTGGCCAAGAGCATATCCGCGAGGTGGCGCGCGAGCTGATGGCGCGCGCGGCCATTGAAATCCCCGATGATTATCTGGCTGGCCTTCGTATCGCCGCCGATGCGGAGGATGGGGATCTGTCCGCCTTCGTGCTGCAGGCGATGCTGGAAAACTACGAGGCGGCCAAGCAGGACCGCCGCGCCATGTGTGCCGATACCGGCGTGCCGCGCTGGTATGTGAAGATGGGCAACGAGGCGCGCATCGATGGCGGCCCGGTGGCGTTGGAACGTGAACTGCGCCGGGCGACCGATCACGCCACCCATGCCGTGCCGCTGCGTCCCAACCGGGTGCATCCGCTCTGGCGTACCGATCACGACAACAATGTCGGCATCCGCGCCCCGGAAATCGACTATGCCTATGAGCCCGAGGGCGACTGGCTGGATTTGACCACGGTGCACAAAGGCGGGCTCTTCGGCACCGACTATCGCATGCTGTTTCCCGGCGACGGCATCCAGGGCATCAAGCGCTTCTATCTCGACAGCCTGGTGGCCTTCGGCAAGCGCGGCCTGGCCTGCCAGCCCGCCATCATCGGGGTGGGTCTGGGCGGTTCGAAGGATACCACCATGGTGCTGGGCAAGCAGGCCGCCTGTCTGCGCGTGGTGGGCGACCGTAACCCCGATCCCAGGATCGCGGCGCTGGAAGACGAGTTGAAGGAACTCGGCAATTCCATCGGCATGGGCGCGATGGGCTTCGTCGGCAAATCCATGGTGATCGATTGCCATATCGAGGTCGGCTACTGCCATACCGGCGGCATGCCGATGAGCGTGCATGCCTTTTGCCTGTCGTCCAGGCGCGCCTGCGCCCGGCTTTACCCGGATGGGCGGACGGAATTCCGGACCGATCCGATGTGGTTCACCCCCTATATGCGGCGGGAGA
>Ga0209066_10001955_pt1 | contig 26203 bp, 19 predicted proteins | sample All_14_2_FD_187198 | JGI IMG/M metagenome (GOLD analysis project Ga0209066, IMG submission 187198) | Freshwater microbial communities in response to fracking from Pennsylvania, USA - Allegheny Zone_MetaG_DW_15 (SPAdes) (version 2) ...
CTGCAATGGTTTGCGGAAATCATCGTACACCATCCCCGATTCACACACGAAGGACAAACCGTGAATCAGCCATCAACATCTAGATTCGACCCACGTGGCCCACTCCCCACGGGCAAGGTCTACAAGGCGCGCAAGACACTGCCTGAGCTACTGTCGCGCTACACGGTGGCTGCGAATGGCTGCTGGGAGTGGACGGGCACCCGAAACCGCCAAGGTTACGGCGTGGTCTGCATCGCAATCAACAAGCGCCCGACTGGCATCCCAGCCCCTCGCATCCAGTGGATGCACCACCACGGCGAGATCCCGGACGGCATGGTGGTCATGCACACCTGCGACAACCCGTGCTGCGTCAACCCGGAGCATTTGCGGCTTGGGACGCAAGCCGACAATCTTGGCGACTGTGTAGCCAAGGGCCGCCACAACAGCCAAGGGAACACGAAGTTCTGGGACCGCTACAGGGCGAACGAGGTGCCCTACATGGGGCTCTATCGCAGCCAGCGGCACCCGGACTGGATCGCACCCGAAGGCACGCCAACACCTCCCCACCCTCTACAGGAGCAGACATGAGCGAGATACAGTGGTCAAACGAACTGACGCGGTTGCAGCGTCGCCGCGACGCCCTGTTGCTTGATCTGGAGCGGGCGAACAGCGACATCGCCAATCACATCCACAATCGTGACAACTACATCGCTTACAAGAAGGCGGTTCGCGAGGTCGTATCCCCTTCCCCCACCCCCAGGGAGTGAGGGTTGAAGAATTATAGTGTGCTACGCGCCGCTTCGCGGCTACCGCGCCGACCGGCCTGCTGAATGAAGGGAGTGTGATGGATGAGCGACTACCGAATCCGCGAAGTCTTTGGCGGCTTCGTCCCCGAGATGCAGTACATCTGCCGCACAGGCCCGCGCACGTCAGAGCCGATGTGGGTGCCCTTAAACCGGCAAGGATACTGGGCCGACCCAGATGCCTACAGTTACGGTGTGATCGAGGAAACTCACGTGTTCTCCGACCGCGCCATCGCGGACCGAGCGGTACTACGGGCAAGAGCGATCAATGGTGAGGCGATCTCGCAAGTGCTGCCAGCCGATACGGCGGAAGGTCTCAATGAAGTCGGGGAACAGGGCACGGCGTAATCGCCGTGACACACCTCCCCCGATGACACCACACAGGGATGAGAGTAGGATGAGTGACCTACGGCGGCCTTCGGGCTGTCCGCTGGGACTGCGGCGCGTAGGCGGCCCGTCGAAGCGTGGGCGGTAGTGAACGTAAGCCAGTGATGGCGAGAAGCCGTGCGGCGCCCTCCCGCAGCCCCTACGCCCTAGCCTTTCAACGGCGCTCCGGTGGAAGACCGGCATGGGCACCACTCCCACTCACCTCCTGCCGCAGAGTGACTCCCAAGTCTCATTGTGGACGATGATCGCCTTTTCCGTCCTCTCGCTCATGCGATCGGCAGGCGCGAAGTAGATGGGCTTCGCAACCAAGCAATAGCTGTCAGCGGGTCCATTTTGAGCGCAGGCGGTCACGCTCATCAGGACTAGCGCCGTCAACGCGGTTCTCGACATTCCGGGCCTCCTTGGCCTGTTGGAGGGTCTTTAGGGTGGCCTCGGCCTTGGCGGCGGCTTTACCTGCGCCAAAGACCTTGAGGACGGCTAGGGCGAGCAAGCCGAGAAAGGCCGCCACGAAGGCGACCTTTCCCCATAGGCCGGACAGGAAGGAGATCACGCGGTGATGCTCTTAACCGCCCACATGACGGCTTCTTCGATCTTGGTCTTGGCGATTGACGTTTCCCGGCTGTTGCCGAGGCCGCTGACGAGTTCATGGAAGCGCATGCCCTCATCCTTGACCGCCTGCATGTTCGCCTTCTCGGCGTCGGACAGGACACGATACTGGTGCCTCATCGTGTTGTTCACGGTGCGGGCGTCGGAGGTTGACTGGACTGTTTCGGGAGCCATCTTGGTTCTCCTTGATGATGGGCGGAAACCGCCGCCCGCGGATTCTTCACTTCGCCACCACGTCGCCCGCCCGCATCTTCAGGACGTAGCGGATACCCACGAAGGCGATGCACCCCAGCGCCACGGCCAATAGGGCGACCGTCAGGACGTGTCCGTTGCTGAACACCCCCAGCAGGTCGCCAACGGACGAAGCCACCGTCTTGGCCTGTTCTGCGGCGTCCACCGCAGCCTTGGCGGCCTCTATGGCTGGCTGGACGTTCTCAGCCAGGATGGTCGTCACGCTCGCCCCGGTGATGGCCGTGCCGATGACGGTCTTGCTGGCAATGGGGGCCTTGGGCTTCAGCGTCGGGTCGGCGACGGGGAGCGGCGGGCCCACCTCCTCCCGGCTCGGCTGGTTGGCGAACTTGGCGTAAGCGTCCGCCATCTTGGCCGAATAGGACGCCACCGCCCCCGGCCCGTTGTAGTGCAGGGCAAAGGCTTTCCAGTCCTTCGCCTGCATGGCGGCGAGGATCTTCGGATTCGACTTCACGAAGTTGCAGAAGGCTTCCATGTCGGCATCGTCCGGGCCGCGGATGAAGTTCACGAACTCGGATACCGACTTGAACCCGCAAGCCTTGTAGTTGAACCCCATGATCTGGAAGAGGCCCCAGCTCGCGGACTGCATCGCCGCGTCGGCGTCCAGCGCAATCGCCGCGTTGAGCCGCCCCCACTCCGCGGCCCCGCCCTTGTAGAGCGAGCGGTTCCACGTCCGGCTGGAGATCGACGGGTGCGTCTCGTCGTACTGGTGCCCGGTCAGCTTGGAGAACCAGTGGGCTTCGAACAGGATCTGCGGGCGACCGTCCGGCAGATCGTGCCGCCCACCGCTCTCGACCTCCGCCACGGCCAGAACGACCGCAGGCTCGACGTTAAGTTTGGAGGCGATTTCGGACGCCTTGGCGTAGGTAAAGCCGCTCATGGCACTCCTTTCGGCACCTGTGCCGGGTGGTTCCTCGTTGCACTCTCAATGCGGTCAAGCTGGCGGCCGATGCGCTCCACCTCCGCCTTGGTCGCCTTGCTGTCGGCGCGTAGCTCGATCAGCGCGCCCTTCATCAGGTCCAGCGTCTCCGCCGCCTTGTCGTCGCGGGTTTCCCCCTTGTCGACGCGCTGGGCGAGCGCCTGGATGTTCGCGTGCAGGGTGCCCCAGGCGACGGCAAGCGCGATTGCGCCGAAACCAATCGTGATGATGTTCCCGACGGTGATCCGGTTCTCGAACTTGGGTGCGTCGCTCATGGACTCAACGCCGCCTTCCCGCTTACGCTCTCCTCAGCCATTGCCCGGCCTCCTTTTTAGGTCGGTGGTGGTCAGGGCTCCACTGGACGTGCCGGTCTGGTGGGGCCCGCTGCTTTACTCATGGCCACGTCGCAATGGCCACGCGCTGCCACGTATCCGTGGCCACGCAGAAATACGCATAGCCGGACGCGATCCTCACCTCGCCGGCCGTGCCCGATGCACTCGCACTGGCGGGAGCGCCGACAATGGCCTGCCTCAAGGCCGTGCCGCCCGGCTTGGAATAGCGCCCGGTCCAGATCACGGGGACGGAGAAATCGCTCCATACGTCCAGAATGCCGCCGGCCTCGGTGACGATGTTGGAGCCGCCGTTGTTCAGGACGAACGTCGCGCTGTCCGTCAGGGTCTTGGCCCCGGCGAAGGTGATCGTGCGATGCACGCCGCGACGCGGTCCGAGGGACGCAATGGTGGAGCTTCCCGAGTTCGCCGCCAGGACGCGGATTTTCGGGCTCTGCCCCACGTCCAGGACGGTATCGTAGGCAACCGTGAAGGTCGCGCCGGCCCCGGTGCCGCCGTTGGTGCTGTCGCCGTGAGCCTGCGGGGCGGACGGCGTCACCGTGTAGACGCCCGCGCGGGATACGCTCGCCGTCACCGGCAACAGGGTGGCGTTGTCGAACTGCGCCTCGCTGGCGTCGTAGGCATCGATTGACCAGCGCGTGAACGTGCCGTCGCCCGTCGTGTCGCGCTGGTCGAGAGCCAACGACGGCGCGATGGCATAGAACGAACCGCCCGCCGGGATGCCGGCATAGGAGACAAGCTGGCCCGTAAGAACGCGGCCCGTCGAGTCGACGGTCAGAACCTCGATGTGCGGCCACTGAGGCACGCCCGCGACATAGACCACACTGCCAGAGGCAACGGTGAGAATATCGCCCACCACATGATCGCGGCCACCATTGACCACAGAGACAGCCGTGACCGTTGAGGTAAAGCCCGCGCCTGTCGTCGAATATTGCCCGAACGTGGTCGGCGCGCTGCGGTACTCGCCGCCGCTTAGAAGCGTCCATCCGGCCGGGGCCGGCAGTATCGCACCGTTGCCGTCAACAGCGTCAACTCTCACTGTCGCCCGTGTGATCGGGTCGCCGCCCTCTAGGGCGAGCACGTCGCCGGGCGCGTGATTGAGGCCGGCGTAACTGAGATCGATGTCGCCGATGGTGATCGTCTCGATCCGCACCAGCGTCTTCGTCGTCGATGTACCGCCGGAGACTTCATAGACATCGCCGCCGTTGTAGTTTGACGTGACGGCGGCTGTAGAAGCGATCAGCGCCGACGTGGCACCCGTGACCGGCGCAATGGAATAGGACGGCCCGTAAAGCTGATCGGCGGCATTGGCTGAGGGAGACGTATTGAAGGCCGGAAACTGGCCGGCGGCGGCGCCCAGCCCAACAAATACGGCGGGCTGGCCGTTGCGGCGGGCGCGCTGGAACGACCATCCAAGCTCGCGCGTCAGTTCCATAGTGTACTGCCCCCCAAGCCGTAGCGAGATGTCGCCAAGCGGCGGCGGCGTGCCGGTTGACCTAATGTCGTCGAATTCAAGATTGCGGATGTAATCGAAGCCCTGGTTCGGGCCGACATCCACGGAGATATCGATGCCCGTCCATGTGGTGTTGGTGTTCTCCATGTTGCGGACGGTCACGCTGTCCGCGTTCTGCACCAGCATCCCGCGCCCGCAGTTGATCGCCTTGATGTTGGTGAAGCTGTTGAGACCTTGAACATGGCAACGATAGGCAATCGGCGCGTTGCTCACGACGGCGTTGCTGACATCCGTGTTTGCGCCGCGCATCGTGATCGTGGTGGCGCGCTCGCCTTCGTCGGACGATGGGTCGTCGTCCACGTTCCACCCGTTATCGACGCAACTGATATCGATGTTGGTGAATTTCAGGTGACGCGCGGAAGCGTGACTGCCGATGACCGAGCCGCCGGCATTGCGGCCATAGACGCCGTCCACCGAACAGTGCAGCGCCGGGGTCATCTTGCCGCCACCGAAGTCGACACCATGGGTGCCGCCGTCCGTATGCAGGCGCCGAATGGTCAGGTGACCGACCTGGGTGCTGGCCGTCATCAGCGAGCCCGCCGCGCCCTCGCCGGAGCCCGCCGTCTCCCGGCCCCGGATCAAATCCAGATCGCCGCCTCGCGAGCGTGCCAACCAGAGACCGCGTACCGTGCCGCGCCAGAAGGTGAGGTCATACAGACGCGGGTCGAGACACCCCCGGAGCGCCAGGCATGCCGAGCCACCCGTCCGGAAGCTGTTCACCAGATCCTGCGTAAACCGCAGCTTTTCGATGTGGACGTTCTCGACCGGGTCCGGCCAATAGCCGATCTTGGTGCCGGCCCCCATGTCGTATTCAAGGATGCCCGTCAGGTCGACATAGTTGTCATCGACCACCGCCTCAATTACCGCGAAGCAGGCGACGTACTGCGCGATGCCGTTTGCCGCCGCGCGGTACGGCATCGGCTGGTTCGGGTCGGCGAGATACAGGTGCATGCCTTTGGAGAGACGTTGCGTTGCCGTCTCGCCGGGGGCAGAGGTCGACACCCGGATGCGCCGGGTGGCCTGCGTGACATCGCTGTGCAGGGACAGGACGGACGCCGTGGGGTCGACGAAGTTTACGCCGCTCGTGCCGGAGCCGAGCGCGATGCCGTTCTGATTGAGCGAGTTGACGTAAATGAGGTTGGAATCTTCGCCCGCGCCCTCGATCCGCAGGCCGTCCGCAGCCACCAGCGTGATCGGCGTCCGGAACATGAAATCCCCGGCCGGAATGATCAACTTGCGCTTCGTCGAAGCCGCCGCCGTCATCGCCGCCAGAAGCGCCGCGCTGTTGTCCGTCGCCGTGGTGTAGTTGGTCGAGCCGTCAGAGTAGATCACGGCATCGGCCACGGCGCCGAAGCTGGCAAGGCTCAGGGAGTCGTCGTTTGTGGAGAAGGACTGCGCGCGGATCATACTACTCCTCCGGCCAGTACAGCATGTCGACCGTCTCGGCATCGCCGCGCAGGAGCGCGATCTCCTGCGGCTCCGCGACCGGGCCAAAGGCGCGCGGCGCGCACCACTTGCCGTCAACGTCCAGTCGCGGATACCAGTCCGGCGTGAAGGGCTCGCCAAAGTGCGTCTGGCTGTAGGCGTTCGCCGCGTCGACATAGGCCTGCGCCTCTGCCTGTCCGACCGATGGCCAGCGGAGATATTCGGTCATGGCTACATCCCGAGCCGCATGGTGGCCCATGTGGCGAAGTTGGTTTCGTCCTCGGTCGACATCTGGCCGACCACGTAAATCAACGCGCTCAAGGCCCCTTTCCAGAAGCCGGCCGGGGTTGACGCCGCCGTGCAGCCGATGCTCCAGCGCGTCGTGTCGCCGGTCATCGTGGCCGTGTTCGGAACGCTGCTGACGCCGTTCAGCTTGCCGGTCTGGGTCGTCGAGTTCCACCGGCCGATGGCGTAGAACCGATTGCTGAAATCGACAGCGACGAGCGAGCTGTTATTCGAGCCGCCAGCGCCATTGCCAGTCGTGGTCTGGAAGCGGTTGACGCCGCCGGAAACGGCGCGGCGAAGCATCAGGCCGTTGGAGGTCGATTGCCCGGTCGTTGCGATGTAGCGCGCGGTGGTATCAGCCGGCAGGGCGTCCTGTACGCCAACGACCAGGATCGAAAGGTTGCCCGATGTCGGATAAGGCACGCCCGTCAGGCGCAGGTAATCGTCCGTGCCGTCGAACTGCAGGACAGGCCGCCCGGTCAGCGCATGAGCCGCCACGATCTGCGGGCGGGCCGCGCTCGTGCCCTGCGTGACGGCGTTTGCCGGGTTCTTGAGGTCGGCCCACGACGAACAGAACCCGCTCGCATCGGTGATGCTGACAGAGGCTTCGGCGTCGTAGAAGCCCACCGTCCGCACGCTTGCCATGTTGGCAGGCGTCCACGGAAACGCCCCGCCGCCGCGCAGCAGTTTCCGGCGAAGGCTCACTGGAACGAGACCGTGTAGTCGCCGGCTGTCGTGCCGCCGGTCACGATGCAGAGGCCCGTGGTGAACTTGTAAAGCTCACAGAACTTCATGCCCACGGTCGGGCTGGTGATGGTGGCCAAGGGCGTTCCGGTGGCCGTCAGCGCGTCATAGACGGTGATCGTATCCGTCGAACCGGACTTGTTGATCGTGATGTCGCCGATCATGCCCGCGCCGGTCTTGACCAGCGTCGTCGTCTTGGTGGTGATCCCCAGCGGCGTGAAACCGTAGGAGACGGCATCGCCGGTGGCGGCGTCGATCAGTTGCGTCGCTTGAGCGAAGGGGTCTACCCCCTCCGTCAGCGTCAGCGCGACTTCGACCGGACCGCTCGTGAAGGCAGAGCAGCGCACCCGGAAGTTCGTGCTGCCACCGTTGGCGAATTTCCACTGGCCGGTGCCCGTGGCCGAGGTGACGCCCGCCCCGCCACCCGCCGGATAGACGGTCTTGGCGATCCAGGTGGTGCCGCCGTCAAGGCTTTCCTCGAATTGGAGAGTGGCCGTAAACGTGCCGAGAAGCTGGACCCCGCCGCCGCGGTGCATGCCCACCGCGCAGGACAGGATGCCGGTTGCGGCGGTATCGCCTGTCGTCGACAGGCTGCGATAGGTCTTGTACGCATTGTTCGGCGAACTCATGTGCCACTCCCAAACGCTACACGGGGCGCGGCAACTATACGCTCGTCAGGGTTGATGGCCGCCCTCTGGTCCTTACTGGCTAGAGAGGGTCGAGCCGCAACAGGAAGTTCCCGTACAGGGTGCCCTCTGCCACGTAGACCAGCGTTCCCGCCGCGACATCATCGGCCGTCAGGAGATCGAGCGCCCGCGCCCAGTTGTCCGCCTTGGCGACGTAGATGCCGTTTTCCTGTTCGTTGGTTTGCGAGGCGACCAGAACCCGGTCGCCGGCCGCCAGCACGACGCCGTCGATCGTCTGCAACCCCGAGAGCGTCACATTCCCCGTCGTGCGGCACCGCACCGGGGTCTTGGTTCCCAGCCCGTTCAGAATGCGGAGGCGGTCCGTGATGGTGGTCATCAGGCGATCCTGATGGCGGAAATGGTCGAGTCTTTGGAGTTGCCGGAAGCATTGAAGGCGATGGCGCCATCGGTGCGGGCAACCGGGCTCACGCTGATGCGGAGATTGCCGGCCGGGCTCGCGATATAGCCGGATAGGGCGGCAACGCCGTAATAAGTCCCGGAGACAGAGACGAGGTGCATCCGGCGCGAGTCGATGACCGTGGTCCCGTCCCACAGCTTCACGTTGACAACATCGCCGCCGACCGTGTTTTCCACGGTCACACCGCCGGATACCCACCACGTCCCGATGCTGCCTTGGGCGATCGTCGGGCCGGTGTAGTATGTCCCCGTCGCCGCCAAGCTGACATTGGCGCCCAGTGAGTTCGTGATCTGCGACGGCGTAAACCCACCATTGGCCCGAGGCAGAACCCCCGTCACTTGGCTCGTGGCCAGATCGATGATCAGGTCTTTCCACGCCAGCGCGGTTCCGGTGACGCCCAGGTACTGGCTCGACGTGCCGCGTGCGAGGCGGACATAGACCGAACCGTCGTGCGAGAGAATATCGCCGGCCGTCGTGAGCGTCGCCGGCACGGATTCGGCAATCGACCGGACGCCGAGAGTGGTCCGCGCCGCCGCCGCATCTGCATCGTCCAGCAGCGTCTGGATGAACGCCGAGGCATAGGCCAGTGCCGGCGTGCCCGTGACGGCAAAGGCAAGACTGGACGTGCCGATGACCGGCGACGCCGTCGTGAGCTGGTAAACGGTGGACGCGCTGACCGTCCCCGAGACCACCAGAACGAGCGTTCCCTGCACCACGTCGCGCGGCCCGTTGAAATCCGCCGCCCGGCTCCAGTCGCCCGAATCGACCGTGTAAATCCCGTTCTGTGACGCCGTCGACTGGTTCTTCACCAGCACCCGGTCATCCTGTGCCAGCGATACCCCGTCGATCGTCTGCAGCCCGTTCAGGGTGATATTCGCCGTGGTCGCGACCCGGCACGGCACCTTGAACGCCGCACCTCCTACGACGCCAAGACGGCGGTCTGTGGCACTCATACGCTACGCTCCGGCACTCGATACAGGACCGCCATCTTACGCCCACAGGCCCAATTGACGGGGGTCCGGTCCTTACTGGCCCCTTGAAACACCGCGGCGATTCCCCTTTTAATGCCGCGGGGCAGGGAGAACGAACGATGCGCGGGATTTTCGCCTTTCTGGCGGTACTTGCGGCGCTGGGCGGATGCGCGACCGCGCCCCAGGTGGAGAGCAAGCGGATCAACACCGCCATGGCAGAGGGCGGCGGCGCGGCACAGAACTGCGTCACCAGGATGCACGAGAGCGATCCCTATCAACGGCTGAAGCCCAAGCTATCCCGCACCATCGACGCCAAGGCGAACACGGCCAAGGCCACCCCCGAAGAGGTGGAAGACCTGAAGGCTGTTCAGGAATACGTCACACAATGCCGGTGGCTCATTCTGGACATGGCGGGACAGGTCAGCGCCACCTACGCCGCCATCTATACCGGCTCGTTTTCCAGGCTCGACGCGATCACTGCCCGGCTTATCAGCCAGCAGACCACATGGGGCGAATACAACATCGAGTATGATGCGGCCCTCGCCGACCGCCGCATCCAACTAACAGCGGAATTGGCCAACATCCAAAGAGGCCTGTCCAGCGCCCATGCCGCGGAACTTCGCCGCCGGCAGGCCGCGATCGACGCCGCCGCGTCCAGCCGGCCCATCCAGACGAATTGCACCAGCTTCGGCGGATACATCAACTGCACCAGCTACTAGGCGCTACTTCTTCTTCTCCGGCCCGTAGGCCAAGCCCTTCATCCAGTCGAGCAGCCCTTCCGGGTCCTGCGTTTCCTCAACCAGTGTATCCCACACGAACTGCGACGACGCGCCGACCTGACCCAACGGCAGGGCAAAGGCATACCCGGCGGCATTGAATGCGTTTTTAATTGCCGTTCTAGAGACTTCCTTCCCCTGCACCAGTTTCTCGGCATCTTTGTACAACCGGATTCCCGTGTCTGCGATGCTCTGCACGGGCGACAGTCGAGTGCCGCCGACGCCCTTGCCGGCAATTTCATTGCTCATCGTGTTTGCGGCGTCGCGTAAGACCGGCACACCAGAGAATACCCCAAAGCCCACATTTCGCGCCGCCCACGCCCACCATTCTTCTTCGTCATCTGGCCCCTGCCCGGACAACAGGGCGCCCAACAAAGTCGGCACCACCAACAGCCAAAAGCCTTGCGCAACGACGTCCATATAGTCGGAGAAAGAGTCGGCCGCCCGCGCGTCACGGACCAGCCCGCGCTGCCGGTTATAGAACACGTTGAAGTAGGAATAGAACATGCCCAGCAGCTTCATCGGCTCGCTACTACGCTGGAAAGCCGACAGGTCCTTGACCGATCCCGCGCCCTGCGTATCGCGCACCATCTTGTCGGCATAGCCCACGGCTTCCGCCTCGCTCATGCCCTCGCGCAAGCCCTTGTTGTAGGCCCCCGTCCAGGTCGGCAGGGACACCGCCGCATCGAACAGGGCGATGCCCCGGAAGGCAAAACGTCGGACGTTGTCGAGCGGCGAATCCTTGCCCTCCATGCGCTTCAGCGCCAGCCGGATATCGCGCTCCAGGTCGTTGGCGCGGTTGCGCATTTCGCCGGATTTCTCGTGGACGAACGCCTGCATCCCGGCCGGGGCGCGGTAGAAGTCGCGCATGCCGCGAAGCATGCTGGCCGAGCCGAGCCGCTGGATCGAGTTGGCGAAACCCGCCGTCTGCGAAAGCATGGTCGAGATGCGGAAGCCCATGCCGACGATGGCGGTATTCGCCCGCGCCGTCTGCAGGAACTTGTCAAAGCCTTCCAGCCCGCGCCGGTCGATCGCCCATTCGTTCGCCACGGCCTTCAGCCAGACGAGCGTCTGCTTCTCGTATTCGGCGCCCAGCGCGGAGCGGATGGCTTCCCGCACCTTGTCGTTCGACAGGAACTTGTAGCCGTCCATGACGACTTCGCGGAACGCCAGATCGTGCGCCACCTCGTTCAAGTGCGAGCCGATCACATTCAGGCTCAACAGCACCTTGGCGTTGAAGCCTTCGGTGCGCTTGTGCGTGGAGCCCGCGCGAGTCGAAGCCCGGCGATACTCGGGATCGAACAGGCCCTCGGAACCCATGGCCGCGATCCTGTCCGCCTTCACGTCGCCCGCCTTGTCATAGGCCATCGGATAGTAGCCGCCGCGCAGCGTGCCGAACCGGGTCTCGACCGGCACGGCCTCGACCTTGGGCGGCGCCACCCCGTTGACGCGCCGCTCCAGCGCCGACGTCTCAGGCCACAGGGTCTCGATCAGGTCCCACGTCGACTGCACGAACTGCCATTCTTCCGCCGTCAGATGCTTGTCCAGCATGGCGCGGACCGCCTCTTCGGCCCAGCCCTCGCCCTGCAGCATCTTCTGCATGTTCGAGGCGTTGCCCATGTTGAGCGCGACCGCGATCATCTGGCTCTTGTTCAGCTTGACGCCCAATTCCTCGACGACGTGCTGCGTGTTCCACTGTTTCGTCTGTTCGGCCGGGACCTTGTCGAAGATCGCCTTTTGCTTGGTCGCCAGGTCCTTCTGCAGGTCGCGTTCCTTGACCTGCGCATCGGCCACCCGGCGGAAGAAGCGGCCGAACACGCCCCGGCCGGTCTTGTCGCCGTCCAGCCATTCGAACATGGTCTCCATCTTCAGGAGCGCAGAATCGACACTGCGGAACCACGAGCCGACGTCGCCCAGCACGTCCTGCAGTCGCGTGGTGCCACGGCGCACCTGGCTCACGCCCCGCTGCGGCTGGCGCTCGATCGTCTCGACGGCCTCGTTCACCAGCGCCTCGAAATCGCGCCGCTTGCCGTCGTCGATCATCGACTGCTTCCAGCGGCCGATATGCGCGATCTGCTTGATCGTGTCGCCGACGCCCCGGATTTCCTCGACGGTCATCTGGGAATAGTGGCGTAGCCCGGCGCCCTTCAGGCGTGGCGGTTCGATCACCTCGAAGCCGGCCGCCGCCTGCTCCGCCGCCCACATCGAGAACGTGGTCCGCTCCGCCAGCAGAGACCCGCTGCGCTTCTTGAAGTCGTATTCCTCCAATACCTGATGGATCTGTTCTAGCGCGCCCTGATCCATGCTCTTGATGGTCGCGGCCGAGCCGTAGCGGTCCGCCAGCTTGCGGATGGCATCGACGTCGTCGGCCGCCTTCTTGGCCTCACGGTAGAGCGCGAAGTTGACCATCTGGTCCTGCTTCGCCTTGAAGGCCGCCACGAAGTCGCCCTTGATCAGCGCCCGCTGGACCTTCTGCCCGGCCATGCGTTCGGCACGCTGGTACTTGGCGTGTTGCGTCGCCTGATAGACGGACATTTCCGCAATCTGGCGAGCCGCCCAATCCTCGATATCGGCGAGCGAGATCGTGCCCGACTGCTTGGCCTTGCGCGCCAGCACCTTCAGTTCGGTAGACATCAGCGCGCCCTGCTTGTCGGAATGCACGGCGGCCATCGCCTCGGCTTCGATGCTCCCGTCGTTCAGCGGGTCGCCCAGGCTCTCCGTCAGGCGCTTCTGTGTCTCCTCCGCGATCCGGGCCGCCAGCATCGAGCGGTTGTCGCCCTTGGCGCGCATGGCCATCTGTTCGGCCTGAATCTGCATCAGCCGGTCGACCAGCTCCACGCCGTTGCCAAGGCCCACGGCCTGAGCCAGCACCTCCGGGTCAATGCCCTCTTCCGTGAAGACGCCCGCCGGCAGGTTGGCAAGCCCCGCCTCGCCCAGCATTTCCACCAGCGCATTGCGTGACAGCTTGGCGCCGGCCAGCACTTCCGGCGTCTCCCCGGAATAGAGCTTGCCCTTGCGCAGCAGGTGCAGAGCCGCCTGTCCCGGCTCCGCCATCATTTCGTCGGTGACTTCGGCCCTGATCTTGGCCTTCTCGGCGGCAACCTCTTTCGTGCGCTCGCGGCGGATCGAGGCCATGACCTTGTCGAGAACGGCCTGCTCCGCTTCGTCCACAACCTGAGTTGCGCGCTTGGTGTAGGCCGCGAACTCGGCTTCCGTCATGTCGGCCGACTTCGCATCCTTGAACACCGGATTGAGCCCCTGTGTGTTCCGGGCCGCCTCGATTTCCTCGTCCGTCGCCATCAGCCGGTCGAATACCGCCCGCATTTCCGGCGAGATCGGGGCCTGCAGATTGCGCAGGTTCCGGTAGATCGAGACCAGCCAGTTGCGGAACTGGCGGAACACGCCGCGCAATCCCTCGCTGGGGGCCTTGCCTTCCATCAGGTATGTCTCGAAAGCACGGGCGAATAGCTCATGCTGCTCGCGGGTGATGTAGCCGTCCGTGCTGCCCACGAAGTCCAGAACCGTCTGCCAGTCGGCCTTAGCCTGCTCGCCGGCTCCGATGCTTTTGACGTCGAACTCCAACTCGTTCAGCCACAGATGCCCGGACTCGTGCGCCAGGGTGGAAAGGTCGCGCGCCTGAAAAAGCTGGATGATCGTCGCGTTGTCGCCAAAGGTGATTTGACCACGGGCTTCCTGAAAGAATACGCGCTCCACCTCGCGAACGGCGCGCATCCGGTCCTGCTCGTCCCCGCGCTTGTAGGTCCGGATATCCGTCACGCCCTGCTCGGCAAGCAATTTCAGGGTGGCGGGCGTGGCGTCGTCTGGCACAACGGCGGCGGCGAACTCGCCCACTCCCACGGCGCGCTTGATCTTGGCCTCAAAATACTCTGTCGGCATGTTGCGCAGGGAATTGAGGAAGTCAGCGACCTCAACGCCAATCTCGGCAGGCACGTCCTCGTAGTATTCGCGCAGCACCCGGCTAACCGAGCGCGTGTCGATCATTTCCCTCAGATGTTCAGGGAACGCGCTACTAAAGCCCTGCTTATACTTGGCGTAGCCCGCCAGATCACTTTCGAGAGCATTGTATGCCGTCTGCACCTCATCCTTGGCCTTAGCGAATTGCTCTTTGGACAGCAGCTTGTCGCTCGCCTTCTTGATGCCAGCGATGCTCTTGAATTGCGCCGTCAACTTCGCGCGAATGTCGCCGATGCCATAGCTGAAGCCCTCGCCCGCCCGGATGTTCCGGGTCAGCATCTTCAGCACCACGTCGATCGTGTGCGGCGCATAGGTGCGATTGCCCGTGGAATTGCTGAAGCCCTTGAAGATGCGCTCCTTCGGCTTCATTGACTGGATTGTGTTTTCGACATGCTGGGTAAATTCGTCTTGCAGCCCAGCCACCTCAATCTGCTTCTGGAACGCGCTGGAAGTCCGATAAGCACCCGCCGAGTATTCCGGCTCGATCCCGTTCTGCTCCAGAAACTCTGCCATGAATGCGGCATTGCGCTCGCCGAGGTAGCGCATCGGCTCACGCTCCATCCTGTCGTGATCCAGGACGGTGCGCTCCTGTGACTTTTCAGCATAAGGCTTCAGCCGATCCTCAAGCTTCTTCAGGTCGGCGTACTTGAAGGTGAAGGTGACTTCCGGATACCGCGGCGAGTAGACGTCGGCCGCGAACACCTTGGACGACGCATCCGCCGGGTCGATCATCGACGGCGGCGCAATCAGACTGATCTCGCCAAAGCCGGAGAAGGGATGTTCGCCACCCTTCAGGATCGCAATGGACGGCGCGGCAATGCCACCCATCTTGGCGGCGTGCCGGAGGTTGGCCGCCGTCAGATTGTGGACTGCAACCAAATTCCGGTCGTCACCGCCCTGGTAAAGAATGCGCGGGTCGTTCGGGTCGTAGGTGCCGCGGTTGCCGATGGCGGATTTGATCTGCGACGGATCGAATGGAATCCATTGCCGGATTGTCTCGCCATTTGCTGCACCCTCATCGCTTGTCGTCTCAATGCCGTCATAGCCTTGCGCTTTGTACTTCGCGATTTCAGCTTTGATGCTTTCATCCGATGCGCCCAGGCGACGGCCGAGGCGGTTTCCTTCCAGTGGGCCAAGCACCACAGGATTTTTGATCGAGAGATAGACTGGATACACGCGCCCGCGCTCACCCCCTGGAAAAGCATCCAGCACGGCAGCCTCGTATTCGTCCACCACCGCCCGCGCTTCTTCCGTTCGATCCGCCAGTTTGATCGGCATGGTTTCGCCATCAAACTTGCCGGTCTCATCGACCGCCACATCCGAGAACACTTCCCAGCGGCCGTTGCCAAGCGACCGATACACATTGCCATCATCAATGGCATATACTTGCCCAGCAGGAGGATCATCGATGTCGCTTAGAACGCCATAGAACTCGACACGCTGACCGGCGAACTCTGCGCCACCACTCACCACCGTGTACTTGCCCGTCGCCTTTTCTCGTCGGCCCAGATCACTAGCAAACCCGTATGCGCTGGCCTCCCGACGATCCTCCGAAAAGTAAGCCCCCGGATTGAACACGTCGAAATCAGCCGCATCGGTCCCATGATAGACGACGAGCGGCTTGCCATCCTCACCGGCCACCTTGCTGTCGCCAAACCACTTCTTGAACGCATCGGTGCCGACATCAACCTGATGCAGCGTCTGGCCCTTGATCTCCCGTTCCAGCACCTCGCGCACTTGCGCGTTCGACATCTTCGCGATGTCGAGTCCGAGGCTGTCCAGAACGTCGGCGAGTTGCCGGCGGTCCGCCTGAAACTTCCTTAGTGCTGCGTCTCGCCGAGCGCGGGCTGCTTCTCGCGGATTTTGAGGCGCAGGTCCGTTGCCAGCCGGATCGCCGCCAGTTCCTTGCGCGCCGCGCCGGGCAGGTCTTCCTTCGCCAACGCTTCCGTCAAGCGGCTCCGCAGGGTCGAGAGTTGCTTCGATGTCGCCATGCAGTTGTTCCCATTCGTCCAGCGAGAGAGAGGGAGTGTCCGCTTCCGGGTCAGTCTCGTCAACGTCGGCCATGGCCGCGTCGCGTTCGGCGAACTCGTCCGCCAGGCGCTCCAGCGATTCGTCGGCAATGCGCTGCAGTTCGCGGTCGAGCTGCATTGCCTCGTCACTGTCCGGCCCGAGCGCGTCGACCCGTTCGGCCAGCACCATCAGGCGCTGCGTCGTGTCGTCTTTCTGCAGGAAGTTGGCGATTTCTTCGGGCGTGCGGCCCTTCGGCTCCCAACCAAGATCGTCCTTCAGCCAGCGGAAGAACTCGTCGAAATACTCCTGCTGCGTCAGGAAGGCAGCCGTATCGGCATCGTCCGGGTAGACCTTGCGCCGGCCCCCTGCATCCTCGATCAGGGCATTGAGGAAGGCATCCACATCGACGCCGCTACCGTAACGGGTTTCATTACCGAACCGATAACCCGCTTCCCGAGCGGCTTGAGCCACCATGTCGACGCTCTGCCCGGTACTCTGGAGCGCCTTGGTCCCGGAACGCTTCTTCTGCAACAAGCCGGGAATGCGCCCGAGATCGGCCGCGCGCAGATCGCCGCCCTCGCTGGAATCGATATTCAGGCCGCCCGCTTTGCGCACGAAGTCGGTCAGAGACTGTGGCTTCTTGACCGCCTTCTCCGGCGTCCAGCCCTTCGCGAGGCGCTTGGCCGCCTTCAGAATCGTGGCGTCCTGTGCCGGGCCTACGGCCTTCGCCGGCTTGGCCATCTTGGGCAGACGGACCGGGTCCTTCCCCGAGCGCAGACTGTCCAGCATGCTATCGAGAACGTCCGGCCCCATGACCCGCGTTCCGTCCGCCAGCATCGTCTGGATACGCAGGCCCTTTCCCGTGCCGGCCTTTTCGAAGGCATCAAGTGCATCGACATACAGGTCCGGGCGACGGGCCGCGCGGGCGGCATACCGGGCCGCATAGAGCGCCGCGTGCTGGGCAGCCACGTCGTTCGTGTAGCCGTTGGCCTTCGCCATTTCGAGGACTTGCTGGTAGACGACGCCCTGCGGATCAGGCGGCATGCCCGACTGGACGTGTTCCTCGAACCGATCCTGCAGCGCCTTCAGTTCCGACGCCTTGGCCTTCTCCCACTCCTGAGCCTGCCGGACGGAAAATCCATCCACTTCGGTTCTGATTTCCTCGCGCCACGCCTTATGCGCCTCGCTGGCGTTCACGATGTAGGTCGCCAGGGGGATAGCGATGTCTTCGCCGGTCACGCGGGCGCGCTCGATCTGGTCGACGATGCCCAGCCGGTCCATGAACTGTTCGGCCTGCAGGCCCGTCATGTCCTGCATATAGCTGGCGATGGCGCTGAGAGGCACGAACACGCTTTGCGCGGTGTCCGTCACGCTGCCAATGAACTCCTGCAGCTTCTCCGGAGAGAGCGCGGCGATCTTGGTGTTCGTCACCTGCTCAATGAGCCGGTCGACCGCCATGGCCTGAGCGACCGCCAACTGCTGCACGGGCGGCATGGCGCGGAACGCCTCGAATTCCTTGGTGGTAGCGTCCTGCCGGACGGCCTGCCCCCAGCGCGCGCCCGCCACTTCAGCCGGTCCTGAGCCGAACTCGCCAATCACCTCGGAAACCACGGCGAACGGGTCGACCTTCATGCCGGCGGCGACCGAGCCCAGCGCCTCACCGGCCCCGCCCAGCCCGGCCTGCACGACCATCTGAGCGCCGAGATCGGTGGCCGTGCGCGTCACCGCGCTCTTGCCAACACCCAACGGCACACGCGCCATCCGCATGGATGCGGCATCGAGGGCACCGATCACGGACGCCTTGGTCGCCGCCTGCCGCTCGATCTTCGCCATCAACTCGGCATTGCCGAACGCCGCCACGATCTGCGTCGGGTCCTGCGTATTGACCCCCGACTGCTTCAGCGCATCCTCGACGGCTCCCATGTATTCCATGCCGAACGACACGCCGAAGGTGCCAGGGAGGCCGCCCGCGGCATAGCCCGCGATCTGCCACGGAAGCATGGCGCTGCCCTGAAGCGCGATCACATAAGCCGCCCGGACCGGGTCCTTCATGAGCGCCGAGAAGACGCCGCCCCAGTCGCCCGCCTCGCCCGCCTTCTGCATTTCCTTGATGACGGGCAATTCAGGCAGGGCCGCCGCAGCCTGTAGCTTCTCCTCCCGTTGCGTCCCGTACTGGATGATAAACCCGCGCATGGCGTCGCGGATCTCTGGCTCCTGCCGGATCATTTCCTTGTCGAAGGGCGACAGGTACTCGCCACGCTGCTGCCGGCCGAGGGCCGATTCCAGTTCGGAGAGGCGGCGGGTTGCCGTCTTGACGCCAGCCAGGTTCGATGATGCCTGCTGCGACAGGTACGGGCGGTATAGCTCGTTGACCGTCCACTCGACGAAGCCCAGCTTTTCGACGTCGTCTTGCGCCATGACCTTGGCGTTCACCGGGTCCTGTGCCAGCCAGTCCGCCATCTTGGGCGCGCGGCGCATCAGATCGGCATATTCGTTCGCCTTCTGGCGAGTCTCCACCTCCGGCAAGTTGCGCTCGACCAGATCAGCCGGCATCCCCGTCTTGCGCGACAGGATCAGCGCCTTGGCTGCAAGGTCGGGCGACGAGCCCTGTGCATTGACCGCCGCGGCGCGCAGGCGGGTTTCCCGCTCGGCTTGGTCCTGCTTCAGCAGGTCGACATAGGGGTTGGCCGCCGGCTGGACGGCCGGGGCCGCCGGTTCCCGCACCAGGTCGAGATATTCGTTGCGCGGCGGCGCTTGCGCCACCTGCAGGTCAATGCCCGGTTCGTCGAGTGCCGCGATGCTGGTATCGGTCATTTCTTGGGGCGCGCGTTGGCGGGGTTGCGGCGGTAAAGATCGACGACCGCGTCATCCGTCACGGGACGCCCGACCGACTTTAACGCCTCGACGATCTTCTCCCGCTCCGTCGCCGGAATGTCCGTGATCGTAACTTCATAGGCCGGTTTGGTGTCTTCACCCCACAGCACGCCCTTGCGCAGGAACGTCGGCATCGCCAGCCGATCGATGATCTTCCGCTGTTCCTCCGGCGTGGCCGGGCGCTTCTGCTCGACCTCGAATGCCGTGATCTGCTGTTGCGCCAGCCGGCGGAAATTGTTGGCCTTCTCCGCATCGCCCTTGCTGGCGGTGTTGCCAATGCCGACCCCGAGCGTCAGCAGCGTGTCGTCGATCATCTGGTTCGCGTTCAGGATGCGCGTGAGCTGCTTGTTCGGATCGCCCTGCTTCGCCGTGGCCTGGATCTTCGACAGTTCCTGAAAGTCGCCGTTGGACAGGTACCGCTTGTATTCCCAGAGCGGCTTGTTCGCCCACTGGGCACGGACGGCCTGATCCGGGCTGGTGAGCCCCTGCTGGATTTCGTACCAGACGCGCTGATCCGTCACGACGTCCTGCCCCTTCGCGTTGTGGGCAATGGTCGCGTCGATCGACTGCTGTTTCGTGTACGAAAGCTGGTTCCAGATTTCCGGCGGCGGGCGCTTCATGGCCGGTGTCGGCTGTCCGTCCGCCCCCGGCTGTCCGGCGCCTGTCATCCACTTATCGACCGCTATCTCAAGGTTCAGCTTCGCCATGTCGATCTGGCGCTTCTGCTCTGCAAGGTTCAGGTCGAGTTGAGACTGCGTCGCCCGGCGCTGGGCATCGTTGCCCGCGTTGATCTCCGCGTTGCGGCGGGTCGCCACATCGTATGCCATTTCTGCATCGAGCGTCATCTGACGCGTATCGCGATAGAGCGGCCCATCCTTCGGCTTGTCTGCCCCGCCCGTCACCGCCTCGACCTGCTGGCGCAATGGGTCTTTGTCCCCATACTTTGCCAAGATGGCCGTTGCCGACTTGCCGCGCACCGCCGATTCGCCGTCCTGATAGAGGGGACGGAAATACCCGCGCGTCATGATATCGGCCGCTTCCGCCTCGCTCTTGGCGTTCTGCAGCCGCGCCTTGAAGTCAGGCGACAGACCGGAGACCGAGCGCGGGATTTCCCCGTCGATCTCTGCACGGGCGTAGAGCAGCCCGGTCTGCATATCGTTCGGATCGAGACCCTTGCTCTTCGCGAACTGCAGGAAGGCTTGCGCGCGGGCCGCGTTCCACTGGCCGATGTTGATACTGTCAGAGCCGTCGCGGCCGTCGCCCCGGTTGCGCGCCCCGGTGGAGAACTGCGATTCCCGCAGGAAGCCCGCCGTGATGCCGGCCGAGACCTTCTCGCCGTATTCGCCCTTCCAAAACGCAAGGCTGGCCTTCGTGCCGGCTTCCGCCGCTTCCGTGGTCGGCACGCTGGACACGAGATCGCGCGCCTGAAACCGCGCCGTCTCGCCCTGCTGCACGGTCCGCATGGTCGGCATCAGCGCAATTCGGTCGGCCGCATCCAGCTTGGGCGCGAACCGTTGGAACGTGGCCAGTGCCTGCGAACCGTTGCCCGATGCGGCCTGACTCTCGATCACGGCCCGGAGGGCGTTGCTGGACGCCGCCGTCGCTGCTGCCTCACCCGGCAGGCCGCGCTTCTCATAGAAGGCGCGCGTCCGCCGCTCGATCCCAGCGGTGATAACCTCGACCTTCGCAGGATCATTGATGACCTGCACGATCTCCTGCATATCCGTGAGGTTGCCGTCCTTCAGGGTCGCGGCTTCATACTTCTCCGTCTCGTTCGCGAAGTAGACGGTCATGTCGCGCTTGTAGAGGCTCTTTTCGTTTTCGGCGGCGCGATGGAACATCCCCTTGGCGCGAGGCGAGAGTAGCTTGGACGCCACCGCCTCGGTTTCCGCATCCAGAGCTTCCGGCATTTCCACGAGCAGCGACTTGCCGCCCGGCCCCGGCTTCATCACGTCGCCGCCCTTGAACCGCTGGAAACCCTTTTCGCGGTCGTAGGTCAGTTCTTGCCGCTTGGCCTTGATCTGGTTCAGCGCCTCCTGTGCCGCCGCCGTGTCGAGCTGTTCGCCCAAAGTCCACAGCATGCCGCCGATCTGCTGATTCTGCTGACCAGCCTGATTGAGGGCCTCCGCCCCTTCGAGGCCAGGCATGGCCTGTTGCGCAACACGATAGTTGCCGGCCCCGCCCGCAGTCGGGACTGGCCGGCGCATGTCGGCGCTGGTCGGGAACACGGCCATTAGTTCACCTCAGCCAATTTACAACTGCGATGGAATCGACGAACCTTGTCCCTCGGGGCGGGGAGATCGTCATGCGCTGGCCTGTAGTATTGCTTCTTTTTCTGGCGGGGTGTTCGCACTCTGGACCGACAGCCGCCATGAAAGAGGCGCAAGGTATCACCGAAGCTCTTCGGGCCGCCCGGATTCAGGCCGATGAATGCGGGGAGATTGTTGAACAATCCAGCGCCCGCGAGCAATTGAGTGATCGCTTCACCCTCGGCACTCCCTCTATGGCGATACTCGCCAACAAGGCGAAGCCCACAGAGGCGGACCGCGCACTTCTGTTGGAGATACACAAAGGAATATCGGCCTGTCGCACCCAGGGCCTTGTCAACCTGAACCTCGCGCATTCCGGTTTTGTTGCAGTCATGGCCGCGACGTACGCCCAAGCGGACATTGATTTTGGAAAACTTGTCCGAGGCGAGATCACTTGGGGTGAATACGCGACTCTCAGCATGGAACGGCGACAGCGGCACCAAGAGCGTTGGGATGAGGCCGTTCGAACCATCCGCGCTGATATCAAAGACTGGCACGCAAGCGAAATTGCCGAACGGCAGCGGGCGGCGCGCGCACTTGCGGCGTGGGCTGAAGCCCAGCGCGTCAACCTGCCGGTTTACACGACGTGCACCTACGTTGTTCGCGGACTCGTGTGCCAGTCGTACTAGGCTAGTCATGAGGCGTACTTCTGGGCGCCGCCCCAATTGTATCCGCCGAGATCACTGTCGTTGGCCGTCCGAGCGGTATCCTTGGCTAGGTCGTAGCCGCCCGGCGCGGGACCGCCGTATTTGGCCGCCATCGATCCAACCTTGATGCCGGCCCCGATGATACCCGACGTGAGCGTGTTGTCCGCCTGAGCGTTCAGGGACGCCTTGCGATAGGCACCCTGCGTCACGCCCGTCTCGCCTTCCCAGCGACGCAGGGAGGCATCGTAGCGGCTGGATTGCGCCCGCGTGTCGCCCTCGTAGAGCGCGGTATCGAAGCCGTACTCGCCCTCCGCCAGGATGCCGTCGATGATGTTGGTATCGACGCCCGCACCCGAGGCAGCCATGACCGCCTGAGCCCGGCCGGCGAGCAGCGACGCCTTGCGCTTCTCCTCGATCGCCTGCCGCTGCGACGCCGCCTGATCGGCATTGGCCTTGGCCTCCAGGCGCTTGGCTTCTTCCTCTGCCTGCTGGTTGCGGATCAGGGCGTTCTGATAAGCGATCTGCCCCGCCTGCTGCTGCGCCTCGCTCTGCTGCGCTGCACCCGCGATCGACATGCCGATGCCAGCGACGGAGCTGACCGCGCCTGCAATGGCTGCGATTTCGAGGCCCGTGAAGCACCGGCCCCGCTCGTCCGGGCGGAGCGTGACGTCCCTGATCTTGTCGGAATGGATCATCGCGGCCTCACCATGATCTTGCCGTCATCGACCTCGCGGCCGGTCGGTACAAAGCCCAGCTTCGCCAGCAGTGCCGGTGCCGTGGGCTCGTCCGGGCTCTCGACGGCATAGATGGGTGCCTTCTGTTCAGCCATCAGGTCGCGCACGATCTGGACGCCACGCGCCAGCGTCTTGCGGTAGGGCCGCAGTTCCGGGGCGATGTCGCCGAACACGGTTCGATAGCCGCCGTCGTCATAGATCCCCGCGAGGCCCACGGGCTTGCCATCCAGCAGAGCGGCATAACCACGGAATGTCCGGGCCGGGCGCTTGCCGTAGTAGGCCTCCACGATTTCCGGGGTGGCCGGCACGATCTCGGGCTTCATTACGTGGCCTCCTTCATCAGGGCAGCCATGACCGTGCAGGGGCGCGGCGCGGCGGCCTGCAGGCAGAGGCGCGGATCGGTCTGCCATGTACCGTCGAAAGTGAAGGCATCCTGATCGTATTCGGACCAAATGTAATCCGGATCGACGTCGGCGCCCTCCTCGACCAGCGGCAGGTCGTCGAGATTGTCGAAGTCCTCGCCGTACTGCAGGCCCTGCGCATGGGTGTTCGCCAGCACGAGAGCGAGCGAGTGAATGCGTTTCTTCTCGGTGAGCAGCATCGCTCCGGTATCGGACAGCGCCCGCTTCGCGCTCTTGTAGCGGGCCGTGTAGGGCAGCCCGACGCAATAGGCCCCGGTGATGGCCTCCGATGCCGTGACGGTCCCGCTCGCGACCGTGGCCGTGCCGAGATCCTTGCTGTTGCCCCAGATGCAGACGGTCTCGCCTTCCAGGTGCGCCACGGCGATCGACGTCGTGCCGCTCAGGGTGCCGGTCACATGGCTGTCAGCAATCCGGTTGTCGGAACCGCCCTGTGCCTGCGCTTCGGTGGCCCATTTCTCATGAAACCGCTTGGTCGATCCGTTGATGACGCGGCGCACCGTGTAATAGACGCGGTCCTCGCGCTTGGCGCCCGGCGCTCCCGGCAGGACGACGACGTCCTCCACGAACCCGTCCGTCTCGACCTCGACCCAGCAGGTCACGTTCTCCAGTTTGTCGAACACCATGACGGCCACCGTGCCGTCCGCTCGGACCAGATGCAGGCGGCGGTCCGGATACCGCTGGAAGGCCCGGCGCACGAAGCCGGTGTTGCCGATCTCCGGCACCAGCGCCGTCAGGTCGCCCGGCGTGCCGTAGCTGTAGGAGCCGGGCTCCGGCGCGATTTCGAAGACGCGGGTTTCGTTGTCGCCCACGAAGACGACCGAGGTATCGATGCGGACCGCCGGAATCGCCGCCGTGCCCATGTCCCCGATCGGCTTGATGCCGAACTTGGCCTGCGTCAGCGGCTCATCGAGAGACGAGGACTTGACGACCGAAACCAACCCCTCCAACCCGAGGAACAGGTTGCCGGCGCTGATCGACCAGTTGACGTTGTCCGTCGCGCCCTCGCCCAGCGAGCGCCGGATCGGGGCGCTGTCGCCCTCCACCGTGTCGTCGAAACTGTCGAAGGCATCGGGCACGGAACCCCAGGCGAAGCCCTTGCCCTGCCAGTGCAGCCGCCCGCCCTCTTCGCACACGCCCGAGGGATAGCCACGCCGCGGCGACCAGTCGCCTTCGCGCCAGTCCTGCGTGTACTGGTCGGCCTTGCCCAGCGCCTGCAGGACCTGAGCCGAAACCGACGTGGCCGACGTGTAGCCCGTCACCCGGACGATTCCGGTGATGGAGCCGGCGGAGAAAGTCAGCTTGCCCGTGATGTCGTCGCCCGGCGTGAACTCGCCGGTCTTCACGCCGATGCGGTAATAGATGATCTGGTTGTCGAGACCGTCGGCCAGGGAAGACGGCCCGACATTGGCGGTCCAGGCCCATCCTGACACGTCCGTCCAGTCGCCGGGCTCTGCCACGGACCGCTGGATACGGACCGTCGTCGTGCCGGTGAAGGTCGACGACGTGATATGCACGATGAAGCTGCGCGAGGCGCCGACGCCGGTCACGCGGATCGGATTCGACCACGTGTCTTCGGCGAGGATGTTGCGCGTCACCTCCTGCCCGGCCGACGGCAGGGAGAACAGCGCGCCAACATGCGTCGACTTGAAGAAGTCCCGTTCCGCCGTGAGGGTGATATCGCCCGTCAGCGCCGAGCCCTTGATGCGGACAGGCCCTGTGTTCAGGTCGCGGAACGGCCCGTCATCGGCCAGATAGTCGACCACGGACCAGCTTCGCGGACTGTCCGAACCCTGACGTTCGATCCGCTTCTGGGCCCGGCCGGCGCAGGCGACGAAGATCACGTCATTGATGCGGGTCCAGCGGACATACTGCAGATCGGCCGCAAGCCACGGCGTCGTGATCTCCATGTCGGCCGCGGCCTGCCCAAGGGTCACGCTGTCGACCAGAGATGCCACGTCCCGGCTGTTCGAGAGCCGGACGAACATTGTGGAGCCCGTGGGGGTGACGCTGATGCTGTGGTAACCCTGCCGCAAGGTGCGGTCGGTCAGGTAGTCCTCTGCCCCCTGCGTCGAGCCGACACGCAGCACCACAGAGCCACGAGCGACCACGATCTGCAGGCTATGCTCGACGTTGGTCTCCACCACGGCGATGGAGCGATCGCGGATGGCCGACGCCGTGCCATTGCCAGTCAGGGAGAGATAGCCACCCGAGGCAAAGGCCGACGTCCCGCCGCTCTCGTCATTGTCGCGCCAGTAGCTGACGTCGGTTGCATCCACAAAGGATGAAGTTATATCCGAACTGGAGATAAAGGCCGCGCCATCCCAGCGGTTGAACTTGCTGGTCACGGCCGGGCGGCGGATCACCACGTCGTCGATCAGGACACGCATGGTGCTGTCGGTCAACTCCACGAGCGCGGTATCGGACGAGGAGTAGACGAACTCCAGGCTCTTCGAGGCCGCATCGCTGCGGGTCGAAGCGATGTACCGCAGCCCCGGCCTGAGCATCATCGGCCCCATGGCGCGCGGCATCCAGTTGGTCTGCTCCTCCGCCGAAAGCTGCAGGCGCTTGAGATCCACCCGCGAGAGAGCGAGTGGCGACACAATCCCGCGATTGAAGGCCAGGAGAGCCGACACGGTCTAGCCGATCAGCCGGTTACGCGGGCCGCGTTCCCACGTCGAACGCCCGCCGCGCCGCGCCATGACGAACGAGCCCAGCGGGGGGAACTTGGTCGGGTCCTCCATCGCATCGGTCGATGCCGCTTCCTTCAGGCGCATGGACGCCAGCTTGATCAGCCGGTTGGTCTTCTCCTCGCTGCCCATCAGGCGAGGCGACAGCAGGCTTGCCATGTGGGTTTCTGCCCACAGGACGACGTTGGGCGGCCACAGGGTCAGGTCGCCGCCGTAGTTCGCATCCGTGCTGATGTACGAGAGGTAAATCGGATTCAGGTCCGCGTACCAGTACCCGGCCTCCACCTCGTAATCGAGCAGCGGGACATCCATGCGCTCGTCCTGGCAGAGCTTGCAGGTGCGCGCCCAATCGTCCGGCACCGCATAGGCGTTCATGCGCCCGAAGGCGGGCTCAATGGACGGCTCCGGCGTCAACTCCACCAGACGCCGCCCGA
>Ga0209066_10001956_pt1 | contig 26198 bp, 23 predicted proteins | sample All_14_2_FD_187198 | JGI IMG/M metagenome (GOLD analysis project Ga0209066, IMG submission 187198) | Freshwater microbial communities in response to fracking from Pennsylvania, USA - Allegheny Zone_MetaG_DW_15 (SPAdes) (version 2) ...
GACCGACCTGATCGAGAACGGCAAGATGGCCGCAGATCTGGGCCTGCAGCCGCTGAACCCGGCCACCGACCGCGCCATGATGTGCGGCAGCCCCTCCATGCTGGCCGACCTGTGCAAGATCCTGGACGCCCGTGGCTTCCAGATCTCGCCCTCGCAAGGCGTGCCGGGTGATTACGTGATCGAGCGCGCTTTCGTGGAAAAGTAAATCTCACTGACGAGACATCGCCCGGGTTGGTGGCCCGGACGTGTCTGGTTTCGACGGCAGGGCGTGAGCCCGCCTCAGGCCCCGACAGCGCGACCCGCTTCGGGGCCTTCTTGTTGGCGCGTTCGGCGCGGGGCGATGGTGTGAACCGTGCGGGCCACAGCCTGGCGAGCGGCCTGGGCGCGGGGGTGATCCCAGTACTTGTCGAAGAAGTAGTGCATCACCGTGTTCACCACGGGCTCGACGAAGGTGACGACGCCGGCGATGGTGATGCTGCCCGTCATGGCGTAGGTCACGCTGAAGGCGGTGATCACGTGCATCACGCCGAAGGTTGCGGTTTTGGCCATGGGGGGCTCCTTTGCTGATCGGGTTATTGTTTGAGAATCGTTCTCATTATTCCGATCGAAGCCTCATTGGTCCATTCGACTGATCCGATGCATTTGATAGCTTTTGTCAAACATCAGGTGCAGTGACCCAAGCCCAGGCCGTGTTCAGCTCAGCTGCGCACTTCACCTTGGCCCAGCACCACGTACTTCAACGAGGTCAGGCCTTCCAGGCCGACGGGTCCACGGGCGTGGAACTTGTCGGTGCTGATGCCGATCTCGGCGCCCAGGCCGTATTCGAAGCCATCGGCAAAGCGGGTCGAGGCGTTGATCATCACGCTGGCCGAATCCACCTCGCGCAGGAAGCGCATGGCGTTGGGGTGGTTGGTCGTCAGGATGGCATCGGTGTGGTGCGAGCCGTACTGGTTGATGTGGGCCATGGCCTCGTCCAGCGAGTCGACCACCTTCACCGCGATCACCGGGGCGAGGTATTCCTCGTACCAATCCTGCTCGGTGGCGTCCACCACTTTGGCGCCGTCCACCTTGCCGAGCACGGACTTGGCGCGCAGGTCACAGCGCATCTCCACACCCTTGGCAGCAAACACGGCGCCGATCTTGGGCAGGAAGGAGTCGGCCTGTTTGACGTGCACCAGCAGCGACTCGGTGGCGTTGCAGGGGCTGTACTTCTGCGTCTTGGCGTTGTCGGTCACCTTCACGGCCAGGTCCAGGTCCACCTCGCTGTCCACATAGGTGTGGCAGTTGCCGTCGAGGTGTTTGATGACCGGCACGCGCGCCTCGGCCGTGATGCGCTCGATCAGGCCCTTGCCGCCGCGCGGGATGATCACGTCCACATACTGCGGCATGGTGATGAGCTGGCCCACGGCGGCGCGGTCGGTGGTCTGCACCAGTTGCACGGCGGTGGCGGGCAAGCCAGCCTGGGTGAGGGCGGCTTGCACCAGCTTCCACAGCGCCAGGTTGGAGTGGATGGCTTCCGAGCCGCCGCGCAGCACGCAGGCGTTGCCACTCTTGATGGCCAGCGACGCGGCCTCGATGGTGACGTTCGGACGGCTCTCGTAGATCATGCCGAACACGCCGATGGGCACGCGCATCTGGCCCACGCTGATGCCGGTGGGGCGGCGGCGCACGTTGGTGATCTCGCCGGTCGGGTCGGGCAGGGCGGCGACCTGTTCGCAGCTCTCGGCCATGGTCTCGATGACCTTGTCGGTCAGGCGCAGACGGTCGACCATGGGCGCGGCCAGGCCGTGGCGCTCGGCGGCCATCACGTCGGCCTCGTTGCGCGCCTTCAGCTCGCCCGCGTGGGTGCGGATCTGAGCGGCCAGGGCCAGCAAGGCGTTGTTCTTGGCTGCGGTGCTGGCTGCGGCCATGGTGGTGGCGGCCACGCGGGCGGCCTGGCCCACGGCCGTCATGTACTGGTCGACCGGCAGGTCAAGGGCGGAGGAGGTGGTCGCGGTGTTCATAAGGCAAGATTGTCGCAAACTCTGCTCACCATGCACCAGGTCATTCACATTCACCCTGACGCCCCCGTCAAACCACCGGAGGGCGCGCCGTGCAATGGCTGTGGGGTGTGCTGCCTGGTTGCGCCTTGTCCGGTGGGGATGGTGGTGAGCCGCAGGCGCAGCGGGCCGTGCGCGGCCCTGGTGTGGTCGGACGCGGCAAGGCGCTATCACTGCGGCTTGATGTTGTCGGCCGGCGCCGGGCAGGCCGATCTGGCCTCGGTGCCGTGGTGGCAGCGACCCGTGCGCGCCCTGGCCCTGCTTTGGGTGCGTCGGGTGATCTCGGCGGGCAGTGGCTGTGATGCCAGCCTGGAAGTGGAACGGCGCGCTTGAAGCTCAGCGCACGCCAAACATCATGGTGCGCGCCAGCAGGCGCTTGACGGGGCCCAGGCTTTGCACGGCCCCCAGGCCCAGGCCGCGCACGGTGGCCAGGATGGGTGCGGGCCAGGTGAAGCTGCGGGCCAGGAAGTCGGTGGAGGCCACCAGGGCCAGCCGGTCGGGTTGACGGCGGCGCTCGAAACGGCGCAGGGCACGCTGCACCTTCATCTGGCGCGCGTCGTCGTCATCCACGGTGGACCAGGCCTGGTCTTTCAGGGCCGCCAGCAGCTCGTGCACGTCGCGCATGCCCAGGTTGAAGCCCTGGCCGGCCACAGGGTGCAGGGTTTGCGCGGCGTTGCCGATGCGCACCACCTGGCCCTCGCTGACCAGGCGTCGATGGGCGTTGAGGCCCAGCGGGAAGGCCTTGAGCGATGACATCTGGCTGAGGGGGCCGACCTCTTCATGGAAGATCGTATTGAGCAGGGTGAGGCGCTGGGCGTCGTTGAGCTCCAGCACCGGGTCGTCGGCCTGCTGCACGCACCACACCAGCGCAGCACGCCGGCCGATGGGGCCGCCGACTTGCACCTGGCCCGGAGGCAGGGGCAGCAAGGCGGCCGGGCCGGATGGGGTGAAGCGCTCATACGCCACGCCCGGCGCGCTGGCATCGTCCAGCAGCACCTGGCCGACCCAGGCCGTCTGTTCGTAGTCCCGGCTCACGCCCTCGGGCCAGTGCAGCTTGGGTTGGTCGGCGAACACCCCGCCTTCGGCCACGATGGCCAGGTCAAACGATTCGGCGATGTCGGCGTCGATTTCCACGCCCTGGGGCAGGGGCTTGAAGCCGCGCACCGGGGTGCCAAAGCGCATCGCCAGTCGGTGCTCGTCGCTGCTCACGGCCTTGAGCCACGCGGCTTGCAGCGGGGCGACCAGGGTGCCATAGCTCACCACGGCGCCCAGTTGCGGCACGCCTTGCTCCTGGGCGCTGATGCGCACGGCGGGTTGCTGCGACCCCGGCCACAACACCGTGGGTTGCTGTTGTGACACATGCACCGCCTTGATCGGGGCGCTGTGTCCACTGGCTTCGATGGCATCCCAGATGCCCATGCGGTGCAACTCCTGCACGGTGCCTTGCGACAGGGCCAGGGTGCGGGCGTCGGCGCGCACGTCCTTGTCGGCCGGGCGGGCATCGAATACCGTGATGCGCGCGGTGGGCAGCGCGCGAGCGGCCTGCAGGGCCAGGCTCAGCCCCGCCGGACCGGCGCCGATGATGGCGAGGCGCAGCTCGACCTCTGGCAGGGTGGTGGGTGCGTCGCAAGCGTGGGTGGCGGTCATGGGCAAACCTGAGGAGAAAAAGCTGGGTGCCCTTGTATTGTCCTGTGGAATATCGATGATGGGAAACCCATAGCCCTTCCTATAATCGCAGGTCTGCCCGTGACAGGGCGTTTCGTCTGCAACCCCGCGTGAGCACCTCTACCTCCCCCGCCAGCTACCGTACCCTCGCCGCGCCCGACATGGCCGAGGTCGATCAGGTCATCCATCGACGCCTGTCTTCGCAGGTCGCGCTGGTCAACCAGATTTCGCACTACATCGTCAATGCGGGTGGCAAGCGGGTGCGCCCGATGGTGCTGCTGCTGGTGGCGCGCGCCCTCGGTTGCAACAGCTCGCAGATGCACGAGCTGGCGGCGGTGGTGGAGTTCATCCACACCTCGACCCTGCTGCACGACGATGTGGTGGACGAGTCCGACCTGCGCCGCGGCCGCCAGACGGCCAATGCCATGTTCGGCAACGCGGCCAGCGTGCTGGTGGGCGACTTCCTGTACTCGCGCTCCTTCCAGATGATGGTCTCGACCGGTCGCATGCGCGTGATGGAAGTGCTGGCCGAAGCGACCAACGTGATCGCCGAGGGCGAGGTGCTGCAACTGGTCAACATGCACGACCCCGACATCTCGGTGGACGACTACCTGCGCGTGATCGAATACAAGACGGCCAAGCTGTTCGAGGCCAGCACCCGCCTGGGCGCTTTGATCAGCGACGCCTCGCCAGAAGTGGAAGAGGCCTGCGCCGCCTATGGCCGTGCGCTGGGCACCGCGTTTCAGCTGATCGACGACTTGCTGGACTACGAAGGCACCACGGCCGAGCTGGGCAAGAACATTGGCGACGATCTGCGTGAAGGCAAGCCCACCTTGCCGCTGCTGGCGGCCATGTCGCGCGGCACGCCCGAGCAGCGCGAGATGATCCGCAACGCCATCATCCACGGTGAGGTTGAGCGCATGCCCGACATCGTCGAGGTGGTGAAAGCGACCGGGGCGCTGCAGGTGACCCGTGAGGCCGCGCAGGCTCAGGTGGACGTGGCGAAAAAGTGTCTGGCCGCCTTGCCGCCTTCGGAGTGGCGTGAAGCTCTGCTAGAATTGTCGCTCGATTCGATTCACCGGTCTTCCTGATCGGTTGGCAGTCGGAATCTGAATCGGGGTGTAGCTTAGCCTGGTAGAGCGCTACGTTCGGGACGTAGAGGCCGGAGGTTCGAATCCTCTCACCCCGACCAAATCATTTCAAAAAAGCCTCAGTGGTTCTGGTCACTGGGGCTTTTTTGTGCTCAGACGGCTCACGTGCCGTCGTTCAGCAGACGGCGGCTCTCGCCATGTTTGAACAGCCGGATGCGATCCGGTGCCAGCTGGCGTTGTTGCAATGCGGTCGCCAGGTCCTTCGGGGGTTGGTCGAAGGGTTCTTGCGTCAGCTCGAAGGTGCCCCAGTGCAGGCCGATGGCGTCGCGCGCCTCCAAGTCCAGCAGGATCTGTACGGCGTCGTCCGGGTTCGTGTGCTGCGCACGCATGAAGTCGCGCGGCAGGTAAGCCCCCACGGGTACGCCCAGAAAATCGACCGGTCCCAGACGCTTGCGGATCTCGACAAAGTCGCGGGAGTAGCCCGTGTCGCCCGTGTACAGAAAGCGCCAGGGTTGCAACGGGTCCGGGCGCTGCCAGTGAACGGCGAAGCCGCCCCACAGCGACCGGTTGGTGTCGAAAGCGGTGCGCTTGCTCCAGTGTTGTGAGGGCGTCAGGTGGACGGTCAGCGGCCCTTCAACCTGGCTCTGCCACCAGTCCAGTTCCTGCACCTGGGTGATGCCCTCGTCGTCAAACCACGCTTTCAGGCCCAGCGGCACCAGCCAGCGCGGCGGATGAGGGCGGGCGGCCAGGGCGCGCACGGTGTCGGCGTCCAGGTGGTCGTAGTGGCTGTGCGAGATCAGCACCAGGTCGATCGGGGGCAGTTGCGCCACGCTCAGGGGCGGCGGCACGCGTCGCTCGGCCGACAACCATGCGGTGGGGCCGGCGAACTCACCCAGGTGGGGATCAATGAGGATGTTGCGCCCGCCCACTTGCAGCAACATGCCGGCGTGGCCGAGCCAGGTCAACACCGGCGTCTCGTGGCGTTGTCCGATCAGTGACAGGTCGACCGGGGTGTGCCATTGCGCGGCGAAGGCTTCGTAGCCACCCTCTGGCGGACTCAGGGGTTGGAAGTCACCTCGCAGGCGTCGCCACAGAATTTCGTACCAAGGGAACTGGCCAATTTGTACCTGGGGGTCGCTGTTGACGAAGCCATCGGCTCGGTGGTGAGGACGGGCGGGGTCGAGCGTGACAGTGGGGGCGGAGCAGGCGCTCAAGGACACGACGCCCAGCAGGGCCAGTCGACGGAAAAATCGCATGATGTGAAATGACATCAGAAACCCAGTCGTCGGAAATTTTTACATTGCACATTTAAAACAGACGGGCTTTGCTTCGCCCCATCTGTAAGTCATTGTTTCATAAAGTGTCTTTGTTTTTGGCACGAATGATGCTTTCCAGGGGGTGTCGTAAGCAGTCCGCTGACGCGGCGCGGGATCCGTGCAGCGCTCTTGGGGGCTGTGTTGCAGTAGAAGTAAAGTGGAGAAGTACCATGAAGTTGTCAAATTGGTTCAAACCTGCCGTGTTGTCGCTGGGCATGGCCCTCACTGCCGCCTCGGCACAGGCGACGGTGCTCGCACTGCCCACGTCGAATGCCATGTCGACCGGCACGTACAACAGCTTCGAGGTTTACTCCCTTGACCTGTTGAGGCAATGTGCCACTGCAGGGGATCCACGCTGCTTGCCCGCCGGCCCCTTTCCTGTTCAGTCCAGCCCAGGGCAAATCTCCGATCAGCCGGTGGTCCTGACCTCGTCATCAGGCTATGGCGGCAACATGACCAGCCCCTTCCCGATCGGCACCTTCGTTGACAATGCCTTCCTGACGCCGACTGGCAATCAGTCTGCCTTCTTTGAGATGACGGGGGGTGGTGAACCTGGTGGCACGTTCGCCGGTGACACCCTGGGCCGCTGGGAGGTGAGCGTCGGTGCCCTGCGTCAATTGTTGGGCGCGAATGAGTTGGTGTTCCTGTTCGACAACAACCAACAAGGCGCTGGCGGGGTTTCGCAGTTCGTCTCGATCTGGGCGCAGGCCCGCATCGTCGGCGCAGACGGCAACATGGTCAGTGGCAGCTGTTTTGAGGTGAGCACGTTGACCGGTGGCTGTGCGGACACAGGTCTCAACCCCAATCCGACCACTTCGGACTACCTGACCGCCGTCGGTGATTTCTGCGTGGACAAGGTCACGGGAGCGTCTTACAACATTGGCACTGCCAGCAATGCCAATTCGTGCAAGGCCAATGCTGCGCATCCCGGAGGTGGCTACTACGTGTCCAACAACCTGGGCACCAATGTGGCCGAGTTTGCAGCCTTCAACCAAAGCCTCAATGACATGGTGATGGGCGGCAACTACGACGACCACTTCTTGCAACTCAACGTCAAGTATTTCGGCAACAACGGTGGCGCCGAACAACTCTGGATTTGCAGCGAGTGCAACATCGGTACCGACACCGAGGTGTCCGAGCCTGCCTCGCTGGCCTTGCTGGGTGTAGCATTGATGGGCGGTGCTTACGTGTCCCGTCGGCGTTCGCGCCAGGCTTGATCTCTGTCGCAACGCTTGACCCGCCCCGCTTCGGCGGGGTTTTTCATATCGGCCTGCAATGGGCTTGCTGGTCGTCTTGTAGTGGGCCCTCGTGAGGCTACTGCGCCCGCTGTCGCCAGCCCAGCCAGATCAGGGCCACGCCCGTCAGGCCCACGGGCAGCAGCGAGCCCAGGTTCAGCCAGGTCCAGCCTTGCGTGGTGATCAATGCGCCCGAGGCAAACGAGGTGACGGCCATGGTGGCGAACACGCAGAAGTTGATGGCCGCCTGCGCCTTGTCTTTCTCTTCCGGGCGGTAGCTTTGCATGGCCAGCGTCGTGCTGCCGGTGAACAGGAAGTTCCACCCCACGCCCAGCAGGAACAGCGCCACGGTGAATTGGTGCAGGTCTTGCCCAGTCAGGGCCACGCCGATGCAGGCCAGGTTCAGCGCCACCCCCGCGCCCATGATGGTCAACACCCCGTGGCGTTTGATCAGGTGGCCGGTGACAAAGCCCGGGGCGAACATGCCGATCACATGCCACTCCAGCACAAAGGCGGCGTCGTCAAACGGCATGCCGCACACCTGCATGGCCAGCGGCGTGGCCGCCATCAGCAGGTTCATCACGCCATAGCCCAGGGCAGCGCCCACGGCCGCCACGATGAATACGGGTTGACGCATGATGTCGCGCAGCGGGCGGCCGGTGTCGGCGCCCTTGGTTTGGCGCACCTCGGGTGGAAACTGGATGCCCGCCATCACGAACATGGACAGCAAGGCCACCCCTGCCAGCGCCAGGTAGGCGCCCAGGAAGGGCGTGCCCAGACCATCACGCGTGTACTTGGTCAGGTTGGGACCGATGACCGCCCCCATCAGACCGCCGGCCAGCACCAGTGAGACCGCTTTCTCGCGGAAGGCCGGGGCGGCCAGTTCGCCGGCGGCGAAGCGGTACAACTGGCCATTGGCGCTGTAGTACCCGGCCACCACCGTGGCGGTGACCAGCAACCAGAAACTGCCCCACCACAGCGACAGTGCGCACAGCAGTGCCGAGAGCAGCGCCACCGCCAAGCCGAGTTGGAACGACACCTGACGGCCCCAGCGTTGCTGGCTGCGTGCCACCAGCCCTGTGGACAGGGCGCCGCCCACCACATAGCCCATCACCGGCAGGGTGGCCATCCATCCGGCAGGGGCGAGGCTGAAACCCACCAGGCCGTTGATGGCGATGAAGACCACGTTGTTGGTGAGGAAGAGCCCCTGGGCCGCAGCCAGAAGCCAGAGGTTCTTGTTCATGGAAACCGCCGAGGTGGGTGAATGCGTTTGCGCATGATACCGGTTAGGGTATGGGCCGCCGATGAGTTGCCGATGAGCCGCCGATTGGCCGGGGGGGAGGTCCGGGCCGTCAGGGTGTTCTCAAGGCGGCTTCCAGCATGTCGATGAAGACGCGGGTCTTGGCCGGCATCAGCTTGCGTCCGGGGAACACGGCCCAGGCGGTGTGCGAGGGCAGACACCAGTCGGGCAGCACCCGGCGCAACTCGCCACGTTGCAACAAAGGCTGGGCGAACAGGTCGGGAACGGCCGTGATGCCCGCGCCGGATTTCGCCAAGATCAGCAGCAACTCAGGCTGATTGGCCATCACGCGGCTGGGCGGTGAGCCTTCCCAGCGATGCTCGCCCTGCACCAGCACCCAATGACCGGGCTCGGTGGTGTCGCTGGCGCGCCCTGGCAAACGCAGTGTGTCGTGTTGCAACAGGTCTTGCGGAGAGGTGGGCTCGCCCCGCTCGGCCAGGTAGTGGGGGGAGGCGTACAGGCCGTTGGTGAACACGGTCAGGCGTCGCGCGGCCAGCAAAGCATCGTCGGGCAGGGCGCCCATGCGCACCGCGATGTCGAAGCCTTCGCCCAGCAGGTCCACCCGCCGGGGCGACAGGTCCAGCTCCAGCGTGATGCGCGGGTGCAGCGCCACGAAGGCCGCCAACGTGTCGGCCAGCAGCAAGGTGGCAAAGTCGCTGGGCATGGACACGCGCAGCCGGCCACTGGGCGCCGCCTGACGGTGCTCGCGCAAGGCCGTGACGGCCTCCACCTCGGTCACCACCTGGCGGGCGTGCTCCAGCAGCAAGCTGCCGAACTCGGTGAGGGTTTGACGCCGGGTGGTGCGCAGCAGCAGACGCTCGCCCAGGTGGGACTCCAACCAGGCCACGCGGCGTGACACGGTGGACTTGGGCAAGCCCAGGCGCTCGGCCGCCCGGCTGAAGCTGCCCAGATCGGCCACGCGGGCAAAAATCAGCAGGTCATTGGCTTCGATGCCCGTCGCGGGTTCGGTGTATTGTTCCATGGGTGGATCAATGTTACCCATTTCAGGCACTTATCACAGGGATTGTTGAGGAATAAAGTTCATTCATCGACTCACCCATTTGGAGCCACACATGAAGATCCTGCAAATCAATTCCAGCGCCCGCGTTGAAGGTGCCAACTCCACCCGTTTGGCCAACACCGTCACCGCTCGCCTGCAAGCCAAGCACCCCGGCGCCACCGTCACCGTGCGCGATCTGGCCGTGACCCCGCACCCCGTGCTGGACGCCGCCGCGCTGGGCGCGCTGTTCACCCCCGCCGACCAGCGTACCCCTGAACAAGCCGCCCGCGTGGCCCTGGACGACGCGCTGATCGCCGAAGTCCAAGCCCATGACGCCATCGTGCTGGGCGTGCCGATGTACAACTTCGGCGTCCCCGTGCAACTCAAGACCTGGCTGGACGCCATCGCCCGTGCCGGCGTGACCTTCCGCTACACCGCCAGCGGTCCGGAAGGCCTCATCCAGGGCAAGAAGGTGTACGTGGCCTTCGCCCGTGGCGGCATCTACCGTGACACCCCGGCCGATTCGCAAACGCCCTACATCCAGACCATCCTGGGCTTCCTGGGCATGACCGATGTGAAGTACATCCACGCCGAAGGTCTGGCCATGGGCCCCGAAGCCGTGGACAAGGCCTTCACCCAGGCCGAAGACGACCTGCTCGCCGCCATCGGCTGATCCAACCGGATCAGGCCATATCCGTCCGACACAGGAGATTGCCCCATGAACAGTTCAGACACTGCGGTTGCCGTGCGCCAGTCGCGCACTGTCGAGCAATTGATCGTGGGGCATCCCACGTCGGACGGGGCGGGCGTCAAGCTCACCCGCGTGCTGACGCAGAACCTGCAGCGCCGGCTCGACCCGTATCTGATGCTCGATGCCTTTGGCAGCGACAACCCCGATGACTACATCGCCGGGTTCCCTGACCACCCGCACCGGGGCTTTGAGACCATCACCTACATGATTGCCGGGCGCATGCTGCACCGTGACAGCGCGGGCCACGAAGGCCTGCTCGAAAACGGTGGCGTGCAGTGGATGACGGCCGGACGCGGTGTGATCCATTCCGAAATTCCGCAGCAGGAACACGGGGTGATGGAAGGCTTTCAGCTGTGGCTGAACCTGCCGGGCAAGGACAAGATGTCGGCGCCCTGGTACCGCGACTTTGGCGCGGCCGACTTGCCCAAATTCACGACGGCGCAAGGCGTGGACGTGACTGTGATTGCCGGTGAAAGCCATGGCGTGCAGGGGGCGGTGACCCGTGAGGCGTCGGCCCCCACCTACCTGGACCTGCACTTGCCTGCCGGTGCGCGCTTTGAGCAGGTGTTGCCCGCCGCGCACAACGCCTTTGCGTATGTGTACCGTGGCGAGGCCCGCATTGCGGACACTGCGGTGCCAATGCAGCGCATGGCCATTTTGCGTAATCAGCCCGAGGCCGATGGCATCGTGATTGAAGCCCAGACCGAGACGCGTCTGCTCCTGATCGCCGGCCAGCCTCTCAATGAACCCATTGCGCAGTACGGGCCCTTCGTGATGAACACGCAGCAGGAGATCTACCAGGCGGTCAACGATTTCCGTGCCGGGCGTCTGGCCTGATCGCCACCGGCCGCGCCTGACGCCCCGCCCCCCTGACGCGCCCTGTGTGCGACCCCGCGAAAGACAAAGGGCCCGTGCGTGAGCAACGGGCCCTTCTCACGTCAACGATGCGTCATCAGAAGCTGTGACGGATACCGGTGGCCAGACCGATCTGGTTGCCGCCTGCGACGGTCGTGCCCCCTGCGGCGGCATTGCTCACCGACAGGTTCTGGGCCTTCTACTGGCAGCAACTGTTGGACGACGGCGTGGTCGGCAGCGGGAGCGAGATCGCCCAGCGCGAGGGACTGCACCATTCGACGGTCAACGAGCTGCTGCGCCTGAGGCTGCTCGAGCCTGCCATCATCCAGAGCATCCTGGCCGGGCAGCAACCCCGGTGTATGAGCCTGCTGTGGTTCCAGCGGAATCCGCTGTCGACCGACTGGGTGGCGCAGCGTGAGGCGGTGGCGGGGTTTGATGCCTGAGGGGTTAAGAACCCTCGATCACCCGTGCCACATCACTGCGGCATTCGGCGCATTGGCCCACCAGCAGCAAGTCGCCACCCTTGATGGTGCCGCTGAAATTGGTGATCGTTGTTTCGTGACAGCACTGGCCGCACCAGACGTTGGACAGCAACCGCTGGCGGATATTGGCAGGGATGGACTCCCAGCGCTGACGGGCGGGTTTGGTGAAGGTGGGGAATGACTCAACGCCTGCTGTGGACTGCGCCAGTTCAGGCATCCGATTCCTCGCCATCGTCCGGGCTTCTGTCATCGCAGCCTGAGTCTGCTGGTTGGGTGTTTTCTCGTTCATAGCATCACTCTGCGGCCACGGCGAAAGACCGCAGCCAGGGATCGATATGGGCGATATCAAAGGTGCCCGAATCGAACATCTGCATCATCTCGGCATAGATCTGCATCGGCGCACGCTGCAAGCGCCAGCCATTGATGCGCAGGAACACGTCGGCCGCAGCAAAAGCGATGCGCTTGTTTCCGTCCACAAACGGGTGGTTAATTGCGAGGCTTTCCAGCAGGGCAGCCGCCTCAGCCACGATGTCATCGTAATAGCCGGTCTGCGGGCGGAACAGTGCGGCCTCCAGCGCCCCTGGGTCACGCACGCCCGGCGCACCGCCATACCGCTGCATCAGCACCGCGTGCATGCCGAGTACATCGGCCACGGTCAGATAATCGTGCGCCACGGCTTACTTGGCCAGTTCGCGGTAGAGGTTGTCGAACTCATCCAGACTGGATGCGAAAGAAGCCATCACGTGGCGGCGGGGGCGCTCCTTCTGTTGCCGGTCAATGTAGTCGCGCAGGGCGTCATCGAGTACCGCCTGGAACTGGCGGCCCTGGCTTTCAGCGATCTGGCGCAGCGCCGCCAGCACATCGGGCGCGGCCTGGGAGGAAAACTTTTCGCGGACAGCAGTCGTCATGATCGTCTCCATCATGATTCATCTTGATGCTTCATGATAGAGCAAGACGGGAAGGTTTGCCACCGCGTTGATGGCGTTCGATGCCTGACTGGCGGCCTTGGGTGACAGTGAACCGGCACGCGTAAGTTGTTGATTCTGCGAGAGCCCCATCTGCGCCTACCCGTCGGCCAAACGGAGAACAGAGACGGCTCTGGCCGAGAAAGTGGCCGATTTCAGTCGTTTCGGCAGCCGGCCACCCGCAGCACAGGTGGCTGGAACCCCGCGCCACGCGGGGATTTCAGGCAAGAAAAAGGGCCCGGAGATTATCCGAGCCCTTCAATTTGGTGGAGCCGGGGGGAATTGAACCCCCGTCCGTAAGCCATCATCGAGCAGTTCTACATGTGTAGCTGTCTGATTTGAGTCTCGCCAACCTGATCGCGCAGCAGCACGCTACCAAGCCAGCCAGTCACTTGATCTCGACCTCAACTGAGTGACCCAGCTGAAGTCCAGCCTATGTGAATGACCTCACAGTCCTTGTCTTACGACTCAGACCCAGCCCATAGGCCAACTGTTGTGAGGCTCACCGGTTTTAAGCGGCGAGTGCGAACTTTTGATCGTTTGCAGTTAGTTTGTTTCCAGATGGATTTACGAGGTGGCTGGTCCTCGACATGCCCTGTCCCGAATCCGCACCCACGTCGAAACCAGGTCGGCCCCAGGAAAAGTAAAGTCATTGTAGGCTTGATTGCGCTTGCCGTGTTGACCTTGTTTAGTGATATCGGGACGCTTCCGGGCATTTCAAGCCCCCCTGTGCCCCCATGTGACTCAGGCAGCGATCAACGCGCGTGAGCCCGACGCGGCAGGCGCTGTGCGCTCGACAACTGCGGCGCCGGGTCGAGCAGGCGGTCGCCGTCTCGGTCCTTGATGCGCGTCACCAGCCCCATGGTGTTCATCAGGGCGATGAAGGGCTGGGGGTCCAGCTCTTCCACGTTCACCATCTCCGCCACGTCCCAGGTGCCATTGGCAATCAGCAGGGCGGCCGCGACCGCCGGCACCCCGGCCGTGTAGGAAATCGCCTGGCTGCCCACTTCTCCGAAGCACACCTCGTGGTCACACACGTTGTAGATCAACACCTCCTCGGGCTGACCGTTTTTCATGCCCTTGACCAGGTCGCCAATGCAGGTCTTGCCGGTGTAGTCGGGCGCCAGCGAGGCGGGGTCGGGCAGCACGGCCTTGACCACCTCCAGCGGTACGACCTCCACCCCGCGCGCGGTGCGCACCGGCTTCTCGGACAGCAGGCCCAGGTTCTTCAGCACCGTGAACACATTGATGTAGTGCTCGCCAAATCCCATCCAGAAACGGATGTTGGGCACCCCCAGGTTCTGCGACAGCGAGTGGATTTCATCGTGCCCGGTCAGGTAGGTCGTGCTCACCCCGGTGACGGGCATGTCCCAGTCCTTGCGGTGCTCGAACATCGCGTTGGCCTTCCAGGTGCTGTTCTCCCACGACCACACGGTCGAGGTGAACTCGCGGAAGTTGATCTCCGGGTCGAAATTGGTCGCGAAGTAGCGGCCATGCTGGCCCGCATTGATGTCGATGATGTCGATCGAGTCCACGCGGTCCAGGCAGTGGTCGAGCGCGTAGCGGGCATAGGCATTGACCACACCCGGATCAAACCCCACACCCAGCACGGCGGTGACGCCCGCGTCCTTGCACGCCTGGCGCCGCTGCCACTCATGGTTGGCGTACCACGGCGGCGTCTCACACACCTTGTCCGGGTCCTCGTGGATGGCGGTGTCCAGGTAGGCCGCCCCCGTTTCCAGGCAGGCCGCCAGCACCGACATGTTCAGGAAGGGCGAGCCCACATTGATCACGATCTGGCTGCGCGTGGCCCGGATCAGGAACTTGGTGGCCTCGACATCCATGGCGTCCAACGCATGGGCCGTCAGCTGACCGGGCTGCTGCAGGCTGCCCTTGGTGTGGATCGAGTCGATGATGGCCTGGCACTTGCTGAGCGTGCGCGACGCAATGTGGATGTGGCCGAGCAAGGCATTGTTTTGCGCGCACTTGTGCGCCACCACGTGCGCCACCCCGCCGGCACCAATGATCAAGACATTACGCTTCATGGATGACCTCCACCTGACAGATTGGAAAGGCTGTCGTCACGACAGGCTGCTGACGTAGTCGTCAAACGAAAACTCGCGCGCCACGCGCACGCTGCCGTCCAGTTCCTTGATGGCGATGGCCGGCATGTGCACGCCGTTGAACCAGTTCTTCTTGACCATCGTGTAGCCCCCGGCATCGCCGATCGAGATCCGGTCGCCCACCTGCAGCGGTTGGGCAAAGCGTGCCTCGCCGAAGATGTCGCCCGCCAGGCAGGTCTTGCCACAGATCTGGTAAGCGTGCGCCCCCTCCTGACCGGGGAAGCTGGCCGTCTCGCGGTAAATCAGCAGGTCGAGCATGTGCGCCTCGGTCGAGCTGTCCACCACCGCCAGGTGCTTGCCATTGAAGCCGGTGTCCAGCACGCTGACCTCCAGCGTGGTCGTGTGGCGCACAGTGGCTTCGCCCGGCTCCAGGTACACCTGCACGTCGTACGTGTGTGCAAAGCGGCGCAGGCGCTCGCAGAAGGCCTCCACCGGGTAGCCGGGCGAGGTGAAGCTGATGCCCCCACCCAGGCTGACCCACTTCAGGCGGCGCAGCACCTCACCGTAGTCGCGCTCGACCTGGGTGAGCAGCGCGTCAAAGCGCGCAAAGTCCTTATTCTCGCAGTTGTTGTGGATCATCACGCCGTCCAGGCGGTCGATGATGCCCAGGATGCGTCCGGCGTCCGACTCCCCCAGTCGGCTGAAGGCGCGTGCCGGATCGGCCAGATCGAACCCGGAGTGGCTGATGCCCGGGTTCAGGCGCAGGCCCTTGGGCTTGTCGCCGGCGGCGGCCTCAAAGCGCAGAAACTGGCTGATCGAGTTGAAGATGACCTTGTCGCTGTGGGCGACGACCTCGGCAATTTCGTGGTCGGCGAAGGCCACGCTGTACGCATGCGTCTCGCCCTCGAACTTGTCATGGCCCAGCTTGACCTCGTACAGCGACGACGAGGTGGTGCCGTCCATGTAAGGGCGCATCACATCGAAGACAGACCAGGTGGCAAAGCACTTCAAGGCCAGCAAGACCTTGGCGCCCGACTGTTGGCGAACCTGGTCAATGATCTGGAGATTGCGCAGCAGCGCCGACTTGTCGATCAGGTAGTAAGGCGTCTGGATCATCCCGAGTGTCTGGCGGCACCAACGGGCGTTCGCCGTAGTCCCTCCAGAGCAAGTCCAAACGATCCATTATGTATTTGGGGGAATGTATAGTCAAGGACTGGGCTCTTCCACCAAGCCCTGGCACAGGGCATTGAGGCGATCCTCGTCCTCGTCCGACAGGTTGGGGCCGGCCGTCAGGCGGGCCACGCGCTCGATCAGGCGCAGGCGGGCGCGCAGGGCGTCTTGCACCGCCTCGGCTTCGGCGGCCACCTCGTCGCCAATGGCGCCCGGGCTCCACAGCCCACTTTCGTTCCAGCCCGCACGCAACTTGTGCAACAGGTAGAGCGTCAGGTCGGCGGCGCGCTGCAGCCCTGCGCTGGGCTCGGCGGGCAGCACCCCGTCCACGTGGATCATGGTTTCCTGCAGCGTCACGTTCAGGCGGTCCAGCTCGGACAGCAAGGCGGGCAGGGCGCGACGCGGCTTCATCGGGGGCGCATGGCGGGCCGCAGACGACAGCGGGCCGGCCAGCAACTCGTCAAATTCGCCAGGCACCACGCGCAGGGCCACGCTGGCGTGGTGCAAGGTGGCACCCGGCAGGCGCAGCGCAGCCAGCGCCTCTTCGGTGGCGGCCAGCAGCTTGCCCAGGGTGGACATCTTGTCGCCGGTCAGCCGGTGCGGGTAGCCCGAGCCGTCCAGGCGCTCGTGGTGCTCGGCCACGGCGCGGGCAATGTCCTTGGGGTAGTCGGTCAGCTGCGTCAGCAGCAACTGGCCAATGTGCGGGTGCACCACCAGTTGGCGGTAGCTGTCCACGTCCAGCGTGCTCAGGGCATCGGCCTCGCCATAGGCGGGCGAAATGTACATCTCGCCCACATCGTGCAGCAGGCCGGCCGTCATCGCCAGCGTCACCAGGCGGTCGTCGGTGTTGCGCGCCCGAATCAAGGCGCCGGCTACGGCCATGGCGTCAATCGCATGTTGGAAGGCGGCCGGGCGGGCGGTCTCTACCGCGCTCAGCAGCAGTTGCACCACCGAATGCAGGCGCACCGTGCCCGCACAGCGCACCAGCGCCTCGGCGTGGGGTTGCAGCAGCGGGGTCAGCGGGCCTTGGCCGTTGATCAGCTGTTGCAGCGCCGCCTGCAAGGTGGCGTTGCTCACCCCGTCTTCGGCCATCAGGCAGGTCTCCAGCGGCTGCTTGAGCGCGCGGTCCATCAGCTTGCGCTGCAGATCGCGGGACACGGGCTGATCGCGTGCCCACAGCTTCATCCCGTTGATGTCGAAGATGTCGCTGGACGCGATGATGGACCGCGTCTCGCTGGCTTCCAGGATGGTGGCCAGGGCGTGGGGGTTGGCGACCTTGAAGTCGGCCTCTGCGGTGACTGAGCTCATGATGGACTCCTCTTCTGCGTGCCAAACCTTAGCATGAGCGCGCCCAAAAAAAACGCCAGACCGTTGCGGGTCTGACGTGGGGTGTGCAGGGCTTGCCGGTGATCAGCTGCGGTAATCGGCGTTGATCGTCACGTAGTCGTGCGACAGGTCACAGGTCCACACCGTGGCCGTGGCGTTGCCACGCGCCAGACCCACCCGGATGGTGATCTCGGCCTGCTTCATCACGCGCTGACCGTCGGCCTCCTGGTACTCGGGGCGGCGGCCACCCTTGGTGACCACATGCACGTCGTCCAGATGCAGTTCGATCAGGCTCTGGTCCAGGTCGTCGATGCCGGCGTAGCCCACGGCCGCCAGGATGCGGCCCAGGTTGGGGTCGGATGCAAAGAAAGCGGTCTTCACCAGCGGAGAGTGGGCAATGGCGTAAGCGGCCTTTTGACACTCGGCCTCGTCGCGGCCGCCTTCCACCGTGATGGTGATGAACTTGGTCGCGCCTTCGCCGTCACGTACGATGGCCTGCGCCAGCTTTTGCGACACCTCGATCAGCGCCGCACGCAGGGCCTGGCCATCGGCGCTGTTCAGGTCGGTGATCTCGGCGTGCTTGGCCTTGCGCGAGGCCATCAGCACGAACGAGTCGTTGGTGGAGGTGTCACCGTCGATGGTGATGCGGTTGAACGAGGCATTGGCGGCCTCGGCCACGAGCGCCTTCAGCAGGCCGGGAGCCACGTTCGCGTCGGTGGCCAGGTAGCCCAGCATGGTCGCCATGTTCGGCTTGATCATGCCGGCGCCCTTGCTGATGCCGGTGAGGGTCACGGTCTGGCCGCCCAGGGTGATCTGCTTGGAATAGCCCTTGGGGAGCGTGTCCGTGGTCATGATGCCTTCGGCAGCCACGGCCCAGTTGTCTTCCTTCAGGTCGGCAATCGCGCCCGGCAGGCCGGCTTCAATGCGGTCGACGGGCAAGCTCTCCATGATCACGCCGGTCGAAAACGGCAGGATCTGCTCGGGCGAGACGTGCAGCAGGCGCGCCAGGGCGATGCAGGTGGCGCGGGCGCGCACCAGGCCATCTTCACCGGTGCCAGCATTGGCGTTGCCGGTGTTGATCACCAAGGCGCGGATCTCGCTGCCCGCAGCCAGACGCTCCTGGCACAACTGCACCGGCGCGGCGCAAAAGCGGTTCTTCGTGAACACGCCGGCCACGGCCGAGCCCTCGTCCAGCGTGATGACGGTCAGGTCGCGGCGGTTGGCCTTGCGCACCCCGGCTTGGGTGATACCGAGCTTGACGCCCGGCACGGGATGCAGATCGGAGGGAAGGGGGGCGGTCAGGTTGACGGGCATGTGGAGGCTCCTGCGAAGGATTCAGATTGTGCCGCAAGCTGCTCCGGCGTTCACATGGCTTTGAACCGGTGCGCGTACAAGCGACTGACTTCCAGGGTTTCGGGCCGGTGCCGCAGGTGCAGTCGGGTGCGGTGGTCCTGGCGGCTGATGCGCTCAATGGCACGCAGATTCACCACATGGCTGCGGTGAATCTGCCAGAACAGGCCCGGATCGAGCCTGGGCAGCATCTCCCGCAAGGGCGTGCGGATCAGTTTGTCCGGGCCAGTTGCATCAAGCGTGACGATGCGCACGTACTTGTCTGCCGCTTCCAGGTAGACGATGTCTTCGACTGGAATCACATAGATGGAGGAGCCCGCTGCCGCCTGCAGCACCTTCAGCGGTGCGTCGGTGGCCTGGGGTTCGTGCCGTTGTCGCAAGCCCAGCAGGCTGGCTGGGAGGGCATCCTCGGCCGCGGGGGCTGAAGCCGTCCGGGCCGACAGCTGTTGCTGCAGGCGCAGGCAAGTCAGCGCCAGGCGCTCGGGTCGCACCGGCTTGAGCACATAGTCGATGGCGGCCCGCTCGAACGCGCTCACCGCATAGCTGTCGTACGCCGTGATGAACACGATCAGTGGCAGCGGGTGCGCGTCAGGCCAGGCGTCAATCACACGCTCGGCCGCTTCCAGCCCGTTGACCACCGGCATGTGGATGTCCAGAAAGAGGATGTCGGGCAGATGTTGCGGCGCGAGTTCGCAGACCTGCTGGCCATCTCCCACCATGTGCTTGACCTGCAGGTCGGGCCACAGTTGGGTCAACTGGCGGCGCAGCGCCTGGGCCAGCACCGGCTCGTCTTCGGCAATCAGGGCGGTCGGGGTGCGCATGTCAACAGCTTGGGATGGGCACCAAGGGGTGGCGAAGGGGCAGGCGCAAGGTGACCGTGGTACCGCGTGAGGCAGGCTCGCCGCTCGCCGGTGCGCTGGCCACATGCAGCGAGGCAGCGCCACCATAAGAGGCCATCAGTCGCTCACGAATACAGCTCAAACCGAAGCCATGGCCAGGGTGAGGCGGCGCGTCGCTGGCCGACGCCCATCCCCGTCCGGTGTCCCTCACTTGGAGCGTCAACAGGTCATCCTCGCGGAAGGCGCGGATGTGCAGCTCACCGCCTTCGGGTAGCGGATCCAGGCCGTGCTTGATGGCGTTCTCGATCAGGGGCTGCACCAGCATGGGCGGCAGGGGAACGTCACGCACCTCGGGGGCCAGGTCCAGGCGTACCTTCAGCCGGTCGCCCATGCGCACCTGCATCAAGGCCAGGTAGTCCTGCACATGCGCCATGTCGTCTTTCAAGGCCAATGATCCGACGCGACTGGCGCTCAGCGTGGCGCGCAGGTAGTCAATCAGATGCGCCAGCATGTCCTGCGCTGCGGCCGGCTGCGTGTCGATCAGGGCATGCAGGTTCGACAGGGTGTTGAACAGCATGTGCGGCTCCAGCTGGGCCTGCAGGCGCTGCAACTGCGCTTGCGCGTGCAGGCGCTGGACCTGTTCAGCCCGCTGGTGCAGCATCTGAGCCTTGACCCTGAAAAGGTCCACCACGAAGATCACCAGCATGGAAAAGCCGTGGAAGATCATGGCGATCAGCAGCGAGGCCTGGCTGGCACGCTCCGCTGTCCAGGCCCCGATCGCGTCCAGGTACAGGATCCACAAGCCATAGGCCGCAGGCGCGCTGATCAGGTACACCGTCAGCGCCAGGGCCAACAGGGTGGGGCGGGGCAGCAGGGCGTACATGCCGTCTTGCTCGTGGCGCAGGCGAGCGGGCTCACTGCGCTGCCATTGACGGCGCGCCAGCCAAAACCACAGCGGGGCGGCCACCGACAGCGTGGTCAGCGCGCCGATCAGGTTGCCGGCCAGGTAGTGCAAGAAGGAAAAGGGCACCGCACTGTGCGAGGGGCTCGCCATCTCCATCGACTTGAAGAAGGCGGCAAAGGCCAGGGCCCAGAACGGCTGCATGCCCAGCAGACGGCGCACATGCGGCCACAGCAGCACCCGCCACAGCGCGGGCGAGGCGTCAATCGAGGTGGCCATGGCCGGCGTGGACGGGTGCATCGGCCTTACCAATCGATCTCGGCGCGGGTGGCGCACTCGGGCGCGCTGGCGTGCACGCTGCATCGCACGCGTTTCATGAAGCGCAGTCCCTGTTTGTCATAGAAGCCTCGTTTGCCCAGTTCCACGCGCAGATTGTGCTGTGCGGTCACGAAGGCCACCGCCTCCTCCGGCTTCAGATCCACCCATATCTGGGGTGGGATGTCTGCCTCGGCCTTGCGAACGGCGGTCAACACCGCATCATGCTGGTTCAACCAGTAAGCGCGTGCCGCCGCGCCAAAGCCGTCCGGGAAGTGGGTGCGATCGATGACCAGTTGCAGTGTCGTGAAGCCCAGGGGCAAGCGGGAGATGCCGCCTTTGCTGCCCACCCCCTTGTTGATCTCCATGGGCAGGTAAGCCACGGCGGGCGAGAAAATCACATCCAGGCCGCCGTTGTTGAACTTGGTGACGAAATTGCGCAGGTCGGCCGACACTGGTTGCGCCCCGATCAGGTTGATCAGGTGGGCCTGCACCTTGTCATGGTCGAACGCGGGCATGCGTGCGCCTGCGAACCCACGCGAAAACAGCGTGCGGTCTCGCGCCATTGTGTAAAGCGCCCCGGTGCCGATGATGCCGGCGATCTCGAAAGGCTCTTGCACATTGAGCTTCGCCGCCCCGGGCGATGCCAGCACCTGCACCGCCTTGTGGACGACGGCGTAACTGGCATTCAGATCGACCTGACCGTCCTTGATGATGGTGGCGGTGCCCCCATGATCCAGTGCTGCGGTGATGGCGTTGTAGGGCTTCGTTCGCAGGGAGGTGGCCAGCAAACCCTGGCATTGCTTGACGCGGAAATCATCGGCGGCGATGCGCTCGTCCGTGTAGGCCTTGACGGTGATGTCGGCACCCGTTTTCTGCATCACCAGCGCAAACGTTTTGGCAGCATCGAACACCTGTCCCGCCGTGCCCAGAGGGTCCCAGACGCAGACCGTCGGCCCCGCTTGCGCCAAGCTGCACAGCAGCCCCAGGCCGAGTGCGGTCAGCCAGGCGCGCGCTGATCGGGCTGGGTGGCGGGGGGCAGGTGGGCGCATGGCAGATCTCTCGTCACGGTGGCAGGAAAGGTGCAATTTAGCGGACGCGGTACCCGCTCGCCCAGCGGCAAGCGACGAGTGGCAGCCGGGTGTCGCGAACCGACCCACCTGAGGTGCGAGCGAAAAAAAAGAGAACCCGGATGGGTTCTCTTTGATGTGGGGCATTGGGCTCAGCGATCAGGCCAGCTTGCCGTGGCAGTTCTTGTACTTCTCGCCGCTGCCGCACGGGCAGGGGTCGTTGCGGCCCACGCGGGGCACTTCGGCGGCGACGGTGGCCGGGTCTGTTTCCGTGGCCACGCTGCCATCCTCATTGGGGTGCGTGTAGGTCACGTTGCTCAGGTGCTCGCCTTGTTGCTCGATGGCCTGGGCGGCCAGCGCGGCTTCTTCCTGCGTCTGGATGCGCACGTTCAGCAGCGTCCGCGTCACGTCCATCTTGACCACGGCCAGCAGCTGCCCGAATAGCTCGAAAGCCTCGCGCTTGTACTCCTGCTTGGGGTTCTTCTGGGCGTAGCCGCGCAGGTGGATGCCCTGGCGCAGGTAGTCCAGCGCCGACAGATGCTCGCGCCAGTGGGTGTCGATGGACTGCAGCAGCACCATGCGCTCGTAGCCCGCAAACTGCGCCTTGCCGACGATGGCCACCTTGGCCTCGTAAACCTGGTTGCCGGCTTCCAGCACGCGGTTCAGCACGTCCTCGTCTTCCACCGAAGTGGCGCCTTCCACCCACTTCACCAGGTCCACCGTGATCTGCCATTCCTCGGCCAGCACCTTCTCCAGCGAGACCAGGTCCCACTGCTCTTCCAGGCTGTTGGCGGGCACGAAAGTGCGCACCACGTCGGACAGGGCACCCTTGCGCAGGTTGGCGATGGACTCGGCCACATCGACCGTTTCCAGAATCTCGTTGCGCTGCTGGTAGATGACCTTGCGCTGGTCGTTCGACACGTCGTCGTACTCCAGCAGCTGCTTGCGCATGTCGAAGTTATGGCCTTCGACCTTGCGCTGCGCGCTTTCGATGCTGCGGCTCACGATGCCGGCTTCGATCGCTTCGCCCTCGGGCATCTTCAGGCGGTCCATGATGGCGCGCACGCGGTCACCCGCGAAGATGCGCATCAGCGGATCGTCCAGAGACAGGTAAAAGCGCGAGGACCCGGGGTCACCCTGGCGGCCGGCACGGCCACGCAACTGGTTGTCGATGCGGCGGGACTCGTGGCGCTCGGTGGCGATGATGCGCAGGCCGCCCAGCTCCTTGACCTTGGCGTTCAGCTCGGCTTGGTCCTTCTTCAGCGCCTCGATCTTGGCGGCCTTGGCGGCTTCGTCCAGCGACGCGTCGGCCTCGATGTTCTGAATGTCTTTTTCGATGTTGCCACCCAGCACGATGTCGGTGCCGCGGCCCGCCATGTTGGTGGCAATGGTGACCATGCCCGGGCGACCGGCCTGGGCCACGATCTCGGCTTCACGGGCGTGCTGCTTGGCGTTGAGCACCTGGTGCGGCAGGCCTTGCTGGGTCAGCAACTGGGCGATCAGCTCGGAGTTCTCGATCGAGGTCGTGCCCACCAACACGGGCTGGCCGCGCTCGTGGCATTCCTTGATGTCGGCGGCAATGGCCGTGTACTTTTCCTTGGCGGTCTTGTAGACCAGGTCGAGCTGGTCCTTGCGAGCCAGCACGCGGTTGGGCGGGATCACCAGGGTTTCCAGACCGTAGATGGACTGGAACTCGAACGCTTCCGTGTCGGCCGTACCGGTCATGCCGGCCAGCTTCTTGTACATGCGGAAGTAGTTCTGGAAGGTGATCGAGGCCAGCGTCTGGTTCTCGGCCTGGATGTGCACGCCTTCCTTGGCTTCCACGGCCTGGTGCAGGCCATCCGACCAGCGGCGACCCGACATCAGGCGGCCCGTGAACTCGTCCACGATGGTGACTTCACCGTTCTGCACCACGTAATGCTGGTCCTTGTTGAACAGGTGGTGGGCACGCAGCGCGGCGTACAGGTGGTGCATCAGGGTGATGTTGGCCGCGTCGTACAGGCTGGCGCCTTCAACCAGCAGGCCGGCTTCGCCCAGCAGGCGCTCGGCATTTTCGTGGCCGGCTTCGGTCAGGAAGACCTGGCGCGATTTCTCGTCGGCGGTGAAGTCACCGGGCTCGATCACGCCTTCGCCGGTGCGCGGGTCGGCTTCACCGATCTGCTTCTTGAGGTGCGGCACCACGGCGTTGATGCGCACATACATCTCGGTGTGGTCTTCGGCCTGACCAGAGATGATCAGCGGCGTGCGGGCCTCGTCGATCAGGATCGAGTCCACTTCGTCAACGATGGCGTAGTTCAGCGGACGCTGCACGCGGTCGGCCACCTCGTAGACCATGTTGTCACGCAGGTAGTCGAAGCCGTATTCGTTGTTCGTGCCGTAGGTGATGTCGGCGGCGTAGGCGGCTTGCTTGTCTTCGCGGGGCATCTGGGGCAGGTTGATGCCCACGCTCAAACCCAGGAAGTTGTAGAGCTTGCCCATCCACTCCGCGTCGCGGCGTGCCAGGTAGTCGTTCACGGTGACCAGGTGCACGCCCTGGCCGGTCAGGGCATTGAGGTAAACGGGCAGGGTGGCCGTCAGGGTCTTGCCTTCGCCGGTGCGCATTTCGGCAATCTTGCCGTTGTGCAGGGCCATGCCGCCCAGCAGCTGCACGTCGAAGTGGCGCATCTTGAAGACGCGCTTGGAGCCTTCGCGGACCACGGCAAAGGCCTCGGGCAGCAGCGCATCGAGCGATTCGCCCTTGGCCACGCGTTGCTTGAACTCTTCGGTCTTGGCGCGCAACTGGTCGTCGCTCAAGCCTTCGAGCGTGGGCTCCAGTGCGTTGATCTTGGTCACCGTGCGCCGGTATTCCTTCAGCAAGCGTTCGTTACGGCTACCAAAAATCGAGGTGAGAAGCTTGGGCAACATGGAGCAATCAATCCAATCGGTCGGTGTGCCAGCCACGTGGCTGGCGCTTGGTTTCCGGGGACACTTTCCCCAGTCCACCAAAGCGAAAAAGTGTAGCACCCAGGGCAGGCGCTTCTGCCCCGGGGTACGAGTGCTTGCTCGGGGGGTATTCCCCACTCATTTCTTGGGGGCGAGCCAGGCTGTCAGCACGCACAGCAGCGCCATCGCCAGCACCACCACCGCGCCCGAAGGCCAGTCGAGCATGGCCGACACGCACAGGCCCAGGGTGTAGGCCAGCGCGCCCGCCCCCCAGGCCAGGGGCAGTTGCCAGCGTGGCGGCGCCAGGCGCACGGCCAGCGCCGGCATGATCAGGCTGCTGAACACCAGGTAGACCCCCACCAGTTGCACCGAGGCGGTCACCGCCACGGCAAACAGCAGGTAAAAGCCTGCCTGGCCCAGCCAGCGCTGCGCCCCGAACCACACGCCCAGCACCCCGGCCGACAAGGCGGCCACGCCCCACAGCTGGTCGGGCGTCACCCACAGAATCTGCCCCACCAGCAGGTCCTTGAGGTGCTCACCGCCATGGGGGTTGCCAGCCAGCAGCAAGATGCCCACGCATGAGGCCAGCACGAACAGGGCGCCAATCAGCGCTTCCTGGATGTCGGGCCAGCGCCGCTCCATCCAGGTCAGCAGGCCGGCGCCCAGCAGGGCGGCCCCCACGGCGGCGCCTTGCACCGCCCAGCCGTCATCGGGCCAGCCCAGCGCGCCGGCCGTGATCACGCCCAGGCCGGCAATCTGGGCAATGGCCAGGTCGATGAAGACGATGCCCTTGCGCAGCACGCGCTGGCCCAGGGGCACATGCGTGCTCAGCACCAGCAAACCGGCCACCAGGGCCGGGCCCACGATGGACCAGTCCACCGGGTGCCAGTGCGAGGGCGAGAGCGCGTCCAGACTCATGGGGGCATCCTTCCTGATAGGGCGGGGCTTACTTGGCAGCGGCCAGCAGGCGCGCCACCGTGTCGTCAAACAGCCCGAACAGGTCTTTGGCGCGCTCGCTGCCGCCCACGGTGAAGGGCAGCACCACCACGGGCAGCTTGGCCCGCTCGGCCAGCCATTGCGCACCCCGCCCGTCGTTGTAGGCTGCGCGAATCACCATCTTGGCGGGCTGCTGCTGCAACTGCTTGAGGACGCCAGAGAGGTGCGAGCTGGAAGGCTCGATGCCCGGTTTCGGCTCCAGCGCGGCCACCTGCTTCAGGCCCAGCCAGTTTTCCAGGTACGGAAAGCCCTTGTGCTGCACGACGATGGGCGTGCCACGCAGGGGCGCCGCCTCCTGGCTCCAGCGTTGCAGGGCCACGCCCCAGCGCCGGTTGAAATCGACCAGCCGGGCCTCATAGGTTCGGGCCTGGGCGGGGTCGATCTGGCTCAAACGATGCGCCAGTGACACCGCCACCAGCGCGATGTTGCGCGGGTCGGTCTGGATGTGCGGGTTGCCCTCGGCGTGCACATCGCCATCGGCGCGGTCCAGTCGGGCGGGCACGTCCAGCATCCGCACCGAGGCGGCCGCTTCGAAATGTCCCGGTTG
>Ga0209066_10001957_pt1 | contig 26140 bp, 29 predicted proteins | sample All_14_2_FD_187198 | JGI IMG/M metagenome (GOLD analysis project Ga0209066, IMG submission 187198) | Freshwater microbial communities in response to fracking from Pennsylvania, USA - Allegheny Zone_MetaG_DW_15 (SPAdes) (version 2) ...
ATAGCAAATGGGCCAACATCCAGCACCGCAAGGGTCGTCAGGACGAAAAGCGTGGTGCGGCCTTCTCCAAGATCGCCAAGGAAATCACCGTGGCGGCCAAGATGGGTGGCGGCGACGCCGGTTTCAATCCGCGTCTGCGTGTTGCGGTCGACAAGGCCAAGGGCGTGAATATGCCCAAGGACAAGATCGACACCGCGATCAAGAAGGGCACCGGCGAGCTTGAAGGCGTCGATTACGTCGAGATCCGTTACGAGGGGTACGGCATCGGCGGCGCGGCGATCATGGTCGACTGCCTGACCGACAACAAGACGCGCACCGTCGCCGAAGTCCGCCACGCTTTCAACAAGTACGGCGGCAACATGGGCACCGACGGTTGCGTTGCCTTCCAGTTCAAGCACTGCGGCCAGATGCTGTTCGCCCCGGGCACCGACGAAGCGGCGCTGATGGATGCCGCCATCGAAGCCGGTGCCGAGGACGTGGCGACCAACGACGACGGTTCGATCGAAGTCATCACGTCGGCGGCCGATTACGTTGCCGTCAAGGATGCACTCGAAGCCGCCGGTTTCACGCCGGAATTCGGCGAAGTGACGATGAAGCCCGAAGCCGAGAACGTGTTCGCCGGCGACGACGGGGTGAAGATGCAGAAACTGCTCGACGCGCTGGAAGGCCTGGACGACGTCCAGGAAATCTACACGACGGCGGTCATCGAGGAGTGATCCCGGCCACGGGAAGCGACGGGATTCGGGGAGCCTAGGCCATGCAACGCGCCTATCCCCTGCTTTTTGTCTTCCTGTGGAGCACCGGCTTCGTCGGTGCCAAGTTCGGCCTGCCCTACGCCGAACCTTTGTCTTTCCTGCTCACCCGCTACGGCCTGGTGATTGCGCTGATGTTGCTGATTGCGGTGGCGATGCGTGCGCCGTGGCCGAAGGACCCGGCGCAGTGGCTGCATATCGGGGTTTCCGGTGTGCTGGTGCATGCCTTGTATCTCGGTGGTGTCTTCGTTGCGATCAAGCATGGTCTGCCGGCCGGGATCACCGCACTGGTTGTCGGCATGCAGCCTTTGCTGACGGCCTGCTCTGCCGGCTGGCTGCTGGGCGAGAAAGTGAGTGCTCGCCAGTGGGGCGGGCTGGCGCTGGGTTTTGTCGGGGTCGGGCTGGTCGTTTCCGGCAAGTTCGGCGACGCTGCGCTCGGGCCGATGTTGTGGCCGGCCGTTGTCGCGCTGCTGGCGATCACTGCCGGCACGCTTTACCAGAAACGCTTCTGCGCCCGCTTCGATCTGCGTACCGGTTCGGTCATCCAGTTTGTGCCGACGGCCATCGTTACCGGCATTGCCGTTGCGCTGTTCGAGGATTACCGCATCGAGTGGACCGGCGAATTCCTGTTCGCGCTCGGCTGGCTGGTGCTGGTCCTGTCGCTCGGCGCCATCAGCCTGCTCAATCTGCTGATCCGCAGCGGCAGCGCGGTCAATGTCGCCAGCCTGTTCTACCTGACGCCACCGACGACGGCCTTGGTCGCCTGGGCGGTTTTTGGTGAAAAACTGACGTTGACCGCAGCATTGGGCATGGCGGTTGCGGTCAGCGGGGTGTACCTGGTGGCGAGGCCAGCGAAATGAGCGGCGCAACGAGCGTCGTCCGTATTCTCGGCATCGACCCTGGCCTGCGGGTGACCGGCTTCGGCGTCATCGAGATGCACGGCAAGCAGTTGATCTACGTTGCCAGCGGTTGCATCAAGTCGAACGACAAGGAGTCGCTGCCCGAGCGTATCGGCACCTTGTTTGCCGGCATCAGCGAGGTGATCGCCACTTATCAGCCGAATCAGTCGGCGATCGAGAAGGTGTTCGTCAACGTCAATCCGCAATCGACGCTGCTGCTCGGTCAGGCGCGCGGGGCGGCGATGTCGGCGCTGGTGCATGGCGGTTTGCCGGTGGCCGAATACACGGCCTTGCAGGTCAAACAGGCGGTGGTCGGCCATGGCAAGGCGGCCAAGGAGCAGGTGCAGGACATGGTTGTCCGGCTGTTGAACCTGCCCGGCGCGCCGACTGCGGACGCCGCCGACGCGCTGGCCTGCGCCATTTGCCACGCGCATGGCGGCCAGGGTCTGGGGGCGCTGGCGACGGCGGGGTATCGCGTTCGTGGCGGGCGACTGATAGGATGAGAACCTGTTTGAACATACAGTATCGGGAAACCCCATGATCGGAAGACTCACCGGCCTGCTCGCCGAAAAGAACCCGCCGCAGATCGTGCTTGATGTGAACGGCGTCGGCTACGAGCTGGACGTGCCGATGAGCACTTTCTACAACCTGCCGGGGAGCGGCGAAAAGGTCACGCTGCTGACGCATTTTGCGGTGCGCGATGACGGCCATTACCTGTACGGTTTCCTCAGCGAGGCCGAGCGTTTTGCCTTCCGCCAGTTGCTGAAGGTTTCCGGCATCGGCGCCCGGACGGCGCTGTCGGTACTCTCCGGCCTGTCGGTCAATGACCTGGCGGCGGCGGTGGCCCAGCAGGAACTGGGGCGGCTGATCAAGGTGCCCGGCATCGGCAAGAAGACCGCCGAGCGGCTGCTGCTCGAATTGAAGGGCAAACTGGCCGACGCCACCGGGATTTCGTTGAATGTTGCGGTCGACGACGCCCGGGCCGATATTTCCAACGCGCTGCTGGCGCTTGGGTACAACGAGAAGGAAGCGGCGGCGGCGATGAAGCAGTTGCCGGCCGACGTCGGTACCTCGGACGGTATCCGTCAGGCGCTCAAGTTGCTGTCCCGGGCCTGATGTTCAACGACAACGATCCCAAGCGGCTGGCGCAGATTGCGCTGGTGGTGCTGCTCATCATCGGCTGCTTCACGGTGCTGCTGCCGTTCATCGGCGCCGTGCTGTTCGCCTTCGTCATCTGGGTGTGCACCTGGGAACTTTACCGGGACCGCGTGCTGCCCCGGCTGGGCGGGCGCGATACGCTGGGGGCGTCGTTGATGGTGGCGCTGCTGGTGCTGATCCTGCTGGTGCCGACGATTTTCCTGGCCGGCGCGCTGGTCAGCGGTGCCGACCGGCTCATTGATCTGGTCAAGCCGTATGTCGATCAGGGGCTACCGGCCGAACCGCCGGCCTGGCTGGCGGGTTTTCCGTTGTTCGGCGGCCAGATCGTCGATTTCTGGCATGAGATCGCGCGCAGCCGGGAAGCGCTGAATGCGCTGCTTGCGCAGATGCTGGCGCCGGCCCGGCAATTCCTGATCCTGGCCGGCGGCGTGGTGGCCAACGGCATGCTGCAACTGGCGCTGGTGCTGTTCGTCGTCTTCTTCCTTTACCGCGACGGGACGACCGTCGCCAACGCGCTGTATGTTGGCGCCCGCAAGCTTGGTGGCGAACTGGGCGAAGGCATGATCGACAAGGCGCGCGGTACCGTCCTTGGCGTCATGCTCGGCATCGTCGGCACGGCGGCGGCGCAGGGCTCGGTGGCGATGCTCGGTTTCTTCATCGCCGGCGCCCCGGCGCCGGTATTGCTCGGCTTCGCCACCTTCTTCCTGTCGATGATTCCGGTCGGCCCGCCGCTGATCTGGGGCGGTGCAGCGCTGTGGCTTTATGGTGAAGGCCAGATCGGCTGGGCCATCTTCATGGCGCTGTACGGCATGCTGATCATCAGCAGCATCGACAATGTCGTCAAACCGATCCTGATGGCCCGCGGTGCCGGCCTGTCCGTTCTCATCATCGCCCTTGGCGTGTTCGGCGGCGTGCTGGTCTTCGGCTTCATCGGCATCTTTCTCGGGCCGGTGCTGCTGGCGCTCGGCCACATGCTGCTGACCCGCTGGCTGCGCGAGGAAACGACATCATGATCGAAACCGACAAGCTGGCACCGGTCGACCGCATCATCGCGCCGCAAACCAAATCGGCGCAGGAAGAAGCGCTCGAACGCGCGCTGCGGCCGAAGCGCCTGGCCGATTACACCGGCCAGGTGAAAATCCGCGAACAGCTGGAAATCTTCATCCAGGCGGCCAAGAACCGCGGAGAATCGCTCGATCACGTGCTGCTGTTCGGCCCGCCCGGCCTGGGCAAGACCACGCTGGCACACATCGTCGCCGCCGAAATGGGCGTCAACCTGCGTCAGACGTCCGGTCCGGTACTCGAACGCGCCGGTGACCTGGCGGCGATCCTGACCAATCTCGAACCGCACGACGTGCTGTTCATCGACGAAATCCATCGTCTGAGCCCGGTGGTCGAGGAAATCCTCTACCCGGCGCTGGAAGACTTCCAGATCGACATCATGATCGGTGAAGGCCCGGCGGCGCGCTCGGTCAAGCTCGATTTGCCGCCATTCACGCTGGTGGGCGCGACGACGCGTGCCGGCATGCTGACCAATCCGCTGCGCGACCGTTTCGGCATCGTCGCCCGGCTGGAGTTCTACAACGCGCAGGAGTTGCAGAGCATCGTCAGCCGCTCGGCATCGCTGCTCAACGCGCCGCTCGACAGCGACGGCGCGCTGGAAATCGCCCGCCGCTCGCGCGGCACGCCGCGCATCGCCAACCGCCTGCTGCGCCGGGTGCGCGACTATGCCGAGGTCAAGGCCGACGGCAACATCACCCGCGAGATTGCCGACCTGGCGTTGCACATGCTCGATGTCGACCCGGCCGGTCTCGACCTGATGGACCGCAAGCTGCTGCACGCGGTGATCGACAAGTTCGGCGGTGGCCCGGTCGGCGTGGACAACCTGGCGGCGGCGATCGGTGAGGCGCGCGACACGATCGAGGATGTGCTCGAACCCTACCTGATCCAGCAGGGCTACCTGCAACGCACGCTGCGCGGGCGCATCGCGACGCCGGCCATCTATCGCCACCTCGGCCTGGCCGAGCCGGCCAGCGCGCTAGTGCGCGACCTGCTGTCGGACAGCTGATTCAGGTTTTTGCGGGCGCCAGGCTGACGCCGTTGCGGCCGGTCTGCTTGACCGCGTAAAGCGCCTCGTCGGCCCGGCTGATGGCCTGGTCGGGCGTTTCCCGATCATCGTACTGACTTACGCCGAAACTGAGTGTCGCCCGGATTGCCGCGTTTTCCGGGCAAGGGGTACTTTCCTGCACGGCCAGGCGCAGTTTTTCCGCAATCAGCAGTCCTTCGTCGCCGGTGCAGCCCGGCAGTACCAGCAGGAATTCCTCGCCACCCCAGCGCACGGCAAAATCGGCGGCGCGCAGCGTCGACCGCAACAATGACGAAACGTTGGTCAGCACCTGATCGCCGGTGCGGTGACCGTAGCGGTCGTTGATCTGCTTGAAGTGGTCGATGTCGGCGAGGAGGAAGGTGATCGGCTGCGGATTGCGGCGATGGCTGGCCAGCAGCTTGTCGATCAGGATGCCGAAGGCGTGGCGGTTGAGCAGGCCGGTCAGCTTGTCGGTCGAGGCCATCGTTTCGATCCGCGACTGGTAGTGGCCGAGCGTCAGGTAGCTGAGGAAGGTCACGATCAGCGTCACCAGCAGGCTGATTGCCAGATTGACGTAGAGCGTCTGGCGTACGCCGGCCAGCGCCACATCCTCGTTCTGCTCGACGAAAAGGTACCACTGCAGCTCGGGCAGGTAATTGACGTTGAGCAGGTGGTTGTCGCCGCCATCCTTGAACTGGTAGAAACCGGTTCGTTCCTTGAGGATGTGGTCGAGCTGGGCGGCCAGGCCCGGCCTGGCGCGCAGTTCGGGCGGCTGTTTCGTCGGGTCGCCGAAAACGACGACCTTGCCGCTGGCGTCGGTGAAGTAAATGGTGCGCTTGAAGCGTGTCTGGTAATCGCGGATCAGCCGGCGTACCGAATCGACGGTCAGGCCGATGCCGGTGGCGCCGATGTAGTTGTGATCGAAGTCGAAAACGCGGTAATTGATGAAGATGGTCAGCGCATCGCTGTTGGCCAGATCGGGGTCGACGTTGATCTCGTACTCTTCCTGCATGTCGCGGACGCGGAAATACCATGCGTCGCGGGGTTCGTTCTCGGCCACATGCTTGAGCACGCCCTCGCCGGTGTAATAGATGCCACTTTTCTCGGAAACGAAGAAACTGCTGAATGCCTTGTGCCGGACCTTGACCTCGGCCAGATAGCGGGACATTTCGCCGACTTCGTTTTCACCGCGCAGGATCCAGTCGCGCAGGAAGGTATCGTGCGCCATCGTCGACGAAATCAGCACCGGACGCACCAGATCCTTCTGGATTTCGGAGTAGATGTTGCTCGACGTCAGCGGCAGGTCCTGACCGATGATGGCGCTGCGGATGGCTTCCTTGGAGACGAAATAGCCGAACAGCGTCGTCGCGAAGAAGCCGCAACTGAGCAGCAGGCCGAGCAGCAGAATCAGGCTGCGGCGATCAATGATGCGGAAAGGTCTGGACATGACGGGATTATGCTGGACGACGCAGGCGAACGCCACTTTGTCTTCAGGATGTCGGGGGCTGGCTGATTATCCGCGTGGAAACAAGCTGTTACAATTGGATGTTGCGACGCAAGGTAAAATCCCGGGATGAAATATCAACCCAGTGCCAACGCCTTCTCAATTCCGGTCCGAGTCTACTACGAGGATACGGATGCCGGTGGCGTGGTGTACTACGCCAACTACCTGAAATTCTTCGAGCGCTGCCGTACCGAGTGGATGCGTGTTGCCGGCTACGGGCAGGCACAACTGGCCAGCGAGGCCGGTATCGGCTTCGTCGCGCGCAAGGCAAGTTGCGAGTATCTGAAGCCGGCGCGTCTTGATGACGAACTGGTCGTTGGCCTGGAAGTGGAAAAGCTGACGCGGGTGCGCGTTGTCTTCCGCCAGCACGTCCGCCGCGGCGACGTTGAACTCGTTACCGGCAGCGTCGAGATCGCCTGCGTCAACATGGCGACGATGACGCCCGCTCCCATACCCGATTATCTGCATGCCAAGCTGGAAGCACTGAAATGAACCCTGCCCAGGATATGTCCATCCTTCACCTGATCCTGCAAGCCAGCGTGGTTGTGCAGGCGGTCATGGCCCTGCTCGCCGGCGTCTCGATGATGTCCTGGTACTACATCGCGATGAAGTGGTTTGCCGTCAAGCAGGCGCGCAGCAAGACCGAGGATTTCGAGCGCGATTTCTGGTCCGGCGGCGATCTCAACAACCTTTACCAGAGCGCGGTCAACGATCGCCACAGCGCCGGTTCCATGGAGCGCATCTTCGAAGCCGGCTTCCGCGAATTCACCAAGCTGCGCGGCCAGAAGAACCTGGATTCCAAGGACGTCGTCGACGGTTCCCGCCGCGCGATGCGTGCCACGTACCAGCGCGAGATGGATACGCTGGAAGCGCATCTGGCCTTCCTGGCTTCGGTTGGCTCGGTGTCGCCCTACATCGGCCTGTTCGGCACGGTCTGGGGGATCATGCATGCCTTCCGCGCGCTGTCCAACGTCGGCCAGGCAACGCTCGCCTCGGTTGCCCCGGGCATCGCCGAGGCCCTTGTCGCCACGGCCATCGGCCTGTTCGCGGCCATTCCCGCGGTGCTGGCCTATAACCGTTTCTCGCATGACATCGACCGCATTGCCGTGCGCTACGAGTCGTTCATGGAAGAATTCTCGAACATCCTGCAACGGCAGATGCGGTAAGTCATGCGCCAGCGCCGTCTGAAAAACGAGATCAACGTCGTTCCGTACATCGACGTGATGCTGGTGCTGCTTGTCATCTTCATGGTGGCGACACCGATGATGACCACCGGCTCGGTCAATTTGCCGGCGACCGGTACGGCGCCGCAGAAGCCGGACAAATTCCTGCGCGTGCAGGTGGACAAGGACGGTGCGCTGTCATTGTTCGATGTCGATGGCAAGGAGCAGAAGCTCGATGGCGTCGGCGATTTGCGCAAGGTGCTGGCTGAGGAACGCCGGAAGACGCCGGAGATGGCGGTGCTGGTCGCCGGTGACGAAGCAGTCCCGTACCGTGATGTGATCAAGGCCCTGGACGAGGTGAAGAAGCAGGGCTTCGACCGCGTCGGTCTGGAAACTTCGGTCAAGTAGGCGATGATCCCGGATCGTCCCGCGGAACCCGGCAAGAAGAAGGCGGTTGCCTTCACGCTGATCGTGCATCTGCTGCTGATCGCTGCGCTGTTCTTTGGCGTGCAGTGGAAGCGCAGCGAGCCGGAAGCGATGAACGTCGAGCTGTGGTCGCCGGTGCCGGTACAGGCGACGCGCGTCGCGCCGCCGCCTCCGCCACCGAAGGAAGTCGCGCCGGCACCGAAGCCGGTGCCGGTGGAGCCGCCGAAGGTCGTGCCGCCGAAGACACCGGAGATCGTGGTCAAGGAAGAAAAGAAGAAACCCGAACCGAAAAAGCCCGAGCCGCCGAAACCCGAGCCCAAGCCCGAGGTCAAACCGGTCGACAAGAAACCGCCGCCGCCCAAGGTCGATCCGTTCAAGGAAATGCTGGAACGGGAAAGCCGGCAGCGCCAGTCGACGGCCGAACAGAATCTCCTGGCCACGCTGGCGGACAAGGAACAGAAAGCAGCGGCGAACCGGCGTGGTCTGGAAAGCTATGCGGCGAAAATCCGCGGCAAGATCCGCGGCAACATCGTGCTGCCACCTGCCATTCAGGGCAATCCGGAGGCGATTTTCGAGGTCAACCAGTTGCCGAACGGGGAAGTGCTTGATGTCCGTCTGAAGCGTTCGAGCGGCATGCCGGTCCTCGACGAAGCGATCGAACGCGCCATCCGCCGCTCGTCGCCGTTGCCCAAGCCCGACGATCCGTCATTGTTCCAGCGTACGCTGGAAATCAAATACAAGCCGTTTGAAGAGTAAAATCGCGCTCAATTCACTGAAAATGAACACAATGTCCAGAATTTCCCGTCGTATTTTCCTGCTCTGCAGCTTGTTGACCGCAGGATTTGCTCACGCGCAGCTATCCATCGAAATTACCGGCGCCGGTGCCAACCGCATTCCGGTGGCGATCGCCGATTTCGCCGGCGATCCGACCATGGCGCGCATCGTTGCCGCGACCGTGCGGGCCGATCTTGAGCGCAGCGGGCTGTTCAAGCTGGTCGATCCGGCCGGGGCGGTGCTCGACGAGAATGCGCCGGTCGATCATGCAGCGTGGAAGGGGCGTGGTGCCGATGCGCTTGCCGCCGGCAGCGTCGTGCGCAATCCGGATGGCCGCATGGAAGCGCGGTTTCGCTTGTACGACACGCAAAAGGGCGTGGCGCTGGGCGGCGCGGTCTATGTCACCAACAGTGCACAACTGCGCATGGCCGGTCATCGCATTGCCGATTTCATCTACGAGAAGCTGACCGGCGAGCCGGGGGTTTTCTCGACCCGCATTGCCTATGTCATCAAGTCACGCGGTCAGTACCTGCTGCAGATCGCCGATGCTGACGGACAGGGCGCGGCCACCGCGCTGACGTCGGCCGAGCCGATCATCTCGCCGGTCTGGTCGCCGGACGGCAGCAAGCTGGCTTACGTCTCCTTCGAAAAGAAGAAGCCGGTGGTCTACGTGCATTCGCTGGCTTCCGGTCAACGCCACATCGTCGCCAATTTCAAGGGCTCCAATTCGGCGCCGGCCTGGTCGCCCGATGGTCGCAAGCTGGCCGTGGTCTTGTCCAAGGACGGCAACTCGCAGCTTTACTCGGTCAATGTCGATGGCAGTGGTCTGCAGCGCCTGGCGCAGTCGTCCGGAATCGACACCGAGCCGCGTTATTCCGTCGATGGCGCGCACATCTATTTCACCTCGGATCGCGGCGGCAGCCCGCAGATCTACCGCATTGACGCGAGCGGCGGTGCCGCCCAGCGCGTGACTTTCGAGGGGAGCTACAACGTATCGCCGCGGCCGTCACCTGATGGCCGAAGCCTGGCTTTCATCGCCCGCCGCGACGGTCGTTTCCAGCTGGCAGTCATGGATCTGGCCAGCCGCCAGGTCCAGGTGCTGACCGATTCGAACAAGGACGAATCGCCGAGCTTTGCGCCGAACAGCCGGATGATCCTGATTGCTACCGAAGTCGGTGGCCGCGGCCTGTTGTCGGCCGTGTCCAGCGATGGTCGCATAAAACAACGCCTTTCCATTGCCGCGGGCGACGTTCGCGAACCGGCATGGGGGCCTTTCCTGAAGTAAACCCCGTCGGAGTTAACCATGAAGAAACTTTTGTCCATTTCCCTGCTGCTCGCCGTTCTTGCTGGTTGCAGCACCACCCCGTTGCCCGAAGACAGCGGTGCACCGGTCGAAGGCCGTACCGGCAGCAGCACCGACGTCAAGTCGGTAGTTGCCGGTGACCTCGATGCCAGCGGCCTGCCGCGCGAATTGACCGATCCGAAGAGCCCGCTGGCCCAGCGCAGCATCTACTTCGATGTCGACAAGTACGAGGTCAAGGGTGATTACCAGGCGCTGGTCGCTGCCCATGCCAAGTATCTGGTTGCCAATCGCGGCTTCAAGGTGCTGATCCAGGGCAATACCGACGAAACCGGCAGCCGTGAATACAACCTGTCGCTCGGCCAGAAGCGGGCCGACGCCGTGAAGCGTGCGCTGGTGCTGCTCGGTGCCCGTGAAGACCAGATCGAATCGGTCAGCCTGGGTGAAGAGAAGCCGCGGAATACGGGTCGTGACGAAGCTGCGTTTGCTGAAAACCGTCGCGCCGACGTTCTCTATCGCGCTCCTGACGGTCGCGGCGAGTTCTGATCATGCGCCGCCTCCCACTGGTTTTTCTGATCGCGGTGCTGGGCAGCAGTTCGGCCTGGGCCTTTTTCGACGACAAGGAAGCGCGTCGTCAGATATCCGATCTGCAGATCAAGACGGAGGCGCGTTTTGACCAGCAGGCCCGGGCGCAACTCGAACTGTCGGCGCAAATCCAGCGCCAGGCCGAGGAAATCGCCCGCCTGCGCGGCCAGATCGAGACCTTGACGTACGAGCTGGAGCAATCCAGGAAGCGGCAGCAGGATTTCTACCTCGATCTGGACAGCCGGCTACGCAAGCTGGAGCCTCAACAAGTGACAGACAGTGCGGCGGCAGCCGATCCGGCTGCCGGGCCGAAAGCGGCGATCAGCGGCGATCCGGGGCGTGAGACTCGTGAATACGACGTGGCTCTCGACATGTTCAAGGTAGGCCAATACAAGGAGTCAGCGGCGGCTTTTGCTGCATTCGTCGAGTTGAATCCGGCTAGTGCCTTGGCGCCGAATGCCCAGTACTGGCTGGGTAATGCCTGGTATGCCCAGCGCAATTGCGCCAAGGCGATCGAGGCGCAAAGCCAGATCGGCACGCGTTATCCGGACAGCGACAAGGCGCCCGACGCCCTGCTGTCGATTGCCACCTGTCAGCAGGAGCTGGGTAATCGCAAGGGAGCAACCCGGACGCTGGAAACCCTGCTGGAAAAGCACCCGGCCTCGCCGGCTGCCGAAAAGGCACGTGAACGCCTGAAGAAGAAGTAATTGACGCTGCGCATCACCGAAATATTCTATTCCCTGCAGGGCGAAGCATCGCGCGTCGGCCTGCCGACCGTTTTCGTCCGCCTGACGGGCTGTCCGCTGCGCTGCACCTGGTGTGACACGACCTACAGTTTTACCGGTGGCGAGACGTCGACCGTAGCAGCGGTGCTGGCCGAGGTCGGCAAGTATCCGGCTCGCCAGGTCTGCGTCACCGGCGGCGAGCCGCTGGCGCAGAAGGCATGCCTGACCTTGCTCAGTGCCCTGTGCGATGCCGGTTACGATGTCTCGCTGGAAACTTCCGGGGCGCTCGATATCGCGCCGGTCGATCCGCGCGTTTCCTGCATCATGGACCTCAAGGCGCCGGATTCCGGCGAATCCGCCAAGAACCTGTGGGCCAATCTCACGCACCTGAAGCCGCGCGACGAGATCAAGATCGTCATTGCTTCGCGCGAGGATTACGAATGGGCGCGCGAGGTGCTGCTGGCGCATCGGCTCGATGCCCGCTGTCCGGTGCTTTTTTCACCGGCGCAGGGCAGCATCGAACCGGCCGAGCTGGCCAGCTGGATTCTCGAAGATGGCCTGCCGGTGCGTTTCCAGCTGCAGTTGCACAAGCTGCTTTGGGGTAACATGCAGGGAAAATAAGTCCAAGGAGACGACCATGACCGAGAATCGCCGGCAGTTCACCCGCATCAGCTTCCAGAGTTCGGCCCGCCTGTTCCTTGCTGACGGCGAGCATCCGGTCGATGTTCTCGATATCTCGCTGAAAGGCGCGCTGATCCGGCCGGCCCAGCCGATGTTCGTCAAGGTCGGCAGCAATGGCGTCCTGCATGTCGCCCTCGACAACGGTGAAACCGGCATTCGCATGGGCATCACCGTCGTCCATCACCAGGGTGAGTGCTACGGTCTGGCCAGCCATGAAATCGATCTCGACAGCGTCACCCACCTGCGTCGTCTGGTCGAATTGAATCTCGGTGACGAAACCCTGCTGGAGCGCGAAATCAGCCTTCTTTCCGGAAGCTGATGAGAATTGGTATTGATCTGAACGGTTTTCATCAGGCATACTCGGGAAAAACCATGCATTAGACATGGGATAAGCCTTTCGGAACGATGACATGTGGGAGCGTCATGTCGGATCACGACTTTCAGGGGGCTTGCCAGACTGAGCAGGCAGCGGTCATATGGAGTCAACGAGCCTTGTTCAATCAGATCGGTGCCGCCATCCTGGTGACCGATCTGCGTCAGCGCATCCTGCGCGTCAATGACGCCTTTCATCGTCTGACCGGTTACGCGCTTGAGGAAGTCATCGGCCAGACACCGAAAATCCTGGCTTCCGGCCGGCAGTCACCGGCGTTCTACGCCGCCATGTGGCAAGCCCTGAAAGAGGACGGTCACTGGGAAGGTGAAATCTGGAATCGGCGCAAATGCGGTGAAATCTACCCCGAGTGGCTGGTCATCAATGTGCTGTGCGATGACGCGGGCGAGCCTTCCGGCTACGTGGCGACCTTTTCCGACATCAGCAAGCTCAAGCATGCCGAGTCCGAGATCCAGCACCTGGCTTTCTATGATCCGCTGACCGCCCTGCCCAATCGCCGCCTGTTGCTGGACCGACTCGAGCAGGCGCGGATGTCGGGCAAGCGCAAGGCCGAGCACGGCGCGCTGCTGATCATCGACATCGACAATTTCAAGATACTGAACGACACCCTTGGGCACGACATCGGCGACCATCTGCTGATCGAGATCGCCTGCCGCCTGAAGCTGTGCATCCGCGAATGCGACACGGCTGCGCGCCAGGGTGGCGACGAATTTGCGGTGATGCTCGACTCGCTGGACCCGCATCCCCGGGCAGCCGCGGTCAGCGCCGAAGCGGTGGCCGAGAAGATACGCGAGGAACTGGCGCGGCCGGTCATGCTGGCGCATGGACATGAGCATTACTGCACGGCCAGCATCGGCGTCAGCCTGTTCCGGGGGCAGGACAAATCGGTCGAAACCCTGCTCAAGCAGGCGGATATCGCCTTGTACAAGGCCAAGGAAGCCGGTCGCAACGTGACCCGGTTTTTCGATCAGGCGATGCAGACGACGCTCGACCAGCGGGCACGCCTGGAGAGTGGATTGCGTCACGCTCTGGCGCGCGATGAATTCGTGCTCTACGCCCAGGCCCAGGTCGAGGCGGCGAAAGGACTGGTGGGCGCCGAGTTGCTGTTGCGCTGGCAACCGGTCGGTCTGCCGATGGTTCTGCCCAACGATTTCATTCCGCTGGCCGAGGAGAGCGGGCTGATCGTCCCGATCGGACTGTGGGTGCTCAATACGGCCTGTGCCATGTTGCGCAGCTGGGCTGACGACCCGTCGCGTCGCGATCTTTACCTGGCGGTGAACGTCAGCGCCCGGCAATTCCGTCAGCCGGACTTCGTCGACCAGGTCAGCGCTGCAATCGCCCGGCACGGTGCCAATCCGCGCCGGCTGAAGCTGGAGCTGACCGAAAGCCTGCTGCTCGACAAGGTCGAGGAAGTCGTGTTCAAGATGCGCGCCCTGCGCCTGCTCGGCGTCTGCTTTTCCCTCGACGATTTCGGCACGGGTTACGCGTCGCTGGCCTACCTCAAGCGTTTTCCGTTCGAGCAGTTGAAGGTCGATCGTTCCTTCATCCGCGACATCACCAGCGATCCGGACGATGCGGCGATTGTCCGGGCGATCATTGCCATGGGCAATTCACTGCGTCTGAGCGTCGTCGCCGAAGGTGTCGAGGACGAGGCGCAGCACGCCTACCTGGTCGAACACGGCTGCACGCTATTCCAGGGCTACATGTTCGGCCGGCCGGTGCCGCTGCCGGTATTCGAAGCGGTCCTCGGTGCCCGATCAGATGCCGAGGTAGCGGTGCCAGATCCCGTGATCGGTATCGAGCTCGACTGAACTGCCGGACCAGACGACCTGCCCGCGCTCGATGATGGTGTGCCGGTCGGCCAGCGCGATCAGTTTTTCCACGTACTTGTCGACGACCAGCACGCTCTGGCCTTCGCCGCGCAGGCGGGCCAGGCAGGCCCAGATCTCGTCGCGGATCAGCGGCGCCAGACCCTCGGTTGCTTCATCGAGAACGAGCAGGCGCGGATTGGTGACCAGCGCCCGGCCGATCGCCAGCATCTGCTGTTCGCCGCCGGACAACTGGTTGCCGAGGTTCTTCCGGCGCTCGGCCAGGCGCGGGAAAAGTTCGTAGACGCGGGCCGGTGTCCACGGTGTGGCGACGCTGCGACGATTGGCGAAAAATGCCACCAAATGCTCGTCGACCGTAAGATTTGGAAAACACTGCCGGCCTTCCGGCACCAGCGCGATGCCGGCGCGACCGATGCGGTCCGGCCGCCAGCCGTCGATGCGTTCGCCGGCAAAGCGGATGCTGCCGGCGCGCACCGGCTCCAGCCCGCACAGCGCGCGCAGCGTCGTCGTCTTGCCCATGCCGTTACGGCCGAGCAGCGTCGCTGCCTCACCCTCGGCCATCGCCAGATCGATGCCGAACAGCACCTGGCTTGGACCGTAGGCGACTTCGAGGTCGTTGATTTCGAGCAGCGCACTCACAGGTGATCCCCCAGGTAGGCGCGGCGGACATCGGCGTCGTTGCGCACCTCGTCCGGCGTGCCGGTACAGATCAGTTGGCCGTTGACCAGTACCGAGATGCGGTCGGCCAGCCGGAAGACCGCGTCCATGTCGTGCTCGACCAGCAGGATCGTCACGTGACGGGCGAGGTGTTCGATCAGCTCGACCATGCGCGCCGATTCCTCCGGACCGGTGCCGGCCATCGGTTCGTCGAGGAGCAGCAATTGCGGTTTGGTCGCCAGCGCCATCGCCAGCTCCAGCGCCCGCTGCTCGCCGTGCGACAACTGGCCGGCCAACTGGCCGTGCTTGGCTGCCAGGCCGACCTGTTCGAGGAAAGCCAGGGCTTCCTCGAACAACCGCGCTTCGCGGTCGACCGGCCGCCAGAAGCGGAAACTGCTGCCGGCGTCGCGCCGCCCCTGGACGGCCAGCGCGACGTTGTCGAGCAGCGACAGACCGAGGAAGACATTGGTGATCTGGTACGAGCGCGCCATGCCGGCGCGCACCCGTTCGTGCATCGTCAGCCGGGTGACATCGCGCCCGGCGAAACGGACGCTGCCGGCGTCCGGCGTCAGCGCGCCCGACAGGTGGTGGATGAAGGTCGTCTTGCCGGCACCGTTGGGGCCGATCAGCGCATGCACCTCGCCGGCAGCGACCGTGAAATTCACCGCTTTCAGGGCGTCGACCGCAGCAAAACGCCGCGACAGGCCAAGGACTTCGAGCAGCGGATCAGTCATGGCGCTTCCCGAACAAGGCGGCGACGCCCTTCGGCGCGAACAGCACGACGGCCAGCAACAGCAGGCCGAGGGCGATATGCCAGTGGTCGAACCAGGCGAGCAGGACTTCCTCGAGCAGCAAGAGTACGACGGCACCAACGACGCCGCCCCACAGATAGCCGACGCCACCGATGATGACCATCACCAGCAAGGTGCCCGACTGCGTCCATTGCAGCAGGTTGGGACTGGCCAGCCCGGTCAGGTTGGCGAGCAGCGCGCCGGCCAGCCCGGCGACGGCGCCGCCGAGCGCGAAGCAGATCAGGCGATAACGGAACACCGGGTAACCGAGCGCCTCCATCCGCGTCTCGTTTTCGCGGATGGCCTGGATCGTCCGGCCGAAGCGCGCCTGCGCCAGTCGGGAAAAAAGCAGCATGCTTGCGGTCAACGCCCCGAGTGTGGCAAAAAACAAGGCATCGTCGCCGGCCAGGCTGATGCCGGCGAGGTGCATCCGCTCGTAGATCGGCAGACCGTCGTCGCCGCCCCACATGCTGGCCGAGACGAACAGGTAATAGGTCATCTGGGCGAAGGCCAGCGTGATCATGATGAAATAGACGCCGCGCGTGCGCAGGCTGACGGCCCCGACCGCCAGCGCGAACAGCCCGGCGACGGCCATCGCCAGCGGCAGCACGAGCAGGCCTTCGTTGATGCCGGCCTGGTGGCAGATCGCCGCGACGTAGGCGCCGACGCCGAAGAAGGCAGCGTGGCCAAGCGACACCATGCCGCCGAAGCCGAGCACCAGGTTCAGGCTGGAAGCGGCCAGCGCGAAGATCAGCACGCGCGTGGCGAAGCCGATGTAATAGCCCTGATCGAGGATTTCGAGCAGCGACGGCAATGCCAGCAGCGCCGCCAGGACGACGACGGCGACAGGTTTCTGCCAGCGGGCGGGACGATAGAAAGCCATTTACGCCCTCGCCGGAAACAGGCCCTGCGGCTTGAAGAAAAGGATGCCGGCCATCAGCAGGTAGATCAGGATCGACGCCAGCGCCGGCCCGAGTGTCGCCGCCGCGTCGGCCGGCAGCAGCGCGCGCAGCAGCGTCGGCAAAAGTGCCCGGCCGAGTGTGTCGACCGTACCAACGATCAGCGCGCCGACCAAGGCGCCGCGAATCGAGCCGATGCCGCCGATGATGATGACGACGAAAGCCAGGATCAGCACGCTCTCGCCCATGCCGACCTGGACCGCCAGCAGCGGCCCGAGCAGGCCGCCGGCCAGCGCGCACAAGGCGGCGCCGAAGACGAACACGGCGGTGAACAGGCCGCGCACGTTGATGCCCAGGGCCTCGGTCATTTCGCGATTCGACGCGCCGGCGCGCACCCACATGCCGACCCGGCTCTTGGCGACGAGCAGGTAAAGCAGCCCGGCGACGGCCAGACCAAAGGCGATGATCACCAGCCGGTAAGCCGGGTAGAAGAAACCAGCAATCTCGACCGGGCCGGCCAGCGCCTCCGGCGGGTTCAGCAACAGCGGCGCCGGCCCCCAGACCAGGCGGACCGTCTCGTTGGCGATCAGGATCAGCGCGAAGGTCGCCAGCACCTGCGCCAGGTGGTCGCGCCGGTACAACTGGCGGAACAGCGACAGTTCGAGCAGCAGGCCAAGCACGGCGGTGCCGGCGATGCCGGCACCGAGCCCGAGCCAGAACGAATCGGCGGCCTGCGCTGCAGCAGCGACGAAATAGGCACCGACCATGTACAGCGAACCATGTGCCAGGTTGATGCAGTCCATGATGCCGAAGACCAGCGTCAGTCCGGCGGCCAGCAGGAACAGCATGAGGCCGAACTGCAGGCCGTTGAGGGCCTGCTCGAGGAACAGCTGGGTCACTTCATCTTGCACTGAGCCACGTAGGCGTCAGCATGATTGGTGAAGATGGTGCCCATGGTCTTGTTGGTGACGCGGCCCTGGGCATCCTTGCCGATGGCGCGCAGGTAGTAGTTCTGCACCGGGTAATGGTTGCTGTTGAACTTGAAGTCGCCGCGTACCGACTTGAAGCGCTTGGCTTCGAGTGCCTTCTGCAGCGCCTTCTTGTCGCCGAGGTTGCCCTTCACGTCGCGCACTGCGGCATCCATCATCAGCGCTGCATCGTAGCCCTGAGAGGCGTACAGCGACGGCAGGCGCTTGTATTCCTTTTCGAACTCGGCAACGAAGCGCTTGTTCTCGGCATTCTCCATGTCGTGCGCCCAGTGCGACGAGTTGAACATGCCCATCATCGGCGCACCGACGGCCTTGATCACGTCTTCGTCGGCCGAGAAGCCGGGGGCGAACAGCTGCGTTTGCTGCGACAGGCCGCTGGCGACGAACTGCTTGACGAAGTTGATGCCCATGCCGCCCGGCAGGAAGAAGAACAGCGCGTCCGGCTTGGCGGCGCGGATCTGCGCCAGTTCGGCGGCGTAGTCGAGCTGGCCGAGCTTGGTGTACATCTCTTCGGTCTGGCCTTTATAGAAACGCTTGAAGCCGGATACCGCGTCCTTGCCGCCCGGATAGTTCGGGGTGACGATCATGACGTTCTTGAAGCCCTTGTCCTGAACCACCTTGCCGACGGCTTCGTGCAGGTTGTCGTTCTGCCAGGCGACGTTGAAGAAGAAGGGATTGCACTGCTCGCCGGCGTATTGCGACGGGCCGGCGTTGGCCGAGATGTAGAAGGTCTGGTTCTGGAACACCGCCGGGCCGACGGCGAGCATGATGTTGGAGAAGACGACGCCGGTCATGAAATCGACCTTGTCGCGCTTCAGCAGCTTGTCGGTCGCCTGCTTGGCGACGTCCGGGCTCTGCTGGTCGTCGGCGATCAGGACTTCGGCCGGCAGGCCGCCGAGCTTGCCGTTCAATTGCTTGACCGCCAGGTTGAAACCGTCGCGGATATCGACACCGAGGCCGGCACCGGGGCCGGACAGCGTGGACACGAAACCGACCTTGACCTTGTCGGCGGCATGGACGGAACCGGCGAGCATCAGCGCGGCGGCAAGGACAGTCAGGCGGGTCGGCATCTTGTTCTCCAGGGCAGGTGAGGAAAGCGGCAAATTGTAGCGCAGGAACAAGCAGATACCGTCACGGTCGACCCCGAAATTCGGGTATATTCGCGCCCCATGAACGAAAAAGCCGTAGTCCTACTTTCCGGCGGCCTGGACTCCGCCACCTGCCTGGCCATTGCGCGCAGCCAGGGATTCGACTGCTACTGCCTGTCCTTCAACTACGGACAGCGGCATACCGCAGAATTGCAGGCCGCCGACCGCGTCGTCAAGGCGCTGGGCGCCAGCGAGCATCGCGTGCTCAATCTCGGCCTGGCCCAGTTTGGCGGTTCGGCCCTGACCGACACCAGCATCGCGGTGCCGGTCGATGGTGTACAGCCGGGCATCCCGGTCACCTACGTGCCGGCGCGCAACACCATCATGCTGTCGCTGGCACTGGCCTGGGCCGAGGTGCTGGGCAGCCGCGACATCTTCGTCGGCATCAACGCCGTCGACTATTCCGGCTACCCGGATTGCCGTCCCGATTACCTTGCTGCCTTCGAAACCATGGCCAATCTGGCCACGCGCGCCGGGGTCGAGGGCCAGAAGCTGTCGATCCATGCGCCGCTGATCAATCTGACCAAGGCCGACATCATCCGCACCGGTCATGCGCTGGGCGTCGATTACGGGCTGACGGTTTCCTGCTACCAGGCCGATGAACTTGGCCGGGCCTGTGGTGTCTGTGACTCCTGCCGCCTGCGCGCCGAAGGTTTTGCGGCTGCCGGCATTCCCGACCCCACTGCCTACCGAACCTGACATGGACGCTGATCTTTCCCCCTCTACCGTACTCTGGCTGACTTTCGCGCTGGCTTTCGTCTTCGGCGCAATCGGTCAGAAAACCCATTTCTGCACCATGGGGGCGGTTTCCGACATCCTCAACATGGAAGACTGGAGCCGCATGCGCATGTGGCTGCTGGCCATCGGTGTCGCCATTCTCGGCGCCGGCGCACTCCATGCCGCCGGGCTGATCGATCTCGACAAGTCGATCTACCGCACGCCGTCCTTCACCTGGTTGTCGTACATCATTGGTGGCCTGTGTTTCGGTATCGGCATGGTGCTGGCGTCCGGCTGCGGCTCGAAGACGCTGATCCGGATCGGTGCCGGCAACCTGAAGTCGCTGGTCGTCTTCCTGGTCCTGGGCCTGTTTGCCTACATGACGATGCGCGGCGTGTTCGGCGTGTTTCGCGTCAATTATCTCGACAGCGTCGCGATTGCGATGCCGGAAGGCCAGGATATTCCGCGCCTGCTCGCCGGCTTCGGACTGGAGGCGCAGACGGCTTTCGCGCTGGCGGTTTTGGGCATCGGCGGCGGGTTGACCGCATTCTGCCTGCTGCGCCGTGATTTCTGGACGTTCGATAACCTGCTCGGCGGTTTCGGCACCGGACTGCTCGTCGTCTTTGCCTGGTATGTCAGCGGTCACCTCGGCTATGTCGCCGAACATCCGGACACGCTGGAAGAAGCCTTTCTCGCCACCAACAGCGGCCGCATGGAATCGCTGACCTTCGTTGCCCCGGTCGCCTACACGCTGGAACTGTTCATGCTGTGGTCGGATACCAGCCGCGTCGTTACCGTCGCCATCGCCGCGGTGTTTGGTGTCATCGCCGGCTCGCTGGTCTGGTCGCTGTTGACCCGCAGTTTCCGCTGGGAAGGTTTTGCCAGCGTCGAGGACACTGCCACGCACCTGATCGGCGCCGCGCTGATGGGCTTCGGCGGTGTCACCGCCATGGGCTGTACGGTCGGTCAGGGGATTACCGGCGTGTCGACGCTGGCACTCGGTTCCTTCGTCACACTGGCAGCGATCCTCGTCGGCTCGGTTGTGGCGATGAAGGTCCAGTACTGGCGGATGATGCGCGAAGTCTAGGCGTCGTCGCCTGCCTGCAGTTTCCTGATGACCAGCGGGAAGGCGGCCGAGCCGAACAGGGCGATGGCCGAGACGATGAAGGCCAGGCCGGCCATCGGGTCGTCGAGTACCGGGTGAATGACGGCGCCGAAACCGGCGATGCTGACCAAGCCGGGAATGGCGCAGAGCAGGCCGAGGGCGCTCAGGATGATGAAGGATGTCGGGTAGCGGTGCATGGCGTGAGTGTAGACGAGCGCAGACTTAGGCGCGAAGATAGGCACCTATTTTAATAATTCAGGAGACGCTGATGAACCGCCGCCATTTTCTTCGCTCGCTTGCTGCCGTCTCCGCCGTCGGTGCCGCCGAGTTTGCTCCCTGGCATGCCGTCGGCGCCTTCGCCAGCGACCTCGACAACTTCGTCCGCGGGCCGGTGGTCAAGGATCACCCGCTGCGCCAGTTGTCGAAGCACGTGTGGATGATCTATTCGCCCGACGGTTTTCCGACTCCGGAAAACCAGGGCATGATGTGCAACTTGACTTTCATCGACACGCCTAAGGGCATTGTCGTGGTCGACACCGGTGCGTCGGTGCAGATCGGCGAAATGGCCGTCCGCCAGCTGAAGAAGACGTTGAAGAAACCGGTCGTCGCGATCATCAACACCCACTATCACGGCGACCATTTCCTGGGCAACCAGGCTTTCGTCGAGGCTTACGGCGAGCTGCCGATCCACGCCCATGCCGGCACGATCAAGGAAATCCAGGGCATGCAGGGCAACATGTGGCGCACGCTGATGGAGCAATGGACCAACCAGGCGACGGTCGGTACCAGGATCGTTGCCCCGAATATTGCGGTCGACCACGGCCAGGAGCTGAAATTCGGCGACCTGACGCTGCGCCTGCACCATTACGGCAAGGCGCACACGCCTTACGACATCTGTGTCGAGGTCATCGGCGACAAGCTGACCTGTGTCGGCGACATCGCCATGGACCGGCGCATCGCCAACATGGACGACGGCTCCTACGCCGGCAGCCTGAAGGCCTACGAACAACTGGAAAAGAACGCCCCGGCGACGATCTGGCTGCCCGGTCACGGCCAGCCGAGCGCCGGCGTGCTGGCGTGGAATCGCGAATTGTTCGCCGGCATCTACGAAAGCTGCGTCAAGGCAGTCGAGGCCGGTCAGCCGATGGAAGAAGCCAAGGCGCTGGTGCTGAAGGACCCGCGCGTCGCCAGCCGGGCCAGGGATACCAAGGGTTTCGACACGAACATCGGAAAGTATGTCAGCCTCGCTTATCTCGAAGCCGAGGCCGCCGCCTTCTGAAACAGGAAAACGCATGAGCACGATCAACCACAACCGCCTCGACAAGATCGTCGCCGACGCCCGCAAGGCCGCCGACGAGCGCGAAAAGGGCTATCGCGAACGGGCGCTGAAGATCTACCCGTGGATCTGCGGCCGCTGCGCCCGCGAATTCACGCATGCCAACCTGCGCGAACTGACCGTGCATCATCGCGATCACAACCACGACAACAACCCGGTCGACGGCAGCAACTGGGAGTTGTTGTGCCTGTACTGCCACGACAACGAGCACCAGAAGCAGATCGAGGCCGACCGTGGCTACACCGACAGCCGCAACAACGCGAGTACGGCCACCCATTCGCCCTTTGCCGCGCTGAAGTCGCTGCTGAAAACCGACAAGTAGCCGATGCAGCGGCCGAAAAGCCCGATCCCGGCGCCGGTGGCCAGCGACCGGGGGACCCGCGTTGCCCTCATCTTCGCCCTCGCCGCCCAGCGTCTGTCGGCCTTTTACGAGCATGGGCAGTGGTTGACCGCAGCCCAGGGCGCCAGTCTGGCCGCCGACTGGCTGGCCCGTTCGCAGCGCAGCCTGACGCACGAAGAGCGCCTTCAGCTATCGCAACTGAGCGACCAGATGGCCCGCCAGATGGCGGCCACGCTGTCACGCGAAGCCGGCCTGTTCGCCGCTCACGAAATGATGGAAGCCCTCGACCCGAACTACCATTCGGAACTGGCGGAGATGCTGATGAAGGAATGCGACGGGTTGCTCGGCGACATGTAAGGACTGGCACTGTCCTTGCGTCCGTTGCCAAGCAAAGCCATCTTTCATCGAACCAAGCTGCCGTTTCCCACTCTGACAGCCTGACAATCCGTCACGCATGTCAGCTTTCCGCCATGAACGCCACCGAAAAAATTCCCGCCCTGCCCGATTTCGACAACAGCTTTGCCGGCCTGCCCGAGCATTTCTACACCCGCCTGATGCCGCAGGGCTTGTCCGAACCCTACGTCGTGGGCGTCAGCGAAGAAGTTGCGGATCTGCTCGGTCTGCCGGCCGATTTCCTGGCCAGTCCGCAGTTTGCCGAGGTGTTTGCCGGCAACAGCCTGCTGCCCGGCTGCCAGCCGCTGGCGGCGGTGTATTCCGGGCATCAGTTCGGTGTCTGGGCCGGCCAGCTTGGCGACGGTCGGGCGCACCTGCTCGGCGGCCTGCGCAACGCCCAGGGACATTGGGAAATCCAGTTGAAGGGGGCGGGCAAGACGCCGTATTCACGCGGGGCCGACGGGCGTGCTGTGCTGCGCTCGTCGATCCGCGAATTCCTGTGCTCGGAAGCGATGGCCGGCCTGGGCATTCCGACGACGCGGGCGTTGTGCATCATCGGCGCCGATCAGCCGGTGCGCCGCGAAATGATCGAGACGGCCGCCGTGGTCGCGCGCGTGGCGCCCGGGTTTGTCCGTTTCGGCTCCTTCGAGCACTGGGCAGCGCGCGACAGGCAGCGCGAAGTGCAACAACTGGCCGATTACGTCATCGCCACCTTCCGGCCGGAATGCCTGGCTGCCGCCAATCCCTACGACGCGCTGCTGCGCGATGTGTCGACGCGGACCGGCGAACTGATCGCGCACTGGATGGCAGTTGGCTTCATGCACGGCGTGATGAATACGGACAACATGTCGATCCTCGGCCTGACGCTCGATTACGGCCCGTTCGGTTTCATGGAAGCCTTCGATCCCGGGCACATCTGCAACCATTCCGACAATTACGGGCGCTACAGCTATCGCAATCAGCCGCACATCGCGCAATGGAATCTCTATTGCCTGGCCGATGCCTTCCTGCCCTTGCTGAAGCGCCCGGAAATTGCCCGGGCGGCGGTCGACGAGACCTACGGTCCCGCTTTCGAGGGCACGTTCGAGCGGCTGCTGCGGGGCAAGCTGGGGCTGCGCTCGGCGCTGGCCGATGACGGCGATTTCATCGGTGAAACCTTCGGTTTCCTGCAGCAGCACCGTCCCGATTTCACGCTGTTCTTCCGCACCCTTTCCGGCCTGCCTGCTGCGGTCGACCGCGAAATTCAGGCAAAAACCGATGCGCCGCTACGCGACCTGTTCGTCGACCGGGCGGCTTGCGATGCTTGGCTCGAGGGCTGGCGCGCCCGGCTGGCGCAGACGCCGTGGCCGGACGATGAACGACAGGCGGCGATGCGCGCGGCCAATCCGAAGTACGTGCTGCGCAACTGGCTGGCCGAGCAGGCGATCCGCCAGGCACAGGCCGGCGATTTCTCCGAAGTCCGCCGCCAGCTCGACTGCCTGCGCCGTCCTTTCGACGAGCAGCCCGAATACGCCGCCTACGCGGCGCTGCCGCCGGACTGGGCGAACGGTCTGGCTGTCAGTTGTTCAAGCTGAAATAAAAAAGGCCGGCGGGGTTGCCCCCACCGGCCTTTACTTTTACAGCCAATACGCTTACTGGACTTGCTGGATACCGGCGATCACCCAGCCACGGCTGCCGTCGACCGGCTTGGCCATGTGCCAGATTTCCGAGAAGGCTTCGACCGGGCCGTTGCGCTCTTCGCGGATCTGGCCGTTGAAATGCACGCTGACGATGTAGCGGCCAGCTTCTTCGGCAACGTCGATCACTTGCGCGTCGAGCTGGACGACGTCGGTTTCCTGTTCGGCACCGTTGCGCTCGGCGATGGCCATGCGGATCTCGGCAAACATTTCCGGCGAAGTGAATTCGCGGATGTCGTCGAGATTGCCGGCATCGTTGGCGGCCTGCAGGCGGATGAAGTTGACCTTGGCGTTGCGCACGAAGCCGTCGACATCGAAGTCGGCCGGGATGTTGCCGCCGGTCGATTCAACCGCCTGGGCTGCCGGGGCGTAGGACGAACCACCGGCCGGCGTGAAGTCCGGACGGGCGACATTGCCCGGCTGGCCGCCGTAATTGGCACCGGCACCGGCGTATTGCATGCCTTGCGCCTGGGCGCCGGCCTTCTTGCGCATGAAGTAGGCGATGACGCCGATGACGACCATGGCCAGCAGCGCGATCATCATGAAGTTGGCGAGACCTTCGCCGAAGCCGAGGTGCGAAGCCAGTGCGGCCAGACCCAGACCTGCGGCCAGGCCGGCGATCGGGCCCATCCACGAGCGCTTCGGCTGGGCCTGCGGCGCGGCGGCAGCCTGCTGCTGACGCGGTGCCTGCTGGACGTTGTTGGCCGGCGGCGTGGCCTGGCGCTTCATGCCGAAGGAACTGCCGCCACCGAGGCGCTTGGCTTCTGCATCGTTGATGTTCAGCGTGAAACCGATGATTACGGCCGCTGCCATCGCAATGAATTTGTTCATGGATGTCTCCTGTAGAGAATGATGTGCATGCATTGTACGCAGCTAGTGCTTCCGGAAAAGCAGCGTGTCGCTAATAGAGACTTCGAAAAAACAGATAAGTTCTCAGCAACTGAACAGCGCGGCAACCACTTCCGGTTGTGACGGGAAGTAGAAATGCACGTACGACGCAGTCAGTCGCTGGCGGCGGAAGATCGCTTCACCGTCGCGGCCGTCGGCGGTGACGGCGCGGCACAGCGGCGCCAGCGGCGTCTCGCTTTTCGAATAATGGAAGGTGTGGCCAGCCAGCCGGCCTTCCGGCAGATCGGCAAACTGCGTGCCGAGTGCCGCCAGCCGCGGCTGCATCACTGCCCGGCCGGGCAACAGGCCGGCGAAGCTGTGGGCCTGACCGGCTTTGTCCACGACTTCCTCGAACAGGCTCATCATGCCGCCGCATTCGGCGAGCAGCGGCTTGCCGGCGTCGACATGCGCGTGCAGTGCCTGCCACAGCGCCCGGTTGGCGCTCAGTGCATCGGCGTGCAGTTCCGGGTAGCCGCCGGGCAGCCAGACGGCGTCGCAGTCGGGCAGTCGGTCACCGGCGACCGGCGAGAAGAAGTGCAGCTCGGCGCCTAGTGCCTGCAGGGTTTCCAGGTTGGCCGGATAGATGAAGCCGTAGGCGGCGTCGCGAGCGATGGCGATGCGCCGGCCGGCGAGCAGCGGCGGCAGCGCCGGCGGCGGCGCTTCGGCGAAATTCACCGGTTTTGGCAGGTCGACCGCAGCACTGGCCTGCAATGCATCGGCCAGCTTGTCGAGGCGGGCTTCGAGGTCGTCGATCTCGGCCGCCTGGAGCAGGCCGAGGTGGCGCTCAGGCAGGCTGTCGCCACTTTTCGGCAGGGCGCCGAACCAGCCCATGCCGGCCGGCAGGCTGTCGCGCAGCATCTCCGTGTGGCGGGCGCTGGCCGCCCGGTTGGCGAGCATGCCGGCGAACGGCAGGCCGGGGCGATAGGTG
>Ga0209066_10001958_pt1 | contig 26127 bp, 19 predicted proteins | sample All_14_2_FD_187198 | JGI IMG/M metagenome (GOLD analysis project Ga0209066, IMG submission 187198) | Freshwater microbial communities in response to fracking from Pennsylvania, USA - Allegheny Zone_MetaG_DW_15 (SPAdes) (version 2) ...
AGCAGCGCCAGCGCGATGCGCGGCCCCACGCCACTGATCTTGATCAGCTCGCGGAACGACGCCCGCTCGGTGGGCGTGAGAAAGCCATAGAGCAGCTGCGCGTCCTCGCGCACGATGAACTGGGTCAACAGCGTGACCTTGGCACCGAGCTCGGGCAGGTTGTAGAAGGTGCTCATGGGCACCTGCACTTCGTAGCCGACGCCGTTGACGTCCACCAGCACAAAGGGGGGTGCCTTTTCGGACAGCACCCCGGTCAGTCGAGAGATCATCGCAGCAGTTTAGCGGCGGAACAGACCCAGACGCTGCGCTTCCAGCGCTGCTTCGGCCCGTGACGACACATTGAGCTTTCGGTAGATCTGCTTGACGTAATCGGCAATGGTGTGGCGCGACAGGTTGAGCTGCACCCCGATTTCGGGCAGCGTGAAGCCCTTGGCCACCCGCAGCAGCACCTCGTTTTCGCGGTCGGTCAGTTGCACATGCGGCGTCACGTTGTCGGGCTCGCTCATGTGTTGCTGCTGGCGGGCCTGCGTCGTGAAGTACTGGATCACGCGGCGGGCGATCGAGGGCGACAGCGGGGGCTCACCTTGGCTGATGCGCTGCAGCTGTTCGGAGAGCTGCTCGCGCGACTGCTCCTTGAGCAGGTAGCCAAACGCGCCGGCCTGCAGGGCGGGGAACAGGTGATCGTCGTCTTCGTGAATGGTCACGACCACCGACTGGGCTTCGGGCTGCTTCTCACGCAGGGCCTGCACCACCTCCACACCGGAGCCATCGGGCAGCCCCAGATCGAGCATGGCCACATCGAAGCGCACGGCATTGACAAGTTCCAGCGCGTCATGGATGCGCGATGCCTCGCTGATCTGGGCGTCCGGGAACACCTGCAAGGCCAGGGCTTTGAGCCAGGCGCGGATCTCGGGCAGATCTTCAAGAAGAAGAATTTGCTTCATGGGGTGTGACCTCTCTCTACGGATGGAACGTGCGCGCTCACTGACTGCGCACGTGATCCACCATGTGCGACGCCAGGGCGGACCCTGGATGCTGCATGGTGGCGACTTCAAGGGGCAGCGTCAGGCGGATGACGGTCCCGAAACCGGGGCCGGACTCCACCAGACACTGTCCACTGAGCTGTTTGGCGCGGTGCTTCATGCTGGTCATACCATGACCGCGGTCGGTGCGGTCATCCAGGGCCAGCTCGATGCCCTTGCCGTTGTCCTGGATGACCAGCACGAAATCGTGCAGGTCCAGGTTCACTTCGGCCGACACGATCACGTGCGAAGCGCCGCTGTGCTTGATGACGTTGCTGACCGCTTCCCGCAGGATGCGCGTGGTCTGCACATAGGTGCGCGAAGACAGCGGCTCTTCGATGATGTCGTGGGGGTTGCGCCATTCGCACTCGATGCCAGCCTGGCGCAGGCGCGAGACGACCTCGGCGCGCCAGTCGGCCAGGGCGTCGGACAGCACCATGGGCCGCCCGGTCAGGCCGCGCACCGACAGACGCATCTCTTCCAGCGCCTCGCGCGCCAGCGTCGAGATGCGGTCGTTGTTGCTGGTGTGGACGATGGTCAGCAGCTTGGCGCCCAGGTCGTCGTGCAGGTCGGAGGCGATGCGCTTGCGCTCCTTCTCGGCCACCTGCTCGGCGCGCAGCTCGGCGATCTGGTTGAAGTTGCGCTCCATCTCGGCCGTGACCTCCTTGACGCGCTGCTCCAGCTTGGCCTTGGCGCCTTGTGCCGCCTGCAAAGCCTTGGCGTAGACCTGCATCAGGCGGATGGCCACCGCCGCGTACAGCACCGGCATCACGAAGTGGGTCACGTGCACGCCCCACAGCTTGATCCAGCCGAACTGGTAGGACAGCTCGATGCCCAGCACCGCCACGACCACGCCCATGATCACCGACATCAACCAGAACTCGGGGCGACGCCGCTTGCCGGCCGCCAGCAGGAAGTAGCTGATGCCGGCACAGATCTCGATGGCAAAGATGGGGTACCAGAGGCTCACCCCCAAGAAAATGCGGTCAAAGCCCAGCCACACCAGGGTCAGGGGCACCAGCGCGCACTGCACCCACAGCCAGGCCCGCACCCGCCACATCCAGACCTCGCTGATGATGGGCTGCAAGCGCGCCCCGGCATAGCAGAGCACGAACTGCACCGCACAGCCCACCAAGGGGGCAAACATCATGGCAATCAGCACCTCGACCGCGGCATTGGGCGCCGGCAGCTCGGTCAGCCAGAAACGCGCCGTGGCCAGGGACCAGCCGGTGGTCAGCAGGCCAAAGTACATCAGATAGTCCAGGCGACGGATCCAGGCCAGCCCCAGCGCGAACAGCCCCATCACCGCCAGGATGCCGCCCAGCACGCCAGCGAGGGTCGACGTCCAGAACTCCTGGTCCTCGGCCAACTCGCGGATGTCGGCCAGGGCGCCGACGCGCACCGACGCCAGGCCACCGGCGCGCTGGCGGGCCGCCACCTGCTCCAGCGGATAGCCCACCACCTTGAGGTCGAGCACATTGCCCCGCGCCTTGAGCAGCGCAGAAGGCAGGGTGACGACGTGGGAGCGATAGCAATGGCGGGCATAGGGATCGGTCATGCGGCCACCACGGTAGAGCACCTCGCCATTGAGGTGCACCTCGACGTTGGAGCAGGCCCGCTCGATGTAGATTGCCCGCAGGCTCTCGTCGGTGGCGCCACGGGGGGCCACCTCATCGAGCTGGAAGCGATACCAGATGCCGCCTTCGTGGCGCGGATGGTTGATCGCCCACTCGTCGGGCAGGGTCAGCTTGCGCCCCGTCGCCCCTTCAGGAAAGTGCTCGGCGTTGCTGGGCACCACCCAGGCTTGGCGCAAGGACTGGACCCCCACCAGGTTGCCGGTGGCCGGATGGCTCAGGCGCACGGCTTCGCGGTTGAGCAGCAGCAGGCCCCAGCCCACCGACCCGGCCAGCAACAGCCCCATGAACAATGCCATCCAGAACAGGCGCCGCGAGACGCCGCCGGTGCGCTCGGGCGCGGCATCGCTACCCCCCTCTTCGGCGGTGCTCCACTCCTGACGGAAGCGGCGGGCCCAGGATTGCCACCCGCGATACGACATGCTCAAAACGACTCCTGCTCCGGCACGGCTGGCGTGCGCTACAAAGATCGATTGATTTTCGCAAGAGATGTCGCCCATTGACGCGCACGGCAAGCGACAATTTGCCTGCTTTCGCTCATAACAGGCCTCCATGCAACTGCGCCACAGCTTTTCACCCCCGGATAACTCCCGACTTGCACATCTGTGCGGATCGCTGGACGAACATCTGCGCACGATCGAAGCGGCCTTCAATGTGACGCTGAGCCGGCGTGGCGAGCACTTCCGCATCGAGGGCGCGCGCGGCGTGCCGCAGCAGGTCGTCGAGTTGCTGGAATCCCTCTATGCGCAATGCGCGCGACCGCTGAGCGCCGAGATGGTGCAGCTGGCCATCACCTCCGTGCTGGCGGCCCGGCAACGCACCCTGCAGCCCAAACGCGGCAGCGCCAGCGAGGCGGCCCCGCCCCTGCCCGACGAAGGCACGGACGGCCCCACCCTGCACACCCGACGCGCCGACCTGCAAGGCCGCACGCCCAACCAGGTCAGCTACCTGCGCCAGGTGCTGGGCCACGACCTGACCTTCGGCATCGGCCCGGCTGGCACGGGCAAGACCTTCCTGGCGGTGGCCTGCGCGGTGGACGCACTGGAGCGCAGCAGCGTGCAGCGCATCATCCTGACGCGTCCGGCCGTAGAGGCGGGTGAGCGCCTGGGCTTCCTGCCCGGCGACCTCACCCAGAAGGTCGATCCCTACCTGCGCCCACTGTACGACGCGCTCTACGACCTGATGGGCTTTGACCGCGTGACCAAGGCCTTCGAAAAGGGCCTGATCGAGATCGCGCCGCTGGCCTTCATGCGCGGGCGCACGCTCAACCACGCCTTCATCATCCTGGACGAGGCGCAGAACACCACGCCCGAGCAGATGAAGATGTTCCTCACCCGCATCGGCTTTGGCTCGCGCGCGGTGGTGACGGGTGACGTCAGCCAGATCGACCTGCCCCGTGGCGCGCGCAGCGGCCTGATCGAGGCCGAGCGCATCCTCAAGCGGGTCAATGGCGTGGCCTTCACCCGCTTCACCTCGGCCGACGTGGTGCGCCACCCGCTGGTGCAGCGCATCGTCGAGGCCTATGACGCGGCCCAGGCCAGCGAGCCCGACGCCCCGCGCACCGGCCGCCCGCCCCGTGCCGCCGACCGACCCGGTGCCGCTGCGCCCGACTCCGACCTGCCCACCCCATGAAACCGACCCTGAGCCTGAGCCTGCAATTTGCCGACAAGCGCCACCGCGACCTGCTGCCCCGCCACAAGGTGGCCCGCTGGCTGAAAGCCGCGCTGGAGAGCGATGCGGAGTTGACCGTGCGCATGGTGGACGCCGAAGAGGGCCAGGCCCTCAACCGCGACTACCGCCAGAAGGACTACGCCACCAATGTGCTGACCTTCGACTACACGCAAGAGCCGGTGGTCATGGCCGACCTGATCCTGTGCGCACCCGTGATCGAGCGCGAAGCACAGGAGCAGAACAAGGAACTGGTGGCGCACTATGCTCACATGCTGGTGCACGGTGCCCTGCACGCGCAAGGCTGGGATCACCTGGAAGACGACGAAGCCCAGGCCATGGAGCAGCGCGAGCGCGAGATCCTGGCAGCACTGGGCTTTGACGACCCTTACGCCACGAACTGAGCGGGCGCAGGATCAGACGTTTCAGGCCGCGTTCAAGCGGCTTTCAAGCCACTGAGAAAGCCCGTGGTGCCGCCGTCGTGCAGGCAACGTGGTTTCCAAGCCCCCACACGCTTGGCGATCTCGGCAATGTGGTCCGGCGTGGTGCCGCAGCAGCCACCGGCGATGTTCAAAAAGCCCGCCTTGGCGAACTCTTCGACCAGGCTGCCGGTGATCTCGGGCGTCTCGTCAAAGCCGGTGTCGCTCATCGGGTTGGGCAGGCCGGCGTTGGGGTAGCAGCTGATGTAGGTGTCCCCGGCGATCTTGGCCAGCTCTTCGATGTAGGGGCGCATCAGCGTGGCGCCCAGCGCGCAGTTCAGGCCGATGGCAATCGGGTGCGCGTGGCGCACCGAGTGCCAGAAGGCGCTCACGGTCTGGCCCGAGAGGATGCGACCCGAGGCGTCGGTGACGGTGCCCGAGATGATGATGGGCAGGCGCTCGCCGGTGTCCTCGAACAACTCGTCGAGCGCGAAGATGGCGGCCTTGGCGTTGAGCGTGTCGAAAATCGTCTCGACCAGGAAGACGTCGCAACCGCCCTCCATCAGGGCCTTGGCCTGCTCGTAGTAGGCCTGGCGCAGGGTGTCGAAATCGACGTTGCGCGCGCCCGCGTCGTTCACGTCCGGGCTGATGCTGGCCGTCTTGGGGGTCGGGCCAATGGCGCCGGCCACGAAGCGCGGCTTGTCGGGCGTGCTGTACTTGTCGCAGCACTCGCGTGCCAGCTGGGCGGCGGCGAGGTTCATCTCGTAGGCCAGCTCGGGCAGCTCGTAGTCGTCCTGGGCCACGGTGGTGGCGCCGAAGGTGTTGGTCTCGATCAGGTCGGCGCCGGCGGCCAGGTACTGCTCGTGGATCTCGCGGATCACCTCGGGCTTGGTGAGCTGCAGCAGCTCGTTGTTGCCCTTGAGGTCTTTGGAGTGATCGGCGAAACGGGTGCCCCGGTAGTCGGCTTCCGTCAGCTTGTAGCGCTGGATCATGGTGCCCATGGCGCCGTCGAGCACCACGATGCGCTCGCGCATGATCTGGGGCAACTGGGCCGCACGGGTGTAGGGGCGGCGCTCCACCGGGGGCAGGGCCGGGGTGGACGTCGTGCGGGCAGCGGTGGAAGCAGGGGTGTTCATGCCAGCATTTTAGAGTTTGCCCGCGTGTTGCGCCCGCGCCCTGCGCATCGCCCTTGCGGAAAGCCTGTCAAGCGCAAGGTGCGCGCGACGCCTCAACGTCTGACAGGGCGCAACAGCGGCGCCATGCCCAGTTCCGACCACGTGGTGAGCACCTCGCCGTCGGCCAACACCTCGCTGGCCTCCTCCGCCCCGTCGTCCGGCGTCTGGGGCATTGTGACCACGGCGCCCCGTTGCCCCAGCCACACCAGCAGGGCCTGCGCGGGCATGGGGCGGGCGTACAGGTAGCCCTGCAACTCGTCGCACTTCAAGTGGGTGAGGATGGCGGCCTGCTCCAGGGTCTCAACCCCCTCGCCCACCACCTTCAGGCCCAGGGCATGGGCCAGGCGCACCACGGCTTCGACAATGGCCTGCGCGTCCGCACTGGACTCCAGGTCGGCAATGAAGCTGCGGTCGATCTTGAGCTGGCGCGCGGGCAGGCGGCGCAGGTAGCTGAGGCTGGAGTAACCGGTGCCGAAGTCGTCGATCGACAGCTTGACGCCGATGTCATCGAGCAGGTCGAACACGCGCATCGAGGCCTCGATGTCGTCCATGGCCACCGATTCGGTGATCTCCAGGATCAGCATGGCCGGCGGCACGCGGTGACGCAGCAGGACCTCGCGCACGCGTTGTTCCAGGTCGGGTTGACGCAACTGGTGGGCCGACAGGTTCACGGCCACCGGCACATCCACGCCGGCCTCGTGCCACAGGCGCATCTGGCGGCAGGCAGCGTCCAGCACCCACAGGCCCAGCTCACCGATCAGGCCGAAGCGCTCGGCCACCGGAATGAAGGTGGCGGGACTGACCTGGCCGCGCACCGGGTGTTGCCAGCGCAGCAGGGCCTCGACCCCGGACAGCTCGCCGCTGCCGGCGCGCAGCTTGGGCTGGAAGTGCAAGGACAGTTCGTCGCGCGCGATGGCGTGGCGCAGGTCGCGCTGCAAGGCCACCTGGTCCACGCCGACCTGGTCTTCGCCGCTGCGGTGAAAACAGTACACGCCGCCGCCGGCCTTGCGCGCCGTGAGCATGGCATCGCTGGCATGGGTCAGCAGCAGGCGGGCGTTGAAGCTCTCGGGGTAGCGGGCGATGCCGATGGAGGCGCTGACCGTGAGCTCATGCCCCTCGATCAGGCAGGGCGCGTGCACAGCGGCCGACAGGCGCTGGGCCAGTTGCGCCAGCTCGTGCTCGTCGGACAGCCCACGCGTCAGCAGCAAGAACTCGTCGGATTCGGCATGCGCCAGCACATCGCCTTCACGCATGGCCCCCTGCAGCCGCCGGGCCACGTGTTGCATGAGCTGATCGCCGTGGGCATGCCCATAGGTCTCGGTGAGCGTGCGCACGCCATCGACATGCAGGCGCATCACGCACAAGGGCCCGACCCCTGGGAAGCTGGGCGCGTCGAAGCCCTGGTGCAGCATCCGCTCGAACCCGGTGCGGTTGAGCAAGCCCGTCAGGGGGTCGTGTTGCGCGGCGGCGTTCAGGGCGTCCTGGGCCTCCTTGAGCGAATCGACCAGCGCCTGCTGGCGTCGTTGCGCACGGGCATCCAGTTTCATGCTCAGATGCCCCATGATCAACAGCATCATCACGGCCCCGAACAGCACCATCACCAGGCCCTCGCCGGCCAGATGCTCGACACTCAGGCACACGGCCCCGGCCGGCACCTGCATGGCCCACACCATGCACACCTGACCGGCGTTAAACAGGGCACTGATGCCCAGCACCAGCAGGCCACGCCGCCACCAGGGCGGCTCTGCCACCAGGCTGCGCCGCAGAACCAGCGAGCCGAGCAGGCACCCCGTCAGGGTCAACAGCACGGCCCCTGCCAGACGCCCGACATCCCAGGAAACGCTGGGTTGGAACATGATGGCCGAGGCGTGAATGAAGGTCAGCAGGCACAGGCCCATGGCGATCAGGACGCCACCGATGAGCCGCAGCCGCAGCGGAAAATTCGTGCGGGTCTGCATCCAGATGGCGGCCGCGCTGATGACGACGGCCGGCATCCAGGCGGCCAGCACCACCGGCGCCACGAAGCCGACCCGGATGGGCAACTGCAGGGCCACCAGATTGAGCAGGGCCTGCGCCCAAAAGCCCGTGCCCACACACAGCGCGCCACCCAGCCACCAGCCCAGGCCGGCATCCCGGTCGTTGCGACGCACGCAGCGCACCACCGCTCCTTGCAGGAACAGGGCATACATGCCGAGCGCCCAGGCCATGAGCAGGGTCGACAGGTGAAAGTGGGCGTCCATGGAGGGCGGAGACATGCGAGAGTGCCTGATAAGGTTCTGCAGTCTAGGCAAGGGGCGTTGCCGCAGTCATGGGCACTCACCCCAGCTGCGGGGACCTGTGAGGCACCCCGCGCGTGTTTTCGTTAATGCATCACGACTGGTTGCTGCGCCATCCCGGCGAAGCGTTCCAGATAGGCGTCAAAGTCCTCGACGCTGTGGGCGGCCTCGATCAGGGCATCGACGCCTTCCTTGAAAGACTCTGCCAGGGCACCCTCAATGAACAACTCCTTGCGGGCATGTTTGTCGACGATCTCGTAGCCACCGCGGGTCAGGCTCTGCGCCGTCCCCTCCGATGCGGATGCCCCCAGCGCCGGCAGCATGTCGATCTGCACCACGGCGTAGCTGTCAGAGTTGTAGAGCATGTGCATGAACGTGACTCCTGTGTGATCCATCTGGGTCATCAGATAGGGGCGAGACCCTGACCTGCAAGACCATCATGGGTCTTTCTTCGACACCTTCACAGCGCAACTTGACGACGCGCCACAGGAAATCGGCCAGCTTGTGTCCAAATGCACAGTCTTCATTGCGCCAAGCCGGGGCCACACCTCCCCCCTGAGAGGGATGCGCGCGGCGCGCTTCCCCACTACAGTTACGTTCAGTGCTGTCACACGGTTCTGCTCAGCGGAACGTCAGGGAGAGACAAGAAAAACGGACAACACACCTGAATGGCCCTGTCGGTCTCCGGCAGGGCCATTTTTTATGGTGAAAAGCCTCAGGGTTTGACGGCCAGCGCTTGCTCGATGTCGGCCACCAGGCTGCGACTGTCCGGCGCCGTCATGCTGTTGTAGGCCTCCACCGTGCGGCCATCGCGGGCAATCAGGTACTTGTAGAAGTTCCACTTGGGGCTCGTGCCCGACAGCTTGATGAGGTCGGCGAACAAGGGGTTGGCCTGAGCGCCTTTGACGCTGCTCTTGGCGAACATCGGGAACTTCACCCCAAAGGTGTTGGCGCAAAACTCGGCAATCTGCTGACCCGAGTCGGGCTCTTGCTGGCCGAAGTCGTTGGACGGAAAGCCCAGCACCACCAGGCCCTGGCTCTTGTACTTGGCGTACAAAGCCTCCAACCCCTTGTACTGCGAGGTGAAGCCGCAGTAGCTGGCCGTGTTGACCACCAGCACGACCTGGCCGCTGTACTGGCACAGCGACTGCGGTTTCTCATCTTGCAGGCGCGGGAAGGTCTTGTTGAGCAGGGCCGGACAGTTGGCGGGGGCCGCAGCGGGTGCTGCGGTCGCGGGGGGCGCCGCCTGGGCCAGGCCGCTGACCCCGCTCAGGGCAGCGAGCACACCAGACTGGATCCAGGAACGCAGGGGGGCAGCAGGGGTGAGCATGGCGGTGGCCTTTGGAAGGTTGACCTCGCAGCTTACCGCGAGGGCAAGGCCCCACACCGAAGTCGGGCTTGGGCGCACCGACGTGAGGCACGGCCTGCCAGACCCGCCTGCGCGTGGTGCACCGCACCGCCCCCCGACCGGACATTTGTGCAGCCTGCACAAATCCGCTTGTTCGTGCTGAACGACTGCATTACCCACTCTGCGCCTGGATCGATGGCACAGGGATTGCACAGTCACCAGGGTCCAACCTCCAACGGAGTCACCACCATGGCCCACGCACCCGACCTTGATCACGACTACCCCCTCAGTGAAGTCCCGCCCGGCGCCCGCAAGGGGCTGCTGTCCACCTCCATCCTGCTGTTCGGCTTCACCTTCTTCACGGCCACCATGTTTGCCGGCGGCAAGATGGGCCTGGCCCTCGACTTCAAGACCCTGATCTGGGCGGCCATCGCGGGCAACCTGCTGCTGGGCCTGTATGCCGCCGTGCTCAGCCTGATCGCCTGCCGCAGCGGCCTCAACTCCGTGCTGATGGGCCGCTTCTGCTTCGGCGAATCCGGCAGCAAGCTGTCGGACTTCCTGCTCGGCTTCACCCAGATCGGCTGGTACGCCTGGGGCACCGCCACCATCGCCCTGGTGTTGGTGAAGATGCTGTCACTGCCCAGCAGCTGGACCATCCCGCTGATGGTGCTGTTCGGCTTTGGCTTCAGCCTGACGGCCTTCATCGGCTACAAGGGCATGGACCTGCTGTCGCGCGTCGCCGTGCCCGCCATGCTCGCGCTGCTGGTGTGGTCGCTGTGGATCGCCACGCGAGATGCGGGCGGCCTGGAGGGCCTGCTGGCCATCCAGCCCAAGGAAAGCATGAGCTGGCACATGGCCATCACCCTGGTGTTTGGCACCTTTGTGAGCGGCGCCACCCAGGCCACCAACTGGACCCGCTTTGCCCGTGACGGCAAGACCGCCGTGCTCTCCAGCCTGGTGGGCTTTTTCATCGGCAATGGCCTGATGATCGTCGTGGGCGCCTACGGCGCGATGGTCTACCAACAGCCCGACATCGTTGAAGTGATGGTGATGCAAGGCCTGTCGATCGCGGCCGTGGTGATGCTGTTCCTGAACCTGTGGACCACCCAGGACAACACCATCTACAACTTCGCCGCCGCCGGCTGCAACCTGGTCCGCCAGGATCGCCGGGGCACCATCACCCTGGTCGGCGCCGGCATCGGCACGTTGCTTGCGATTGCCGGCATGTCGGACATGCTGATCCCCTTCCTGATCCTGCTGGGCTCCATCATCCCGCCTATCGGCGGCGTGATCATGGCCGACTTCTTCCACGGCCACAAAGGCCGCTACCCGCAGCTCAGCACCACCACCCTGCCCCGCTTCAACGGCGTCGGCCTGGGCGCCTATGCGATCGGCGCCGTGTGTGCCTACGTCTCGCCCTGGGTGGCACCGCTGGTCGGCATTGGCGTAGCGGCGCTGAGCTATGTGGTGCTGTTCGAGGTGCAGCGCGTACGCGTGGGCCGTCGCCAGCTGGGTGAAGCGAACGCGGGTGTAGGCGCATGAGCCTGAGCATCCGAGATGTGCTGCTCCTGCCCCGGCTCCAGGCCATGCGCCTGCGTGCCGGGCAGGCCGGTGAGCACCAGACCGTGCGCTGGCCCTATGTGGCCGAGAACGAGTCGATTGCTGAGTGGGTGCTGGGGGGCGAACTGGTGTTCGTCACCGGCATCAACCAGCCGCGCGATGAGACCAATCTGCGGCAACTGGTGCGCGAAGCGCATGAACGGCGCTGCGCGGGCCTGGTCATCCTCACCGGCCCGCGCTACATCCGCCACATCCCCGACAGCGTCCTGGCCGACGCCAATGCGCTGGGCGTGCCCCTGATCGAGCAGCCCTACGCCCTGCCCATGATCGAAGTGACCGAGGCGATCGGCTCGGCCCTGGTGCAGGCACAGTTGCTGGGCAGCTCCCGCCAGCAGCTCATCGAGCAATTGCTCGATGGCAACCTCGCCGACACCACGGTGCTCGCCCACCGGGCGGACCGCCTGGCCATCGACCTGCGTCAACCACGGCAGGTGCTGGTGCTGCAACTGGCGGGCACGGCCGCCTTGTTCCGCTCGTTTGCGCCCGAGATGGCAGAGACCTTGCTGCAATCGTTTCGGCAAGAGGTGCTGTCGCAGCTGAGCCGGAGCCTGGCCACCCTGGGTCAGCCCCTGCCGGTGATCAGCCAGGCCGAGCAGTGGATCGCGCTGCTGCCGGCTGGCGAAGCCGACGCGCTCGCCCACCACCGCGCCAGCGTGGAACAGTTGCTGCACACGCTCAACGAGGGAGACACGCCGCTGCGCGTCTTTGCCGGCCTGAGTGCGACCTGCCCGCAGCCCACCGAGCTGCCGCGCGGGCTGGGCCAGGCACGCCAGGCCCTGATGGCCGCCCAGTCGTTTCCCGAGCGACTGGGCCTGTGCTGCTTTGAGGAGCTGGGCGTGCTCGAACTGCTGGTGGCCATCCGCGACCGCAGCCTGCTGGACCGCTTTCTGCACACCACCCTGGGCCCGCTGCTGCAGCACGACCTGGGACACCACGCCGTGCTCACGCAGACGTTGGAGGCCTGGACCCAGGCCAACGGCAACCTGGTGGCCGCTGCGCAGCGCCTGGGCGTGCACCGCAACACCCTGAACTACCGCATGCAGCAGATCCAGACCCTGACCGGGCTGGACCTGAACGATGCCCAACACCGCCTGAACATCGCCATTGCGTTGATGATCTGGCGACTGTCCACCCACAACCACTCCACGAGGAATCCCGCATGAACCACCTCATCAATGCGCGCCTGCGCGGCCGCCCTGGCTTGTTCACCCTGCGCTGGCTTGACGGCCGGATCAGTGCCATTGAGGCACAAGCCGACACCTTGCCCCCACCTGCAGCAGATTCAACCGGCTTCGATGCCGCCGGCAAGCTCGTGATCCCGCCCCTGGTTGAGCCCCACATCCACCTGGACGCCGCCCTCACCGCGGGCGAGCCCAACTGGAACCTCAGCGGCACCCTGTTCGAAGGCATCGAACGTTGGGCCGAGCGCAAGGCTTTGGTCACGCCCGAGGACACCAAGTCGCGCGCACACCGCACCATCCGCATGCTGGCCGCCCACGGCATCCAGCACGTGCGCACCCACGTCGACGTTACCGAGCCCGGTCTGGGCACGCTCAAAGCCATGCTGGCCGTGCGCGACGAGGCCCGCGACCTGGTGGACCTGCAGATCGTGGCCTTCCCGCAGGAAGGCATTGAATCGTTTGCCAATGGTCGCGCGCTGATGACCGAGGCCGTGGAGATGGGCGTGGATGTCGTGGGCGGCATCCCCCACTTTGAGAACACGCGCGACCAGGGCGTCTCGTCCCTCCACTTCCTGATGGATTTGGCCGAACGCCACGGCCGCCTGGTGGACGTACACTGCGACGAAACCGACGACCCCCACTCGCGCTTCCTGGAGGTGCTGGCCGAGCTCACCCGTGTGAAGGGCATGGGCGCGCGCGTGACGGCCAGCCACACCACGGCCATGGGCTCGTACGACAACGCCTACTGCTACAAGCTGTTCCGGCTGCTGAAGCAAGCAGGGCTGAGCTTCATCTCCTGCCCCACTGAGAGCATCCACCTGCAGGGCCGCTTTGACACCTACCCCAAGCGCCGCGGCCTGACCCGCGTGCCCGAGCTGGACCGCGCGGGCCTGAACGTGTGCTTTGCGCAGGACTCCATCGTGGACCCCTGGTATCCGCTGGGCAACGGCAACATCTTGCGCATCCTGGACGCGGGGCTGCACATCTGCCACATGCTGGGCTACGAGGACCTGCAGCGGGCACTGGACTTCGTGACCGACCACAGCGCGCGTGCGATGGCCTTGGGCGAGGGCTATGGCCTGGAAGTGGGCCGACCGGCGAACCTGGTGCTGCTGTCAGCCGAGAACGACTACGAGGTGCTGCGCACGCAAGGGCATGCGCTGCTGTCGGTGCGGCATGGGAAGGTGGTGGTGCGCCGCACAGTGGGGGAGGTGGTGTGGGGGTGACTTAGTGCGCAGGCGGGACAGGCGAGTGCAAGCGCATGGAGCCGACCATCTTGCGAAACACCTCCTCTGCCTCCTTGAACTTCGGTGGCTGCTTATTGCCAATGGCAGTGACCCCCCTCACCTGGTCCGCCACGTTCATATAGATCAGGCCGTAGCAATCACAAGCTCAAAAGAGCGAATCCGAACGTGCGCCGGCCATCTTTTATAAAAAAGCCCTTTGCTGCGAACCTGGTACTGTCTGCAGCAAAGGCCATCTCGGGCTCACTGCTTGTCGTATCAAGACTGAGTTCAGCGATCACACGCTGTGAGTGCACCTCAAAAACGAGAAGTCGCGCCCCTTCCCGCCTAACGCCAAACATTCCATTTGAGCTGACCAGCAAAGCCCCATTTGCCCCCCCCTCGCGGGCTGGATCAACTGACTTCCATGTTTCAGTATCGAGGCTCACACCATCTATCGGCCCGCCACCATTTACAAGGAGTACCCGTCCCTCTGCGTCAAAGCTGAGCGAGAAAATTCGACGAGTCTCTGCGTAGATTTGACTTTTCCGCACCTTCCAAGAGCGCTCTACCAAGCTCACAGTCTCAGATCCAAACACACCCTTGTTGGCAACCACAGCAGCCCAGTAGGCATTGCTTGGATGTACTGCAATGGGGGGGGCAAAATGAATACCTTTGCGCACAGAAACCACTTGCCCAGAAACTGCGTCTATCTGCATAGATCGGGCCTGACCAGTTTTGGCATTCAAGTCGGTTGCCAACAAAAGAGAGCCGTCAGGACTAACCGTTGTCCAGCGTATTCCTGCTGGGTATCGGCAACCTTTGGGAATAGCGCGCAAAACGAGGTCGAATGGCTGGCAGCCGCCTACAAAAAGACTTTTCCCATCCGCGAGAAAACCAATCCCGGTTTGGCTGGCATTGCCTGCCACGACATACTGAATGGTTGGGCGTTGTGGAGCGGCATGCGACTTAAGCCCCGTCCATCCGTTTAGCACCAACAGCAACAGCGCTACCGCCCACTGACGCGACTTCCTACGGCCCAAGTACTTCATAACTATTGACTGCTCCATTAAAACGTCTCTCAAAGGATGGCGCATCCCATCGATTAACGATTCTGCTGACGTTGTCTGCGTCGGCACGATTTACGCCGCCATCAGCTGAACGAGCAACATTGTTTCGAGCGGCAAACTGACCACCAGAATCAATGCAGTTGAACTCATTCACACTTATAGCTTGGGGGTTGAGAATCGGCGGCGGTCGTCGCGGAGGATCTGCTGGGTATCGGGGAGGTGTCCACCAGTTCTCATCAAAATCGTGCCCGGAGCGCAACCAACCTCTAAAGACCCAGTACTGCGCATAGTTACTGCGCCCTGTCAGCTGCTTGAAACCACGACCGCGAAATTTCACACCATCGCCCACCTGACTACGCGCCGGGTCAATCTGATCGATAGTTGGCGCTGTCACAACCGGTCGATTACGCGTATCACGCCCGATAACGATAGGCAAAAGCCTGCCAACTGCATCTCGCAACTGTGACTTCTGCACGTTTCCTAGATCATTCCCTTGACGCTCATAGTTATGAAAGTACCCATACAGGTCAAGTGGATCAGCGTAAAAACCGTTATTTTCAGACTGAAATGATGCATGTCCCGGGTTGCGGGCAAAGCTTACCGAGCCCTCAACCATGAGCCTCAGGTCCATCGTCTCCACGTGACCTTGTCCAAAAAAGTGTGCTGCACGCTTTGGGGTATTCATCCCGTAACGACGAAGCACCCTGTTGAGCGCACCGAGGTATCTAGTCCTAATCTCAACAGGTGTGTCAGGGTAAATACGGGACAATGCCAAGTCACTCAACCAACCGCACAATCGAAACAGCCTGATGAACTCCCTAGGATTCCAATGCCAGTGACTTTCAGGCAAACCTGTGTTGCCCGGCCAGAAGGCCATGGCCGAAATGTGTGCCTGCAGGCGCTCGAAGTTTGCCGCATCGACAGGTGTAGGGTTCTCCACGGTTGATGTCTTGATCCAACCCAGGCGCCTATTAAAACTCGCAGCGTTCCATTCGGTCGGAAACTTGCAGATGGATCTGGCTAGCTTCAATGCCACACCGGGCATGCCCATACGCGCAAGCGCCTCTGCTGGAGCAACTTTGCCGTCACCGTTAACATCGAGCCAACGTTTGATAGTGGCCGAGTCACAGCGACTGTCTTGATCCGCGCTGTCGTCAACCAAGCTCCAGCCCATCCAGTGGGGGAAGTCTGCATCGCTGAATACTTTGACGTTAGCCGAATTAAGATTTACCCAGCCGACACCACCTGGATAGTGGATGCGCCGCCAGTGAGGAACGTTTGGGGGGTTGAGCGCATCAGGGCCAATGACACGCCCGAAGCGTAACAATTCATAGACCGCGCTAGGGGCTGGACGGTCGCTGGCTGGATAGGCATTGCTTATGGCGGTGGCATCACGATAAAGGTTGTACTCGGCGCCACTCTCCTCCAACGCTTCCCCTATCTGGGTTCCGTCGAACTGATAAGTACTCAGATAGGCATCTCCACGGCTACCTGCTACACCTTGACCACCGGCATAGCGTTGCCCCACGAACAGGTCTTGCTTGGTGGTGTGCACCGCCACTAGTGCGACATTACCCATCGTGCCTGTGGAGCGCATTGGCTGGCGATGCGCAACTGGATTGTTAAGGATGGGCTTCTCACCGTACACCGGCGTGCCAGCGGGCACGCAAAAGTACATTGCCCCGTAGACAGCGTCCGTGCGACCGTTGGCTGCAGTATCCAATTGACCGCTGGTGCGTCCTACCAACCGCTTCAAGTTGGCGTCGTCGCACACGATTTCGAAGTGCAGCCGTCCGGTGGCGCCAAACACGCTCCCAGCGCGCCCCAAAGGCGCCTTGCGATAGATACGTGCCTTCGGTTGCTTCAACTTGGCATCGATCTGCCGCAAATGCATATAGATGGAGAAGAAGGTCACGCGGGACTGAGGACCATCACCGATTTCGGTCGTGTGCTTCAGGATCACCACGCCGTTATCCGTCCAACCGCCCCCATAGGCCTGAGGGTGATCCAGAGGTAACGAGCCTTTGGGTTGGTCACTTGGTTCACGCCAGTAGACCACATCGCCATCTGCAATTGCGCGCACCTGAGCGTTAGCTTCAGGTTCGATCAGATGCAAGCCACCGTGCCATTGCAAGGCATGACTAAGAGGGTAGCTCCCGTCACCTGGCTCACCACCCGGCATGCACCGTCGGATCCAAGCTTCGTCTGTCTCGTCTGCATTCCGGGGCAGTGTGTACGGGGGACTGATGATCATGACAAAAGTACTGCGTCGGTGAATGAACTACGGACTCAAAGCGAGAAAGGAAAATCTCGCTTGAACTGGAGATTGGTCTGAGGCATCTGCGGGAATGCGTTGCCCTGAGTCCCCGGCCCCACCATCGCCTTCTTGCTGGCCTTGACCGTGATCTTCCCCGGACACTGCGCCGTGAACTGCCCACCCTCAATGGTGATGCTCGCGCCGCCTGACACCGCCAGCACGACCTTCTTGGCTGCCGCGATGTTGACCACCCCACTGGCCGTCTTCAACTCCAGCGTTTGCTTGGCGGCCACCTGCGCAGGCCCGGCCTGCGCCTGCAAGTCGATGGGGCCTTGCGCGGCGATCATCGTCAGGCCTTTGCCGGCCGCTTCACTGCCCGCCTGGACGGCCCCGGCCAGCACGCCAATGGCCTGCCCGGTCTGTACCCGAGCCTGCCCCCCCACGGCCCAATGCGTGTCTTGCCCACTGGCGATCTGGATGGTGTCCTGGCTGCTCAGGTGCAGGTCCTGCCCTGCCGTCAGCCCGATGCCGGCTTTGCCAATCAGTGCGATGTCGGGGTCGGCCATGTGGGGCACTTTGTCGGCGCCGCCTTGGGTGAGCTTGTCAGCGGCGTCAGCTTGCGCGTTGGGCAGGCTGGTGGTGCTGACCATGCCGCTCAGGCTCTTGGTCAAGGCGGCAGCGGGTGCGGCCTGATCATCGAGGGCGCTCTGGCCAGCTTGCTGGCTACCAACGGCGGTCGCCAAGCCCACGGTCTGGTGGGTGGTCGCCGCCTGGTGAAAGGTCTGACTCAGTTGTTGGGCTTGCTTGGCCAGGGCCATGCCGGAGGCGTTGTCACCGGCGGGCTCAGGCGTCTGCCCCTGCCCATCGCGCAGGCTGAAGGTGCTGAGCATGATGCCGCGCGCGGCGCGCAGGCCGCCCCAGGCATCGGTGCGCAGTTCAAAGCCCAGGCCACGGAAGCTGCCGCGGTGGTTGTCGGCCTGGTGCAGCAGGTGCCCCATTTGCAGCCAGGTCTGGTGCTGGGTGCTGTGCAGCTGGGTGCGCAGTTGCTCGGGCGTGTCGTCGAGCACGAGCTGGTTGTGGCCGTTGCCCCCAAACTCCTTGCTCTTGACGCCACTGAGTGCGGCGGCGTTCGCCTGGCCCGGGCTGCCTTCGGTGGCCGCACCGGGAGCCGCGCCATGCCAGGCCGGACTGTGGCCGCCGCTGCCGCTGTTGACCTGGTTCATCTGGCTGCTGGGGCAGTGGTCGGTGGACTCGGCCAGGGCGGCCGTGTCTGAGGCTGCGGCAGCACCGCCCGGAGTGGCCGCCACACCCGACCCCCCCCGACCGTTGTAGAGACTGGCGATGACCAGGGGGCGGTCGATGTCGTTGCCCAGAAAGCCCACCAGCACTTCCTGCCCGATGCGGGGGATGAACTGGTGGCCGCCGCCTGCCGTGGCGGCACGCTGCATCACGCGCACCCAGCAGCTGTGGTCGCTGTTGGCGCGCTGCGGGGCAAAGGGGTTGGCTTGCCAGTGAAACTTCACCTTGATGCGGCCCAGGGCATCGGTATGGAGTTCGTCGGCCCCTTGGGGACTGGTTTGACCTTGGGGGCCCACCACGATGGCGGTTTGAGGACCCAGCGCCGTCGGGCGCGGACGTGGCCGGGCCCCGGTGTCGTCGAGCAGCACGGGGCGCCAGGGCACCTTGCGGCGCAGCGCCTCGAACTGGCAGGCGTAGCCCGTGCGTTGGGCACGCTCGCGCAAGGCGTCGGTGTCGGCCACCGCCTCTCCCACCTCACCGGGTGATGAGGCCAACCTGTCATCTGTCACGTGCAACTCGGCGTCGCCGAGGCTGCGGGCAATGGCCTCGCTGAGGTCTTTGGGCAGATTGTTGATGCCCAGCGCGTGCACGCGGGTGAAGAAGAAGTCCTTGTCGCCCTCGGTCTGGCCGACCTGGGCCAGGGGGTCAAGGGTGGACTGGGTGACCGCCGCCCAGGTGCCCGCCCGCAGGGTGCGCACGGTGCCACGGCCCAGCCAACGCTTGTAGCGGGCCTCCAGCGCTTCTTGCAGGCGGGTGGCGGCGAACTGGGCTTCGGCGCTGTTGCCCCAGATGAAGTCGCCGCTGGGGTCGTAGCTGCTCAGCCAGCTCTGCAGGCTGCTGGCTTCGGTCCCGCCCCAGTTGTGCGCCGTAGGCACCTCCGCGCTGATGGCGGCGTTGGCCTTGTAGTCCCAGCCTTGCACCACGGTGGCGGTGGGGCCCAGCGCGCGCAGCGCCGCCAGGGCCTGGATGCTGTCTTGTGCCTCCTGGCTGCTGCTGCCGTGGAAGCGGATGCCATGCCCGCCCAGGCTGCTTTGGCTGGTGGGGTCTTGCGGTTGGCGGCTGCTGTCCACGAAGAAGACCACGCGGTGGCCGCCCGGCGCCGCCTCGTCTTCTTCCACCCGCCAGCCAATGCCTTCTTCGGCCAACAGGCGTTGAACAAAAGCCAGATCGGTTTCGCGGTACTGCACGCAGTAGCTGCGCCGACCACCGTTGCGAGCAGACAGGCCCTGGGCAACGTAGGTAGGCACGTCCTCGTCCCAGTGCCAAGCAGCGATGCCGGCGTGATCGGCAAAGACGTCTTCGACGATCTCGATGACGCTCTTGCCCTGCCAGACGCGGCTTTGCAAGCTGTGGCCGAGCAGTGCGATCCAGGGGCGCACCAACAAGGCCTTGCGGGCCAGGCCGCCGTCGCTTTGCAGGGACCAGGCCTCGGTGACGTAGCCACTGCGGCGTGCCCGGCTACCGTCGGCCAGCGTGGTCAGCAGGGTGATGGGCCGGGCATAGAGTTGCTTGAGCTCGACATGGGCGTCGAGCACCAGCGTGTTGACGTAGAGGGAAAAGGGCTCGGAGACGGCGTCGTGGAGCACGAAGCTCTCGACCATCAGATCGGCGGGCAGCGCACGTTCACGGCTGGCCGATGTGAGACGGTAGAGACGGGTGTCGGTGTGCCAGGCTGCCACCAGCGCGCGCCACAGCGGCGCAGCAGAAGAAGGCAATGGCGGCAGCCCCGGCATGCCGGCCAGTTGACCGGGTCGGCCCGACAAAATCATGGTGTCCCTGGATGAAATTCGTTTGCCAGGGAGTCTAGGAGGTGAGGCTGCGCGGGGACGCCCCCCTGAAGGGGTGAATGTGCAACGGGCCGTAACGCCGCGTCAGCCTCCGGGCACGGCGTGCCAGGGTTGCGCGCCGGCGTCGCCCGCAAACAGCGGGTGGTCCTCGGCCTCGGCCAGGGTGAGCACCGGGGTCACGCAGGCATCGGCTTCGGCGAAGCGCTCGGCCCACACCGCCAGGGGCTGAGACGCCACCAGCGCAGCGACTTCATCGCGCAGCGCCAAGGCGTCCGGGGTGCCAGGCAGGGCGCCGCGCTGCCAGTGACGGTCGGTCCAGTCCGCGCGGCCGAACACCTCACAGGCGGCACGCCAGAACTTGTGCTCCAGCGCGCCCACGGCGAGGTGACGGTCGTCGGCCGTGCGGTACAGGCTGTAGCAAGGCAGACCGCCGTTGAGCATGTCTTCGCCAGCGCCAGGACGGTGCCCCAGCATGGGCGCCAGCAAGGCTGCGGTGGAGCGGGGCATGACCAGATGCGCGTGCAGGCCGTGCGTCATGCTGACGTCGATGTGGCGGCCCTGACCGGTGCGCTGTGCCGCGAACACCGCGGCCAGGATGGCGATGGTGGCCATGGCGCTGCCACCGGCCAGGTCACCCCACTGCACATTGGACTGGGCCAGGGTGCCGTCGGGCGCGCGCATCTGATCGAGCGCGCCTGACAGCGCCATGAAGTTGAGGTCGTGTCCGGCCTTGTTCGCCCAGGGGCCACTCTGGCCATAGCCGGTGATGGACACCATGACCAGACGCGGGTTGCGTGCGTGCAGCGTGGCCGCGTCCAACCCCATGGCAGCGAGGACACCGGGGCGGAAGCTGTCGACCATCACGTCGGCCGTGGCCAGCCAGTCGCGCAACTGCGCGAGCTCATCAGCCTGCTTGAAGTTGATGCGACGCGTCTCCTTGCCATGGTTGAGCGCCTGGAACAGCGGGCCCAGCGCCCGGCCCGGGTCGCCCTCGGGCGGCTCGACCTTGACGATGTCGGCCCCCAGGTCGGCCAGCATGCGGGTGCTGAAGGGCCCCGGCAGGTTGCGCGTGAGGTCGATCACGCGCAGGCCGCTCAGCAGCCCACTCAAGCCCGTCGCCCCGGGCCCGATGGGTGCCGCCGAGCTGGCTGCCGCGTCGCGGGCAGAACTCACAGCACGTCCTCGAACCGACCGCCCTCTTGCGCCATCTTCACCACGATGGCGGCGGGTTCGAAACGGGCACCGTGGCGTTGTGCGAGCTCACGCGAACGGGTGACGAAGGCCTGCGCGCCCATCGCGTTGATGAACTGCAGCGCGCCGCCCTGGTGGGGCGCAAAGCCCCAGCCAAAGATGGAGCCGATGTTGGTGTCGGACACCGAACGCACGACCTTCTCTTCATAGCAACGCGCGGCCTCGTTGGCCTGGATGAACATCAGGCGGTCGATGATGTCTTGCGGGCTGGGCTGCTCGGGCTTCGGGGGATAGATCTCCAGCAGGCCGGGCCACAGGGTCTTGTCCTTGCCCTGGTAGTCGTACAGGCCCTGGCCGCTCTTCTTGCCGACGCGACCGCGCACGCCACACACCTCCTGCAGCACAGCCTCACCAGGGTGGGCCGGGTAGGCGATGCCTTCGGCGGCCAGGTCCTTGCGGGTCTGGGCCGAGATGTGCAGCGACAGGCTGAGCGACACCTCGTCTTGCAATGCCAGCGGCGGCATGGGCATGCCGGCCTTCAGACCTGCGACCTCGACGGAACGCGGGTGCACGCCTTCGGCCACCATGGCCAGGCCTTCCATCACATAGGTGGCGAACACGCGCGAGGTGTAGAAGCCGCGCTTGTCGTTGACCACGATGGGGGTCTTGCCGATCTGCAGCACGTAGTCGAATCCGCGTGCCAGGGTCTCGTCGGACGTCTCGGCACCCACGATGATTTCCACCAGCGGCATCTTGTCGACCGGCGAGAAGAAGTGCAGGCCAATGAAGTTGGCCGGGCGCACGCTGGCCTTGGCCAAGCCGGTGATGGGCAGCGTGGAGGTGTTGGACGCGAACACCGCATCGGCGGCGATGACGGCTTCGGTCTTTTGCGTGCAAGCGGCCTTGATGTCGCGGTCTTCGAACACGGCTTCGATCACGAGGTCGCAGCCCTTGAGGTCCTCGTACGAGGTGGTGGTCTGGATGCGGGCCAGCAGCGCGTCACGCTTCTCGGCGGTGCTGCGGCCGCGCGAGATGGCCTTGTCGAGGATGCCTTGCGAATAGGCCTTGCCCTTGTCGGCGTTCTCTTGCGTCGTGTCCAGCAGCACCACGTCGATGCCGACCTTGGCCGACACGTAGGCGATGCCCGCGCCCATCATGCCGGCGCCCAGGATGCCCACCTTCTGGACCTTGGACTCGGCAATGCCCTTCGGACGGGACTGGCCCTTCTTGATGGCGTTGAGCTGGTGCCACAAGGTGCCGATCATGTTCTTGGAGACCTGCGAGACGACACAGGCGGCGAAGTATCGCGACTCGATCTGCGAGCCGGCATCGAAGTCCAGCAGGCAGCCCTCGAACAGGCAGCTCATGATGTGGGTGAGCGCCGGGTAGTTGCCATGCGCCTTGGCGTTGGCCATCGACGGGGCAATGGCCAGCACCTGCACGACGGCCGGGCTCTTGCTGTCGCCACCGGGAATGCGGAAGCCCTTGATGTCCCACGGTGCGGCGGCCTTGGGATTGGCCAGGCACCAGGCCTTGGCTTTGGCGATGAGCTCATCGCGTGAGCCTGCCAAGTCGGTGACCAGGCCCATCTCCTTGGCCTTGGCGGCCGTCAGCTCCTTGCCCTGGGTGATGAGCTCGAAGCTCTTCTGGATGCCGATCAGGCGCGGCACGCGCTGGGTGCCACCGCCGCCGGGCAGCAGGCCCAGCTTGACTTCAGGCAGACCGAGCTTGAGCTTGGGGTCGTCGAGCGCGATGCGGGCGTGGCAGGCCAGGGCCAGCTCCAGGCCCCCGCCCAGGGCGGTGCCATTGAGCGCGGCAACGACCGGCTTGCCGCACTTTTCCATGCGGCGCAGCATGCCCTTGAGGGCTTCGCACAGCTGGTAGGCCTCTTCGGCCGAGGTGATCTGCGTGAGCTGGTCGATGTCGGCGCCCACGATGAAGGTGGACTTGCCCGAGGTGATGACCAGGCCCTTGAGGGCCGCGTCGGTTTCCAGGCGGGTGACGAGCTCGGCAAACGGGGCGGTCAGCGTCGGGTTCAGCACGTTCATGGCCCGGCCGGGCATGTCGATGGTGACCAGGCCGATGCCGTCGGCGTCGATCTCGAGGGTGAAAGCTGGGGATGTGGTGGATGCGGTCATGGTGCGAGGCCTCCCGATCAGACGCGTTCGATGATGGTGGCGATGCCCATGCCGGCACCGATGCACAGCGAGGCCAGTGCGGTGGACTTGCCGGTGCGCTCGAGTTCATCCAGGGCGGTGCCCAGGATCAACGCCCCAGTGGCGCCCAACGGGTGGCCCATCGCGATGGCGCCGCCGTTGACGTTGACGCGGTCGAGCGAAACGCCCAGATCCCGCGCGGTCTTCATGGGCACGGTGGCAAAGGCCTCGTTGATTTCCCACAGGTCGATGTCGCTGGCCTGCATGCGCGCCTTGCCCAGTGCCTTCAGGCAGGCGGGCGTGGGGCCGGTCAGCATGATGGTGGGCTCGGAGCCGATGACGGCGCACATGCGCACCTTGGCGCGCGGCTTGAGGCCGGCCTTGATGCCCGCTTCCTTGCTGCCCAGCAGCACCAGGGCCGCGCCATCGACGATGCCCGAGGAATTGCCGGCGTGGTGCACGTGCTGGATCTTCTCGATCGTGGTGTACTTGTCGAGCGCGGTGGCGTCAAAGCCCATGGTGCCCATCATCTCGAACGAGGGCATGAGCTTGGACAGCGATTCGACCGAGGTGCCGGGGCGGATGGTCTCGTCTTTGGCCAACATCGTCAGACCGTTGAGGTCGGTGACGGGCACGATCGAGCGGTCGAAGTGGCCGGCGGCCTGGGCCGCTGCAGCGCGGCGATGCGACTCGGCGGCGAAGGCGTCCAGATCAGCGCGGCTGAAGCCTTCGAGCGTGGCGATCAGGTCGGCGCTGACGCCTTGCGGCACAAAAGCCAAGGCGCTGTTGACGCGCGGGTCCATGACCCAGGCGCCGCCGTCGCTGCCCATAGGCCAGCGGCTCATCGACTCGACGCCGCCGGCCACGACCATGTCTTCCATGCCGGACATGATCTTGGCAGCGGCCAGGTTGACGGCTTCCAGGCCCGAAGCGCAAAAGCGCGACAGGGTCACGCCCGCAACGGTCTCGGACCAGCCCGCGTCCAGCACGGCGGTGCGCGCGATGTCGGCGCCCTGCTCGCCCACGGGGGTGACGCAGCCCAGCACCACGTCATCGACCAGCGAGGTGTCGAGGTGATGGCGTTGTTGCAGCGCCTGCAGCAGCGTGCGCAGCAGCCACACCGGCGTGGCCTGGTGCAGGCTGCCGTCTTTCTTGCCCTTGCCGCGCGGCGTGCGCACGGTATCGTAGATGTACGCTTCGATCATGAATGTTTCCTCAGAAGATGGCGGAATGGCGCGCGCGTCAGATCACAGGAAACGGCTCGCGAGCTCCTTCATGATTTCGTTGGTGCCGCCGTAGATGCGTTGCACGCGGGCATCGGCATACAGGCGGGCGATCACGTACTCCTTCATGTAGCCGTAGCCGCCAAAGAGCTGCAGGCACTCGTCGATCAGCTTGCACTGCTGATCGGTGATCCAGTACTTCAGCAAGGCAGCGCGCTCCACGCCCAGCTCACCCTTGAGGTGCGAGACCATGGCCGCGTCGACCATGGCACGCGAGGCCATCAACAAGGCCTGGCATTCGGCCAGCGTGAAGCGGGTGTTCTGGAAGTTGAAGATGGGCTTGCCGAAGGCCTGACGGTCTTTCGTGTAGGCCAGCGTTTCCTGCATGGCCAGCTCCATCGCACCCACGCCGCCCACGGCCACGATCAGGCGCTCTTGCGGCAGCTCCTGCATCAGCTGGAAAAAGCCCATGCCTTCTTGCCCGCCCAGCAGGTTGTCCTTGGGCACCACCACGTCGTCGAAGAACAGCTCGGAGGTGTCCTGCGCGTCCATGCCGATCTTGTCGAGGTTGCGACCGCGGCGGAAACCGGTGACCTCGTCGGTCTCGACCATCAACAACGAGATGCCTTGCGCGCCCTTGCTCTTGTCGGTCTTGCAGACCACAACGATGAGGTTGGCGAGCTGGCCGTTGGTGATGAAGGTCTTGCTGCCGTTGATCTTGTAGGTGTCGCCCTCCAGCACGGCGGAGGTGCGCACGCCCTGCAGGTCGGAGCCGGTGCCGGGCTCGGTCATGGCGATGGCGCCGATCAGCTCGCCCGAGGCCATCTTGGGCAGCCAGCGCTTTTTCTGCTCTTCGGTGCCGTAGTGCAGGATGTAGGGCGCGACGATGCCCGAGTGCAGCGAACCCCCGAAGCCGGACTGGCCCGCCGCGGCCTGCGCCAGGATCAGGGCGGCCTCGTGACCGAAGTCGCCACCGGCGCCACCGTATTCCTCGGGCATGGAGGCGCACAGGAAGCCATTGGCGCCGGCGTCACGCCAGGCTTGACGGTCCATCATGCCCTGGGCGCGCCAGGCTTCGTCCTTCGGGCCCCACTGCTCCTTGAAGAAGCGGGTGGCCGACTCCAGCAGCATCTTGTGCTCGTCGGTCATCCAGGTGGATTCGAAGTTCTGAATGGGCATGGTGTTTCCTCAGGTGGGGCTGCGTGGACCGCATGACGCGATGCCTTCCCTTCAGACCCTTAGCGGTAATTTCAATTACCGTTGGTGGAAACCCGTAGAACAGACATCCTGGACGACACATTTTGTCGTCTTGTCGCATGGAATGCCCTTTGGCATCGCGTCTGCGGCAGATGCCCCATGTTGATCAAGGCCGCGCGACAAGGCAAGAGGTTTGCGCCTGATTCAGCGAACGATCGTTCATTTGGTAATATCAATTACCTGATTGGAAAGATGGATTCCCATGCCCGCGCCCGCTGCCAGCTCGCCCCCTCCCCGCACCCATGCCGAGCGCCGCGCCATGCTGGCGACCATGCGCACCGACACGCTGCAGCGCATCGAGAACGCGGTACTGAGCCTGTT
>Ga0209066_10001959_pt1 | contig 26104 bp, 27 predicted proteins | sample All_14_2_FD_187198 | JGI IMG/M metagenome (GOLD analysis project Ga0209066, IMG submission 187198) | Freshwater microbial communities in response to fracking from Pennsylvania, USA - Allegheny Zone_MetaG_DW_15 (SPAdes) (version 2) ...
TCACACCCGCACGAAGCGCAAAAGCCTGAAGTTCTGGATGTTGCATCCATGAACGCCAAGAACAAACGCGGTTAAGGAGAGATACTATGGCTACCAAAAAAACCGTAAAGTCTCTGGAAGACATCAAGTCAGTCACGGCGTCAGTTGAAGCAGCTGCACCTGTTGCTGCCACTGCTGCTGAAGCGACTGTACCGGCTAACGATTCACCGAAGCACGAAATCAAACGCGACAACCTTGGCCGTTCCTACGGCACAGGCCGTCGTAAAGATGCCGTTGCCCGCGTCTGGGTTAAACCAGGCCGTGGTCAGGTGCTTGTTAACGGTAAGGCCCAAGGTGATTACTTCGCACGCCACACCCACCTGCTGGTCTTGAACCAACCGTTCCTGATCGCCAAGTGCGTGAACCAGTTCGATGTTGTCTGCACCGTCAAAGGCGGTGGTTTGTCCGGTCAAGCTGGCGCCGTGCGTCACGGTATTTCTCGTGCGCTCTCCGCTTACGATCCTGACAACTACCGCGCTGCTTTGAAAAAAGCCGGCTTCCTGACCCGCGACAGCCGCGTGGTTGAACGTAAGAAGGTCGGTCTGCACAAAGCACGTCGCTCCAAACAGTGGGCAAAACGCTAACAAATGTGAGCCCTCAGATGCCGGGCTGCGTGCTCCGCACGCTTTCGGCTTCGCTCACAAGGTTCGCGGGCCCTCAATGGGCCAGGCCAATTGTTTTGTTACCCAGTTTCCTCATCGAAAAAGCGTCCTTCGGGGCGCTTTTTTGCTTTTGGGCAAAAAGGCGTATTATAAGCGCATGACGATTCTGACCTATAAGGGCGTGAAGCCCACGATTGATGAAACAGCTTTTGTGGCCGATAACGCTGCCGTGATTGGCGATGTGGTGATCGGCGCCAATGTGGGCATCTGGTATGGCTGCACATTGCGCGGTGACGTGAATGTTATTCGCATTGGTGATGGCACCAATATTCAGGATGGCACAGTCATTCATGTGGCGACCCACGGCCACGGTACACATGTGGGCCGCGACGTAACTGTGGGCCATATGGCTTTGTTGCATGACTGCACAATCGAAGATGGCGCGTATATCGGCATGCAGTCCTGCGTGATGGACGGGGCGGTGGTTGAAGCCCGCGCATTTGTAGCGGCGGGCGCGTTGGTCACACCCAACAAGCGCATACCATCAGGCCAATTATGGGCGGGGCGCCCTGCCAAGTATGTGCGTGATTTGAATGAAGATGATTACAAGCTCATGACATGGTCGGGCCCGCATTATGTGGCGTTGGCCCACGAGCACAAAAAAACCGCCCTTTAGAGGCGGTTCTTTTTTTATCGCAATTTTTAAAGCTTAGCGTGCGACCGGTACGAATTGCAGTACGGTGGTTGGCTGCGCCGTGATGCGGCTTGTGTGGATCAGATCAATGCCGGGCTGTTCATCAAGCTTACGCAGGGATGATGGGCAAAGTCTTTCCCAGAGCTGGCGGTCAGACATCTCGTGATCGCCGATACCGCCAAGTTCCTGCGGGATGACTTTTTTGTCACCCATGCCGAATAGGCCGGTGCTGAATGTGTGGGACGCTTCAAAAGCGGTGAAGGCTTGTTGTGATGCAAAGACAGCTTTTTTGTCGTCAATATCAAGCAGGAGTTTCACATCGCCATGCTGATTATTGAAGGCCTGATTGACACGTTGGCGTGTACCGTGGCTACGGAGAAGGTAAATATCGGCCGCGATGCGGCCGTCAGCCAGAAGCGTTGGGTTACGCAGGTCCAGATAACATTGGTCTTGTGGGCGCTCAGGCGTGTGGTCGCTGCTTTGATTATTTTGGGTTGGCGTCTCGGTTGTGCAACCGCCGCTACAACCATGGTCAGCATCTGTGCCATCACCGCCGCCAGTACCGCGCGCGAGTGCAGGCGTAGTTGCGGACGCAAGGCTTACTGTAATCAGCAACGCTGCCGCGAACTTTTTGAAGGCTTGCGAAATGGTCATAAGTTTATCTCCTGTTATGGGCTGTATTTTATACAGTTTGCCTTAACGTGTCATTAAATATTCCATATTATTTTTCGGGAACCCTTTTAGGCTTTAACGCGTACATAGGTGCCTGGTGCTGCTGCAAGCGGCTTTAATGGCCCTTTTTCGGGGTCTATCGCGGGTACTTGAGGCCCTGCATACGCTTTCAACCATGTCTGCCAATGTGGCCACCATGAACCATCGGCCTGTTCGGCATTTTCAAGCCACGCATCGGGCTTGGGGGGCAGCTTGTCGGCTGACCAGAAACAGTATTTTTTGGCAGCAGGGTGGTTGGCCACACCGGCAATGTGCCCTGATGCCGCCAGCGTGAACCTTACTGGCCCAGTGAACAGCCTAGCGCCAGCATAGGTGGCTTTCCATGGGGCGATATGGTCTTCGCGGGTCGAGAGGAAGTAGGCGGGTGTATCAATTGTGCCGACATCCATTTTAACACCGGCGATGGAAAGGGTATTGGGTTTAGCCAGTTCGTTTTTCAAATACAGGTGGCGCAGGTAAAATTCATGCATGTGCGCTGGCAGGTTCGTGGAATCCGAATTCCAGTAGAGCAAGTCAAACGGGAAGGGTTCGCGCCCCATCAGGTAATTGCTGACAACGAAGGACCATATGAGGTCATTTGCGCGAAGCATATTGAAGGTGACGCGCAGGCCTTCGGCATCCATAAAGCCCTGTTTGGCCATGCGGTCACTGATATGTTCGAGCTGTTGTTCATCGACAAATAGTTTGAGGTCGCCCGCATTTTCAAAATCGATCAGCGTTGTGAAGAAAGTGGCCGATTTGACGCGGTCGGTTTTCTTTTTGGCTTTGAGCCATGCCAGCGTCATTGTCAGCACGGTACCGCCAATGCAATAGCCGATGACGTTGGCGTCGGGTTCGCCCGTTTGTTCCTTGATGGCGTCAAGGGCGGCTAAAATACCGTCCTGCATATAGTCTTCAAAGCCAACGTCTTTCAAGGATGCATCGGGGTTGACCCATGATACCATGAATACGGCGTGGCCCTGTTCGGTGCACCAGCGCACGAAGGAATTATCGGCGCGCAGATCGAGGATATAAAATTTATTGATCCATGGCGGCACAATCAGCAGTGGAGTTTTGAATGTGGTTTTGCCGGCCGGGGCGTAATGGATCAATTCCATCATTTTGTTCCGGTACACAACCTGGCCTTTGGCGGTTGCGATGTTTTCGCCCAGCTTGAAGGCGTTTTCATCGGTCATCGTCATTTGGCCGCGCTTGATGTCTGCCAGCAGGTTTTTCATGCCGCGCACAAGGTTTTGGCCGCCGGTTTCGATTGTGGCCTGCAATACTTCAGGGTTGGTGATGGCAAAATTGGTGGGGCTTAGCGCATCGACAAACTGGCGTGTAAAAAACTGGAGTTTTTTGGCGGTCTTCTGGTCAAGTTCATTGCTGTTCTGTTCGACCATCTGCATAAGCCAGCGCGAGGTCAGCAGGTAGGATTGGCGGATGAATCCGAAGGTGGCGTCCTGCTTCCAGGCCGGTGCCTTGAAGCGGCGGTCTGACGGGTCGGTTTCAACCACATCGGCGCTTTCGCCGCCGGTCATACGCACCAGTGTACTGTCCCACAGGCTCATGTATTTGCCCCACAGGTCAAGCTGCGCCTCGGTCAGTTTTTCGGGTTGCTGAAACAGGTTTTCGAGCATGGCCATCCAGCCATCGCGCAGGTTGAAGGGGTCCAGCGGGGCATCGGCCCACGAGGTCTGTTGTTTTTCTGTCTTTTGCGCGAGGGCTGCGGCCAGATCGCCTGAAACGCGCATCATTTCGCCCCAGCGCTGCGCCATACGGTCAAGATCGTATGGATTCTCGGGTTGAGGGGTGTTTTCCGATTCGGCCTGATTTTTCATGCTTTCTTTATAAGGCAGGGGGCGATTCCTGTCTATCGCGCGGGTGCCCTTGCCACGAGTTATGTTTTCCGCCACTCTTTTCAGATGAAAAGGCCGATTCCCATGCTTCCACTGAAAACCATTCTTTTGACGTCCATGTGCGCGCTGGCTTTGTCGGCTTGTGGCACGGCGGGTACTGCGGCCAATAAAGGCAAATCCATTGAAATTACGGGTGGTACATCCACTACAATGTCGAATGAGCCGATTGTGCCAAGCGACCCTAATGTGCAGGTTTTTCCGACTGAGGGCACCTATAAGAACCCGCTGTCAGGCAAGGCGGGCCACGGCGTTCTCGATAATACGACCAGCGGCGGCTACACCGTTTTTGATGAAAGCGTGACCGTGTACCCATTGCCGGGCGAAAATGCCCCGGCCTATGTACCAAGCTATGCCGTGCCGCCCTTTGCCATGATGGAGCGTGACGATGTGAGCCGCGCAGGCCAAACCGCAGGCATGGCATCGGCCAGCGCATTGCCACCAGTGCCGAATGTCGATGTGACATCAGCCGACCCGTATTCCAAGCCGCCGACCAGTGGCGCTATGCGCCAACCTCTGATGCTGACGGCACCTGAACCTTTGAAAATGCAGCCGTTGGCACAGGCCCGTGCGGCCGCGCCATCGCCATTCCAGCCTGCACCTGCAACAACGGGTAAACCACGTGCACCACAATTAACGGGCATTGCTGATGCGGTGCCGCCGCGTGCAGCTGCCGTGGCCACTCCAACACCGCTGACGCCAGCCGCGCCTAAATCGGCGATAACGGCTGCCGGCAAGCGTTCAGCCCCAAGCCTGACCGGTTATTAAGCCATGGCACGCGCATTGCGCATTGGGCTTGCCGGCCTCGGCGTTGTCGGGACGGAAGTTGCTAAACTGATTTTATCTGAACAGAAAACATTATCGGCGCAGGCGGGCTGCCCGTTGTCGATTGTGGCTTACAGCACACGCGATGCCGGCAAGGCACGCGGGGTTGATTTATCGGCGCTGCCGTGGGAGGCTGACCCGCGCAAACTTGCTGCACGCCCCGATGTCGATATTCTGGTTGAGCTTATGGGCGGTGCTGACGGTGCCGCGCATGAGGCGGTGATGATTGCACTTGCCGCGGGGAAACCTGTTGTGACTGCCAACAAAGCCATGCTGGCCAAACACTGGGCAGGGTTGTTTGACGCCAGCCGCAAGCACCATGCCGCGATTATGTTTGAAGCATCGGTTTGTGCCGGTATTCCCGTTATCAAAGTGTTGCGCGAAGGGCTTGCCGGTAACCATATTTCCAGCATATCCGGCATTCTGAATGGCACGTGTAATTACATTTTATCATCCATGGAATCGCGCGATATCGAATTTGCCGATGCTTTGCACGAGGCCCAGAAACTGGGTTACGCCGAGGCCGACCCGACCCTTGATATAGATGGGTGGGATACGGCGCATAAACTGATTGTGCTCGCCAAGCTGGCATTGAACCCTGATGTGAAGCTCGAGAATATTACAGTCAAAGGTATCCGCGATATTACGCTGGCGGATTTGCAGGCCGCGCGCGCGGAAGGCAAAACCATCAGGCTTGTGGCACGTGTTGCAAAGCTTGATGACGGCCGCATCTTTAAAGACGTGTCGCCGCAATTGCTGCCACTTGACCATCCGCTCGCGCATGTTACCGGCCCGATGAACGCAATCATGATTGAGGCCGAGCCTGTGCAAAGCTGCACATTGATTGGTCCAGGCGCAGGCGCAGGCCCCACGGCATCGGCCGTGCTGGCGGATATCATTCAGCTTGCGCGTTATAAAATTGTTGTCGAAGGGCCGTTATATTTACCGCGTTGATATGGGCGCAGGTTTGCTCAGGCGATCATTTCGGACGGCATTGCGTGGCTGGCCCATAATTCCTGCAAGGCATCAACAAGTGCATCAACATCGGCTTCGCTATGGCGGGCGGTGGCTGTCAGGCGCAGGCGTTCAGTGCCTTTGGGTACTGTCGGGTAATTGATGGGCTGGACGTAGATATTATAATCTTCGAGCAGAATTTCAGTCACCGCGCGGCAGCAATGCGCGTCGCCTACGACCAATGGCACGATATGACTGTCGCCTTTTAAATACGGCATTCCTGCTGCATCAAGTTTTGTTTTGAGGCGGGTGACCGTGCGGCGTTGCGTTTCACGTTCGATTTGTGATGTCTGCAAATGGGTTACGCTGGCAGCGGCCCCGGCCAGTACCGCCGGGGGCAGGGCGGTTGTAAAAATGAAGGATGATGCGAAAGACCGTATGGCATCAATGAGGGTGCGGGCACCAGCCACATACCCGCCGACCACGCCGTAGGCTTTGCCGAAGGTGCCTTCGATAATATCGATATCGTCCATCAGGCCCATTTGTTCGGCTACGCCTGCGCCGTGCGGGCCATAAATGCCAACAGCGTGCACTTCATCAAGATATACAAGCGCACCGTATTCTTTTGCGACTTTTATAATTTCGCGTAAGGGGCTGATATCGCCCTCCATCGAATAGACGCTTTCGATGGCAACGATTTTCGGGCGGTTGACAGCTTCGCGCATCAGCAGGTTACGTAGGGCATCGACATCGTTATGCGCGAAAATGTGTTTTTGCGCGCCGCCGATACGCATTCCCGATATCATGGATGCATGGTTGAGCGTGTCTGAGAAAATGACAGCATCAGGCAGCATCCGGCCCAATACGCCCAATGCGCCTTCATTGGCGGTGTAGCCAGATGTAAAAACAAGGGCTGCATCTTTGTTGTGGTGGGTTGCCATCAGGCGCTCGAGGGCCACCATTTCAAGTGTGGTGCCTGCAATGTTGCGGGTACCGCCTGCGCCCGCGCCGTGTTTATCAAGCGCGGCTTTCATGGCGTCGATGACGACAGGGTTATGGCCCATGCCCAGATAGTCATTGGAACACCAGACGGTAACATTTTGTGCAGTGCCGCAGGATTTATGGATTTTTGCGTGGGGGAAGCTACCTACTTCGCGCTCAAGCGTTTTGAAGTAACGGTATCGCCCTTCCGCTTCTAGGTTTTTAAGAAGCGTGCTAAAATGGGCATCAAAGTTAAACATCTGACTGTGCGCCATGATTGTTGTTTTCGGATCTATCAATATCGACCTTATCATGCAGGTCAAGCGTTTCCCCGCTCCGGGCGAGACGGTTATGACGGCTGGCTATGACTGGATGCCTGGCGGCAAGGGTATGAATCAGGCCGTGGCCGCCGCCCGTGCGGGCGCTAAAGTGGCCATGGTTGGCCGCATTGGTGATGACGGGTTTGGTACGCGCGCCATTAATATTCTGCGCCGCGAGAGCATTTTATCGTCCGGCGTTGTGTTGTCAGATGAATTGCCGACAGGCTGCGCCACCATCTTTATAGATGAGGCCGGTGAGAATCAGGTGGTTGTGGCGCAAGGTGCCAATGCTGATGTGGCGTCCGACCAACTGCCTGATGATATTTTAGGCCCGGGCAACGTGCTTTTACTACAAATGGAGCTGCCGGAAGAGGTGAACTGGGATGTGCTTGCCCGTGCATCGAACGCCGGCGCTAAAACCATACTGAACCTTGCGCCTGCCCATTCCTTGCCGCGCGGAGCCTTGCAGTATCTGGATTATCTGATTTTAAACCGCCTTGAAGCCGACCAGATTGCAACCAAGCTTGGGCTGCATATTGAAACCGATGCGTTGAAGTTGGCCCATGCGTTATCACGCGGTAGCAAGCTTACCTGTATCATTACGTTGTCTGGTAAAGGTTCTGTCGCGGTACAGGGTGACCGCGGCTGGCGTGTGCCGCCATTACCGCTTGAGGAGCCTGTGATTGATACAACGGGCGCGGGCGATACATTCTGCGGCGTATTTGCCGCCAGTATTCACCAGAAAATGTCACTGCCTGATGCTTTGCGCCGTGCCAGTGTTGCGGGCTCGTTATCCGTGCGGGCGCATGGGGCGCAAACAGCAATGCCGTATCTGGACGATATTACGACTTACCTGCCTCAATTGCCCGAGATCGAGGAAATTGAGTTCTAAAAGCCAGATTTAAAAAAAAGAAATATTAGACGGTGATGTCGAGGATATTGCCGCGGGATCCGTCAATGGAGCCGGCGGCTGTAATGGCCTGTTCCAGAATAGCGGCTGTCCGTTGCTCGGTCTTCGCGTTGGATTTGAGCAAAGCCTGTGCGGTTTGAAGCTGGCTTGTGGCCTGCTGCTGCGCGAAAAGGGAGGTTGCTGTAATATCCATAGGAAAATTCCTTTTGAAATCACATTTAGTCTACACCGATTCCGTCGAAAAAGCCAGTGCGTGATGTGCGGTGCAGCAAAACCCTTGTCAGGCGGCTTTTCATTTTCTATACAGGTCATAACTACTAAAAAATGACCAAACAGGGTACGGAATGACGACAGAACAAGCTGCCAGCCCGTTCGATAGCATTATCCAAAGGTCGCCGGACCCTGATATCCCTGACATCAATTTCAGCGACCTTCTGCCCTTTATTCGCGGGGGCGCCAGCGATATTGAGATTTTAAAGGAGTTCCCTGATCTCAAGGAAAAGAAGCTCCTCAAGGCCCGCAACCTTTATGCCGCCAAAATAAGCCCGCATCAGACCGATCGCGGGCTTTCTGTTTTATGTGATGAAAACGTGTCGATGCACCACCTCCATGTGTGCCAGACCGCCTTTAATTATGCGACCAGCATCGGGTTTGAAGGTATGGCCGGTATGGGTGACCAGCAGGTGTGGGATTACGCGCAGGCCAAGGGGTTTGACCTGATCGTGACCAAAGACAAACGTAACAAGGAGGCGCGTGATTTAACCCGCATTGCTGTATGCGCCTGGCGTGATGCCATTCTGGGCGACACGCCGCAATCGCTGGAAGTACTGGCGCGCCTGCCCGTACTGTTACACCTGACGGGCGACGCCAAGGAAGGCGACCATTTCGAGACGATGTTAAACCGCAACCTGATGGATGTTTTTAAAAGCCGTGCGGCCTATGCGGCCCCCGTTATAAGGCTGCATCAGGAAGGTGTTTACGCAGAAATCAGCACGGGCGACCTTATGCAGGCACTTGAGATTGCGCCGCCCGTCCGCCATTTGAGCCGGCAGGAACAATGGGCGCGCAAGTTTTTACGCAAAACGCTGCCCTGCGAGCGCCATGCCGACCGCGAAGACCCTAAGGTTATCGATATCAAGCGCCGTGTGACGAGGGCCGTCGCCATTGCCACGAGGGGTATGGAGCCTGCCGCTCTACAGCTGGCCGTGTGAAATTAACCCCTTAGTGATTGGCAAGCAGGCAAATTTGAGCTTAGAGTTAAGCCAACCCTGAACAATTTTGAACCATATGGCCCAACCACTGGAACGCCGCCGTATTATCATGAATTTTTCGACGCCACCCGCGCCGGAGGATCTGCACGGCGTCGGTATCAGTGTTCTGGATTCCATGCCCGATGAACTGGTTGTTTTTTGCGAAGATATGGATTTGGTTGTCGAGGAATTCGCGGCCCGTGAAATTCTGGATGAGCTGGATGTCGAAAGCGAGTTCGACTTGTTGGCTGTATACCGTGATCAGGCTGAAAAGATGCCGGGTGTCGTTTCAAAGCACGGGCATACAACGCGTGCATTGACAATTTTCCGCAGGCCTATTCTTGACCTGTGGTGCGACACGGGTGAAGACCTTGTGGTATTGGTGCGTAACGTGATTATCAGTGAAATTGCGCAGGCCAATGGTTTTTCAGATGAAGAAATCGAAAATCTTTGTACGGTTGCTGCCGCGACGACCAGCCTATGATCCGGTCTGCGCAATTTGACGATATCTATTTTTCCGCACAGGACGGGCTGGCTGAATCGCGGCATGTGTTTTTAGGCGGTAACAACCTGCCCGAAGCATGGGCGGGTACTTCGCGTTTTTGCATTGCCGAAACCGGTTTCGGCACCGGCCTCAATATGCTGGCTGCATGGAAACTGTTTGAAGAAACAGCCGGGTCGCGCCAGCGACTGGACCTTATATCCATCGAAAAATACCCGTTAAGCGTGGCCGAAATACGCGCGGCTTTGGCAGGCTGGGCCGATGCGCTTTCGCCTTACATGGACCGGATGCTGGCGTACTACCCCATAGGCCTGCCGGGTTTCCACCGCCTTCATTTAAGCGAGCGTGTGAGCCTGACGCTTATATTCGATGATGTCCATACAGCGTTGCCTGATGTGCGCGCGCAGGTCGATGCCTGGTTTCTGGATGGTTTTGCGCCTGCCAAAAACCCCGATATGTGGACGCAGCCTTTATATGCCCAGATGGCGCGCCTGTCGCATGGCGGCACGACGTTTGCCACATTCACGGCGGCGCGCGATGTGCTTGATGGGCTTGAGGCAGCGGGCTTTCGCGTGGGGAAAGCCAAAGGCCACGGCCTTAAGCGTAAAATGACAACCGGGTATTTTGATGCAGGCCATAAGCGCATAGACCATACGCCGCCTAACCGCGTGGCTGTTGTGGGGGCAGGCATTGCCGGTTTGTCGGCCGCATGGCATCTGCGCCGCGCGGGTTGTGATGTAAGCGTTTATGAAAGTGCAAATGCCGTGGGCATGGGGGCATCAGGCAATATACTCGGGCTTATCAACCCCAAGCTGACGGCTAAGCGAACCGCGTCATCCGATTATTATACGGCCGGTTATGCGTATGCGTTGCGTATGGCTGCGGGGTTGCCTGATATTGATTTCAGTCCGCATGGCAGCCTTCATCTGCAACTGAGCGAGGATAAGGCGCGGCGTTTTCACGGATACACCAACAACCTTGGCTGGGGTCGCCATATGCAGTTGCTGGATGCTGATGCCGCATCGGACGTGGCGGGCACCAAGGTTGCCGTGTCTTCGCTGTATTACCCTGATGCGGGCGCGTTGGGCCCGCAGCTGCTTTGCCAGCGCATGGCCGAGGTGCTGGATATACGCACGGGCAGCTATATCCAAAACCTCGATGATATTGACGCCGATGTTGTGGTGCTGGCCAATGCGTCGGCCGTTACGCAATTTATGGCTTTGCCGGTTGGTAGCGTGCGCGGGCAGGTAAGTATGCTTGCGCCCTGCGATGCCTCGCGCGCCATCAAAACCAATATTTGTTACGGTGGGTATTTAAGCCCGCTTATGGCGGCGGGTTTCCATGTATGCGGGGCGACCTTCCAGCCATGGGGAACATCGCCTGATGTGCAGGATGACGACCATGTCCATAATCTTGGGAATTTGTACAAGGCCTTGCCCGTACTTGACGGGGGCATGACAGCCATTGGCGGGCGTACCGGCTTCAGGGCATCATCGAAGGACAGGTTACCCATTGTTGGGGCTGCGGGCGGGGCCACTGGCGGCCTGGCGCGGCAAGTTTACCTAAGTGTGGCGCACGGCTCCCACGGGGTTATATCAGGCGTGCTGGCGGGCGCCGTGCTTGCCGCCCAAATAGCGGGCGGGCCATTGCCTGTGGGGACGGGAGCCTTTGCGGCACTTGCCCCCGCCCGTTTTGGGTAAAGCCTGCGTATTTACAAGCGGTTGCCAGAATCCCCAATGAAACCTACACTTGAGTCTGGTCAAACTGATTCTCAGCCGCTCGGTCACGCACATGACTTTCTTCCGCCCTTCGCTTAAAAGCCTGTCGTTGTTATTGATGGCAACCAGCTGCAGCTTTATTTTAAGCGCGTGTTCTGGCCAGCAAGATGTCTATGGGCGTGATGCCTCGCCAACGCAGGGGCAGGGTATGGGGCTTCCTATTGCACAAGCCCATGGCCTTAAAAACAATGTCTATTTCAACAATGAACTGCAGCAGGCCAATGCGCGCCTGCGCGGGATGCAGGAAACACTGGGCCGTTTGCAAAGCGATTTGCAGGGCACATCGATGGCGATGCAGCGTGTTGAAATCATGCGTCAGGAAATTGAATCGCTTTCGGCGCGTTTCAAAACTCTACAAGTGCAGATGGCTGCAGGCGAAGTAACTGCACCCGATGTTACCCCTGCGGCTGTTATTGATACGCCGCTTGGCACAACCACCACTGTTACAACCGTGACGGAAGCTGTAGCCCCGGCTGCCGCGCCTGCAGAAGAAATCAAAGGAGATATGGCAACGCCGCCAGAAGCCGCCGTACCTGCGCCAGCTGCTGTCGAAGCGCCGAAGGCAGAAGAAACCAAAGGCCAGGTTGCCAAGCCGATTTTGGATGAAAAACCAGCTGCTAAAAAAACTGACGTAAGAGACGAGAAAAAAACTGAAGTTACACCGGCGGCCGCAGCTGTCGCGCCGGCTTATGCGGCTGACGCCAAAGGCGTGGTTGGCGTACGTTTTGGCACGCACCCTGACCGGACGCGCATTGTGCTTGATGTTGTGGGTGATGCCACCTTTACAACCAGCCTTGATAACGATGAAAAGCTGCTGACTGTTGAAATGCCGAAGGCCGCCTGCGCTGCTAGCGTTGATGGTTTCAAAGGCAACAGCCTTGTTGCGTCTTATACGGCGCAGGCATCGGGCGAGGGCTGCGTTGTGGCGTTTGTGCTTAAGGCCGGCACCAAAATTCTTGAAAGCAAAACCATGAAGGGTGATGCGGGCAAGCCCACACGCCTTGTCATTGATCTGGCAAAATAAGCGCCCTTAGCTTTCAGGTACATATAGCTTGTTATCAATCAGGTAGGTTTTTGCCTTGGCGTATTCATCGCTGATGCGCGCAAGGATAATGCCGCGCGCCGTTGATGTGCTGTTGGCCATGTTCTGGGCTTCGGCACATAAGGCGCGCATTGTTTCTGCTCCAATATTGCCTGCGGTGCCTTTGAGGGCGTGTGCAATCTCAACCCACATGTGGTCTTCGCCATCAACGCAGCGTGTATGCAATTCGTCCATCTGCGTGACGGCCTGGGTTATAAACATGCCGATCATTTCGCGCTCGAACGCGGTGTCGCCCATGCTGTTGGCCTTAAGGTTTGCAAGGTTTACGGGGTTTGATGTTACGTCATTCAGAAATGCCACCATGTCGAGTGGTTCCTTATCTTCAAAGTTGATCCATGCGCCAAGTGTCTTTTTAAAGAGTCGGATGTCGATAGGTTTGCTTAAATAGCCGTTCATGCCGCAGGCAAGGCAGCGCAGTTCGTCCTCCGGCATGGCGTTGGCCGTCATGGCTACAATTGGGATGTTTCGTTTGATCGGGTCATCAAGATTGCGGATGGCGATGGTTGAATCGTATCCGTTCATTTCCGGCATGTGGCAATCCATCAAAACCAGATCAAAGCTGCTGCTTTGCAGTTCGTGCAGGGCTTCGCGCCCGTTTTCGGCAATGGTGTAATGGGTGAGACCGAGGTTTTTGCATAGTTTACGCATGAAAATCTGGTTCATTGTGTGATCTTCCGCAATCAGGATACGTGCGTGTGCGGCTTCGATGCCTGATATGGCCTGTGGGGTACCATCGGTGAATTCATCGGCGCGTTGGCTAGCTTTAAGGCCGCTTAAATTGGCGGCTTCAAACGGTACGAAGAACGAGAAAACCGAGCCGCGCCCCTGAATACTGGACACGCTTATATTGCCTCCCATCAATTCAACCAGTTCGCGCGTGATGGTGAGGCCCAGCCCTGTGCCACCATATTTACGTGTTGTCGATGTATCGCCTTGGGTGAATTTTTCAAAAATCGTGTCAATTTTATCGGATGAAATGCCGATGCCCGTATCTTCTACATCGACCGTGAAAATGATGTGTTTGTCTTTGCGTGTGACTTTACAGCGTATGTCGATGAAGCCGCGGTCGGTGTAATGTACGGCGTTGCCAATAATGTTGGTCAGGATGCGGGTATAGCGCAGCGGGTCGCCAAAGACGGGCAGGGGTTTGCCGGGGTCTTCAAATGTCATCGTCAGGCCTTTGCGTGCAGCCATGGGCAGGAGCGACTGGACGGTGTGACGTATTTCGCGGTGCAGGTCGAAGGCTATGTATTCAAGCTGGATCTGGTGCGCTTCGATTTTCGAGATATCAAGAATATCATTCACGATTTTTAAAAGTGCGCTAGCTGAGCGTTTGATACTATCAAACATTTCGCGCTGCTCCGCGCTCATGGTTGTTGTTTCCATCAGCTGTGTCATGCCGATGACGCTGTTCAGTGGTGTGCGTAATTCGTGCGACATATTGGCAAAAAAATCGGTTTTAACGCGGAAAGATTCTTCCGCTTGTTCTTTCGCTTTTTTAAGTGCGCGGTACGATTCAGATAACGATATGGCCAGTGTATTGAAGCTTTTAACCAGATCACCCACTTCGTTTTCACGCATCAGGGTCGGGTCGGTAATCGGTTTCATGTTATGCAAGAAGCCGCCCATCGCTTCCTTGAACCTTAGAAGCGGGCGCATCAGGATTTGCAGCGAAAAATGCATCGCCAGCAAAATGAAAATGGAAATAACAGAAAAGGCTTGTGCCAGCTGTGTGATGATAGTTTTTATCTGCGCTTTGATAGGCGCCATGGTGGCGCAGACTTCCAGCTTTCCGATGTTTTTTGGTGTCGCGGTATCATCGTTCGGGTCATTGAAATGGATGATTTCAGAGATGATGATCTTCTCGTTATCAATTTGTGCAGGAAAATGCGAGTCTGCAAAAATTTTGTTATCGTCATCGGTTACGCGTGCGCCGCAGAACACAAGGTTTTTACCAAGTGATTCCAGGTTTTCCTGCGCGCCCAGATGGTTGATATCCCACATTGGACGGGCGATGGTTTCGGCTGAGAATTGCGCGGCGCTGCGTGCCTCGCGCTGCAGGTTTTCAAAGTTGGTTTTGTAAAGCTGCTTGGTAATAAAATAGCCGCCTGCGACCATGATGATGAGCGTAAGTACAAGCACGCTCATGGTCGTGAGGAACACGAGCGATGAAAGCGGCCGAAATTTCGATTGACGCAGTTTGCCTGTGTTTAACTGGCGCCTCATCGTGATGCCTCGTCTTCCGACAAACTATAACGATTGAAGATTTCCTGCATTTTACCGCTTTGGCGCAGGGTTCTTGTACCTTCGGTTACGATGCGGGCATAGCGCGCGGCGTTCGGGTCTTTTGGGGAAAAGGCGATGTATAAATTCTGGTCGTCATTCACGGGCATGGCGCCGACGGCTACCAGCTGACCTGTGCGGCCATGGGTTGCCAAGTAATAATCCATAACGGCGGCGCTTTCGATCGTGGCGCCTACGCGTTTTTTAATAACTTTCAGGACATTGCTTTCTAGTGCGTTATTGCCACCAACGGGCTGCACTAGCCGCATATCGTTTTTATGTTTGGCGATGTAACCATCGATGAAATTACCGTAGGAATAATCAACGATGATGCCGAGGGATATTTTGCTCAGGCTTGCCAAATTCTGGTATGTCCAGCGTGAGCCATATTTGACATAGAAGGTCATTACCGATTGGGCCTGCGGCTCGGCTGGAAAAACAAAATCACGGGCATCGCCCATGGCTGCGCCGGTAATGGCGGTGTATTTACCTTCGCGCGTATCTTCTATCGCCCGTGCCCAGGGGGCGGTTTTATAAACAACGTCGATGCCTTCACGAGCGAAAACTTTTTTTGCGATTTCAATGAAAAGGCCGGGTTTATCGCTATCCGGCTTACAGTTATAAGGGCACCATTCATCGGCCACGATGGTGATGGTTTCGGCGCTTGCTGGCGCATTCATGCCGATCAGGGCTGAGACAATTGTGAGGGTAAGCAGAATTTTACGCATGGAAACAGGAACTCCGGCCATAATTCCGGCGTTTCCGAGTGTAGATATAGAGTGTTAAGATTTTGATAGTGTGGCCAAAGGGTTAGTTATGACTATTGATGCGCCGTTACCTGATATTTCCTACCGCCACGAGATTCAGCGAAAGCTGATTCATCTGGGGTCGTTATGGATTCCGGCACTGATTTATTTGACCCCGCGTGACTTTGCCGGTGGTTTCTTCGTTCTCTGCCTTATCGGGATGCTGAGCGGCGAGTTTTTACGCACGCGCGATTATGCCGTATCGCGTTTTTTGAAACGTATTTTTATGCCTATATTGCGGGCTGATGAAGCCAAACCAGGCTTTCATTTAAGCGGTGCCAGCTACACCGTGATTGCAGCACTGCTGATGACGCTGTTATTTCCGCAAAGTGTGGCGGTAACGGTGCTTGTTATTATGCTGGTTGCTGATGCGGTGGCGGCGCTTGTAGGCCGTAAGTGGGGTACAGTTCCGTTATTATGCGGCAAGACCGTGCAGGGCAGCCTGAGCTTTCTGGTATCGGCGCTTGTGTGTGTCGGTTTGCTGAATGGCTTACCCGGGCAACCGCACGGCTATTTGCTGGCGGGTATTGCTGCTGCATGCGCGGCAACCCTTACTGAACTGTTTGCCGATAAACTGCGCGTGGATGATAATTTAAGCATTCCAGTACTATCGGGCATTGTGATGTGGGTTGTGCTTTATACGGCTTAGTGATGAATTCAAAACTCCCGAAGTGTGACTTGTGTTATTGTGCGATGGGAACAGATAAAAGGCTGGCATACGGCATTAAGCCAAGGTGCCAGCACCCTGCAAGTCCCATAAGGGGAAAGGATCATTTAAGGTCTGATTTGGATTGTGCAGATAATCCGTAAGCAAGCAATTGTCTAATTCACGACGGATCGTTTCTTCCTGCATCTGGCCTTTGAAGCCAATAAAGACAATTTCTTGTCGCCTGTCACCATATGTATCGTTCCAGTGTTGATGAATTGCGTTCTGTGTATGAAGGTCGCTTGGCCATTTTTCACGCGGCAAACTGGCCCACCAGTAGCCGATACCGTTATGGCGGATTATGCGTCCTGCCTTGGAAAATTCACCAACTTGTTCAGGGCGGGTTGCAAGCCAGAAAAATCCCTTGGCGCGGACAATGCCGGGCCATGCCTTTTCAAAGACGTTATAAAGTCTTTGTGGATGGAACGGGGCGCGGGCACGATATACGAAACTGGTGATCCCGTATTCCTCAGTTTCTGGTATGTGATCATGGGTATGATGCAGTTCCTGAAACCAGCGCGGATGTTTCTGTGCATCTTCCAGATTAAAGCGGCCTGTATTCAATATAAGGTCTAACGGAACATTGCTATGAACCGCCTCAACGATTTCTGCTTTGGCGTTCAGGGCGTGTATAATCTGACGTACAACCTGCAAATGCTCGGGGCTAACCAGATCGGTTTTATTCAAAACAACGATATTGGCAAATTCGATTTGATCAATCAGAAGATCTACGAGCCTGCGTTCGTCATGCTCGCCTATATGCTCACCGCGCTCAGTCAAAAAATCGATGGAATTATAGTCTTTTAGCATATTGGCGGCATCAACTACCGTGATCATTGTGTCGAGCCTGGCAACATCGGATAGGCTTTGCCCGGCCTCATCGCGGAAATCAAATGTGGTTGCAATAGGTAGCGGCTCAGCGACCCCAGTTCCCTCAATAACCAGATAATCAAAACGCCCATCAGAAGCCAATTTATTTACTTCTCTTAGTAAATCGTCGCGAAGGGTGCAGCATATGCAGCCATTGGTCATTTCAACCAATGTTTCTTCAGTGCGAGTTACAGTCGAGCCACCGCGTGAGATAAGTTCTGCGTCGATATTGACTTCACTCATGTCATTAACAATGACGGCAACTTTGAGCCCATTGCGATTATTGAGAATATAATTGAGGAGGGTTGTTTTTCCGGCTCCCAAAAACCCTGAAAGAACGGTGACGGGCAGTTTTTTCATGGCAATATTTGTCCCTAATTTCCGAATAAGGGAACTGATATGTTATATCATAACGGTTGTCAAGCTGCTGTAAAATTACCAATCTTTCAAATAATAGGTTTCAGAAGTTGGCGCAGCATGCGGTTTTTCACCTCTATGATTTGTGCTTTATACGGCTTAGAGATTTAGGCCGTTTTGTTTTAAAACGCTGGCAATGCGGCTCGTGCAATCGACCATGTAATCAGGTGCTTTTTCGGTCAGGCGGGTTTCGTCAAACCAGCCGCCAAGCACGGCAATGCTTTGAAGGCCCATGGCGCGCGCGACATCAATTTCTTCTGTTGAATCGCCAATTATAAAACCTGTTTTATGGTTTGCTTGTGTATTGAAAAAGCTATGCAGGCGTTCAGTCTTGTTGAGTTTTATGCCGGTCTCCGAGCGTTGATCGCTTGTTGATATCCAGTCAAAGCTGGCATCAAGGCCCATGCGCTCAAGTTGAATGTTCAATATATCGCGGCGTGTATTGCTAAGGATGACGTTTTTCCAACCCTGCTTGCGAATAAGCGCCAGCGTTTCAGGAATGCCTTTGCGCGGCACGAAAGCCTGTGGCGATTGTAAATAAGCATCGTGGTACGCCACATCGACATCGCCAATGCGGGCCATAAGGTCGGCCTGTGTTACGCCCAGTGCCATGAACCCGTGTGCGTAAGGTACGGTTGTAGCACGACGTGCATCATCAATTGTATAGAGGCGTTGGGGTGTATCGAATAAATCGAGTGCCGCGTTGGTGGCCATACGGTGTGCTTCGATATCATCGACAACAACGCCGTTAAAATCCCAGACTACTGTTTTCATGCGGCCTCGCTTACGGTCGCATAGCAATAGCATTCCATTTTACGTAGTGCAATTTTTGAGAGGTTTTTTGCGAGGAAGATGGTGCCCAGGGACGGAATCGAACCGCCGACGCCGCGCGCCTATGGCGCGCTTAACGTTAGGTTTTTGTGTCGGCTTATCGGAGAAGATGGTGCCCAGGGACGGAATCGAACCGCCGACACAGGGATTTTCAATCCCTTGCTCTACCGACTGAGCTACCTGGGCGCGCATTATTCGGGCGCTGGATTTCGGGATGGTTTCCCTTGTCCGGCCTCGTATATAGGGGGATTTTATGCCCTTGTCTAGCCATTATGGCATTGCCCTATCAATGAATTGGGGATTTGCTACCAAAGCGTTTTGAAATCGGCCAGTATTGAGGAACTCAGGGTTATTCTTCGCCTTGCATCAGCTCAACCCGTTCCATCAGGGGCGGTGTGCGGCGGTGGCGGGAGACTTCAAACAAGCCCAGTTTTGTCACGCCATGCAGTTCGACGGTGCAGGGGTCGAAATTAAAGGCTTTGAGCAACTGGGCCGAGAGGCGTTTTTGCTCTTCCTTGTCATTCAGGCCTGCAAAATCAATCAGGATCACGCCGCCGATATTACGCAGGCGGATCTGGCGGGCTATTTCAGCCGCCGCATGGTTGTTGACTGTGGTCAGGCTGCTGCTGCCGCTGCTGTTGACGTCGATCATCGTGCCTAATGCCGTTTCCTGAATGATCAGGCTGCCGCCTGCATCAAGCGTGGCATAGGGGCGTAGTAACCCTTCTATCTGGCCTAGCAAATCGTGCGTTTCAATCAAGCCCATGCCGTTGCGTGTGCCGGTGACTTTGCGTTCCTGCAATTTAGTCATCAGTTCGGGGGCGTATAAGTCGCACCAGTTATCGGCTTCTTCGCGGCGCTCGTCATCGGCCACCTGAATGGAGGCGATGTGGCTTGTCGCAAAATCAGCCAGTACGCGTTGCAGTGCATCGGGGCCGAGCATTAATAACGCAGGCTCGGGTTCTTCCGTGAATTCCTGCAATGAATCCCATATCGCGCGCTGAATCTTGGCTTCGCGCACCAGCATATCGGTTTGTGTGTTGGCGGCAGATGCACGCAGGATGCAGCCGTTGACTTCGTGGATGGCCTTGATCATGGCGGTCAGTTGCTTACGCGTCTCGGCATCCTTGATGCGGCGGGAAAGGCGGTTGCCGGGTGATAGCGGTGTGTAAATCAGGAAGCGGCCCTGAAGGGCTATATCCATGCTCACGCGCGAAGCCTTCTGGCTTTCGGAGCGCGGGTCGATGCCGTCTTCGTTATCTTGCGGTTGGCGCGCGGTTTTAACCTGTACCATGATGTACTGGCCGTTGCGCAGACGCTTGCCGATTTTGGCGCCTTTTTTGAGGTCCGGAATTTCTGCGGCGGGTAGCATGCCGATAAGGTCATTGCCTAAATCAACGAAGGCGGCGTTGAGCGATGCGTCAACACGCATGACTTTGGCCCAATAGACGGAGCCCCAACGGATCAGTTCGGCATAAGGGTCGATTTCGAGGGCTGAGAGACGGTTTTTTTCATCCATCGCGGCGACCCACAAGCTGCCTTGCAGGTCTTCAACCAGAATATCAAGTGCCGGAGGTTTGGGAGCCATGGGTCGAGAAACCGTTTCCGTTAAGTATGTTTATTGTATCACAAAGGCTGAGCCCAACGATATTGCTATAAGAGCCGTTGTTTGAGGCAATATAGGCGCCAGCCATGCCCTGAATGCCGTAGCCTCCTGCCTTGCCCTGCCATTCACCGGATGCGATGTAGGCATCGATTTCGGCCTTCGTCAGGCGTTTAAAATTGACGGCGGTGCACACAGCGCGGCTGATGCATTTGCCATCGGGCGTAATCAGCGCAATGCCGCCCCATACGCGGTGGCGACGGCCCGAAAGCAGTTCAAGATATTTGCGAGCCTCGGCATCATCTGCCGGTTTGCCCAGAATACGGCGGCCGATGGCCACGACCGTATCGGCGGCCAATACATAGGCACCCGCATGGCGGGAAGCGGTGGCGGCCGCCTTGGCGCGCGCGAGGCGTAGCACCAGTGGTTTTGCCTGTTCGGCTTTCAGCGGTGTTTCATCAATATCGGCAGGGTCAACAGCGTGGGGGATGATGCCCACTTGCGCCAGCAATTCTAGGCGGCGTGGTGATGCGGATGCGAGAACAAGGCGCATCATGCAAGCGGCCGTTGCCAGAAGGATTTTTGAAACTGGCCGTTATCATCAGACGCACCCAAGGCCAGATGGAAGAGCGTGGTATCGAGGTCGGGATTATATTTCAGTGCGTCGGTCGCAATAGGACGCGTGTCTTTTTTAATGCGGCACACGGTTAAGTGCGGATGCCAGTCTGGCGCTGAAGGCGTCAGGATTGTGATGTCGTAGCTGCGCAGTATGGCATCGACCTTGTTCTTGAGGTCAACCAGTGGCGGTGTTGGGGCCACACCAAATTCCATCCAGATATAACCGTCATGCGCCTTGGTGCCGGGGCGCGGTTTCAGTTTGTCCAGCTGCAGCGGTTCCATGGCCGTGACAATATTGCCGAGGTCGCGGCGCAAGGCACGCGGCTGGGGTTTGTCATGATGGAAATGGCTGATCGTGATGTGCGGTACCGATTGCGGGCCCAACAGATAGCCGTCAGCCATATCGGCGAAATATTTGTTGGCAAATTTGATGAGTCCGCGCGCGGCATGATCTTCAAATGTAATGCAGATATTCCCGTTAGGGACGAGAGCCGTGATCATTTTTCACGGAAGATGATGCGGCCCTTGCTCAGATCGTAGGGCGTCATTTCGATGACGACCGAGTCACCAGCAAGAACGCGGATGCGGTTTTTACGCATTTTGCCTGCCGAGTGGGCAAGTACATCGTGGCCATTTTCAAGTTTAACGCGGAACATCGCGTTTGGCAGTACTTCGGTTACTGTGCCTTTGAATTCAATTAGGTCTTCTTTTGCCACGCTATGGGGCTCCTTCACTTCGATTTCGTACCCGTGTTATACGCCAACCCATTATGATTTCAAGGTTTTTTATGGCCTGAAGCGGTTTGTGATGTGGGTTTTGAGGGCGTTTTTGATGGCGCGGTAGCCATCAAGGATGGATTCGCGCGGGGCGTCATGGGAGGGGATGGCCGGCAGCGCCCAGCTTTCAAGGGCAAAGCCCGCTGTTTCGCGCCATTCATGGGCGGTTTCAAAAGCGGCAGGCGTCAAAGCAATCACTAATGTATCAGGGGTAATGGCCGCGGGGTTGATGGCCATGGGTATATGGGCCGCAATATCGGTGCCGTCTTCAAGCATCACGGCCACGGCAAAGGGGGCAACCGTGCCATCCGGTATCAGGCCTGCTGACGCTACAGAAAGGCTGGCATCAACCGCTTGCAGCAGGGCGGCTGCCATTACCGACCTTACGGCATTACGGTCACACAGGAAAAGCACGCGCTGAATCATCGGGAGAAATTATAGCATCAATAGCGCATGCATCACCACGGCTGGACCGCGCCGATATGCAGGACGCAGATGAGCGTGAACAGGGCGCGCGCGGTTGCATGGTCAATTGCGGCTATGGCATCAAGGCGTTCGCGCAGCAGGCTCGCCCCTTCATCGTGCAGGCCGCGGCGGGCCATGTCGATGGTTTCAAGGCGTGTGCGATCGCCACTGGCGTAGGCCGCCTGATAGCTTTCGCAAATCATGAAGTAGTCTTTCACGAGTTTGCGGAAGGGCGAGAGCGTGAGGGTTATATCGGGCAGTTCCTCGCGCAGGCAGTCGCGCACGCGCAGATGCAGGCGGTGGCCGTCAATGCCGACACGCACGTAATAGGGCCCGCGCGCATCGCTTTTAAGGCGGAACGCGTTGCAGGCAATAATATCGCGGATGGCGGATGCGCGTTCGGCTTCCACAAGGCTGTTGCGCCGGATGAACAGTTTTTCGTCCAGTTCGATTTTATGAATGTAATCCTGCAGGTTTATCGCCGGTTGCACATGATTATTGTGCGCTGCACCCAAGGGTTTTGTCGAGTGTTTATGCAGGGGTGCTGGTGTTACGGGCGGCAGGGTTCGGGTAGCCCGTCATCAGGTTTCGGATACGTTTGGCCATGACAGCCATGCGCACCGATAATTCGGATTGCGGCCAGATGTGATTCACAAAGTCGGCGTATGGTTTGAAAGCGAACGGGTCGGGCTGGCCCTCAGGCGGGTTGGCATTCAAGGCCGCCAAGGCCGTGCGCATGTTATGCGCCATGGCTATCTGACGCACGAAAATGATATCAGGGTACGACTTCGCCAGTTCGGATGGTGGTGCGACCTTGAAATCGAGATTGTCTGTCGCGTGCGCCATGAAGAAGCCGCGTATGGAATCGGCATGCCTGCCGCTGAAATCGTTGGGTGTGCCGCGCCCCAGTGATGCCAGCAGTGCTGCGGCATAGAGCCCCGGATCTATTTGATATGTACCTTCGGGAACGGGGGCATACATGGCGACATCGTTAATGATGGTGGCGATGTCTTTTGCGAGTTCGGTTTGTCGGGCGGCGCGATCAAGCGGCGCAAAAATGTTTTCGGTATCGAGCTTGCGTTCAAGGGCGTTGCTGAAATCGGCGATCACTTCAAGGCAGGGCACCTGCGCATGGGCTGGCAGTGTCAGTTGCGCCATGATGCCGGTAGGTTGTTTTGCGCGCGAGAACGTCAGTAAAATAGCCATACAACACCTCGATTATACAGGCCTTAAGGTGGCCCCTTTTCTTGGGTTGTAAACACTACGCCATATTTCGGCAACTTTTTGCTCGACCATGTCAATCGCATCGCCAAGTTTACTGGCCGGAAATTCAAGGCAGCGGGCCATGCCTACGCCATCAATGGTGCTTAGCGGCGTATCTGTAAACCGTTCGGGCAAGGCACGCATCAGGGCCGCCTGTGCGTTCAAATCGCAATAAACGTCCATCATCGCAATGAACTGTGCTTCTGGGCAGGCGGCGTTAAAAGCCGCGGGGGTCTGGATGGTGACCGCCTCGCGCGTGAGCTGGCAGGCATTGCGCACGGCGTGTGATTGCCAGTTGCGTATTTGCGCATCGACCAGTAAATCGACGCCACCGATGAGTGCGCAAAAAACAGGATCACCAATCGCATCGCCACTTTGGAAAAACGGCTGCGCGTAATCGCGCGCGGCATCAACCTGAAAAGCCCAGTAGTCGATAGAGCGCGCAACGCCTTCCTGATAATCATCGCGCGGCATGGTCGGGCGCAGTGGCTAAAAATGGAGTTTGAAAAGCGTGTCGATGACTTCTGCCGCGCCTTCGTGGCTTGCGGGGTCAAGGCCGATGCGCCGCAATATCGGCGTGACCGTCCGTGTGACGGGGAACGTGGATAACGAAACCATCCCTAATATTTTCTCTTTTATTGAACGCTTTGTGCGTTCTTCTTATTTTTTAGCGGACGCGTGCAATATCGGCGCCGCAATTGGCCAGTTTCTCGACCACGTTTTCGTAGCCGCGATCAAGGTGGTAAATACGGTGGACGAAGGTTTCGCCTTCAGCGACCAAACCCGCCAGTACCAATGCCACGCTTGCGCGCAGGTCGGTCGCCATCACGGGGGCGCCTTTGAGTTTTTCAACGCCGCGCACGATGGCGGAGTTACCTTGCACCGAAATATTGGCACCCATGCGTACCAGTTCAGGCACATGCATGAAGCGGTTTTCAAAAATGGTTTCGGTGACCATGCCTGCGCCTTGGCACAATGTCAGCATCGTCATGAACTGGGCTTGTAAATCGGTCGGGAAGGCGGGGTAGGGTTCGGTCATGATGTCGATGCCCTTGATGCGTACTTCCTTGGGCTTTGATACGATAACGTCTTCGCCGTCTTCCGTGAATTTGACGCCAGCTTGTTCAAGCAGGCCCATGAGTGAGCGCAGCGTGTCAGGGCGTGCTTTTTTGAGGCGCACTTCGCCGCCGCACAGGGCAACACCAATCATGAAGGTGCCGGTTTCGATACGGTCGGCAATCACATCATGTGTGGCGGCATTGAGTTGTTTTTTGCCGCGAATAACAAGGCGGCTTGTGCCGATGCCGTCAATTTCAACGCCCATTTTAACAAGGCATTCAGCTAAGTCGGTGACTTCCGGTTCCATCGCGGCGTTGGCAATAACGGTTTCGCCTTCAACCAAGGCTGCCGCCATCATGATGTTTTCGGTGCCGGTGACGGTCACTTTGGGGAACAGAATTTTCGCAGGCTGGAGACCGTTTGGCGCTTCGGCCACGATGTAACCGTCTTCCAGTTTGATGACAGCGCCCATTTGTTCGAGCGCCATGATGTGCAGGTCAACAGGGCGTGTGCCGATGGCACAACCGCCGGGCAGAGACACGCGGGCATGGCCCGTGCGTGCCAGCAGCGGGCCAAGCACGAGAATGGATGCGCGCATTTTGCGAACTAGATCATACGGCGCTACCGATTTATCAATGCTGTCGCCCTGCAGGTGCAGAATGGCGCGGCCTTCTTCGACCGTGATTTTAACGCCAAGATGCGAGAGCAGATCGCCCATGGTCTGGATATCGCGCAGGCCAAGCGGCATGTTGTTGAATACGATCGGCTGTTCCGTGAGCAAGCTCACGCACATCAGTGGCAGGGCTGCGTTTTTGGCGCCCGATACGGCGATGGTACCATTGAGGGCGTTACCGCCGACGATGCGGATTTTCTCCAGCCCGTCTTGCGCTACGCTTTCACCATCAACCGATGCAACGCCAAGGGCGTTGTCGTTGATGACTTCAAGCCGCTTCGCTTGTTCCGTCTTTGAGGAGGCGGGGGAGGGTGACGCCCCGTTGGCCCATGTATTTGCCTGATCTTGCTGCATATGTAACCTCACAGGCGCTATCGCCCTTAAAGAATAAAAATTGCGCGATGCCTTCGCCTGCATACACTTTTGCAGGCAATGGCGTTGTATTTGAAATTTCCAGTGTGACCTGGCCTTCCCAGCCGGGTTCAAGCGGGGTCACATTGACGATGAGGCCGCAACGGGCATAGGTGGATTTGCCAAGGCAGACCACGAGCACATCGTTGGGGATTTTGAAGTATTCTTTTGTCTGTGCCAGTACGAAGCTGTTTGGCGGAATGACGCATACATCGCCTTCAAATTTTACGAAGGCTTGGGGGTCAAAATTCTTGGGATCGACGATGCTGTTATAGACGTTCGTGAAAATCATGAACTCGTTATCAAGGCGGGCATCGTAGCCGTAGGAAGACAGACCGTATGAAATAATGCCGTTACCGTTCTGTTTTTCAACGAACGGTTCGATCATCTGGGTTTCCGTCGATTGCTGGCGAATCCAGTGGTCAGGCATAATGGACATGCGGCTCTTGGTCCCTGTTTTTAAAAATTATGGTAATAAGCAATTGGATAACCATCCTAGCCGGAAACTTCAAGAAAAATGCACTTCTGATTCCAGCTATCCACGGGATATTTGCCCGTTTCTATCCGGCATCCGGTTTATCGGCCTTTACAGCCTTGCGGCGCATCAGGTTTGCCTTGAGGGCTGCCGCGCGGGCATCCAGCTTGGTTTGCGCCTGTTTCTTCTTGTTTTCGTCTTTAGTGGTATCTTGGCTCATGCTCGCGTCTTTTTTATGATGACAGGGCGGCTTTTTTTAGTTAG
>Ga0209066_10001960_pt1 | contig 26098 bp, 22 predicted proteins | sample All_14_2_FD_187198 | JGI IMG/M metagenome (GOLD analysis project Ga0209066, IMG submission 187198) | Freshwater microbial communities in response to fracking from Pennsylvania, USA - Allegheny Zone_MetaG_DW_15 (SPAdes) (version 2) ...
ACATCGTCGGGAAGGCGAAATTGCCGACGCCCTCCTTCTCCATGTCGGCCCAGGTGTAGACCGCGACCACGCCCGGCGCCGCCTTGGCGGCCGCGGCGTCGATCTTCAGGATTTTTGCATGGGCGTGCGGCGAACGGACGAGGACCACATGGGCCTGGTTCGGACGCGACAGGTTATCGGTGAAACCGCCCGTTCCCGTCAGGAGACGGTCGTCCTCGACACGCTTGATGTACTGAGCCTTGCCAAAAACCGCCATACGCCACTCCCGCCGCGAATTCCCATCGGATCGGCCGGACTATAGCGGCGAAGCGGCGTCCCACAAGTCAGCGCGACGGATCGACCCGTGGATGAGGCGCTGATCAGGAACGGAGGCTGGGCATCTCAGGCAGCGGCACGATGCGGATTCCGGCCGCCTCCAGCCCCTGGCGAACCGCCGTCGCGACGGTCACGGCCGTCGGGCCGTCGCCGTGCACGCAGATGGAATCGACCTGGCACGGGATGCGCTTGCCCGAAGTCGAGTAGATCGCCTGCTCGTCCACCATGCGCCGGACATGCTCGACCGCCTTCGTCGGGTCCTTGATCATCGAATTGGCTTCCTTGCGCGGCGTCAGCAGGCCGGCATCGGTGTAGGTCCGATCGGCGAACACCTCCTCGGCGACCCGCAGCCCATGCTTTCGGGCGGCCTTGCCCTGCTCCGTGTTCGCCTGGGCGAGGAAGATCAGGTCGCGGTCGACCGCCCGGGTCGCGCGGGCGATCGCCTCCGACATTTCCGGGCTCTCGGCCGACATGTTGGCCATCATGCCGTGCGGCTTCATATGGGTGACCTTCGCGCCATGGAGGGCCGCAATCGCCTGCAGCGCGCCGATCTGGTAGGCGATGTTGGCCTCCAGCTCCTTGACCGTGAGGTTGATGACGCGGCGGCCGAATCCCTGCAGGTCGGCGAAGCCCGGATGAGCCCCGATCGACACGCCGTTCTGCGCGCAGAGCTTGACCGTATCCATCATCACCACGGGATCGCTGGCATGAAAGCCGCAGGCGACGTTCGCCGAGGCCACGATCTTCAGGACCTCACCGTCATTGCCCATGACCCAGGGGCCGAAGCTCTCGCCCAGGTCCGAATTGATGTTGACGTGTCCTGCATTGGTCGCGGCGGCCATGGGAGACTCCCTCAATCTGAAGCGCTATCCTACCAGATGTGAGCGTTCGATACCTATCCTGCGGCGATACCGCCTTCACCGTCGAGTTCGGCAACGAGATTTCTCCCGAGATCAACGGCCGGGTCATGGCACTCCACACCGCGATCGGCCTGGCCCGCGAGGCCGGCGAGATCTCGGGCGTGATCGAGACCGTGCCCACCATGCGGTCCCTGATGGTGACCTACGATCCGCTTTCGACCTCCCGCGCCGATCTCCAGCCCCAGGTCGATGCGCTGATCGCCCGTGGCCTGCCGGCCGACGCGGTGAGCCGCCGTGTCACCCTCCCCTGCTGCTACGACGATCCGGAATTCGCGCCCGACCTTGCCGAGGTCGCGGAGCGTACGAAGAAGTCGCCTGATCAGGTGATTGCGGCCCACCTCGCCTCGCGTTTCAAGGTCTATGTGCTGGGCTTCATGCCGGGCCTCGCCTACGTCGCGGGCCTCGATCAATCCCTGTTTCTACCCCGCCGCAGCCAGCCGCGCGTCCGGGTGCCGCGCTCCTCGGTCGCCATCGCCATGGACATGACGACGATCTACCCGTTCGAAAGCCCCGGCGGCTGGCACCTGATCGGCCGCACGCCGCTGTGGATGTTCGACAAGCGCCGCGAGCAGCCGGTCTTCCTGTCGCCGGGCGACTCGCTTTCCTTCGAGCGCATCGATCGCACGAGCTTCGACCGCATCGCCGGCGAGGTCGAGGCCGGCACGTTCGACTGGTCGAGCCTGGTGAAGAACCAATGAGCACCGGATTGAAGGTCGTCCGCGCCGGCCTGTTCGACACGCTGCAGGACCTCGGCCGCGCCGGCTTCATGGCGCTCGGCATGCCGACCGCCGGCGCCATGGACCGTATCGGGCTCGGGCTCGCCAATGCGCTGGCCGGCAATCCCGCGAATACCGCCGGGCTTGAGATCGGCGTCATGGGTCCCGACCTGCTGGTCGAGGCCGACAGCGTGAGGGTCGCGCTGGTGGGGCCGCTCTCGCCCGCGCTGATCGAGGGACCGGATGCGGCGCCCAAGCCGCTGGACTCCGACCGTAGCCATCTCCTGAAGCGCGGGCAGATCCTGCGCGTCGGCATGATCGAGGGATCGAGCACGGCCTACCTTGCCGTGGCCGGCGGCTTCGACCTGCCGTCCTTCATGGGCAGCCTTTCGACCTACTCGAGGGCCGGCATCGGTGGCTTCGACGGGCGCAAGCTCGCGGCGGGCGACCTTCTGCCGCTGGCGAAGGCCGCCGCCGCTGCCGGCGACGAGCGCAAGCTGGGACAGCCCTTCGACTATGGCAGCGGGCCGCTGCGCGTGGTGTGGGGACCGCAGGAAGATTATTTCAGCGACGAGGGCCGCCGCACCTTCATCGAGTCGGAATATCGCGTTTCCAAGGAAGCGGATCGCATGGGCATCCGCTTCGAGGGACCGACGATCGCCCACGCGAGACCCGTCGACCAGGGCGGTGCCGACATCATCTCCGACGGCATCGCGCCCGGCGCCATCCAGGTGCCGGGTGCCGGTCTGCCGATCGTGCTGCTCGCCGACCGCCAGACGGTCGGCGGCTACCCGAAGATCGCCACCGTCGCCTCGGTCGACCTGCCGCGCCTTGGGCGCCTGCTGCCCGGTCAGACGGTGCGCTTCGCCGCGATCGGCGTCGACGAAGCCGAGGCGCTGCGCCGCGACCAGGAAGCAAGGCTCCAGCGCGCCATCGCCGGCTTCGTCGTGGCGCGCCCGCCGGGCGGTATCGACCTGGCCCGACTCTACGAAGAGAACCTGATCGACGGCGTGGTTTTCGATCAGTCGTGGAACGTCACTACGAAGCCTTCTTCGGCCGAAGGCGGCACGAAGTAGCTTGTAAAGAGATCGAACTCTGCGTCGCTGGCGTTGAAAGCGTGCGTACCGGCAGCGTTGCGGGCGCGCAGCCGCGCCTTGCAGACCTCGTCCGGCACGTCGAGAAGATGCAGCCGGTAGTCCGCGCCGGCACGCTCGAAGAGGCTGCGCATCCATTGTCGGCTGGCCGGCGTGTTGGCGGGAAAGTCGAGCACCACCGACAGGCCCGCTTTCAGCAGAGCGACCACATGGTCGCCCATCACCTCGCGCAGGCGGCGCGAGTTGCGCACATAGTCCTCGATCGTCTTCTGCTCGTCCCTGTAGAGACAGGCGAGCCACGCATCTTCGCTGATACGGATCGTGCCCGGTCGTTCCGCCAGCCTGGCGGCGAGCGTCGACTTCCCGGCGGCGATCTTGCCGCAGATCATGTGGAGCGTCGCCGCTCCCGGCCCTGCCGTTTCGTCCATCGGTCGGCTCCCGCGCGAAGACCGCTTTACTCTAGCCGCTCCGGGTCCTGGTTGGTACGAACCGACAGGGCTGGAAACGTTCCGACAAACGATCGGGGGATGCGTCGAGATGAGCTGGCAACCGGAAATGGACGAGCTGCGCCGCCGTCAGGAGATGACGAAGCGCATGGGCGGTGCGGACAAGGTGAAGCGCCAGCACGATGGCGGGCGGCTCACGGTCCGCGAACGCATCGACCGGTTGCTCGACGAAGGCTCCTTTCGCGAGATCGGCAGCGTCGCCGGCAAGGCGGAATATGACGTCCGCAACGATCTGGTCGACCTGACGCCAGCCAATGTCGTCATGGGCCGCGGCAAGATCGACGGGCGGCATGTCGCGGTGACCGGCGACGACTTCACGGTGCGCGGCGGCTCTGCCGACGCCACGATCAAGGAGAAGTCCAACTACGTCGAACGCTACGCCAACCAGTACCGGATTCCGGTCGTACGCCTGATCGAAGGCTCGGGCGGCGGCGGATCGGTGAAGACGATCGAGACGACCGGGCGAGCCAACGTGCCGGGCGTCGCCGGATGGGAATGGACCGTGCGCAACATGGGCACGGTGCCCACCGTGGGGCTGGGCCTCGGTTCCGTCGCGGGCCTCGGCGCCGCGCGACTCGCCGCCACCCACTATTCGGTGATGGTGAAGGACGTCTCCGCGATGTTCGTCGCCGGGCCGCCAGTGGTGAATCGGCTGAGCCCCAAGCAATACGACAAGCAGGAGCTGGGCGGCTGGGAAATCCAGTTGCGGGCCGGCGCGATCGACGAGGCGGTCGACACCGAAGACGAGGCCTTCGCAGCGGCGCGCCGTTTCCTCTCCTACCTGCCCTCCTCGGTCTATGAAGCCCCGCCGCGTGGCCCCGTATCCGACGATCCGGCCCGGCGCGAGGAGTCGCTGTTCGACGCCATCCCGCGCGACATCCGCAAGGTCTATCGCATCCGCCCGATCGTCGAGAAGGTCGTCGACCAGGGCAGCTTCTTCGAGATGGGCCGGCTCTACGGCCGTTCGGTCGTGACCGGCTTCGCGCGCGTCGACGGCTGGCCGGTGGCGGTGATGGCCAGCGATCCGATGTTCTACGGCGGCGGCTGGACGGCCGATACCTGCCAGAAGGTGACGCGCTTCCTCGACCTCGCGGAAACCTTTCACCTGCCCGTCGTGTATTTCTGCGACTGCCCCGGCTTCCTGATCGGCCTCGAGGCCGAGAAGAGCGGCGTCATCCGACAGGGCGTGCGCGCCATGTCCTCGATGTTCCAGACCACCGTCCCATGGTGCACCTTCATCATCCGCAACGCTTTCGGCGTGGCGGGTGCCGCGCACCAGAACGGGTCGCGCATGAACTGGCGCTATGCCTGGCCGTCGGGCCGCTGGGGATCGCTGCCCCTGGAAGGCGGCATCGAGGCCGCCTATCGCGCCGACATCGACGCCGCCGACGACCCCAAGGCCAAGATGGCGGAAATCGAGGACCGGCTGAACAAGCTGCGGTCGCCGTTCCGCAGCGCCGAGAGCTTCTGGATCGAAGAGATCATCGACCCGCGCGATACGCGCAGGATCCTCTGCGAATTCGTCGACCTGGCCGCCCCGGTCCGCGGCAGCGGCCCTGCGAACCTGTGGATGCGGCCCTAGCCGCGCCAGCCGTAGCCCTTGAGCTTCGGGAGCAGGCCGCAGGCCGGCTCGAAGGGCGGATTGCTGAGATAATCCTGGTCGGACACGACATAGGATTGGCCGGGCGACCGGCTGACGACCGCGCTCATCGCAGGATAGCTCCAGTCCTGGAAGAACAGCTTGTTCGGCCAGTCGTGCAGCGGCAGCGTCTCCGCTCGCACCATGCCGGTGCTGCCGTCCACGACGACGCGCAGGCGCTCGACATAGCCGGCCCACAGTCGGGTGAGCACGATGTCGGGGATGGCGGCGGCGACCGTCAGGGTGCCCAGAAGCAGCACCATGCGCCGGGCCACGTCCGGACGGCGCACGACCACGAAGACCCGCGGCGGATCGCGGCGCGCCACCTGCAGCCACATGCCGGCGAGGAAGGCCGCCAGCAGAAGGCCGGCCGCCTGCCGCGCCACGTAGTGCGAGGGCGGGTAGAGGATCGACGGGCCGTGCACGAGCCGCCACCACGGTGACAGGGCCAGCAGCAGCGCGATGACGCCCATGACCACCAGCGGCCCCCTGCCCGCCAACCAGGGCGGGCGCCGCAGGCCTGCCGTGGCGCAAATGAGGAAACCCGCCAACGGAATGGAGAACTGCATGTTCTGCCAGAAATCGACACTGGTCGAGCGCACCTTCATGAAATGCGGATGGTCCCAGTAGTCGAAGATGGTGACCGCCGACACGACCGACGCGCCGACGAAGGCGAGCGCCGCCAGCGCCCCGAGGAGCCTCGTCGACCGGTCGTCGCTGCGCCAGCTCGACCACAGGATCGCGCTCGCCACCAGCGGCCCGAGATAGATCAGGGCCTCGTAGGACCTGAGGCACAGCAGGCCGAAGGCCAGCAGCAGGGCGCCGTCGCGCCGGCGGCCGTCGCCGCCGGTCGTGAGTGCCACCGCCATCGACGCCGTGATGCAGGCGAAGGCGACGTTATACTCGCCGATGATGAAGAACGAGGTCGGCAGGAAGACGGCGGCGATGATCGCGAGCACGGCTGCCAGCAGGACGGCATCGTGGCGCACGCGTACGAGGGCTAGGTGGTAGAACGCCGTCGGCAGCGCAAAGAGCGCCGCCGAATAGGTCATGGACAACAGCTCGGTGTCGCGCACGCCCAGCTGGGCCAGCAGGAGGACCGGCGCCTGCGTCAGCCAGTCGACATGCGCGCGGGCCGCGTAGAAGTCGTGGAAATGTCCCTGGTCGAGCAGATTTACCAGGAACGAGGATCCATCCCAGAACAGCCCGCGACAGGTCAGGGTGTTATGCAGCGCCAGGGCCCAGAGGATGACGGCTACGCCCCGGACGACGGCAGCCGGTGACATGCCCGCCACCTTCAGTCGCGCCACATGTAGAGGCCGAGTGGATAGGGTTCGGCCGGGGGAAACGGCTGCCAGGAGTTGAATCCCACTGGCGGTGCGATGATCCCGTCGGACCGCTTCGACCGCAGGGCGAGGCTCTGGCTGGGCAGGATCCACGACTCGACCAGCGTCTCCAGGGGGCGCCGGGCGAGTGGCGTCGACTCGAAGGGGACGACGCCCGTGTTGCTGCGCACGATCGAGCGCACGGTCTCGAGGTAGCTGCGCCACTCGAGCGTCAGGTAGATGTTGGACGGCATCACCGCGATCACCATCAGACAGCTGAAAGCGAGCATGCGGCGTGACGCTTCGGGACGCCGCAGCGCCGCCAGCGCCGCGAATCGGGTGCCGAAGGACGATGTGTAGAGCCACATCAGGATGATGACGGTGGCGATCACCAGCCCGGCGATGCTGCGCGCCGTGTACTGCGACTTGGCATGCGGACGGACCAGCGAGTCCGTCAGCACGAGCAACGGCGACAGGGCGAGCAGCAGGAGGAAGACGCCGGCGAAAAGGTAGGGTTTGCGGCCGGAGAGATCCTGCGGCCGCCATACCGCCCAGCCGAAGATGACCAGGGCTGCACCGATCGCCAGGTCGAACTGGACGTTCTGCCAGGCATCGAGCGCCGTCGCCGCGGTCCGGCTGAGATGATCCTGCGAGAACGGATGGATCAGAGAATCGGCTGCCACCCAGAGGCCGCCCAGAAAAGCCAGGCTGGCACTCAGATAGAGGATGGTGGCCAGGAACGGGCGGGACCGGATTCGGTAGACCGTCCAGAGGATCATGGCGGCCAGCAACGGGCCGAGATAGAGCATCACCTCGTACGCCCTGATCCCGAGCAACCCGACCGCCACGAGGAAGGCACCGTCGGCCACGGTCAGTTGCCGCGCGGTCACGAGCCGGACGGCAACGGCGACGCCTATCGCGTAGGCCGTATTGTACTCGCCCACGATGAAGAACGAGGTCGTCATGAAGACCACCCCGATGACCGCCAGCAGCGCGGCCAGCAGGACGGGATCGTCCTTAACCCTCAAGAGGGCGAGATGGTACAGCGCCGTCGGGACCGCAAAGAGCCCCAGCGACAGGAGCTGCGCCAGGAGATGGAGGTCGGTGACCCCCAGGAAGACCGCCGTGATGATGGGGACCTGCCCCACGATCATCGCGTAGAGTCGCGGATTGTAGAAGTCGAAGAACCATTCGCGCCGGGCGATCTGCACCAGAAACGCCGACCCGTCGACGAAAAGCCCCCGGCACTCCCAGCTGTGCCAGAGCACCAGGGTCCAGAGCAGGCCGACCGTGGCCCTGTAGGCGACTGTAGTTGTTGGCATTTCTTCGCGAGGGGGCCTACAGGACCCGTGCGACCGGTGCAAGCGGTGACGGCTTGCAGCGTCGAAGAGGCGCTGTTAGCAAGGCGCGGCAAATGAGGATGGTGGATGCTCAGTTGGGAGAAAATCGACGCGATTCCGGGCTGGTTCATGTTCCAGTCCTATTGCGTCTGGCGCGCCCTGCTCGATCAGCAGGCCGGAGCTTCCGGCGACCTGTTCGAGATCGGTGTCTGGCGGGGCCGGTCGGCCTCCGTCCTCGCCTCCTATCGGAAGGGCAACGAGAAGCTGTACCTATGCGATCTCCGCCTCGATGAGGCGGCGGTCCGGCGCTCGATCGAATCGGTCGGCGCGAAACCCGTCAACCTCGTTCCCTTGTCCGGCCCGTCCGCCGACCTGCCGGCCAAGCTCGACCTGCAGGCGATGCACCAGTCGGTTCGCTGGTTCCACATCGACGGCGAGCATACCGGCACCGCCGTCTATCGCGAGCTCGAGTTCGCCAACCGGATCGTCAATACCGACGGTATCGTCGTGATCGACGATTTCTTCTCGCCGCGATACCCCGCGAACACGACCGAGGTCATCCGCTATCTGGAGAAGAATCCCTTCCACTTCCGGCTGCTGGCCGTCGGATTCAACAAGGGCTACCTCTGCCGGCCCGAGAGCCTGCCGCGCTACATGGATTTCATGGCGTCCGGCATGTCGCGGGCGCTCCAAGGCTACGGCGCGAAGACGACGATCTTCAAGACGACCGGCCCGTGGGACACCGACGCCGTTGGCATCACGGACTATGTCGAGGATGCCGGCGCCATCGCCGGCCCCGACAACGAGCCGCAGCGCTGGCACATGATGCGCACCCGTCATGTCTGGGGACCGATGCGCCATCTCCAGAACGGGTGGCGGATGCTGCGCGGCCGCTGAGGCGCCAGTCGCCTCCTGCGGGGCCGTCACGCCGCGGGTCTGGCGATCTTCATCTGGTCGTCGAGATCGTCGGCGATGAAATGGCGCACCACCTCGTCGAGGTCCTTGTCGGTCTCGAAACCCAGGCGGCGAGCGCGGGCCGAATCGATGCCCTGGGGCCAGCCGTCGCAGATCTTCTGGATCGCCGGATCGTGCTGCCACACGACCTTGCCCACCTTGCGATTGCCGGCATGGCGACCGACCGCCTGCTCCAGTTCCTTCGCCGTCACATTGATGCCGTTCAGCAGCAGCGTACGGCCCGGACCGAAAGCGTCCGGCGGCAGGTCGTGCAGGCGCATGAAAGCATCGACCGTCTTGCGCGGGCTGAGGACCACCATGACCGTCTCGGGCGTGACCGGACAGACCACGTCGATGCCCGTCAGGGGTTCGCGCAGTACCGAACTCGCCCAGGTCGAGGCCGCCTTGTTGGGCAGGCCGGTACGCACGCAGATCGTCGGCAACCTCACCGAGGTGCCGCGCAGAAAACCCTTGCGGGTGTAGTCGCGCACCAGGAATTCGCCGATAGACTTTTGCGCGCCGTAGGAAGTCTGTGGCGTGAGCGGGGTGTCGTCGGTAACGGCCGGAGGAAGGTCACCGCCGAAGGCGGCCAGTGAACTGGTGAAGACCACGCGCGGATTGGTGCCGAGGGCCCGGCAGGCCTCGAGGACATTGCGCGTGCCATCGAGATTCACCCGGTATCCCAAGTCAAAGTCGGCCTCGGCACCGGCACTGACCACTGCCGCGAAATGGAACACGGTCGACGCGCCCTGCATGATCGACTGGACCGTCGCGAAATTCGAGATGTCGCCGGCGATCGTCTTGACCCGCGGATCGTCGAGGCCCGGCCCCTCGGCCTTGCCCACATCGAACAGAAGCAGTTCGTTCACCTTGCGTGGCTGGCCGGAGGCCGCCCCGATCTCGCCCTGCTGCAGGATGCGCCGTGCAAGCTTCTTGCCCAGAAAACCCGCCCCGCCGGTGATGACCACCTTCATGTCGTTTCCGTCCGATTTGTTGTGTTCGGACGAAAGTGTGCACAGAACGCCCCCTGCAGTCTATGTTTGCCCCACATGGCCGGATCCGCCGACATCTACGCGTTCAAGGACGCTCTCATCGTTCTGGGAACGGCGGCGGTCGTGGCTCCCGTCGTGCACCGGCTCAAGATCAGCCCGGTCCTGGGCTTCCTGGTGGTCGGCGCCGCCCTCGGCCCTCACGGTCTCGGGCGCCTGGCCGACTATTCACGCGCGATCGACTGGCTGACCGTCACGGGCGAAAAGCAGATCGCCTTCATCGCCGACCTCGGCATCGTCTTCCTGCTGTTCTTCATCGGCCTCGAACTCTCGATGCGCCGCATGATCACCATGCGACGCCTGGTCTTCGGACTGGGAGGACTGCAGGTGATCCTGTCGGCCCTGGCGATCAGCCTCGCGGCATTCTGGCTCGGCCAACCGGCCGCCGCAGCGCTGATCATCGGCACCTGCCTGGCCCTGTCCTCGACCGCCATCGTCATGGAACTGCTGTCGGGCCAGCGCCGCATGATGTCGACCACCGGCCGCACCAGCTTCGCCATCCTGCTCGCGCAGGACCTTGCCGTGGTGCCGCTGCTCTTCCTCGTCAGCGCTCTCGGCGGTCATTCGGAGGGATCGATCGTCCAAGGCGTCGCCGTCGCGGTCGTCGAGGCGCTGCTGGCCATCGCAGCGATTGCTCTCGTCGGCCGGGTGATCCTGAAGCCGATGTTCCGTCTGGCCGCCAGCACCGACAATCCCGAGTTCTTCATGGCCGCGACCCTGCTGATCGCCGTCGGATCGGGCGTGATCGCAGCCTTTGCCGGCCTGTCCATGGCACTCGGGGCCTTTATCGCCGGCCTGCTTCTGGCGGAGACCGAATACCGCCGCGCCGTCGAGGCGATGATCGATCCCTTCCGCGGACTTCTGCTCGGCGTCTTCTTCTTTTCGGTCGGCATGCACATCGACCTGAGCTTCATCTGGCGCGAGCCCGTGCTCGTCCTGGGCGGATTCGCGGCCATGATGGTCGTCAAGGCGGCGCTGCTCGTTCCCCTCTGTCGGCTGTTCGGCATCCCGTGGGCGGCCAGTGTCGAGACCGGCCTGCTGCTGGCTCCGGGCGGCGAGTTCGCCTTCATCGGCATCGGCCTCGCCGCACAACTCGGGCTGGTCGACCCGGGTGTCGCGGCCGGCGTGCTCGCGGTGGTTTCGCTGACCATGGGGACGTTGCCATTCGTGTCGCTCTTCGCGCGCCGCGCCGCCCAGCGTGTGGCGCAGCAGGTGACGGGCGACGCCCCGGCAACGCAGTTGCCGCCCTCCGACCATGCCCGGCGGGTAATCGTCGTCGGCCATGGCCGGGTGGGTCAGCTGGTCTGCGACCAGCTGGAGAAGCACAATATTTCGTACATCGCCGCCGACCGGGACGCGGCGCGCGTCGAGCGCTGGCGGAAGCTCGGTCGGCCGGTCTATTTCGGCGACGCATCCAACTCGCTGTTTCTACAACGCTGCGGCATCGACGAGGCGACGGGCGTGATCGTGACGCTGGACACGGCGGCAGTCGACGATGTGGTACGCGCCATACGTGCCCGGCGGTCGGACGTGATGATCGTCGCCCGCGCCCACGATGCCGAGCACGCCCGCCATCTCTACACGCTGGCCGTGACGGACGCCGTGCCCGAAACGATCGAGGCGAGCCTCCAACTGGCCGAATCGGCGCTGGTCGGCCTCGGTGTCCCCATGGGTCAGGTCATCGCCTCGATCCACGAAAGGCGTGAGCTCGTGAGAAGCGAACTCCAGGCTGCCGCCGGCGGGACGGCATCGATGACAGAACAGATCCGGCGCGCCCGTCGTGACAAGGTCGGCAAGCCATGAAGGTCGTGAGCTGGAACCTGCTGCGCCTGATTGGCGCCGCCGTCGAGGACGTGGCGACGCTGATCAACGTCCAGAAGCCCGACATACTGCTCATGCAGGAGGCGACGCAGCAGATCGAGGCGCTGCCGAGCCTGGTCGGCGGCCATTTCTATCGGCTGTCGTGGCTCGGCCGGATCCACGGGCTCGCCGTCTGGAGCCCGACCCATTTCCCCCGCCCGGTGGCCCTGTCGCTGCCTGCCTCGCGGCTGCCCGGAAGGCTGCCGCGGCGGCGCGCGCAGATCATTCAGATGGGCGAGATCACCTTCGCCAACGTGCACCTCTCGCACGGCCAGCTGCTCAACCGCCGCCAGCTCGCCCGCATCGCCGCGGCGCTGCAGGGCAAACCGTCGGCCATCATCGGCGACTACAATGCCGTCGGACCGGTCTCCATCCCCGGCTTCGCCGATGTCGGCCCGCGCGAACCCACACACCTGTCGGGCAACGTCATGCCGGTGCGCCTCGATCGCTGTCTGGTCCATAGGCTGGTCTGCACGACCGCCGATGCGCTGGATTTCGGACCGTCCGATCATCGGCCGATCCGCCTCGAACTGCGCCTCGCCGAAAGCAGCGAACCCGGGGAGGCGTCGCCACGGATCCGCAAGGACAGGCTGAAGCGCTTCTACAGGTAGGGCTGCAGCAACCGCGCGGCGCTGTTGCGCAGGCGGATCGGCAAGGGGTCGCCATCGATCTCGGCGAGGGTCAGGCGGCGGTGCGGCGTCTTGGATTGCACGATCTGGCGCGCGAACGCGGCATCGTGAAGCTCGACGTTCAGCTCGAAGTTGAGACGGAAGCTGCGCGTGTCCCAGTTGGCGCTGCCGATGAACGACCAGGAGTCGTCGATCGTCATCAGCTTGGAATGATCGAATGGCGCGGGCATCATCCAGATGTTGCACCCGGCCTCGATCAGCGGTCGCAGCGGGACACGCCGTGCCCAGTCGAGAATCGCGTGATTGGAGTTCTCCGGCAGCAGGATGTCGACCTGGATGCCTCGCATGGCCGCGAGGCCCAGCGCCATGGTGAGCACCTCGCCCGGCAGAAAATAGGGTGTCACCACCCGTATAGACTCGCGTGCGCAGGAGATCGCGTGCAGGGTTGCGTACTCGATCTGCTCCATGTCCTCGTCAGGGCCGGACGGAACGACACGCGCCAGCACCGTGCCCACGGGCTCGAGCGTCGGAAACCACTCGTCGTCGAGTTGTTCGCCCGTCGTGAACTGCCAATCGTCGGCGAAGGCATCGGTGAGTTGCTCCACGACCGGCCCTTCGATGCGGAAATGCGTGTCGCGGACCGGATGCGGCGGGTTCCCGGCAACGACGTTCTCCGCTCCGATGTTGAGCCCCCCGGTGAAGGCCACCCGCCCGTCGATGACCAGCAGCTTGCGATGGTTGCGCAGGTTCACGAAAGGCGTGCGCCAGGGGAAATACGAATGCAGGAAACGCGCGACCGGGACTCCAGCCTGGCGGAGCCGGTTGTAGGTCCCCGACCAGAAGTAGCCGCCGCCCACCCCGTCGATCAGGACACGCACCTTCACCCCGCGCTGCTGGGCTGCAATCAAGGCGTCGTGGAATTTCTCGCCGGCGGAATCGGCGCGGAAAATATAGCTGCAGAGCCCGATGGTCGTCTTCGCCTTACCGATTTCCGCGAGCATGCGCGGGTACGCCTCGTCCCCGCTATGCAGCATCTCGACGATGTTGCCGGGCTTCGACGGCAGGCCCGTGAGGCGCCCGACCGCATATTCCAGCGGCGTCAGCGAGTCTCGGGTCCCGGAAGCCGTGGCGCCGGATGCGGCGAACGGCAGGTGCTGGCGTTTGAGTCGCTGGGCGCGCCGCTTCACGCGGTTGATGCCCATGATGGCGTAGAGCAGGCCCCCTAGAAAAGGAGACAGCCAAGCGATGCCGATCCACGAGACCGCCGCTCCCACGCTGCGCTTGTAGAGCAGCACATGGACGGTGACGGCAACGGCCAGGACGACATGCGCCACGGCGGCGGTCGCACCCACCGCCGCTGCCAGGTTTTCATCGAGTGTCACGTTGCCTGTTCCCCGCCTTCGGCTGGTCTCGAACAGGTTCTAGCGACGCCCCGGCTAGAACACCATGCGCAAGCTGGGCCGGGAGGTCAGGCCACCGCCTTGATGGTCTTCGCGGTGATCTCCACGATCTCGTCGATCTGGGCCTTCTCGATCACCAGCGGCGGCGACATCGCGATGGCATCGCCGGACTGGCGCACCATCAGACCGAGGTCGAACGCCTTGACGAAAGCCTTGTAGCCGCGCGTGCCGACCGCCCCTTCCGGCGCGAGGTCGATACCGCAAGCCATGCCGAGGTTGCGGATGTCGGTGACGTTCGGGAGGCCCTTCAGCGAGTGGATGCCCTCTTCCCAGTAGGGCGACAGCTCGGCGGCGCGGGCGAACAGCTCCTCGTCGCGGTAGATGTCGAGCACCGCCGAGGCCGCGGCGCAGGCCAGCGGGTGAGCGGAATAGGTGTAGCCGTGGAACAGGTCGATGGCATTCTCCGGCCCGTTCATCAGTCCGTCGAACACGTGCTTGCGCACGAACACGCCGCCCATCGGCACCGTGGCATTGGAGATGCCCTTGGCGACCGTCATCAGATCGGGGATCACGCCGAACTTCTCGGCCGCGAAGGAGGTGCCGAGGCGACCGAAGCCGGTGATGACCTCGTCGAAGATCAGCAGGATGCCGTGCTTGTCGCAAATCTCGCGCAGGCGCTTGAGATAGCCCTTGGGCGGCGGCAGGAAGCCCGTCGAACCCGCGCAGGGCTCGACGATGACGGCGGCGATGTTGGAAGCGTCGTGCAGGCCGACGATGCCTTCCAGCGCGTCGGCGAGATGGGCGCCGTTCTCCGGCTCGCCCTTGGAGAAGGCGTTCTCAGGCAGGTGGGTGTGCGGCAGGTGATCGACGCCAGGCAGCATCGCGCCGAACCATTTGCGGTTGTTGACCATGCCGCCGACGGAAATGCCGCCGAAGCCGACCCCGTGGTAGCCGCGCTCGCGGCCGATGAAACGGGTGCGGGTGCCCTGGCCGTTGGCGCGATGATAGGCCAGCGCGATCTTCAGCGCGCTATCGACCGCCTCGGAGCCGGAGTTGCAGTAGAAGGCGTGGTTGAGGTCACCCGGCAGAAGGGCGGCGTGGCGCGCCGCCAGTTCGAAGGCCTTGGGATGGCCCATTTGGAAGGACGGCGCATAGTCCATCTCGTCCAGCTGCCTGGCGATCGCCGCCTTGATCTCCTCGCGACCGTGACCGGCATTGACGCACCACAGGCCGGCGGTGCCATCGATGATCTTGCGGCCCTCCGGCGTCCAGTAGTGAACACCCTTCGCCTTGGCCAACATGCGCGGGTTCTTCTTGAACTGCCGGTTCGCGGTGAACGGCATGAAGAAGGCTTCGAGATTGTTGGCGGCAGGCGCGGTGTTCGACGGCGTCATCGGCAGACCTTCGGGCAAGATGAGAGTGCAGTTACGTCTATCACTTGTTGACGTCGACAACTACGCGACCCCGTATCTCTCCTTTGAGGATTTTTGGGGCCAGCGCCATCAGATCGCCCAGCCCCGCCTCGCTGACGGTGCTGTCGAGCCTGTCGAGCGGCAGGTCGCTTCCGAGACGACGCCATGCGTCCTCGCGCGGCGCCTTGGGTAGCATCACCGAGTCGATGCCGTAGACGGAGACGCCCCGCAGGATGAAGGGCAGGATCGAGCCCGGGAACGAAGGACCGGCCGCGAGACCGCAGACCGCCGCCGCACCGCCGTACTTCACCTGCGCCAGGGCCTTTGCAAACATCACGCCAGAAACCGTGTCGACCACGCCGGCAAACCGCTCCGAGAGCAGCGGACGATCCGGCGCCTCGGTCAGCTCCTTGCGGTCCATGATCGTCGCGGCGCCGAGCGACTTGAGATATTCGCCCTCCTGCGGACGGCCGGTCGCAGCGACCACGGTGTAGCCCAGGTTCGCCAGGATCGCGACCGCGACCGAGCCGACGCCACCAGCAGCGCCCGTGACGAGAATCTCGCCCTTGGCGGGATCGATGCCGTGCTTTTCCAGAGCCATGACACAGAGCATGGAGGTGTAGCCGGCGGTGCCGATCGCCATCGCATGACGGGTCGAGAGGCCGGCCGGCAGTTTGACCAGCCAGTCGCCCTTGACGCGCGCCTTCGTGGCGTAGCCGCCCCAGTGCAGTTCGCCGACGCGATAGCCGTTCAGGACCACCTTGTCGCCGGCCTTGAAGGCCGCGTTTTCGGACCGCTCGACGGTCCCCGCGAAATCGATGCCGCCGACATGGGGCCAGTTCTTGACCAGGCCACCGCCGGTCGTCAGCACGAGACCGTCTTTATAGTTCAGGGTCGAATAATCGACCGAGACGACCACATCTCCTGCCGGCAGCCTGTCCTCGGGCAGGGCTTCGATGGCTCCACTGACCTTGCGGTCGGCACCCTGTGCCAGAACAAGTGCGCGGAAGGTCATGGGGTTGGGACTCCTCGGGGAATGAAGGCTGCTCTGTAGCAAGGCCGTCGTTCCTTAGACAGTCTCCGCGACGCTCCCGTTTCGCCGCCCGAAGCCGGGAAAGCCGTGTGGCAGACCAACGGACATGGGTTTTCAACCGCCACAGGCGTGCAGTCATGGGCCGTCACCGGGCTCACGACACCTCATCCAGAAGCTCCCTTCCTCGCTTCTTTTCTTCGATTATTTTGTCTGCCTCGATTGTTCGGCCTGACTTCACGGCCGGAGAGCACGGAGAACGCTCAGGCCGCAGCCTCACTGACGGGCGTTTCGACTGCGCACCAGAAAAAATGCTCACATATGTGCCGTGTAAGGTGATATGCGCCGCCACCACTGCGACAATGCAAAAACGAACCGACCCAATTCGTTCGGGCTTGATAAAAAATTGAACGATTGCCCCCCGGGGAGACAGGAGACGCTCGCCGCGTACTGGATTGCATGTTCGGAACTTATCGACTCCCGGTCCTATCGACTGTGCCACGCTCGGGCACGTGGTTTCTCCGTTACCTTTTTTCCTTCGTCTGCCACCTCCAACGAGGCGGTCGATTGGACGATCTGTTGACCGGTGAAATCGTCGGCAATCCGGAGGGGCCCGTCTTCGACTTCGGTCGCTTCAGGGGTGGCCCCCTGTTTCGTGTGGCCGGGACGCTTCCGACCCAGCACATGTTCATCGGTCACACGGTGTGTCCCGGCTTCCAGGACCTGCTGCCTGCGCGCCACTGGTGGCGGCAGACCTCATTCCATGTGCCGGGCTACGACTGCCTCCATGAAGAGACGAGCTACCGGCACACCCCCGTGGACCTCGCGACGTACGACTATGCCCCCATCAGGGTACCGGCGATGGAGCGCGCGGCCCGAAAGGGCCGCGGAGGACCGATCGCGCTGGTGTATCGCAACCCGATCGATCAGGCATATTCCTATTTCCGCTATTGTCAGGCGCATGTGAACCCGGCCTATCGCCTGTTCCACGGGCGCGCGGTCAGCGAAATGTCGTTCCGGGAGTACCTGTTCAGCGCGGCTCTTGTTTCCTACGCGCGCCAGTTCATTACCTACCAGGTCCAGGCGGCCCGCCATCCCGAGCTCGTGAAGATGATCCCCTACGAGAGCCTGATCGACCGACCGGTCGAAACGGCGACGCACCTGCTGGACCATTTCTCAGGCGCCCGGCGCGAGTGGCCGATGCTGCCGGCAGCCGTCAGGCTGGTCCGCAAGGACCACATGCGCGCCATCGAGACCAAGATCGGCAACTCGCTCGATGGTACGCGCGATGGCCAGAGCAGCCACATGCGGGCATCCGGGGAGGCCGAGCGGGAAAGTTCTGCCGATCCGTCCATTCGCGACGAGGTAATCGCCCGATTGAGCGAAATGGGCTTGGATTGCAGCCTATTCGCCTGGCCTACCCAGCGTCCCGCAGCCCTGCGCCTCGCCCTCCCCGACGACGCTCAACGGCCACGTCAAGCGTCTGCCTGACGTCATCGTCGAGGCGCCATGCCCACATTCTGCCCCGGGCAATGGGACGCTTGCCAAGCCGCGGTGTCGAGCCCAACTCTGTGGTCATGCCGTCCCACTTCAGCCTGCTGCCGCACCGCAGCATCATCTCCGTCGCCGGCGCCGATCGCGTCGACTTCCTGCAGGGCCTGATCTCCAACGACACCCGAAAGGTGGCGCCGGGTTCAGCCATCTGGGCGGCACTGCTGACGCCGCAGGGGCGCTTCCTGAACGACATGTTCGTCGCCGACGCCGGAGGCGACATCTTCTACTTGGAGACCGAGCGCGAGCGCGCGCCGGCGCTTGCCAAGAAGCTCAAGATGTACACCTTGCGTTCCAAGGTCACGGTCGAGGATCTGGGGGCCACGCTGGAAGTCGCCGTGGCGTTCGGCGATGACGCCCGGAGGGCGCTCGGCGTCGGGGTGGCCTCGTTCACCGATCCCCGCCTCGATGGCCTCGGGGTACGCGTGATCGCCGCGGCCGGCCAGGCGTCCGCGCTTCTTGCCGCCCGCGGCTTCGACGAAGCGCCGCTCGCCGCCTACGACGCGCTGCGCCTGCCGCTCGGCGTGCCCGATGGCAGCCGCGATCTCCAGGTCGAGAAGGCGCTGCTGCTCGAAAACGGTTTCGACGAGCTGAACGGCGTCGACTGGAAGAAGGGTTGCTACATGGGCCAGGAGCTGACCGCCCGCACCAAGTATCGCGCCCTCATCAAGAAGCGGCTCTTTCCCGTCAGGGTCGATGGGACGCTGCCCGAACCAGGCACGCCGGTGGTTCGGGACGGCGAGGAAGTGGGCGAACTGCGATCGGGCACGGGTGATCGTGCGCTGGCCATGCTGCGGCTCGATGCGGCACGCGGAGACGGCACCGCCCTCACGGCCGGCGGCGCGCGCATCCTGCCGGAAACGCCGCCCTGGATGCGTCTGCCGGATCCGGCAGCCTCTGGCGGCTAGGACGCACCGGCTTTAAGGTCTTCCGGCGCCGTTCGCGCGGGGAGACGACCGTGAAGCTCATCAATCCGAATCCGTTCACCACCCGACCGGAGATCGTCGGCACCTTCGGCGTCGTCACCTCCACGCACTGGATCGCGACGGCCGTGGGCATGGGAATCCTCGAGCGGGGTGGAAACGCCTTCGATGCGGCCGTGGCCACCGCCTTCACCTTGCAGGTGGTCGAGCCCCATCTCTGCGGCCCCGGCGGCGACGCCCCGCTGATCCTGCACGACGTGCGCCGCGGCAAGACCGAGGTTGTGTGCGGCCAGGGGCCGATGCCGGCCGGCGCGACCATCGCCCACTACAAGGGCCTCGGACTGGACCTGATTCCCGGAACCGGCCTCCTGCCTGCCTGCATCCCGGGCACTTTCGACGCCTATATGCTCATCCTGCGCGACTACGGCACGATGCGTCTGGCCGACGTGCTCTCGCCGGCCATCGGCTATTGGCTCAACGGACATCCCATCGTCGAGCGTGCGACCGCGACCATTGCCACGGTGGCCGAGCAGTTCCGCACTCACTGGAAGACATCGGCCGCCGTGTTCCTGCCGGGCGGCGACGTGCCGAAGCCGGCCTCACTGTTCCGAAACGTCACCCTGGGCAACACCTATGCCCGCATCCTGAAAGAGGCCGAGGCGGGCGGCGGCGGTCGCGACGCCGAGATCGAGCGCGCCCGCAAAGTCTGGAACCAGGGTTTCGTGGCCGAGGCCATCGACGCGTTCTGCCGCACCCAGGAGGTGATGGACGTCTCCGGCAAGCCCAACAAGGGCGTGCTGACCGGCCAGGACATGGCGAACTGGCAGGCGACGGTCGAGGCCCCGCTCACCTACGACTACGGTCGGTACACGGTTTGCAAGGCGCATACATGGACGCAGGGCCCGGTGGTCCTGCAGCAGCTCGCCCTGCTCAAGGGCTTCGACCTCGACGGCATGGACCCGACCAGCCCCGACTTCATCCACCTGCAGGTCGAATGCCTGAAGCTGGCCTATGCCGACCGCGAGGCCTTCTATGGCGACCCGGCGTTCGTCGACGTGCCGATGGAGACATTGCTGTCGAATGCCTACAACGCCGAGCGGCGCGCGCTGGTCGACCCGGCCCATGCGTCGCTGGAACAGCGACCCGGCAAGGTCGACGGCTTCGGCGGCGTCGTGAAACTGCGCCGCGCCGACGGCGTGCGGCTGGGCGTGGCCTCGAGCGGCGCCGGCGAGCCCACGGTCGGGCGCGTCGGCCAGACCAATGGCGACACCGTCCATTTCGACATCATCGACAAGGACGGCAACATGATCTCGGCCACGCCCTCGGGGGGCTGGCTGCAGAGCTCGCCTGTCATCCCCGAGCTGGGCTTTCCGCTCGGCACGCGCGGCCAGATGTTCTGGCTGGAGGAAGGGCTTCCCGGATCGCTGGCGCCGGGCAAGCGGCCGCGCAGCACGCTCACGCCCACTCTCGCCCATCGCGACGGCGAGCCCTACATGGTGTGGGGTTCGCCGGGTGGAGACCAGCAGGACCAGTGGGTCACGCAGCATTTCCTGCGGCACGTGCATTGCGGCATGAACCTGCAGGAGGCGATCGACGCACCGGCTTGGCACAGCGAGCACTTCCCCTCGTCCTTCTGGCCGCGCACGGCCCGGCCGGGTGTGCTGGTGGTCGAAGGCCGTATCCCGAAGGACACGGTGGCCGAGCTCAAGAAGCGCGGCCACGAGGTCGAGGTGAACGACGAATGGTCGGAAGGCCGCCTCACCGCCGCGACGCGCGACGATCCGTGGCGCAAGGCGGCCGCCAATCCGCGTGGCATGCAGGGCTACGCGGCAGGTCGATGAACGCTCTTCCGGCATACGCACACCGATGAGTGACGCGCTCCTGGAATTGCGCGGACTGAGGGTCGACTTCGCCACCGACGACGGCGTCGTGCACGCCGTGGACGGCATTGATCTGGCCCTGGGCCGGGGCCGCACGCTCGGCCTGGTGGGCGAATCGGGCTGCGGCAAGAGCGTCACGTCGCTCGCCATCATGGGTCTCTTGCCGCCGGAGAATTCAAAGATCGGCGGCCAGGTCGTGTTCGAGGGCCGCGATCTGCTCACCCTCGATGCGCACTTGATTCGTGACCTGCGCGGCGCACGGCTCGCGATGATCTTCCAGGAGCCGATGACCTCGCTCAATCCGTCGTACACGATCGGCGACCAGATCATTGAGGCGATCCAGCGCCATCAGGCCCTCGACAAGGCGGCGGCGCGGACCCGCGCCATCGAGGTGCTGAAGCTGGTGCGCATTCCCTCGCCCGAGAAGCGCATCGACGACTACCCGCACAAGCTCTCCGGCGGCATGCGCCAACGCGCCATGATCGCGATGGCGCTGGCCTGCGGGCCGCAGCTCCTGATCGCCGACGAGCCGACGACGGCGCTCGACGTCACCATCCAGGCGCAGATCCTCGACCTGATGCGCGGCCTGCGCCGCGACACGGGCACCGCCATCATCCTGATCACCCACGATCTCGGCGTGGTGGCGGAAATGGCCGACGACGTCGCCGTGATGTACGCGGGCCAGATCGTCGAGCGTGCCGCCGTGCGCGACCTCTTCGCGCGGCCGGAGCATCCCTACACGGTAGGCCTGCTGGGCTCGATCCCGCGCCTCGACGAGAAGCGCGAGCGGCTGCCTTCCATCGAGGGCCGGGTGCCCGACATGACGCGCCCGCCCGAAGGCTGCCGCTTCGCCGCCCGCTGCCCCTTCGTCGAACCCCAATGCATCGCCACACCGCCTGCGCTCGTGGAAGTCGCTCCGGGACATCTCTCGCGCTGCCGCCGCGCCCCGCTCTCTCAGGTCCTGGCATGACCGGCGCCCTGCTCGAGGTCCGCGGACTTCAGAAGCACTTCCCGGTAAAGAGCGGCGCCTTCGGCCTCGTCTCCGGCCATGTCCGCGCCGTCGATGGCGTCGACTTCCATGTCGACGCCGGCGAAACGCTGGCGATCGTCGGCGAATCGGGCTGCGGCAAGTCGACGGTCGGCCGCCTGGTACTGCGTCTGCTCGAACCGACGGGCGGCAGCGTCCGGTTCGAGGGTGAGGACCTTCTCGGCCTGTCGGAGTCGCGCATGCGTGCGCAGCGCCGGCACATGCAGGTGATCTTCCAGGACCCCTACGCCTCGCTCAATCCGCGCATGACCGTGGGGGCCATGCTGGGCGAGCCGCTGATGCTGCACGGGCTGGCCACCACCGACGCGGCGCGACGCGCGCGGATCGGCGAGCTGCTCGAACTGGTCGGCCTGCGGCCCGAACATGCGCGCCGTTATCCACACGAATTCTCCGGCGGCCAGCGCCAAAGGCTGGCGATTGCCCGCGCGCTGGCGGTCGAGCCCAAGCTCATCGTGGCCGACGAGCCGGTCTCGGCGCTCGACGTCTCCATCCAGGCGCAGGTCGTCAATCTGATGGGGTCGCTTCAGGCGCGCTTCGGCCTGGCCTATGTCTTCATCAGCCACGATCTCGCGGTCGTGAAGCACATCGCCGACCGCATCGCCGTGATGTATCTCGGCAAGATCGTGGAAACCGCGACGACCGACGAACTCTTCCGCAACCCGCGCCATCCTTATACACGGGCGTTGCTGTCGGCCGTCCCGCAGCCCGATCCCACGGTCGTGCGCGAACGCGCCTTGCTGGAAGGCGACATCCCGAGCGCGATGAAGCCGCCGCCGGGCTGCCGCTTCCATACGCGCTGCCTCTACGCCCGCGCCTCGTGCAGGATCGATGTGCCGGAGCTCGACGATGACGGCGCGGGTCACGCCACGGCCTGCCCGTGGTGGCCCGAGCTTCCTCCCGCGTCCACGCTCGCCGAGGGAACGGGCACCAACGAGGACCGCCTGCGCCTGGCGCGGCTGCAGGCGGCGTTCGTCACAACTCAAACGGAGGCAACATGAAGAAGACGTTTCATCGCCTGACGCTGGCCGCCACGTTCATGGGCCTCGCTTTGTCCGGTGCGGCGGCCCAGAGCAACCTGCGGGTCGGTCTCGCCGAGGATCCGGACGTGCTCGATCCGACCCTGGCCCGCACCTATGTCGGCCGTATCGTCTTCTCCTCGATCTGCGACAAGCTGTTCGACATCGACGAGAAGCTCGCGATCGTGCCGCAGCTCGCGCTCGGTCACGAGACCTCGGCCGACGGCAAGACGGTCACGATCAAGCTTCGCCCCGGCGTCAAGTTCCATGACGGCGAAGCATTCGACGCCGCCGCAGCCAAGTACAGTCTCGAACGCCACCTCAACATGAAGGGCTCGTTCCGCAGACCCGAGCTCGCCTCCATCGTGTCGATCGACGTCGTCGATCCCACGACCGTCAAGCTGAACCTCAAGGAGCCCTTCTCACCTCTGCTGGCGCAGCTCACCGACCGCGCGGGCATGATGGTCTCGCCCAAGGCCGCGGAGGCCGCCGGCGACAAGTTCGGCCTGAAGCCGGTCTGCGCCGGCCCCTACAAGTTCGTCGAGCGGGTCCAGCAGGACCGCATCGTGGTCGAGAAGTTCGCCGACTATTGGAACAAGGACCAGGTGTTCATCGACAAGATCACCTACCTGCCGATCACCGATTCGACCGTGCGTCTCGCCAACCTGCGCTCCGGCAGCCTCGACATGATCGAGCGCGTGCTGGCGACCGACATCAAGACGGTGCGCGACAATCCGAAGCTCAAGCTGGTGACGGCGGTGGAGCTCGGCTACCAGGGCCTCACCATCAACCTGTCCAACGGTCCCAAGGCCGACACGCCGCTCGCGAAGGACGCCCGCGTCCGCCAGGCCTTCGAGCTGTCGATCGATCGCGAGGCCCTGAACCAGGTCGTCTTCAACGGCGAGTTCGTGGTCGGCAACCAGTGGATCAACCCGACCAACCCGTATTACCAGCAAGCGTTCCCGGTGCCGAAGCGGGACGTTACCAAGGCGAAGGCGCTGCTGAAGGAAGCCGGCGTCACGGGCCGCATGTCGCTCGACTTCATGGTGCCGAACAACCCCGAAACCCGGCAGGTCGCCGAGGTGCTGCAGTCGATGGTGGCGGAGACCGGGTTCGACCTGAAGATCCGCGTCACCGAGTTCGCAACCTCTCTGAAGCAGTCCGAGAGCGGCGAGTATCAGCTCTATCTCATCGGATGGTCGGGCCGCAGCGATCCGGACGGCAACTCCTACATCTTCCATGTCTGCGGCCAGCCGCAGAACAATTCCGGCTATTGCGACAAGGAGGTCGACGCCTGGCACAACGAGGCCCGCATCAAGAGCGACCCGGCGGAACGCAAGAAGATCTACGAGAAGATCACCGCCAAGTACCTGCCCGAGGGCTCGATCAAGTACCTGTACCATCGCCGCGTCCTGGTCGCGCTTTCCGACAGGGTCGACGGCTACAAGCAGATGCCGGACGGCCTGATCCGCGTCGTCGGCGTCAAGCTGAAGTAAGATCGAGCCTTGCTGACCTTCCTCTCCCAGAGACTGCTGCAGATCATCCCGACGCTGATCCTGGTGTCGATGCTGATCTTCGGCCTGCAGCAACTCCTGCCGGGCGACCCGGCGCTGATCATGGCGGGAGAGGAACGCGACCCGAAGGTGCTCGAGGAGATCCGCGAACAGTACCGGCTGAACGAGCCGATCCCGGTCCAGTACTTCTACTGGATGAAGGGCGTTCTCTCGGGGAACCTGGGCGAGTCGATGCGGCTCAAGAGCTCGGTGTCGTCGCTGGTCGCCGAGAAGCTGCCGGTGACCCTTCAGCTCGCCGCCATGGCCTTGATCGTGGCGCTGGGCATCGGCATTCCAGCCGGAATCATCTCGGCGGTGAAGAAGGACACCGCCTGGGACTATGGCGCCAACATCTTCGCCCTGTGGGGGCTCAGCACGCCCAATTTCTGGCTGGGCATCCTGATGATCTTCCTGTTCTCGGTGACGCTCGGCTGGCTGCCGGCCTCGGGCTACGTGCGGCCGGGCGAGGATTGGCGTGCCAGCCTCGCCACCACCGTGATGCCGGCCTTCGTGCTGGGCAACGCCATCGCCGCCGTTCTGATGCGGCACACGCGCAGCGCCATGCTGCAGGCGATGGGCGCCGACTACGTGCGGACGGCGCGCGCCAAGGGCCTTTACGAGCGGCGCGTCGTGCTGAAGCACGCGTTGCGCAACGCCATGACCCCGGTGATCACGCTGGGCGCCCTCGAGTTCGGCACGCTGCTGTCGGGCGCGGTGCTGACCGAGCAGATCTTCACCATTCCCGGCTTCGGCAAGCTGATCGTCGATTCGGTCTTCAATCGCGACTATGCGGTCGTGCAGGGCGTCGTGCTGGTGACCGCGACGACCTACATCGTGCTGAACTTGCTGGCCGATGTGGCGTACGTGCTCGTCAATCCTCGGCTGCGGGGCTGATGCCATGACCGCCGCCGCCGTCTCTCCCTCCGTTGCTGCTTCCGAGGCCCGCGAAGAGAACCCATGGGCGCGCGCCTGGCGTCGCCTCAAGCGACGCAAGGGCGCCATGTTCGGCCTGGTCGTGGTGGTCCTGTTCATCCTGGTCGCAGTGCTCGCGCCGCTGATCTCCCCCTATGACCCGATCGCCACCAGCTTCACCCAGGTGCGCAAGCCGCCGTCCTGGGCCCATTGGCTCGGCACCGATGAAGTCGGCCGCGACGTGCTGGCCCGCATCATCTGGGGCGCCCGCGCCTCGCTCAGCGCCGGGCTCGTGTCGGTGGGTATCGCGCTCGGCATCGGCGTGCCGCTGGGCCTCCTCGCTGGCTATGCCGGCGGCTGGATCGACGCCGTTCTGTCGCGCATCGTCGACGCCATGCTGGCCATTCCCTTCCTCATTCTGGCGATCGCCCTCGCCGCCTTCCTCGGGCCGAGCCTGACCAATGCGATGATCGCCATTGGCGTCACTGCCACGCCGGTCTTCATCCGGCTGACCCGCGGCCAGACCATCGCCGCCAAGGTCGAGGATTATGTCGAGGCCGCGCGCGCCGTCGGCAACCCGCACTGGCGCATCGCGCTGCGCCATGTCCTGCCCAACATCGTGCCGCCCCTGCTGGTGCAGGCCTCGCTGGCGATCGCAGGGGCGATCATCGCCGAGGCCGCCCTGTCCTTCCTCGGGCTCGGCCAGCAACCCCCGGCGCCGTCGTGGGGCAGCATGCTGAACTCCGCCCAGCGCTTCATCGCCCAAGCGCCGTGGATGGCCTTCTGGCCGGGCTTCGCGATCTTCTTTGCCGTCCTCTCGTTCAACCTGCTGGGCGACGGCCTGCGCGACGCGCTCGATCCCCGGCACAAATAGATGGGGCGCGGCCGCCCTTTCGAGCGGGAGCGGCCTATACGAAGGTATATCGCAACCAGACGAAGAGGCATTGCCGGACAACCTTCGTTGTCTTGGCCGGCTGATGTCGTGTCGGCGATGCTGGGTACCCGAGACAAAGGCCCCGATCGCTG
>Ga0209066_10001961_pt1 | contig 26097 bp, 23 predicted proteins | sample All_14_2_FD_187198 | JGI IMG/M metagenome (GOLD analysis project Ga0209066, IMG submission 187198) | Freshwater microbial communities in response to fracking from Pennsylvania, USA - Allegheny Zone_MetaG_DW_15 (SPAdes) (version 2) ...
GCCCACTTCAAAGTGGACCTCTGGCCCGAGCCGAACCGGGAAGACAACGTGCACGGCAGCAAGGCCGTGGGCGAGCCGCCGTTCATGCTGGGCATCAGCGTGTTTGAAGCGCTGCGCGACGCCGTGGCCCAGGCGGGCGGCCAGCCCGAGGCCATGAACGCACCGGCCACGGCCGAAGAGGTGTTGAGGGCGGTGGGGGAGTGAGAAGTTCACAGCGCCGCGAGGGCTTCCAGCGACCATCTGAAAAAAGGGGGCGAAGCAGGCCATTTCTGATCCATTCGGCGTGAGCTTGCTTGCGGCTCAATGAACCCGCAGCACCTCGAACCGCTGCAGGATGGCATCGACCAGGCAGACCAGCGCGCCGAGCTGTATGCCTTTGCTGGCGTCGCAGGAGCGCGGGCGATCTTGAGTGTGAAGGGATCCACCAGCCTTCGGCGTTTCTGTTGGCTCCAGGTTGGCTTCAGCTGTGGGCACTGTCCTGTCGCCAGTTGCGGCGCGGCCGATAACGGGTTTCCTGCAGGGCTGCTGGGATCTGACTTTGCCATTTGGCGTGGGACAGCGAATCCAAGGTCGGCTTCCTGGTGCGGACTTGGACACACACTGCCGGCCAGGAGCGGCAGTTCACTCAGCCACGATCAAGGTCAGCTCGAGGCTGGGTGCGGTCGCTCGACTTCTGTGACTAGACTATTTCAGGGCCCCAAAACCGCACGGCTGGGATTGCAGGTGACTTGTCAACTACCTGAACCAGTCGTTCGGCAAAGGACGCTTGGTCCAGTACAGAGATTGGTCGCTCTGGTCGCGAATGAACTGGGGCTGACGACTCATAAAAGCCGTCCAGATCGGCTGGCCCTGTATCGGGCATCGGTGTTGAGCGCCTTTCTAACATCGCTTGCCGGTCGGCCGCAAACCGGCTCCAGAGTTCGGCGTTGATGGGGCGAATGGCCGCGAAGGTTGCTTCCGTGCTGGTTTAGCGTATTTGGTGTGTTTGTTTACCAAGCCAGTACAGCTCAATACGGGTGTCCTACGTTGAGCGGCGAAGGTTCTCCCTCGCGGTTGTTGATGCGACCCAGCAGTTCGGCGTCCAGGCTGGGGTCGTTTTTCTGCAGCAGCCCGCATTGCCGCAGGGCTTTGCGCACATCGATGCGCGGTCCCAGAAACTCCAGCACGGTCCGCACGGCCATGGGCTCGTGCCCCCCCGCGGCAGACACGCCCAGTTTCAGGCCCGCCAGACGGCCCAGGCGGTTCTTGTAGCTCGGGAAAAGAATCGTCTGGGTGAGTTCGTTACCGGTGAGCTGTTCGTAGTCGATGAAGAATATGCGCTCATTCAGGAAGATGGCGGTGCCCCGGTAGCTGCAGCGGGCCACGCCAGTGCGGCTGTCCAGGCGGGCAAGCCGTTCCATGCGGCGGTACCGGACGCTCTCATCGCCATGGCGCCACACCAGCACCAGGCTACGCAGAATGTGGCCGGGTGAAGACATGGAGTGGTAGTACTCGAACCAAGCGCCCAGGTAGCGCTCCATGGGCAGCATGCTGTCGCGCGCCAACCCCAGCAACACGCCGAAGGTGTCACCCGGGTCCCTGGCAACCACCGGCCCGGGTCGCACCGGTTCCTTCTGCGGCCGCACGTTCAACAAGCGGGCAAACTGGGTGGGCTCCAGCCACCACTCGTAGGTCTCAATACCAAAAAAGTCGCCGAGCCGGCGCAATGTGTGCGCGGCTGGGCGGCTCGCGCCAGAGAGGTAGCGGTTGAACTGGGGCCGGTTCAGGCCCAGTTTTCGGCAAACCTCGGCAATGGAGCCGACGTAGCTGCAGGCTAGGCGCAAATTGGACGCGAAGTTCGACGAGGACGGGTCTTGCATAGTGTTGGGATGAATGGCGCTACATGATGCTATTTTGGCGCCATATAGCGCCAATATGGGTCTGGTCGCGAAGTTCATTTAACTCTTGATGAATCTGAAAATACCCGCTGGTTTTTCGATACCTACAGGAGACAAAACATGGAAATACTATCGGGCATCTTTGGCACCCTCGACGCCATCACCTGGGGCTGGGCCCTGATTCCCATTCTGGTGGTGGTGGGCTTGTACTTCACGCTCATGACCGGACTGGTGCAGTTCCGGTTCTTCGGACGCATGTTCCGCCAGGCCTCACCCGCGCACAACGAGGCGCGCAGCGGCGGTATCAGCGGCTGGCAGGCCCTGATGGTGTCGGTGGGCGGGCGTGTGGGCGGCGGCAACCTGGCCGGCGTGGCGGCGGCCATGGTGCTCGGTGGCCCGGGCGCGGTGTTCTGGATGTGGGCCATCGCCATCGTCGGCATGGCCACCAGCCTGGTGGAATGCACCCTGGCGCAAACCTTCAAGCGCTCGACGCCCGACGGCCTGTTCCGCGGTGGACCGGCGCACTACATCCGCCATGGGCTCGGCCACCACTACCAGTGGCTGGTGATGGTGTACGCGGTGTGCCTGTTTGCCTCGTTTGGTCTGGGCTTCAACGCGTTCCAGGGCAACACGGTGTCGGCGGCCATTCACGACAGTTTCGGGGCGCCGCACCTGGCCACCGGCCTGGTGCTCGGGGCCATCACCGCTTGGATTGTGTTTGGCGGCCTGCGCCGCATTGCCAAGGTGGCCGATCTGATTGTGCCCGTGATGTGCGTGGCCTACCTGGGCTGCGCGCTGGTGGTGATCGGCATGAACCTGGACCGCATTCCCGAAGCCATGGCTACGATTGTGAACAACGCGTTTGGCTGGCAGGAAGCCGTGTCCGGCGGCATGGGTGCCGCCATCGCGGCCGGCCTGAAGCGTGGCCTGTTTTCCAACGAGGCGGGCCTGGGCTCGGCGCCGAACGTGGCGGCCACCGCCGACGTCAAGCACCCCGTCAGTCAGGGCATTACACAGGCGTTTTCGGTGTTCATCGACACCATCCTGATTTGCTCCTGCACGGCGTTCATCATCATCCTGGGTGATGTCTACAAACCCGCTGGCGATGTCACGGGCATTGCGCTGCTGCAGCAATCGCTGGCGGCGCACCTGGGCGCCTGGGCCCAGTACTTCCTGACGATCATCGTTTTCCTTTTTGCCTTCAGTTCCATCATCTATAACTACTACCTGGGCGAAACCGCCGTGCTGGAGCTGAGCGACAGCCCCATTGCCATCACCGTGGCCCGTGTGCTGGTCATTGGCTGTGTGGTTCTGGGGGCGTCTGCGCCGCAGGTGACTTCGGTGTTCTTCTTCTCGGACCCCATGATGGGTGTGCTGGCCATCGTCAACCTGATGGTGATCGTGAGCCTGCTGCCTGTGGTGCTGCGGCTGCTGCGCGACTACCGCGAGCAGCTCAGGAGCGGAAAGACCCAGCCGGAGTTTGACGCTGCGCGCTTTCCGGATCTGGATGTGGATCGCTCCGTCTGGAAGTAAGTCCACAGGTCACCTACCATGACGAAATCACTTCACAGACAGCGGATCGGCATCATCACTGGTTCCGGCCCGGAGGCGGGCATCGACCTCTGGACCAAGGTCCTGGCCGCAACCCGTGAACAACTGCAGGGCGGGTACCAGGGGGACCTGGATGCCCCGGAACTGGTCATTCATTCGGTGCCGGCCCTGGGCTTGTCCATGGAGCTGCCGCGCAATGACGCGGCGGTGTGGCGCAGCCTGGCCGCCACCGCCGAGGCGATGGCCGGGCAGGTTGAGGTGTATGCGATTGCGTGCAACACCCTGAACGTGTACGCCGCCCGCTTGCAGGCCCTGGGCCTGCCGGCGCGGCTGGTGTCCATGCAGGGCGTGCTGCAGCGGCACCTGCAACAGCAGGGCATTGACCGTGTGGCGCTGCTGGCCAGTGCACCCGTGATGGCGCTCGATGCCTGGTCCGCGTACCGGGAGCTGCCGCAGTGGGCGCAAGTGGAGCTGCCGGCGCAGACGCAGGCTTTGCACCAGATCATTTACGACGTCAAAGCCAAGGGCGGCGCCGACCCGGCAGTGGTGCGCGACTTCGAAGCGCTGCTGGCCGGGATCCAGGCGCCCGTGGTGCTGCTGGCCTGCACGGAACTGCCGCTGATTCCGGTGCGGGATGAACGGCTGCTGGACGTGACCGATCTGCTGGCGCAGGAGCTGGCCCGCATCGGGCAGCAGCCCAGAGACGGTGGTCCGGTGTTCGATGCCAGAAGCTGAGGCGGGTCCGATGTTTCGAATCGCGATCCTCTATGCCGGGGGCACCATCGGCATGCGGCTTTCTTCGCAAGGCCTGGTGCCCGACAGCGGTTTTGTCGAGCGGCTCCAGACGCAGGCCGAGGGGCCCCTGGCCCGGCTGGCCGAAGCCCTGGGGGCCGATTTCCGCTTTGAGGCCTTCACGCCGCTGATCGACTCGGCCGAGGCCCAGCCGGCCACCTGGCTGGCCCTGGCGGCCGCGGTGAAGGCGCAAGCCCGCCAGGCCGATGCGGTGGTGCTGCTGCACGGCACCGACACGCTGGCCTACACCGGCTCGGCCCTGTCATTTCACTTGCTGGGCCTGGGCATCCCGGTGGTGGTGAGCGGCGCGCAGCGCCCGTTTGGTGTGCCGGACAGCGATGCCTGGGGCAACCTGGCGCTGGCCTTGCGCGCGGCGCGGGGGGGCCAGGCGCACGAGGTGCTGGTGGCGTTTGCCACGGGTGTCTACCGCGCCAACCGGTGCACCAAGGTGTCCGCCCAGGCCCTGCAGGCGTTTCACTCGCCCAACGCGCCGGCCCTGGCCCGCGTGGCCGGCACCGGTGAGCTGGCGTGGGCCGACCCCGGCGTTCGCCAGGTGGTGTTGGCCCCGCTTCAGGCGGCAACAGCGCCCAGCGGGATGCGCAGCCCCCAGCTGGGTGTGTTGCAGCTGCACCCGGGCCTGGACATCGGCCGCTGGCGTGCCTGGCTGCACCACGACCCGCTGGATGCCCTGGTGCTGCGCAGCTACGGCAGCGGCAATGCGCCGGTCACCTCGACACCGCTGCTGGAGCTGCTGACCGAGGCGCGGGCCAGTGGCACGCTGGTGGTCAACCTCAGCGCCTGCCTGCACGGGACGGTGGACAGCACCTACGCCACCGCCGGCCCGCTGGTGCGGGCGGGCGTGCTGCCCGGGCGTGATCTCACCCTGGAATGCGCGGTGGCCAAGCTCGACTGGATCTGCCGACGCCACACCGATGTGGCGCTGCGCCGCGAAGCCTTCAGCCAGATCGTTTGTGGCGAGATGGGCTGAAGCGCCGCCACACCCCCAACATTTTTCAGATCAAGACCATGACCGACCATCGAATCGAGCGCGACTTTCTGGGCGAGTGCAAAGTCCCGGCGCAGGCCTATTACGGCGTGCAGACGCAGCGCGCCAAAGACAACTTCTTCATCACCGGCATCCCCATGTCGACCGAGCCGGAATTTGTGCGGGCGCTGGGGTACGTCAAGAAGGCGGCGGCCCTCGCCAACCGCGACCTGAACGTGCTGGCGCCGGCGGTGGCGCAGGCCATCGTGGTGGGCTGCGACCGCCTGATCGCCGGCCAGATGCGCGACCAGTTCGTGACCGACTTCATTCAGGGCGGCGCGGGCACCTCCACCAACATGAACGCCAACGAGGTCATCGCCAACCTGGCGCTGGAGCACCTGGGGCATGCCAAAGGCGACTACCAGCACATCAGCCCCAACGACCACGTCAACTACGGGCAGTCGACCAACGACGTGTACCCCACCGCGTTCCGGCTGGCGCTGATCTTGCGCCTGGGCCGCTACATGGACGCGCTGACGCAACTGCAGCAGTCCTTCCATGCGAAGGCGAAAGAGTTTGACCGGGTGTTGAAGATGGGGCGCACCCATCTGCAGGATGCCGTGCCCATGTCGCTGGGCCAGGAGTTTCACGGCTGGGGCACCACCCTGGGCGAGGAGGTTGAGCGACTGGCCGAGGTGCGCGACCTGCTGCGCGAGATCAACCTGGGGGCCACCGCCATCGGGACCATGGTCACGGCTGCGCCCGGCTACCCTGAGCTGGCCACCCGTTACCTGTCCGAGCTGACCGGCGAGCGCTTCGTGCTGGCGGGTGACCTGGTGGAGGCCACATCGGACACCGGGGCCTATGTGCTGCTGTCGGGGGTGCTCAAGCGCACTTCTGCCAAGCTCACCAAGATCTGCAACGACATCCGCCTGCTGGCCTCGGGCCCGCGCTGCGGCTTCAACGAAATCAGCCTGCCGCAGCTCCAGCCCGGTTCGTCCATCATGCCGGGCAAGGTCAACCCCGTCATTCCGGAGGTGGTCAACCAGGTGAGCTTTCTGGTGATCGGGCTGGACCTGACCGTCACCCTGGCGGCCTCGGCGGGGCAACTGCAACTCAACGTGATGGAGCCGGTGATCACCTACGCCCTGTTCACCTCCATCTCCACCATGGAGAACGCGGTCAACAGCTTGCGTGTCAACTGCGTGGACGGCATCACCGCCAACGCGCAAAGAACGCACGACATGGTGCTCAACTCGCTGGGCATCGTGACCGTTCTCAAGCCCCGTCTGGGCTACAAGCTGTGTGCCGAAGTCGCACGGGAAGGCCACGAGCGGGGGGTCGATCTGAAGACGATCGTGGTGGAGGAACGCAAGCTGATCTCGCGCGCCGAGTGGGAGGAGATTTTTTCTTTCGAAAATCTGATTCAATCAGCGGCGTAGTTCCCAGCTTTTTCCCCGGGCATGAGCGATGGATGGCTGAAGCATCCGATGATGCAACTGTCGGAGTGAATTCGCTCGCTGGCGATCCAGGGTTTCCTAGTCGATGCTGACCGGCTGCTATTCGGCCGAAACCGCCAGTCCACGTGATGGGGAAGCGGTCAATCGCGCCGCGATATCCGTGTTGAGGGTGTCCGCTGTACCCCGTACAGCCAACATTCGAGACTTTGCGTGCAACCAATCTCAACGACTGCTTGGCGCCCTTCAGCAAGAGTACATCCCTAGCCAGCGACTGACTCCAACCGCTGCCGACCAGCCATTGACCCCAGGTGGCCAAACGACAGGAACGGGTCGCAACGAACCGGTCGCCTCAGCGCATCCAGCGTGCTGCGGCGTCCAGCAATGCCTGACGCACCCGCTCCTGGCGCGCCGGGTCGGTGTCGCCGCATGCCAGGCGGCGCGACCTCCTCGCCCAGGCCACCGCCGACGCGGTGCTGCTCGCCGTGCAGGGCGTCTGAAGCCCTGCACGATGGTCATCAGGCCCAGTGCGCCCTAAAGTCCTGCGCGTACTGCTCCAGCCGGATCGGCGCTTTCCCGGTGATGCGCTGCACGCTCTCGGTGATGCCTTCCGAATATCCCGCCTTGAACGCGCCCAGGATCACCAGCAGGAACTCCGCATAGTCCGCTGGCAGGCCGGCGCCCAGCAGCCCCTGGCGCATCGCGTCTTCGGGAATATCGGTGTAGCCGATGGTCCGGCCCGCCGCCTGGGACAGGATGGCCGCCACCTGCGTGTGGTCCAGCGACTCGCTGCCGGTCAAGTCGTGCGCGGCGTTGACGAAGTCTTCGGACGACAGCAGCTTCGCCGCCACGGCCGCGATGTCGCGGGTGTCGATGAAGCTGCCCTTGGCGTTGCCCACCGGCAGAAAGATCTGGCCCTGGGTCTGGATGCCGTGCAGCCAGAAGGTGTGGAAGTTCTGCATGAACCAGTTGGGCCGGATCACGTTCCAGGCGAGGCCCGAGCGCTCCAGGTGCAGCTCGGCCTGGCGCAGCGGGATGCTGTCGTCGGCATTGGCGCCCATGGCGGACAGCAGCAGCACCTTGCGCACGCCGGCGGCCTTGGCCGCGTCGATGGCAGGGATCAGCAACTCGTGCTGGTTGGCGAAGCCGGGCGGCGCCATCAGGAACAGCTGGTCGGCGCCGGCCAGTGCGGCCGCCAGGCCTTCGCGGCTGGCCATGTTGACCTGGACGTCGCCGGCTTGCGAGGGCGCGCGGCTGGTGGCGCGGCGCACGGTCTGGCCCTGGGCGGCGAGCAGGCTGGCGAGGGTGGAACCGATCTGGCCGTTGGCGCCGATCACGAGGGTGGTGGTCATTGAAATGCTCCGGTGTGTTGAGAAGGGCTCCAGTGTGTTCCCCAATCCCTCCAACGAGAATGCATAAAACTCCACCATTCATGTCTGATCGTCCATAAAATTATCTCTATGGACATCCTATCTGACATCATCCATGTCGCCGGTCTGCGCCGCCGCCTGCTCGACCTGCATGCCCTCACGCCCTCGGCGGCGCTGCGTTTTCCCTGCGAACGCAGCTTCGGCCTGCACACCGTCACGCGCGGCCGGGCCTTCGTGCATGCGCCCAACCTGGACGAGCCGATCGAGTTGTCGACCGGCGATCTGGTGCTGATGGCGCGCGGCTGCGTGCACCTGCTCTCGCTGGACCGCCAGCCGCCCGGGCACAGTGTCACGGTGCCGATCGCGCGCTTCGCGGGTGAGGATCAGACGCCGGTGCCCGACAGCGGCTCGACCCAGGTCATCAGCGCGGCCTACCAACTTTGGCACGACCCGCTGCACCCCTTCCTGCGCAGCCTGCCACCCTGGTTCGTGATCCGCGCCGGCAGCCTGCCCCAGCTGTCGGCACTGCCGCTGACCATCGGCCTGCTCGACCGCGAGCTGGGCGACAAGGACCTGGGCGCCGCGTCGATCACCCACGGCCTGCTCGACGCACTGTTCGCGTTCGCGCTGCGCGAGATCGCGCAGCGCGAACACCAGGACTCGCCCGGCTGGAACCTGGCCATCGCCGACCGACCGATCCGGCAGGTCATCACCCTGATGCACGGCAACCTGGCCCACGGCTGGACGCTGGAAGAACTGGGGCAGCAGGTCGGTCTCTCGCGCTCGGCGCTGGCCGAACGATTCCGCAGCGCCATGGGTGACACACCGCTCAACCACCTGCGCAACCTGCGCATGCAGAAAGCCATTCAGTTGCTGTCCGAGACCCGCCAGACGCTGGAACAGATCGCGCAAGCCGTGGGCTACCAGGACGCCTTCGGATTTTCCAAGGTGTTCAAGCGCACCACCGGCCAGTCACCACGCGCCTTCCGCGAGCAGGATGCGATCGAAAAACAGACGCCCTATCGTTTCCAGGGCACTTGAACAAGCGGCTGTGGCAGTGACCTGTCACATTGATCGACGGGAGCGTCCTACCTCCATCCCGTAGCGCCTGGCTCGGTAAAGCAACGTGGCACGGGTGATGCCCAGCTGGCGAGCAGCGGCCGCGATGTTGCCACCGCAGCGCTGCAACGCGGCGGCTATCCAATGCTGCTCGGCATCCTCCAGGGTCTGACCAGGAACGATCGGCGCGTGGACGAACCCGGTTGCGCCTACCAGCCGCCCTCCAGCCTCGCTGGCCGTTGGTGATGTCAAGGACAGCACGTCTTGGCTCAGTTCTTCACCACCGCGAAACAGCTGGTGCACGTCGATGAGCTCACCATCGTTGACCATGATCACCGCGCGCTCGATCAGGTTCTGCAGCTCGCGGATATTGCCGGGGAATCCGTAGTTGAACAGCGCCTTGACCGCCCGCTGGGTGAAGCCGGGGACATCGCGGTGGTAGCGCTCGCGGTAGTGGTGCAGGAAATGCTGCATCAGCAGCGGGATGTCGTCACGGCGTTCGCGCAGCGGCGGCAGGTGGATGGGGAACACGTTGAGGCGGTAAAACAGGTCTTCGCGAAAGCGCCCCTGACGCACGGCTTCGCGCAGGTGTTCGTTCGTGGCCGCCACCACCCGCACATCGACCCGCAGCGTTTTGGTGCCGCCCACGCGCTCGATTTCACCCTCTTGCAGCGCGCGCAGCAGCTTGCCCTGGGCCACCAGGCTGAGGGTGCCGATCTCGTCGAGAAACAGCGTGCCGCCGTCGGCGCGTTCGAAGCGCCCTGGCCGCGAAGCGCCGGCGCCGGTGAAGGCGCCGCGTTCCACGCCGAACAGTTCGGACTCGATCAGCGTTTCGGGAATGGCTGCGCAGTTGATCGCAATGAAGGCTTGGGTGGCCCGGTCGCTGCTGCGGTGCAGGCTGCGGGCAAACATCTCCTTGCCCACGCCCGATTCACCGGTGAACAGCACCGTGGCAGGTGTCGGTGCCACGCGGCGCACCATGTGGAAGGCGGCGTTGAAGGCGGACGAGGCGCCCACCAAGGTGGGGTCCTGACCAGCAGCACCCTGTGCCGTCCAGGGTCCCAGTGCTGCTGCTGGTTCGGCGTCTGGTCCGTCTTCACCCAGCTGCAGGTAGCGCAGATCCTCCTGCGGGTCCTCCCACAACTCGACCGATTTGCCGATAACTCGGCACTGGGCGTCGCCCGCCGAGCGGCAGGCCACCTCGCGAAACAGGATCAGCCGTCCGAACAGCGTGCTCACATAACCGGTGGCGTAGCCCGTCTGCATCCAGCAGGCGGGCGAGCCGCCGATGCCGTAGACCGCGATGTGTTCGTCGTCTTCGCTGGAGTTGTGCCACAGGAATTCGCCTTGGTACTCGCCGGTGGCGGCATCAAAACTCACGCGCACCACTTCCACCTTGACCACGCCTTCCAGCGCGTGCAGCCGGGTGCCGGCCACGGCCGCCACGGGCGGTTCGGCGTCTGGCCACTGGCGGCGCACCAGCTCGGCGTCGCGCGCGCCGCTCAGGTAGCCCATGCGGGTGAGCAGACCGCGTGCTTTGTCCAGGCCCATGGTTTCAATGAGCTCGCGGCGCAGAGCGCCCAGGGCTTCGGCGTGCATCAGCACCATGCGTTGGTCTTGCAGCCAGATACGGCCATCGCCCGGGGAGAAAAACAGACATTCGCTCAGGTCGGCCACGGTCGGATGGCTGCTGGCATCGACCCGCTGCAGGTCGAACCGCCATTGACCCGAAAACGGGGCTTGGATTGGCGCGGTCGAGCGCGATGTGCCCGCGATGCGGTTGAGTTGGGCCAGAGAGATGCGGGTACCGGGCATCGGATCACCATAAATGAATGTAGACATTCAATTTTGGCATTCATTGACGGATCTAGGCATTCATTTTTTCGGACTGTGAAGGGTCGTTTTGGGCGTGCCAGACGCATTAGGGTTTGTCTGGATTTTTCCCTCTGTCGTCCCTCCGCGCCAAGGCGTCTTTGCGCGGAGGGTTCGATGCCCTTGGTACGCCGGTTGCAAATACACACAGCGAGGCCGTAACCAACCGGCACACAACCCTCAACCACTAGGAGACCGACATGGGTGTTGCAGATCAGATCAATTGGGTCGACGCGGCTTGCTGGAACGGCACCGCATTTGACGGCGGATGGAATACGCGCCTGGCCACCCACCAGGACGTGCTGGAGCCGGCCACCGGCCAGGCGCTGTGGCGTGTGGGCGTGGCCAGCGCAGCCGATATGACCGCCGCCATTGAGCGCGCCCATGCGGCCCAAGTGGCCTGGGCCGCCACACCACCGCGCGAACGCGCTGCGGTCATGCTCAAGGCAGCCGCCCTGTTCGAGCAGCACTTTGACGAGCTGGCGCTGATGATCGCCCGCGAAACCGGCGGCATCATCCCCAAGGGCCAGCACGAGGTGCGCGAGTCGGTGGTGCTGTGCCAGCTGGCCGCCGCCATGCCGATGCAAGCCCAGGGCCAGGTGCTGCCCAGCACGCCCGGCCGTCTGTCGATCGCCCGGCGCGTGCCACACGGCGTGGTCGGCGTCATCTCACCGTTCAACTTCCCGCTGATCCTGAGCCTGCGCTCGGTGGCCCCTGCCCTGGCGCTGGGCAACGCGGTGGTGCTCAAGCCCGATGTGCGCACCCCCGCCAGCGGCGGCTTCATCCTGGCGCGCGTGTTCCAGGAAGCGGGCCTGCCCGCCGGTGTGCTGCAGGTGCTGCCGGGCAACGCCGAAGCCGGTGAAGCCCTGGTGACCGACCCGCGCGTGCCCATGATCGCCTTCACCGGTTCGCCCACGGTGGGGCGTCGCATTGGCGAGTTGGCCGGCAGGCACCTCAAGAAAGTGTCGCTGGAGCTGGGCGGCGCCAACAACCTGATCATTCTGGAAGACGCCGACCTGGACGCTGCCGCTAGCGCTGCCGCCTTCGGTGCCTGGTTCCACCAGGGCCAGATCTGCATGGCCAGCAACCGCGTGCTGGTGCACACCTCGGTGGTCGAAGGCCTGAAGGCGCGCCTGGTCGGCAAAGCCACGCACCTGCCGGTGGGCGACGGTGCCAGCGGCCAAGTGGCCCTGGGCCCAATGATCGATGCCAAACAGCTGGCGCGATTTGACGCCTTGGTGCAAGAGACCGTGCAGCAAGGCGCCACGCTGGAAGCCGGTGGCACGTTTGAAGGCCTTTGCTACAAGCCCACCGTGCTCTCGGGTGTGAAGCCCGGCATGCGCAGCTTCGACGACGAGCCGTTCGGCCCGCTGGTCAACCTGGTGACCTTCGACACGGACGAAGAGGCGGTGTCCCTGGCCAACAACAGCCAGGGTGGCCTGTCGTCCGCCGTGATCAGCCGCGACGTGGGCCGCGCCATGGCCATCGGTGAGCAACTGAACGCGGGCATGGTCCACATCAACGACCAGACCGTCAACGACGACTGCACCAACCCCTTTGGCGGCCCCGGCCTGGGTGGCAACGGTTCTGCGGTGGGCGGCCCGGCCGACATCGACGAGTACACGCGCTGGAAGTGGATCACGGTCAAGGCTTCCGTGCCGCAGTTTCCGTTCTGAAGGTTCCCCCCGCGCCGCTTCGCGTCACCCCCCAGGGGGGCGGCACTGGCCGTCTGGCAAAGCCAGCCCGGCGGTGCCCTTAGTTGGCGCTGTTTCGTGCGGTGCGGGTGGTGCGCCGGCGACCTATTGAACCTTGCTTTCGAACTTGCCACCTTGCCTCGCAGGGTGCAACGCTGATTTTCAACCCCTAACAAGAGCCGGTGCTTTGTGTGCCGGTCAGGAGACAAACATGACCTCAAAAACCAACATTTCTTCTGCTGGCGTCACCCGTCGCCACGCTTTGTCCACCGGCCTGGCTGTGGCTGGCCTGAGCGCTGTCCCCATGATCGGCCGCGCCCAGGGCAACACCCTGCGCGTGGGCTTCGTGAGCCCGCGCTCGGGACCACTGGCGCTGTTTGGCGAGGGCGATGGTTTCGTGCTCGACCAAGTGCGCAAGCAATTGGCTGGCGGCGTGGACGTGGGCGGCAAGCGCTTCAACGTGGAGTTCATCGCCAAAGACACGCAGAGCAACCCGGTGCGCGCTGCGGCCATGGCCAAGGAGCTGATCAACAGCGACAAGGTGGACTTCGTGCTATCCACCTCCACCCCCGAGACGGTGAACCCGGTGGCCGACGCCTGCGAAGCCGCCGGTGTGCCCGCGCTCTCGACCACCAGCCCGTGGGAGGCTTTCTACTTCGGTCGCGGCGCCAAGCCGGGTGAGCCTTCTCCGTTCAAGTGGGCCTACCACTTCTGCTTTGGTGTGGGCAACTTCGCCAAGCTGTACGCAGACCAGTGGAGCAAGGTGCCCACCAACAAGAAGGTGGGCATGCTGCTGCCGGCGGACGCCGACGGCAACGCCATCCGCGGCATGCTGATCCCGGCCTTGCAGAAGGCGGGTTTCACCGTGGTCGATGCCGGCCCTTACCAAAACGGACTGACCGACTTCTCGGCCCAGATCGCGCTGTTCCGCAAGGAAGGCATCGAGATCTTCAACACCTTCCCGTTCCCGCCCGACTTTGCGGTGTTCTGGCGCCAGGCGGCCCAGCGCGGCCTGGCCCAGCAGGTCAAGATCGTGCAGACCGCCAAAGCCGGCCTGTTTGCCGCCGAGTTGGAAGCCATGGGCCAGTTGGGTAACGGCATCCACTCCGGCGCCTACTGGCACCGCAGCTTCCCGTTCAGCTCGCCCGCCGCTGGCATGACCAGCGCACAGCTGGCCGACGCCTACGAAAAGGCCAGCGGCAAAGTGGCCAACGTGCAGATCGGCGCCACCGCCTCGCTGTTTGACGCGGCGGTGGCCACCATCCGCAGCGCGGCCGACCCCAAGGACCGCGCTTCGCTGGCGCAAGCCATGTCGCGCCTGAAGACCGAAACCGCTGTCGGCCTGGTGGATTTCACCACCGGACCGGTGCCCAACTGCGCCACCACCGGCCTGGTGGGCGTGCAGTGGATGCGCGGCAGCAATGACAAGTTCAACGTGAACGTGGTGTCCAACGCCGACAACCCCCGTGTGGCGTTGACCGGCGCGATGACGCCTTACAAGCTCGGCTGAACCTGACACGCCAACACGGGAGACCCCATGTCTGAAGATCTCATCCTGGAAGCCGAAGGCGTGTGCAAGCACTTCGGCCGCTTGCAGGTGTTGCACGGTGTGGACCTGCACCTGCGCCGGGGCGAGGCGCTGGGCGTGGTCGGCCCCAACGGCGCCGGCAAGACCACGCTGTTTGGTGTGTTGGCGGGCACCTTGCCGGCCAGCAGCGGCAGCGTTCGGTTTGATGGCCAGAACATCGACGCCTGGGACGCCGCGCGGCGCTGCCGCGCCGGCATTGCGCGCACGCACCAGGTACCACGGCCTTTTCTGGGCCTGAGCGTGTTTGAAAACACCCTGGTCGCCGCACAACACGGCGCCGGGTTGCGCGGCCATGAGGCCGAGCGCGCGGTGCACGACAGCCTGACGCGCTGCGGGCTGGCCGACCTGAGCCAGCGCCCGGCCGCCAGCCTGGGGCTGATGGACCGCAAGCGGCTGGAGCTGGCGCGTGCACTGGCCACGCAGCCGCGCGTGCTGCTGCTCGACGAAATCGGCGGCGGGCTCACCGAAGGCGAACTGATCACGTTGTCGGCTTTGGTGGGCTCTTTGCGCGACGAAGGTCTGACCGTGGTCTGGATCGAGCATGTGCTGCACGCCCTGCTCAAGGTGGTGGACCGGCTGGTCTGCATGGACGCTGGCACGGTGCTGGCGCACGGCGATCCGCACACGGTCATGAACGACCCGCGCGTGGTCGAGGCTTATCTCGGTGGGGTGCCCGCATGAACCCGAATGAATCGAAGAGCTTGCTGCTCGAAGCGCGCAACCTGAGCGCCAGCCACGGTCAATTGGTGGCCGTGCGCGAGGTGTCGCTCCAGCTCAAGGCTGGGGAAACCGTGGCCCTGGTGGGCTCCAACGGCGCGGGCAAAACCACGCTGCTGCGCACCCTGGCCGGTGTGCATACGGCGCACGGTGGCAGCGTCTGGCTGCAAGGCGCCGAGGTCACCGCGCAGCCCGCGCACCGCCGGGTGCAGCAAGGCCTGGCCCTGGTGCCCGAAGGTCGGCGCCTGTTTGCCGACATGACGGTGCGCGAGAACCTCTTGATCGCCCAGGAGCACCGGGGTCGGCTGCGCGACGGCGATGCCGGCTGGTCGATCGAGCGCGTGGTGCAAGCACTGCCGGCCCTCGCACCGCTGATGAACCGGCCTGCAGGCGCGCTCTCGGGCGGGCAGCGGCAGGCCGCAGCCATCGCCCGCGCCCTCATGACCAACCCCACGGTGCTGCTGATCGACGAGGTCTCGCTCGGGCTGTCGCCGCGCGCGGTGGACGACGTGTACCGGCACCTCGAAGAGCTGCGCCGCGAGGCCGGCACCACCCTGCTGCTGGTCGAGCAAGACCTGGGGCGCGCCATGGCGTTCGCCGACCGGGTGCTCTGCCTGCGCGAGGGCCGCATCGTGCTGTCCGCTGCGGCGGCCGGACTGGATCGCAACCTTGTCACCGAAGCCTACTTTGGGGTGGAGCACGCCACATGATCGACGCACTCATTCAAGGCACCCTGCTGGGGGGCTACTACGCCGTGCTGGCGGCCGGACTCTCGCTGATGTTCGGCGTCATGCGCATCATCAACCTGGCGCATGGCGATCTGGCCATGGTCGGCGCTTTTCTGGTGCTCTGGATGGTCGGGCTGGGCTGGTCGCCCTGGCTGGCGGTCCTGGTTGCTGTGCCGACCATGGGCGTGGTGGGCATGATGTTGCAACAGTGGGTGCTGGCGCGCACGCTGCGTTCGGGCGTGTTGCTGCCGCTGCTGGTGACCATGGGGCTGGGCGCGCTGATCCAGAACGGGCTGTATGGCGTGTTCGGTTCCGAGGCGCGCTCGCTCGCCGATGCGTTGGGTGAACTGTCCTGGGCCAGCTGGACATTGCCGGGCGACATCGTGGTCGGTCAGCTGCCGGTGATGACGCTGGTGCTGGGGGTGGCGGTGCTGGCCGGTCTGCAAGGCATGCTGAGCTGGACCCGCATGGGCCGCTCGATCCGCGCCGCTTCGTCCGACCCGGAAGCCGCCGCCCTGTGCGGTGTGGACGCGGCGAGTGTGCACCGCGCCGCCGCCGCCATCTCGGTGGCCCTGGCCGCGCTGGCCGGTGCCATGCTGGCCACCCGCGCCACCATCGAACCCTACGCCGGGCCGCTGTTGCTGATCATGGCTTTTGAGGCGGTGGTCATTGGTGGCATCGGCTCGCTGTGGGGCACGCTGCTGGGCGGCATCTTGCTGGGTCTGGCGCAAAGCTTCGGTGCGCTGGTCTCGCCGCAGGGCTTCCAGCTCGGTGGTCACCTGCTGTTCCTGGCCGTGCTCGGCGGGCGCCTGTGGAACCAGTACCGGCATGGCCTGGGTCTGTCGATCTGGCCCACGCCGCGCCGAACAAGCACCCGCGCTGCGGCGCCCAAGACGCTGGAGGCACAGCCATGAACCGCCCCACCCATCAACCCATGGTCTGGATGCTGGTGGCCGCACTGGCCCTGGCGGTGCTGCCGTTCATGCTGGGCGCCAACGCCATCGACAAGCTCACCACACTGTTCATCTTCATGTTGCTGGCCTCCACCTGGGGCCTGCTGGCGGGGCAGGCCGGTCTGGTGTCGGTCGGTCAGCAAGCCTTCTTCGGGCTCGGTGCCTACTTCGCCTTGCGGCTGGTGGACGGCGGCTGGACCGCTTACCCGGCGCTGTTCGCCGGCGCCATCGGTGCGGCGGTGGTGGCCTGGGGTCTGTCGTTCTTTGTGCTGCGCCTCAAAGAAGGTGAATTCGCCATCGCCACCTGGGTGATCGCCGAGGTGATCCGCATCGGGGTGATGCTCGACCCCATCGTGCAGGGCGAGACCGGCACCTCGCTGATCGCGCTCAACGCGGTCGAGCCCGAGCTGCGCCGCAACATCGGTTTCTGGATGGCGCTGGGTTCGCTAACCTTCATGCTGGCCATGACCGCCTGGTTGTTGCGCAGCGCGGTCGGCACCGCCACCCGCGCCATTGGCGAAGACGACGAAGCCGCCGCATCGCTGGGTGTACGCGTCACGCCCACGCGCCGCTGGGTCTATGTGCTGGCTTCGTTCGGTGCGGCGCTGGCCGGTGTGGCCTGGCTGGCCTCGGCCATCACCTTTCTGCCGCGCACCAACTTCGGCGTTCAGTGGTCGGTGCTGATGCTGTTCATGGCCCTGGTCGGTGGTTTGCGCAGCCAGTGGGGGCCACTGGTGGGCGCGCTGCTGCTGTTCGTGCTGCAAGAAAGCCTGGGTCACCTGGGCGCCTGGTACCTCGCGGGCCTGGGTGCGGTGGCCATGGTGTTTGCCATCTGGTTGCCGCGCGGCCTGGCTGGCCTGTGGGACGACTGGCGCGCTCGCCAATCCACCGCCACCGCACCACCTGCTCCGACCGCTGTTTCTTCTTCCACTTCCATCAACACCCTCTCCAGGAGTTCCACACCATGAGCGTTCAAGGCAAAACCATCGTCATCACCGGCGTCAGCTCGGGCATTGGCAGCGACACCGCCAAGCTGCTGCGTCTTCAAGGCGCCCGCGTGATCGGCGTTGACCGCAACGACCCTATGTTGACCCTCGACGGCTTCGTCAAGGCCGACCTGTCCACCCCCGCCGCCATCGACGCCGCCATCGCCCAGCTGCCCGAGCGCATTGATGCGCTGTGCAACATCGCTGGCGTGCCGGGCACCTCACCGGTGGACCTGGTGGCCAAGGTCAACTACCTGGGCCTGCGCCACCTGACGCTGGGCCTGCTGGACCGCATGGCTGGCGGCAGCGTGGTCAATGTCTCGTCCATTTTGGGCGCCGAATGGCCAGCCCGCCTGGAACTGCACCGTGCGCTGGCGCAGACGGCGTCGTATGCCGACGGCCATGCCTGGCTGGCGCAGAACCCGGTGCCGCAAGAGACCTGCTACCAGTACTTCAAGGAAGCGCTGATCGTCTGGACCTACACCCAGTCGCAGTCGCTCTTCATGCAGCACAACGTGCGCATGAACTGCGTGGCGCCCGGCCCGGTGTTCACCCCCATCCTGGGCGATTTCGTGCAGATGCTGGGCAACGAGCGCGTGGAAAAAGACGCCCACCGCATGAAGCGCCCCGCCTTCAGCGACGAAGTGGCCTCGGTGATTGCGTTCATGTGCAGCGACGCCTCGCGCTGGGTCAGCGGCATCAACCTGCCGGTGGACGGCGGGCTGGCTTCGACCTACATCTGAGAAGACGGCCAACGCGCGGTGAACATCGGACGCACCAACAAAGCCACAGGCTACCGTTCGGGCACCGAAGGTCAGCCGTTCTGGCTCAAGACCACCATCCCTTTCTGAGGACGAGAACGATGAGAGACCAATTCATCACCGTGAACGGCCACCGCCTGCGTTACTGGGACAGCGGAGGCACGGGACCTGCCCTGCTGATGACCCATGGCATCGGCGAATCGCTGGAGTTCTGGCACCTGCAGTTCGAGGCCCTCGGCCAACAGGCCCGCCTGCTGGCCTGGGACCTGCCCGGGCACGGGCTATCGGACGAAATGTCACCGGCCATGCCCCTTGAAGAGCAGGCGGCTGTTGCCTGGAAGCTGCTGGACGAACTGGGCGTGAAGCAGGCGCACCTGGTCGGCAACTCACTCGGCGCGGCCATCTCGCTGCGCATGGCAGCGCATTCACCGACCAGGGTGCGTTCCCTGCTGCTGGCCAACAGCGCCGCACTGGGCAGGAAGGTGTTCAGCGCCTTCAAGGTGATGACGGTGCCTGTCCTGGGGGAGGTGATGAACAGGCCAAGCCCGGCAGCGCCCAAACGGCAGATCCAGGCCATCGTTCATCGCCCTGAATCGATCACCCCCCTGGTCAGGAATGCGATTCAACGCAACCTGGACAGACATGGCGCGGGAGCACACTTTCTCGCCCTACTGCGCTCGCTCACCACGCTGGGCGGACAGCGTCCGCAGGTGATCGAACGGTCTCACCAAATGCTGCGTTCCCTGCGAATGCCCGTCTGCATCGTGCACGGTGACCAGGATGTCGTTCTGCCGGTGGAGCACTCGCGGCAAGCCCACGCCATGGTGCCGCAGTCCGACCTGCATGTGTTGGCACCCTGCGGGCACACACCGCAACTGGAAATGCCGGAGGCCTTCAACCGCCTCGTCCAGCGTCAGCTTGAACGCGTGCCATGAGTCGGAGGCTGCGCCTGGTTGACACCCAGGCCTGAGGTGCAAGCGATCGTGTGTCTGGTAGCGTCGGGGCTTTCATGAGCAGTAACAGCTTCTCGCTGGCCGCGCCATCACCCATGGTGCGCTCGAAATGCGGAATGCCGCCCACCGGCAACAGGCTGGCGTCGCTGGTGTCCACATGGCTGCGAATCGCCAACAGGCCTTTGGCCACAGCGCAATCGCAGCAAGTCAGCGCCCGCTCCACCAGCGCGTCTTCGGCCAGCAGCGGCTTGAGTTCACCCCACAGCGCAATGCCTTCGAGCAAAGTGCCGCTCTGGTTCTCCCGCGGCAGGCCGTGGTTATTTGCATGCTGCGCCAATGGAGTCAGCGATTGTTGGGCAGCGCGCGACTATAGTGATGAACCCGAATGCATTACCGCAGCGGCTTTGGCTGACGGACAGAAGAACGACAAGAAGGGCACCGGGTTTGCTTGCTTTTTTATCCTTGTGTGAAACGCAAGGTGCAAGAGCCAAGTGTTTGATTTATTTGCGTTTTTAGGAGGAAGACGTGACCAGAATATTCCGCACCGTCCAGTTTATTCCGCAGGTATTGCGGTCTACATTGCGTTATGGCGCAAGATGATTCAGCGCGAGATCATTTTTCAAAACATTGCCGAAGCACGGGAGCAACTCGAGGCGATCGAGAAGTCCATGTTGGACCCGCAGTACGAAGAGTGTGAGTTGAGGATTGATCTGGAACATGCGTATCACCACCTGAACTACGCCTGGAACATTCGAAATGAATCCGAGGCGTCGCTTGCTCGACATTCACATGATGATTTCGTCAAATGATCGAAATTCCCGGTCGGCGAGATTCATGAGTATGAGTAGGCGCCCGCGCCATAACCTTTCATTCAAGTGGACCTGCACCAGCTACGCTGGCTGGTCCGCTTAATTCAAACGTTAGGTTTTTATGCGTGTATGCATCTACTGTAGACAGCCAAAAATTGAAGCCGACTTCAGTTTGGAGCACGTCGTCCCACAATGCTTGGGCGGCGCGACAGCACCAGATGACTTCAAAACAAGAGACGTTTGCAGGAAGTGCAATAGTGATCTAGGCTTGTTTGTCGACGCGTCGTTCGAAAAGAGTTGGTTTGTTTCAAAACAACTACAAGAAAATGCCAGATCACAGTTTAATCCACAAAACCCTAAGGCTATACCATTGGTTTGCATGGGGCCATGCGACCTAAAGGTTCCAGCCTTACAGGCCAATGAAGTGTGCGAATCTTGGCTTGGCCCCTTTGGAGAGCAAGTTTATTGGTTGCGCCCACTAGATGAAAATCCATATTGGTACGACGGTGGAAATCCACGCACAACCAAGTCAGTCAATAGTCGCGCCTATTTCATGTTTTCAATAAATTCAACAAGAAACACTGGTTTAACTTGGTTGAGCTTCGAGCGGGCATTTTCTGGACGTCGCGTTAAAAAAATAATGTGCACCCAAGTCAGCGGCGTCGACCCCAAAAACATCGGCTTCTCCGAGCCAGATCAGCTAGATGAAGAAAGAATTGAATTCTTCATGAATCATTGCCTCGCGGAGCCATCCAGGAAAATAAGCCTCGCCGTTTATACAAAATTTGATTTACGATTTATGGCCAAACTGGCAATTGGGCTATCGCATTGTCTCTACGAAAAGGCGGAAGTTTGCGAGAGTTACGCCAACGAGCTCCATAAAGCGCTATGGCACAGACCGGACGAAGAACTGCCATTAATTAATGCCAGCACATCATTCTCAACGGAGACTGACCCAAAATTCACAGAGATTGCAGGCATAAAAGGCGCTGTCGTGCTCCTTATAACAAGAGTGCCAAACGGAACGGCAGTCAACCTCAATCTTGGCCCCCGTTTAAATTGGGTCATAAAAATTGCCGAGCACGTCAACGAGCCCATCAACCGCCAGGATCAAGCAATAATAATATTTTCAGAATTGGGGAAAAGTTTCAGAATGCCATTGCAGGATTACATCGCCATCAAGTGCAAAGCGCTTCAGCACGCGGAACTTGACGAAATAATAAGCCAAATGAGATCAACCGATGAGTATTTTGAAAAGCTCACACAAACCTAACTGGCGGTTCAACGCGGACGCCAACACTGGCCATGGCTTCGCCATTTTATTGGCCAGTGTTGGTGCCCTACGCGCTTCGCGCTCCGGCGCCGGTTAACCTGGGCGTTAGCCCTCACAATCAGCATGCGCATGTCTCAACCACTCGAATCCGCTATTCAATTGGCCGCTGCTCGGTTGAACGATTTCATCGAGTTGCACCGGGGCCGACGCAAGGTTGCCTTGGCTGACCATGTTCGGGCGAGACGGAAGGAAAGATCAACTCGTGCGACTACAAGAGAGTTGATCTATCTTGACACGAATGCGTGGAAGTGCATGGCTGACTATCGTCAAGGCAAGCCAAATCTCACGCCCGCCATGGTCACCTTTGGACAGAACCTTGAGCGCGCCGCTCGGACAGATGCTTTCGTATTCCCGATTGGACTGCCCACGTTCTTTGAGTTGGATTCGATGACGCATCCAGCGACGCGGAGCGTCGTAACAGAGCTAGTGGATGAGCTTTCGCATGGGTTCTGCATCGCTCCCTTTCAAGATCGCGTAGGTCACGAGTTGCAGCAACTGCGCAGGAACGACTTGAACACCCCGGACGAGCTTGCTGACTTTCTTTGCAGCCCGATCGAGTTGCTTGGTATTCCGGCTATTTCCCTACCAGGATTCGGCAAGGAGCATGTCGATGAAGAGACCTTTAACAAGGCTCTTTTTGACAGCCTCTCAGAACTGCCATTCTCCTTTCAGCTCGAAGTGGCAAGCTCGGCATCTGGCCCCAAGTGGGACAACTCGCGAGGCATTGCTGATCTGAATGCCGGCAAGGCTGAACACCAAGACCTGGTGGTTAACCTCAACACTGGAATTTTCCTGGAACTAAGGGGCTGCATCGCTACTTGGTTCGACCAAGAGGGGATTGAGCTCAGTCCGAAGGACGTCAGCCTCTATGCTCTCGGTGCGCAGTATCACTGGCATCAGTCGCCCACAACACGAGCGTTGCCGACATTGCGCATCTTGAGTTCACTGTACGGGTTGATGCGATTCGACTCACAGCGCAAATATCGCGATGGCGATCCAAGCGACTTTATGGTCGCTGCATCTGCACTGCCTGTTGCGCGCGCACTGTTTACCGACAGAAAATTATCCAATCTCCTGTCTGATCCGAGGATCGGACTGAGCACATTCTCAGACTGCTCAGTCATCAGTGGCTTCGATGAAATGGCCAAATACCTTTCAAATCGACTATGAGGGACATGCGGCGCACGGTGAGTCCTAATCGGGTAGCCGGGAGTCTCTAACTCTCAGCCCCCACACCACCCACCGTGCGGGTCCGCAGTGGGGCGGAACAACCAAGTCGGCTCGCTCGACGAAGCTTTCCCTCTTTTCTTCTGTGCCGTATAGCCTTGTGCTTTGCACCACAGATCTTTCACGCTGAGCAAACCCTGCTCCTTTAGCCACGCGTTGGAAACTGCCTGATTGATCACCGGGGTTCTGGACATCTGCCAATAGCTGTTGCTGCTGCATCCGTGCTGAATCGCCGACTTCAGGCTCACGCCCAGTGCCAGCAGATTCTTGATCTTGGTGCGCGCCCAGCGCCACTGTTTCCAGTAACGCACGCGCATGCGCCGTCTGATCCACTCGTCCAGTTCAGGGACGGGTCGGTAGTACTGGCTGATGCCGAAGTACGCCGTCCATCCCCTCAGGTATTGCCCCAGTTTCTTCAGTCGGTATTCCATGGATACGCCCCTGCTTCTTCCCGTCAGCTCTTTGATCCGGTGCTTGAAGTCGGCCAGGGCCTTGTCGGTCCAGCGTATCTTCTCGCCCTTGATCGTGAAGCCCAGGAAAGCGCATTCGCTCATGGGTGCCAGCTTGGCGCGACCCCCTCGGCCTTGTATACGGTTTCTGTCCGTCGCCTCGCACATTTGCACTCGGGCTTCCTCCAGACAGGACCTCGCGGGCCTGCCCTTGCCGTCGGCTAGTGGTTAACATGGCTCTCTATGAGTCCAATTCGGTTCTCCCACAGGGGACTTTCACCCCATAAGTTCGCGCCCATGCTGGGCGCACACACCTCGCTCAAGCTGCGCACGCGGAGGCGTCCAGCTTAGCTCGTTAGGCCCCACAGGAGATTCACTTGCACGACGACGAGAAACCAGAAGAGCGTCCCGGCCTCAGACGAATTCGCCCTGCCCTCACAGTCTTTGGCGCCCTGCTTATCGGTGCGCTCGGAAGCGGACTGTGGGAGCTGTTCCTGCGGGACCTATTGCTCGCGTTGGGCAATAGCGTCCTATCACTCGTCGCGCGGATCTGGGGTGGTTACGTCGATGTGCTGCATCAACAAATTGGCAACAGCCACCCTGATCTTCTAGTTGTTCCTATCTTTGCGATTGTCGTTTTTGGAGTGCTCATGACACCTTGGTTTCTACTTGCTAAGGTCATAAGACTCCTGGGAGATGCTGAAAGAGCAATCGCGGGAGAAGGCCGAAGGAGCCGACGCACTGAGGAACAGGCGACCGCTACGCTTAGGCGTCTAAAGCGTCACGTCTTTAGGGTGTTGATCCCGCTATCCGTATTGGTTACAGCCACATTTTCAGTTCAAATCTGGCACACAAGCTACACGCGCAACGCCGCTAACTGGGTATCCAGGTCAATTGAGATCCTTGCTCCCAACCTCACCCCCGAACGCGTTCTGCGTTTCCGATCCGATCTACGGCAGGTAAACACAGCGAAGCAATTCTTCAAGCTTGAGGACGAGTTGCGGAACACGGCCAAAGACAGCAGCATTGAGTTGCCGAGCTTCCAGGCCATAGGTCGGAGTGGGGCCTAACGAGTAAGGATAGATCGCGCGTAGCGAAGCGAAGCCGCGATCTGATCCGTTTGTTCGACAAGCCCGGTGGTGGAAGCCGAAGTGGGCGTTTTTGCCCCTGTAGATTGATCCGTGAGATCGGGGAGGCGAGGCAGACGGCGGTGTTCTGCCAGGGTGGGCCAAGAGCAGTGGCTGCGTTCAACCCTCTCCCACACGCTGGCAAAGGAGTCCCTGCAAAACCGGGCTGCCTAAAACCCATCAACCGCCGGTTCCCCCTTGCCCAGCCCATGCTTCTTGATCTTGTCCACCAGGGTGGTCTTGGGAATGCGCAGCGCCTTGGCGGTCTGGCCTACGTTGCCGGCGTGGCGTTGCAGGGCTTCGGCGATCAGGCTGCGTTCGAACTGCTCCACCGTTTCGGTCAGCGTGGGCTGCTCTTCGGGGTGGGAAGCGTCGGGCGCTGGCCCGTGCGGTGACACCCACTGCGGGCCCACGCCCAACACCAGCGCGTCGGCCACGTTGCGCAGCTCGCGCACGTTGCCGGGCCAGTCGCGGGCCATGAGCTGGCGCAGCTGGGCCTGGGGAATTTTGGGTTGCTGGCGGCCGTAGCGGCTGGCGGCCAGCAGCATGAAGTGCTCCAGCAGCATGGGTATGTCGTCGCGGCGCTCGCGCAGGGGCGGCAGCTCGATGTTGACCACGTTGAGCCGGTACACCAGGTCGGCGCGAAAGCTGCCTTGCCGCGCCCGCTCCAGCAGGTCGTCTTTGGTGGCGGCGACCACGCGCACGTCCACCGACTGGCTCTGGTTGGAGCCCAGGCGCTCCAGGCTGCGCTCTTGCAACACGCGCAGCAGCTTCACCTGCACGCCCTGCGGCATGCTTTCCAGCTCGTCCAGAAACAGGGTGCCGCCGTGGGCGTGTTCGATGCGCCCGATGCGGCGTTTTTGCGCTCCGGTGAACGCCCCCGCCTCGTGGCCAAACAGTTCGCTGTCCAGCAGCGAGTCGGGCAGGCCGCCGCAGTTCAGCGCCACATAGGGTGCTTTGCGGCGGCGCGAATGCTCGTGCAGGGCGCGGGCCACCACCTCTTTGCCGGTGCCGGTTTCACCGCGAATGAGCACGTCCACCGGGGAATCGGCCACTTCCATGACCAGCTGGCGCACGCGGCGAATGGCCGGCGAATGGCCCACCAGCTGCCCTTCCAGCCCTTCGCTGAGCGAGAGCGCGCGGCGCAGGTTCGCCACCTCCAGCGTCAGGCGGCGCTTTTCCAGCGCGCGCTGCACCACCTCCACCAGTTGCTCGGGCGAAAACGGTTTGGGAATGAAGTCGTAGGCGCCGCTGCGCATGGCCTGGACGGCCAGGTTCACGTCGCCGTGGCCGGTGATCATGATCACGGGCAGGTCGGGGTCGATGTCGCGCGCCTCGCAGATCACCGACAGGCCGTCGGCCCCGGGCAGGCGCATGTCGGTCACGACCACGCCAGCCAGGCCAGGCACGATGTGCGGCAGCACGGCTTCGGCCGAGTCGAAGGCACGCACGTGAAGGTCGGCCAGTTGCAGCGCCTGCACGCAGCCCAGCTGCATGGCGGCATCGTCTTCCACCAGGAAAACAGTGAGGGTGCGGTTCATGGTTTGAAAGGAACAGGTGCGTGCAGGGCGGGTTGCCACAGCGGCACGGTGAGGGTGAAGCAAGCGCCCGCGCCGGGCACGTTGCGCGCGGTCAGGTCGCCCTGGAATTCTGCGGCAATGTCGCGGCAGATGACCAGGCCTAGGCCCAGGCCGGCACCGCTGGCTTTGGTGGTGTAGAACGGCTCGAACAGGTGGGCCAGGTCGGCCTCGCTCAGGCCTTTGCCGGTGTCTTGCACCTCAATGGCGATGAGCGGCGGCTCGTGCGCTG